>Ga0207705_10001453_pt1 | contig 18913 bp, 30 predicted proteins | sample KBSC13metaG_FD_184314 | JGI IMG/M metagenome (GOLD analysis project Ga0207705, IMG submission 184314) | Corn rhizosphere microbial communities from Kellogg Biological Station, Michigan, USA - KBS C1-3 metaG (SPAdes) (version 2) | ecosystem: Host-associated > Plants > Roots > Rhizosphere > Soil ... | reverse complement strand
CGATGGCCTCGCGGATCTGGATCGTCTCGGCATCGGTCAGATCGTTGACGCGGCGCTCGGCCGGAATGCCGACCTTGGTCACGATCTCTTCGGCCTTCTTCGGCCCGATGCCGTGGATATACTGCAGCGCGATGATCACGCGCTTGTTGGTCGGGATATTGACGCCAGCAATACGAGCCAAGTCTCGCTCTCCTTCATGCAATCCCGGCCCGTTGGGCGGAATCGTTCAACAACAAGGGACCGGACCCCGCTCCCCCACCCATTCGAGGAAACCGAATCCAGCCCAATAGACCTTGAGACAGAGGCGGTTCCTTAAGCGCTCGCCTTGCCGGAGTCAACAGGCCGAGGTCAGCGCCGGCCGGAACCTTGGCCGCGCCGCAGATATCGGCACGAGGTTCCGGATATTCAATAGTGCAGTGGCAAATCGGCCCCTGCGCATCAGCACAGCTCGCCGGCCTCTACCGCAGGCTACTTCTCGACAGCCGTGCGGATGGACGCCGTCACCTGTTCGACACTTGCCATGCCGTCTACCGACTTGAGCAGGCCCTTGCCGCGGTAATATTCGACCAAAGGCGCCGTCTGCTCGCGATAGACGTTGAGGCGGTTGCGAACCACCTCTTCGTTGTCGTCGGCGCGCGCCCCCGAGTTCGCCGCGTTTTCCTTGGCGCGGTTGACGATGCGCCGGGTCAGCGTTTCGGCATCGGCGGTAATTTCCACTACGGCGTCGAGCGCCACGCCCTTTTCTGCAAGCATCTGCTCCAGCGCTTCGGCCTGCGGAATGGTGCGCGGAAAGCCATCGAGGATGAAGCCCTTGCGGGCGTCGTCCTGGTCGAGGCGCTCCGACACGATGCCGTTGACGACGGTATCGGAAACGAGATCGCCCCGATCCATCACCGCCTTGGCTTCGAGGCCCATCGGCGTCCGTGCCTTGATCGCCGAGCGCAGGATGTCCCCGGTCGACAATTGCGGAATGCCATAGGCATCGATCAAATTCTTGGCCTGCGTGCCCTTACCCGCCCCCGGCGGCCCCAGCAGGATCAACCTCATCTACGCCGTCCCCCAAGCCTCGAACGTTTCACCAGCCCCTCGTACTGCTGCGCAATCAGATGGCTCTGCACCTGGCTGATGGTGTCGAGCGTCACCGTCACCATGATCAGCAGCGAGGTGCCGCCGATGAACTGGCTGACGTTGAGCTCGCTGTGCAGCATTTCCGGGATCAGGCAGACCACCGTCAGGTAGATCGCCCCGATCAGCGAAATGCGCGTCAGCACGTAGTCGATATGCGCAGCCGTGCGCTCACCCGGGCGGATGCCCGGAATGAAGCCGCCCGAACGCTTCAGATTGTCGGCCGTGTCGGTCGGGCTGAAGACGATGGCGGTATAGAAGAAAGTGAAGAAGATGATCAGGGCGGCGTAGATGATGAGATAGAGCGGCTGGCCACGGCCAAGCAGGGCCGCGGTATACTGCAGCCAGCCCGGAGCGTTGCCCTGCGCGGCGAACGAGGTAACGGTCGCCGGCAGCAACAGCAGCGAGGACGCGAAGATCGGCGGGATAACGCCCGAGGTATTGAGCTTCAGCGGCAGGTGCGAGCTGTCGCCCTGCATCATCTTGTTGCCCACCTGGCGCTTCGGGTACTGGATCAGCAGGCGCCGCTGGGCCCGCTCGAAGAACACGATGACCCCGATCACCACGACCGCCAGCACCAGGATGGTGAACGCCGCGTAGCCCGGCAGCGCGCCGGTACGGCTCAGTTCCAGCGTCTGCTGGATGGTGACCGGCAGGTTCGCCACGATGCCGGCGAAGATGATCAGCGAGATGCCGTTGCCGACGCCGCGCGATGTGATCTGTTCGCCGACCCACATCAGGAACATGGTGCCCCCGACCAGGGACATGACCGTGGTCAGCCGGAAGAACCAGCCCGGATGCAGCACGACGCCCTGGCTGCCTTCGAGGCCGGCGGCAATGCCATAGGCCTGCACGGCGCAGAACACCACCGCGAGGTAGCGCGTGTACTGGTTGATCTTGCGCCGGCCGGCCTCGCCTTCCTTCTTCAGCGCCTCGAGCTTGGGCGAGGCAGTCTGGATCACCTGCACCACGATCGACGCCGTAATGTAGGGAATAAGGTTCAGGGCGAAGATCGCCATGCGCGACACGGCACCGCCCGACAGCAGGTCGAACATGCCGAAAATGCCCTTGGAGGCATTGGTGAAGGTCTGCGCATAGGCGGCGGGATCGATGCCGGGCACCGGAATATAGGTGCCGAGCCGATAGACGATGAGCGCACCAATGGTGAACCAGATGCGCTGCTGCAGCGCCTTCGCCTTGGCGAAGGTCGCAAAATTCAGGTTTTTGGCAAGCTGTTCGGCTGCGGACGCCATAGTCGCTCCTTCCGTCCGGAGCCATGTCGTTCCAACTCAGTCGAAACGCCGGCCGCCGTCATCAGTGATCGCGCGGAAAACCGGGCGGCAGGTGTCGCCACCCGCCGCTGCCCCGCGCGCCGTGCTCAGGCCTCGGCCTTGGGCGCTGCCTCGGGCATATCGACCTTGCCACCGGCCGCTTCAATAGCCGCGATGGCGCCCTTCGAGGCGTGATGCACCTTGAAGCTCACCTTCTTCGCCTTGAACTCGGCGGCGCCGAGCACCAGGCGCACGCCATCGAGGGCGCGACGGATGACGCCGGCCTTGATCAGCGCTTCGGCGTCGACGACGCCCTTGATGTCGAGTTTGCCGCTGTTGATGTAATCTTGGATGCGATCCAGCCGCACGGCGTTGTAGCTCTTCACGTTGGGCACGTTGAAGCCGCGCTTCGGCATGCGCATGTGCAGCGGCATCTGGCCGCCTTCAAAACCGTTGATGGCAACGCCCGAGCGCGCCGTCTGGCCCTTGCCGCCGCGGCCACCGGTCTTGCCGACGCCCGAACCGATGCCGCGACCGACGCGGATGCGGTTCTTGCTCGAGCCCGGATTGTCACGAAGTTCGTTCAGTCGCGTCATATCACGAAATCCTTAGTTCTCGCCGACGACGCGGACGAGGTGCGGAATCTTGCGGATCATGCCGCGCACTTCCGGCGTATCCTTGAGCGTCGAACGCTTGCGGATCTTGTTGAGCCCGAGCCCGACAAGAGTGGCGCGCTGGTCCTGCGGCCGGCGCGTCGGGCTCGCAATCTGCTCGACGGTTACGGTCTTGTCTGCCATTTCGCTTCTCCGTCCGTGCGGGATCAGGCTTCGACCGCGGCTTCGCCGCGACGCGCCTGCAGTTCCGATACTTTCAGGCCGCGACGGGACGCGACCGAGCGGGGGCTGTCGACGCGCTTCAGCGCATCGAAAGTGGCCCGCACCATGTTGTAGGGATTGGCCGTGCCCTGCGACTTGGCGACGATGTCGTTGACGCCGAGCGTCTCGAACACGGCGCGCATCGGGCCGCCGGCGATGATGCCGGTACCGGCGACGGCGGCACGCAGGATCACCTTGCCCGCGCCGTGATGGCCGATGACATCGTGATGCAGCGTCCGACCCTCGCGCAGCGGCACGCGGATCATCTGGCGCTTGGCCTGCTCGGTGGCCTTGCGGATCGCTTCGGGCACTTCGCGCGCCTTGCCATGGCCGAAACCGACCCGGCCCTTCTGGTCGCCGACCACCACGAGCGCTGCGAAGCCGAAGCGCCGGCCGCCCTTGACCACCTTGGCCACGCGGTTGATGTGAACCAGGCGATCGATGAACTCGCTATCGCGCTCTTGTACGTCTCTCATGGCTTTTCAGCTTCCTTTGAAATCGCGCGTCAGAACTGCAGGCCGCCTTCGCGGGCCGCATCGGCCAGGGCCTTCACCCGGCCGTGATACAGATAGCTGCCGCGATCGAAGATCACCTCGCCGACGCCGGCCTGCTTGCCGCGCTCGGCAATCAGCTTGCCCACGCTCTCGGCGGCCGCCTGGGTCGAACCGCTCTTGCCGGCTGCCTTGACGTCCTTGTCGACCGTCGAGGCGGCGGCCAGCGTACGGCCAGTCGCGTCATCGATGATCTGCGCGTAAATGTTCTTGTCCGAGCGGAATACGCTAAGGCGCGGGCGCCCCTTGGCGGCTACGCGCAGCGAACGGCGGACGCGAGCCTTGCGGCGCTCGGAACCAGTAATGTGTGCCATGGCCATACGTCCTTACTTCTTCTTGCCTTCCTTGCGGGCGATATATTCGCCCTCGTACCGTACGCCCTTGCCCTGATAGGGCTCCGGCCGGCGGAAGCCGCGGATATTGGCGGCGACCTGCCCCACCTGCTGCCGGTCGGCGCCGCTGACGGTCACCTCCGTCGGCACGGGCACGGCAAGCGTGATGCCCTTCGGCGTCTCATAGATGATGTCGTGGCTGAACCCCAGCGACAGCTTCAGGTCCTTGCCCTGCAGCGCCGCACGAAAGCCGACGCCCTGGATGATCAGCTTCTTGCTGAACCCCTTGGAGACACCGGTCACCATATTGGCGATCAGCGCGCGGGTCGTGCCCCAGGCGGCGTTGGCCTCCCGAGTGTCGTTCGCCGGCTCGAGCTCGATGCCATGATCGGTCTGCTTGGCGTTGACGATATCCATCAGGGTGAGCGACTGCTCGCCCTTCGGACCCTTCACGTGGACCTCGCGGTCCTTGATCGTGACGGTCACGCCATTGACGGGGGCGACCGGTTTCTTGCCAGTACGGGACATTTCTTATGCTTCCTTCGGAGTCATCGTCACACCGCGCCTAGAAGACGCGGCAGAGTACCTCGCCACCCAGGTTCTGCGACCTGGCTTCATGATCCGCCATCACGCCCTTGGGAGTCGACATGATCGACACGCCAAGTCCCGACGCGACCTGCGGAATATTCTTCACCGACGCATAGACCCGCCGGCCCGGGCGCGACACGCGCTCGATGGTGCGGATCACCGGTGCGTTGTCGGCATATTTCAGCTCGATCTCGAAGGTCGTGGTGCCGTGATCGCCGGCCCCTTCGGTGTAGCCGCGAATGAAGCCCTCGGTCTTGAGGACGTCGAGCACCCGCCCGCGCAGCGTCGAGGCCGGCGTCGAGACCGTGTCCCGGCGGCGCATCTGGGCGTTGCGGATGCGGGTCAGCATATCGCCGATCGGATCGTTGACACTCATCGGTTCTATTCTCCTACCAGCTCGACTTGACCAGCCCGGGGATCTGCCCGAGATTGCCAAGCTCACGCAATGCGATACGGCTCAGCTTCACCTTGCGGTAGAAGCCACGCGCGCGTCCGGAAAACTCACACCGGTTGCGGACGCGGCCGGGCGAGGAATTGCGCGGCAGCGCCGCGAGCTTCAACTGCGCGCTGAAGCGTTCCTCCATGGTCACCGACTGGTCCTTGGTCACCGCTTTCAGCTTGGCACGCTTGCCACTGAACTGCTTGACCATCCTGGCCCGGCGCTTGTTCTTCTCGATGGCGCTCGTCTTTGCCATTGCTCGCTCTTTCGCTTACTGCCGGAAGGGGAAGTTGAAGGCCTTGAGAAGCGCGCGGGCTTCGTCATCGGTCCTGGCCGTCGTGCAGATGATCACGTCCATGCCCCAGATCTGGTCGATCTGGTCGTAGTTGATTTCCGGGAAAATGATGTGTTCCTTGATGCCCATGGCGTAGTTGCCGCGGCCATCGAACGAATTGGGATTGAGCCCGCGGAAGTCGCGGACGCGCGGCAGCGCCACGTTCACCAGCCGGTCGAGGAACTCGTACATGCGCTGCTTGCGCAGCGTCACCTTGACGCCGAGCGGCATGTTCTCACGCACCTTGAAGCCGGCGATCGACTGGCGGGCATGCGTGATGACCGGCTTCTGGCCGGCGATCTTTTCCAACTCGTCGGCAGCCGACTTGACCTTCTTGGTGTCGCCCGTCGCTTCACCGACGCCCATGTTCAGCACGATCTTGTCGAGCTTGGGCACCTGCATCGGGTTCTTGTAGCCGAATTCCTTGGTCAGGCCGCCGCGGATCGCGGCGTCATACTCGACGCGCAGGCGCGGGATATAAACCGTATCAGCCATCGATCACATCTCCGGTGGACCTGGCGACGCGCACCTTGGTGCCGTCCTTGGTAGTCGTGAAGCCGACACGAGTCGCCTTGCCGTTCTTGTCGGCGAGCGCCAGGTTCGACAGATGGATCGGCGCCTCGCGGGTGTAGATGCCCGCTTCCTGCGCCGCAGTCTGCTTGGTGTGCTTGCGGATCAGGTTGATCCCCTGCACGACGGCCCTTGTATCCGTGGGGATCACCTGCAGCACGCTGCCGGTCTTGCCCTTGTCCCTGCCGGCCAGGACGACGACCTTGTCGCCCTTCTTGATCTTGGCGGCCATCACAACACCTCCGGGGCGAGCGAAATGATCTTCATGTGGTTCTTGGCACGCAACTCGCGCGGCACCGGTCCGAAGATACGGGTGCCGATCGGCTCGGCCTGGTTGTTGATAAGCACGGCGGCGTTCTTGTCGAAGCGGATGACGGTGCCGTCGGCGCGCCGGATATCGAACGCGGTGCGCACGACGACCGCCTTCATCACCTGGCCCTTCTTGACGCGACCGCGCGGGATCGCGTCCTTGACCGACACCACGATGATGTCGCCGACGGACGCGTATTTGCGGTGCGAGCCGCCCAGCACCTTGATGCACATGACACGACGCGCGCCGGAATTGTCCGCCACATCGAGATTGGACTGCATCTGAATCATGGCATTATGCCTTCTTGTTCCTGCCGCCCTGCCCTTGCGGGTCGGACGAGTTCTTCAGCTACGCGTGCTGGACGAGGGTCCAGCGCTTGTTCTTCGAGATCGGCGCGCATTCCTCGATCCACACCGTATCGCCGACCTTGGCCGAATTGGCTTCGTCGTGGGCGTGGTACTTCTTGGACCGGCGCACGGTCTTCTTCATCACCGGGTGGGTAAAGGCGCGGTCGACCCGCACCACCACGGTCTTCTCATTGACGTCGGAGACCACCGTCCCCTGCAAAACGCGCTTAGGCATGGTGTCTTCCTTATTTCGCTGCGGCGGTTTTTTGCCCGAGGATCGTCTTGATCCGGGCAATCTCGCGCCGCACTTCACGCACGCGGCCGGTCTTTTCCAACTGCTGGGTAGCGCGCTGGAACCGCAAGTTGAACTGCTCCTTCTTCAGCGAGAGGAGCGCGTCCTTCAGTTCGTCCGGGGTCTTGGCCCTGTGGTCGCTGGCTTTCATCAAAAACCCCTAGTCTGCAATGCGCGTGATGATGCGCGTGGTAATCGGCAGCTTCATCGCCCCGAGCCGCAGCGCTTCCTTGGCTGTGGTCTCGTCGACGCCGTCGATCTCGAACACGATGCGGCCCGGCTTGACCCGCGCCGCCCAGAATTCGACCGAGCCCTTGCCCTTGCCCATGCGGACTTCGACCGGCTTCTTGGAGACCGGCAGGTCCGGGAAGATCCGGATCCAGACGCGGCCGGCACGCTTCATCTCGCGGGTGATCGCGCGGCGGGCCGCCTCGATCTGCCGCGCCGTGACCCGTTCCGGCTCGGTCGCCTTGAGGCCGTACTGGCCAAAGTTCAGTTCCGTGCCACCCTTGGCATTGCCGTGGATGCGCCCCTTGTGGGCCTTGCGGAATTTGGTCTTCTTGGGTTGCAGCATTTCGGCTCAGCCTTCTCAGTTCGCCGAGGCGCGTTCGCGATCGCGGTCACCGCGCTCGCGACGTTGCCCCTGGCCCTGCCCCTCGCCGCCTTCGGTGGCGCGGCGCTCGTGGGCGGTGGGATCGTGCTCGAGCACTTCACCCTTGAAGATCCACACCTTGATACCGATGATGCCATAGGTCGTCCTGGCTTCGGCGGTGCCGTAGTCGATGTCGGCGCGCAGAGTATGCAGCGGCACGCGCCCTTCGCGGTACCACTCCATGCGGGCGATGTCGGCGCCGCCGAGGCGGCCACCCACATTGACCCGGATGCCGCCGGCGCCCATGCGCATCGCCGTCTGCACGGCGCGCTTCATGGCGCGGCGGAACGCCACGCGGCGCTCGAGCTGCTGGGCGATGCCCTGCGCGACGAGGGTCGCATCGGTCTCGGGCTTGCGCACCTCGACGATATTGATGTGCACCTCGCTCTCGGTGAACTTCTTCACCTTGGCGCGGATCTTGTCGATGTCGGCGCCCTTCTTGCCGATCACGATGCCCGGGCGGGCAGTGTGGATCGACACACGGCATTTGCGGTGCGGCCGCTCGATGACGATCTTCGACACCGCAGCCTGCTTCAGGTCTTCCATCAGCATGCGGCGGATCGCCAGGTCTTCCTGCAGCAGCCGGCTGTAATCGGCGCCATCGGCATACCAGCGCGAATCCCAGGTCCGGTTGATCCCGAGGCGAAGCCCGATCGGGTTGATCTTCTGACCCATTATGCGGTCTCCTCGACTTGGCGCACCACGATGGTGAGGTGCGAGAACGGACGCTCCATGCGGGCGGCGTGGCCACGGCCACGCGCCAGGAAGCGCTTCATCACCAGGGCGTCGCCAACGTAAGCCTCGGCAACCACCAGGGAGTCGGTATCGAGCCCGTGGTTGTTTTCAGCGTTGGCGATGGCGCTCTCCAGCGTCTTCTTCACGGGGCCGGCAATACGCTTGCGCGAAAAGGTCAGCTCGGCCAGCGCCCGGTCCACCTTCTTGCCGCGGATCATGGCAGCAACGAGGTTGAGCTTCTGGCCCGAAGTCTTCAGCGTCCTGAGGACGGCCTTGGCCTCGTTGTCCTTGAGCGCGCGCTTGGTTTTCTGCTTGCCCATGCTACTTCCTCTTGGCCTTCTTGTCGGCCGAGTGCCCGTAATAGGTGCGGGTCGGGGCGAACTCGCCGAACTTGTGGCCGATCATCTCTTCGTTGACGTTCACCGGCACGTGCTTGTGGCCGTTGTGAACACCGAAGGTCAGGCCGACGAACTGCGGCAGGATGGTCGAGCGGCGGCTCCAGATCTTGATGACCTCGTTGCGGCCCGAGGACCGCGACGCATCCGCCTTCTTCAGCATGTACCCGTCGACGAACGGGCCTTTCCAGAGCGAACGAGTCATGGCTTACCGCCCCTTCTTGAGATGACGCGAGCGGACGATGAACTGGTCCGTCGACTTGTTGGAACGGGTCTTCTTGCCCTTGGTCGGCTTGCCCCACGGGGTCACCGGGTGACGACCACCGGAGGTGCGGCCTTCGCCGCCGCCATGCGGGTGATCGACCGGGTTCATGGTGACGCCACGGTTGACCGGCTTGCGGCCGAGCCAGCGATTGCGGCCAGCCTTGCCGATCGAGGTGTTGGCGTGGTCCTGATTGGACACCGCGCCGACCGTCGCGAGGCACGTGCCATGCACGCGGCGCTGCTCGCCCGAATTGAGGCGCAGGATCGCCCAACCCTGGTCGCGGCCGACATACTGGGCATAGGTGCCGGCCGAGCGGGCAATCTGGGCACCCTTCTTCGGCTTCATCTCGACGTTGTGCACGATGGTGCCGACCGGCATGCGCTCGAGCGGCATCGCATTGCCCGGCTTCACGTCGGCCTGGCTCAGCGAGGACACCACCTTGTCGCCGGCGGCAAGCCGCTGCGGGGCAATGATGTAAGCCTGCTCGCCGTCCTCATACTTGATGAGGGCGATGAACGCGGTGCGATTGGGATCGTATTCCAGCCGCTCGACCGTCGCCACGGCGTCGTAGCGGGTGCGGCGGAAGTCGATGATGCGATACGTCCGCTTGTGGCCGCCGCCGCGATGGAACGCGGTGATGCGCCCGCGATTGTTGCGCCCGCCCTTGGTGGACTTGCCCTCGGTCAAGGTCTTGACCGGCGCGCCATTCCACAGTTCCGAGCGATCGGTGGTGACGAGCTGGCGTCGGCCGGGGGACGTCGGATTGTAAGTTTTGAGACCCATTGTTTCCTACTCCCCTCAGATGCCCGACGAGATGTCGATCGACTGGCCGTCGGCGAGGGTCACCACTGCCTTCTTGACGTCGTTGCGGACGCCAAGCCGATTACGGAAGCGCTTCACCTTGCCCTTGCGGACGTGGGTATTGACCGCCTTGACCTTGACCGAGAACAGCGCCTCGACGGCGGCCTTGATCTCGGGCTTGGTGGCATCGATCGCCACGTCGAACATGACCTGGCTGTGTTCGCTCAGATTGGTCGACTTTTCCGTGATGACCGGCGAGCGGATCACGTCGTAATTGGAAAACTTGCTCATGCGAAGCGCGCCTCCAGCGCATCGAGGGCGGCCTTGGTCAGCACGAGCTTCCGGCGGCGCAGGATGTCGGCAACGTTGATGCCCTGCACGGGCAGCACGTCGATATTCGGAATGTTCCGGGCGGCCAGCGCGAAATTCACATCGACGACGGCGCCGTCGATGATCAGCGCATTCAGCCATTCGAGCTTGCCGAACGAGGTACGCAGCGTCGCGGTCTTCGGGGCCGACGTCGTCACGCTGTCGAGGATCACCAGCTCGCCAGCCTTGGCCTTGGCCGAAAGTGCATGCTTCAGCGCCAGGGCGCGGACCTTCTTCGGCAGGTCGATGGCGTGGCTGCGCGGCGTCGGGCCGAACGCCCGGCCGCCACCGCGGAACTGCGGCGCCTTGCGGTCGCCGTGGCGGGCGCCGCCCGAACCCTTCTGCTTGACGAACTTCTTGCCGGTGCGGGTGCCTTCCGAACGATTCTTCACATCGTGCGTGCCGGCCATCGCCTTGAGCTGCTGGTAGCGGACCATGCGGTGCAGGATATCGGCACGTGGCTCGAGGCCGAAGATCTCGTCCTTGAGCGTAATCGAACCGGCATCCTTGCCGTCGAGGGAGGTAATCTGGAGTTCCATTATTTGCTCTCCCCGGCGGCAGCTTCGGTCGCCGCGACGGCGGGTTTGAACGAACCCGGCGTCACCGTGTCCTTGTGCGGCGCCTTCTTGACGGCGTCACGGATCATGATCCAGCCGCCCTTGGCGCCGGGTACGGCGCCCTCGACCATGATCAGTCCCCGCTCGACGTCGGTCTTGACGACCTTGATGTTCTGGGTCGTGACGCGACGGTCGCCCATGTGGCCGGCCATCTTCTTGCCCTTGAACACCTTGCCGGGGTCCTGCCGCTGGCCGGTCGAACCGTGCGAGCGGTGCGACACCGAAACGCCGTGGGTAGCGCGCAGGCCACCGAAATTGTGGCGCTTCATGCCGCCGGCAAAACCCTTGCCGATCGAAGTGCCGGTCACGTCGACGAACTGCCCGATGGCAAAGTGGTCGGCCTGCATCGATGCCCCCACTTCGATCAGGTTCTCGGCGTCGACCCGGAACTCGGCGACCTTGCGCTTGGGCTCCACCCGGGCGACCGCGAACTGGCCGCGCTCCGCCTTGGTCGTGTTGTTGGGCTTGGCCTTGCCGGCGCCGAGTTGCAGCGCGACATAACCGTCTTTGTCAGCCGTCCGCTGGCCTACCACCTGGCAGTTCTGCAGACCCAGCACCGTCACCGGCACATCGGTGCCGTCGGCGGTGAACAGGCGGGTCATGCCCAGCTTCTGTGCGATCAAACCAGAACGCATCGGATCAAACCTTCTCTTCTCGCCCGCTTCAGAGCTTGATTTCGACGTCGACGCCGGCGGCGAGGTCGAGCTTCATCAGCGCGTCTACCGTTTGCGGGGTCGGGTCCACGATGTCGAGCAGGCGCTTGTGCGTCCGAATCTCGAACTGCTCGCGGCTCTTCTTGTCGACGTGGGGCGAACGGTTGACAGTGAATTTCTCAATTCGCGTCGGCAGCGGGATCGGTCCGCGAACCTGAGCGCCGGTGCGCTTGGCCGTGTTGACGATCTCACGCGTCGACGTATCGAGCACGCGGTGATCGAAGGCCTTGAGCCGGATGCGAATGTTTTGGCCGTTCATCTTGTCATTCCTGAATAAGTGGCGCGCAGCGCGATTGCTTGGGCGCGCTGCGCGCCCTTTGAAGGCTCTGGGTTATTCGAGGATCTTCGAGACGATGCCCGACCCGACCGTACGGCCGCCCTCGCGGATAGCGAAGCGGAGCTTCTCTTCCATGGCGATCGGCACGATCAGCTGCACGTTGATGTTCACGTTGTCGCCCGGCATCACCATCTCGGTGCCTTCCGGCAGCGACACGACACCGGTCACGTCCGTGGTCCGGAAGTAGAACTGCGGGCGGTAGTTCGCAAAGAACGGCGTGTGACGGCCGCCTTCTTCCTTGGTGAGGATGTAGGCCTCGGCAACGAACTTGGTGTGCGGGGTCACCGAACCGGGCTTGGCGAGGACCTGGCCACGCTCCACCTGGTTGCGGTCGATACCGCGGATCAGCGCGCCGATGTTGTCGCCGGCCTGGCCCTGATCGAGCAGCTTGCGGAACATTTCAACGCCGGTGACGGTGGTCTTCTGCGTCGGCTTCATGCCGACGATCTCGACTTCCTCGCCTACCTTGACGACGCCGCGTTCGACACGGCCGGTCACCACGGTGCCGCGGCCCGAGATCGAGAACACGTCTTCGATCGGCATCAGGAACGGCTGGTCGATCGGACGCTGCGGCTGCGGGATATAGGCATCGACCGCCGCCATCAGCTCGAGCACGGCGTCGTGGCCGAGCTTCTTGTCGCCATTGTTGAGCGCTTCCGTCGCCGACCCCTTGATGATCGGGATGTCGTCGCCCGGGAAGCCGTAGGAGGTCAGCAGTTCGCGGACTTCGAGCTCGACGAGTTCGAGCAGTTCCGGATCGTCGACCATGTCGCACTTGTTCAGGAACACCACCATCGCGGGCACGCCCACATTGTAGGCGAGCAGGATGTGCTCACGCGTCTGGGGCATCGGGCCGTCGGCCGCGGACACCACCAGGATCGCGCCGTCCATCTGGGCGGCGCCGGTGATCATGTTCTTCACATAGTCGGCGTGGCCCGGGCAATCGACGTGCGCGTAGTGGCGGTTGGCCGTCTCGTACTCGACGTGCGCGGTATTGATGGTGATGCCGCGAGCGCGCTCTTCGGGGGCGGCGTCAATGTCGGCATACGCCTTGAAGGTCGCGCCGCCGGTCTCGGCCAGCACCTTGGTGATGGCTGCGGTGAGCGAGGTCTTGCCATGGTCGACGTGACCGATCGTGCCGATGTTGCAGTGCGGCTTGCTGCGGGAAAACTTTTCCTTACCCATCGCTTTTCTCCGTAATCCGCCAGCTCAGGGCCGGCCGTAAGTTTGGTTCGTGGTTGGCTCTTGAGGCGCGCCGTTCAGGCGTATTTCGCCTGGACTTCCTGGGCGACCGCGTTGGGCACCTGCTCATAGTGGTCGAAGCTCATGGTGTACTGCGCCCGTCCCTGGCTCATCGAGCGCAGCGAGTTGACGTAGCCAAACATGTTGGCGAGCGGCACCATGGCATCGATGACCTGGGCGATGCCCCGGCCTTCGGTGCCGCGGATCTGCCCGCGCCGCGAATTGAGGTCGCCGATGACGTCCCCAACATAGTCCTCAGGCGTGACCACCTCGACCGCCATGATGGGCTCGAGGATCTTCGGGCCGGCCTTCTCGACGGCTTCCTTGAAGCCGGCGCGACCAGCGATTTCGAACGCCAGCACCGAGGAGTCCACGTCGTGGTAGGCACCGTCGGTGAGGACGAACTTCACGTCGACGATCGGGAAGCCGATCACCGGCCCGGCCCCCATCACCGATTCGACGCCCTTCTTGACGCCCGGCACGTATTCCTTCGGCACGTTGCCGCCCACCACTTCGGAGGCGAATTCGAAGCCCTTGCCGGCCTCGTTTGGCTCGATGCGGAACTTGATGCGGGCGAACTGGCCCGAACCGCCCGACTGCTTCTTGTGCGTATAGTCGTGCTCGACGGCGCGGGTAATCGCTTCACGATACGCCACTTGCGGCGCGCCGATATTGGCCTCGACCTTGAACTCGCGCTTCATGCGGTCGACGATGATGTCGAGGTGCAGTTCGCCCATGCCCGAGATGATGGTCTGGCCGGATTCCTCGTCGGTCTTGACGCGGAAGCTCGGATCCTCGGCCGCAAGCCGCGCCAGCGCCAGGCCCATCTTCTCCTGGTCGGCCTTGGTCTTCGGCTCCACCGCGATGTCGATCACCGGCTCCGGGAAGATCATCCGCTCGAGGATGACCTGCGAGTTCAGCGCGCACAGCGTATCGCCCGTCGTGGTGTCCTTGAGGCCGACGATGGCGACGATGTCGCCGGCGTAGGCCTCGTTGATCTGTTCACGCGAATTGGCGTGCATCTGGAACATGCGGCCGACACGCTCGCGCTTCTCCTTGACGGTATTTTCCATCATGGAGCCCTGCTCGAGGTGACCCGAGTAGATGCGGCAGAACGTCAGCGTCCCCATGTGCGGGTCGTTGGCGATCTTGAACGCCAGCATGGAGAGCGGCTCGTTGTCGTCGGCGTGGCGCTCGATCTCGGCGCCGGTCTTGACGTCGACGCCCTTGATCGCCGGAATGTCGATCGGCGACGGCAGGAAGTCGATGACGCCGTCGAGCAGCGGCTGCACGCCCTTGTTCTTGAAGGCCGAACCGCAGAACACCGGGAAGAACTTCGAGTCGACGGTACCCTTGCGGATCAGCCGGCGGAGCGTGTCCTTGTCCGGCATTTCGCCGTTGAGATAGGCCTCGGTCGCCGCATCATCCATCTCGACGGCGGCTTCGATGAGCTTCTCGCGATATTCGACGGCACGATCCTTGAGGTCGTCCGGAATGTCGACGACGTCCCACTGCGCGCCCAGCTCTTCATTGTGCCAGACGAGCGCGTTCATCTCGATGAGGTCGACGACGCCCTTGAAGCCGCTCTCGGCCCCGATCGGCAACTGCATCACGACATAGTTGATGCCGAGGCGCTTCTTGAGGCTGTCGATGCAGAAGTAGAAATCCGCGCCGATCTTGTCCATCTTGTTGACGAAGATGAGCCGCGGCACGTTGTACTTGTCGGCCTGGCGCCAGACCGTCTCGGTCTGCGGCTCGACGCCCTGGTTGCCGTCGAGCAGCGCAATGGCGCCGTCGAGCACGCGCAGGCTCCGCTCGACTTCGATGGTGAAGTCGACGTGGCCGGGCGTGTCGATGATGTTGAAGCGATGCAGGTGCCCGTTGCGGCCCTTCCAGAACGTGGTGGTCGCGGCGGACGTGATGGTGATGCCGCGCTCCTGCTCCTGCTCCATCCAGTCCATCGTGGCGGCGCCATCGTGGACTTCACCGATCTTGTGGCTCTTGCCGGTGTAATAGAGGATGCGCTCGGTGGTCGTGGTCTTGCCGGCATCGATGTGGGCCATGATGCCGAAATTGCGGTAGTCGACGATTGCGTGTTCGCGGGCCATCGGTGCTCTCCAATTACCAGCGGTAATGCGAGAAGGCACGGTTGGCGTCAGCCATCCGGTGCGTGTCTTCGCGCTTCTTGACGGCCTGGCCGCGGCCGTTGACGGCATCCATGAGTTCGCCGCTGAGGCGCTCCTTCATGGTGTGTTCGCCGCGCTTGCGGGCGGATTCGATGAGCCAGCGGATGGCCAGCGCCTGCTGGCGATCGGTACGCACCTCGACCGGCACCTGGTAGGTGGCGCCACCGACGCGGCGCGAGCGTACTTCCACCGACGGGCGGATGTTGTCGAGCGCGGTGTGGAACGCGGCGATCGGATCCTGGCGGCTCTTCTGCTGCACGATGTCGAAGGCCCCGTAGACGATCGATTCGGCGGCCGACTTCTTGCCGTCTTCCATGAGCGAGTTCATGAATTTGGTGACGACGATGTCGCCAAACTTGGCGTCGGGGATGACTTCGCGCTTTTCGGCGGCGTGACGACGGGACATGGCTTCTTCCTTCCGCTCCCCGGGTACGACCGGGGCAATTCTTTCGGTTCGAGCTTACTTCGGACGCTTGGCGCCGTACTTCGACCGGCGCTGCTTGCGATCCTTGACGCTCTGGGTGTCGAGCACGCCGCGGAGCACGTGGTAACGCACGCCGGGCAGGTCGCGCACGCGCCCGCCGCGGATCAGCACCACCGAGTGCTCCTGCAGGTTGTGACCTTCGCCGGGGATGTAGGAGATCACCTCGCGCTGATTGGTCAGGCGGACCTTGGCAACCTTGCGCAAGGCCGAATTCGGCTTCTTCGGCGTCGTCGTGTAGACGCGGGAGCACACACCGCGCTTCTGCGGATTGGCTTCCATGGCCGGAACCTTGTTCCGCCGGGGCTTGGCCGTCCGGGGCTTGCGGATCAACTGATTAATGGTCGGCATTGCGCTCTTTCCATCCGTCCGAAATATTTCGTTCGTTGCAGACAACCAAAACCCATCGGGCGCCTGCTCCTTCCGCAAGGGAAACAGCGGCGCCTCGGATTGCAGCGGACCACCTCCAATGGAGGCGTTCATGCGCACGGGTCGTAATACGTCTGTTACCGAACCGGTGTGTTTGAGTTCCCTGGATGCCCGCACGAGGTGGCAGATACCCGCGTGAAACTCACGACCGACCGCTAAGGTGGCGCCTCTCTATAATGCGCCGACTCCCCCGTCAAGGGTTCATTCGGCGGCGAGGCCCCGGAATGCCGCGCGTTTCTGCATGGCGGCCCTGCGGCGACCGTCCGTGCAGACCCGCCTCCGACTCGCCTGCCTAATCGACGATGCCGATGGCGAAGCCGTCATAGCCCTTGACGCCGACCGTCTGCAGCGCCGTCGCCGAGAGATGGGCATTGCTGCCCATGTTCTCAAAGGCCTCGCGCGAGCCGCGGACGCCGGCATTGCCGCTCAGCGGGTCGGTGACCTCGCCGTTGCGGATGACATTGTCGACGACGATCACCGTGCCGGGCCGGCTGAGCCGCATGGCCCAGTCCAGATAGGCAGAATTGCTGGGCTTGTCGGCATCGATGAAGATCAGGTCGAATGGATGCAGTTCCTCCGCCAGCAATTGCGGCAGCGTATCGATGGCGCGTCCGACCCGTATCTCGACGATCTCCGCCAGCCCGGCGCGCGAAATGTTCTCGCGCGCCACGGTGGCGTGCAGCAGTTCGGCCTCGAGACTCACCAGCCGGCCGCCGCGCGGCAGGCCGCGCGCCATCCAGATGGTCGAATAGCCGCCCAGCGTGCCGATCTCCAGCACCAGCCGGGCCTGGCACATGCGGACGAGGAGATTGAGGAATTTTCCCTGCGCCGGTGATACGTCGATGCTCGGCAGGCCGGCGGCGCGGTTCGCCTTGAGAGCCGCCTCGAGGATGGGGTCGCGCGCCAGCAGGCTGTCGACGATGTACTCATCGACGTCGGTCCAGGTCATGTGGTTCATCGTCGGCTCTCCTCGCCTGCCCCGCGCCCTGCCCCATTATGCCAAACGCCAGTCCCGACGGCCAGTTTCATGCGCATGGCGGAGGCTGTACCGGTGCCGCATGGGAGACATGACTTGCCCATGCCGGCAAGACCGCCCATCTTTCGGCCCAACACAGGCCAGCAAGAGCGCCACACGACGGGAGGTCGCAGAATCAGGAGTTACCGATGCAAACCAGCTATCGGGGTTTCAATATTACGGTCGTCGGCGATGCCGACTGGTCGGCGGAGATCGTCGACGCGGCGACGGGCCGGGCCTGGTCGCAACGGCTGCGAACCCCGGCGGCCGAAGGCAGCGCCGCCTGCCTGCGGCGCGCGCAAAACATGGTCGATGCCTTCATCGCGCTGAAGCGCAAGGCATAGGGCCGGGCGCGGCACACAAGCCTCCCCGGGGTGGCTTCAAACTGCCACAGCGACCTGTTATGAGCCCGCCATGACTGCGTTCGATCCTTACGCCGTGCTGGGCGTTGCCCGCGCCGCAACCGCCGGCGCCATCAAGGCCGCCTACCGCAAGCGTGTCCGGCACGCCCACCCGGACCGGGGTGGCGATCCGGCGGAGTTCATTGTCGTCGTGCGGGCCTTCGGCCTGCTGTCGGACCCCGAGTTGCGCCGGGTATTCGACGAAACCGGCATTGTCGATCTCGACAGTCTCAAGAACTTTCGCCGCGATGTAGCGGTCGTGCTCGCCGACATGTTCGACGCCGCGGTGCAATCGGCGGCGAACGCCGGGCTCAAGCTGACCCAGGTCGACTTCATCGAGCTGATGACATCGGCCGTTGCCAAGGGGATGGCCGAGGCCCGCACGCAGTCGCAGCGCATCGACGACGAGATCGCCGCCCTCACCGATTTGAGCCAGCGCATCAGGCGCCACGACGATCGCGAGAACATTTTTGTCGCGCGCCTCAACGCGCAGGTCGTGGCCCGCAGCGAGCAGCGCAGCGTCGCCCGCCGTCGCCTGCTGATTCTCGAGACGGCCAGCGTCGAGCTCGGCAATTACGAATCGGACGTGGAACTGATCGCGGCGCTCGACGCAGCGAGCTAGGCACGAAGCGGTGGCGGGGCAAAGACCCCTCACCCCCTGCCGGGACCTCTCCCCGACGGAGGAATGATGGGCAAAGCCTTCGCGCGTCCTCACCTTATCGTCGTGGGAGAGGAACGTTCGAGGCGCGGCCTATCCGTATTCCTCTCCCCGTCGGGGGAGAGGGTGGCCCGATAGGGCCGGGTGAGGGGTCTTTGCCACCCATCAATCCAGCGCCCCTAGCCGCCGCTCCAGGAATCGCCGGTCGGCGGGGCGGCGGGCCAGCGCCAATGCCTGCCGATAGTCCCTGCCTGCTTCCGCGGTTCGGCCGAGCTGCCGCAACAAATCGGCCCGTGCGGCAAAGGCGAGCTGGTAGTCGGCAAGGTCGCCGCGCGCCAGCAGGCCATCGAGCAGCGGCAGCCCGGCGGCCGGCCCATCGCGCAACGCGATGGCCGCGGCGCGGTTGAGTTCGACGACCGGCGACGGATCGGCCGCCAGCAGCAGGTCGTAGAGCTCGACGATGCGCTGCCAATCGGTGGCGGCGGCAGTCTTCGCCCGCGCGTGCTCGCCGGCAATCGCCGCCTGCAGCCAGTAGGGGCCAATCTCACGCCCAGCGTAGGCGCGCGCCAGCAGGCCAAGCCCT
>Ga0207705_10001452_pt1 | contig 18915 bp, 16 predicted proteins | sample KBSC13metaG_FD_184314 | JGI IMG/M metagenome (GOLD analysis project Ga0207705, IMG submission 184314) | Corn rhizosphere microbial communities from Kellogg Biological Station, Michigan, USA - KBS C1-3 metaG (SPAdes) (version 2) | ecosystem: Host-associated > Plants > Roots > Rhizosphere > Soil ... | reverse complement strand
CAGAGCAGGCGATGGAGCAGCTTGCCCACCCGGTCCTTGCGCGCCTCGACCGCGGTGGGCGCACGCGCCGGCCTGGGCGCGAGGGCGGCGCGTGCGGCCTCCGCGCGGGCCGTCTCGGCCGCGACCTGCTCCGCCTCGCGCGTCGCGCGCGCCGCGTCGCGGTCCAGCTTGAAGTCCAGGGCCAGCGTCAGGCGCACCACGCGCGAGACCTTCTGGAAGGCGTTGGCCAGCGCCACGGCCTGGTCCGCGTCCTCGCACTCGCGCAGCCGCACGGCGAGCTCCTTGGCCACCCTCAGCCCATGCTCGGCGAGCTCGCCCAGCATGGCCTCGGCACGGGCTTGTTTCTCCGTGAGGTGCGACATGAACAAAAGGAGAACATCAGGGTGGCCGAGAGTCAAGTTTTTTCCGGTGGGAAGCGGGCGAAGAAGCGTGGCCTTGCGCGCACGCTCCGGCGCATCGAAGATGTCTCGTTCAGCGCGGGGACAGCGCCCACGGACGAGTGGGGCGGTCGCTGAGGCGGGGGGACCGATGGGTTACGTGGCTCAGGCTGTGATGAGCCTGGCGGCCTTGGCGGCTGCGGGGTCGGCGTTCTGCGGGCCGCCGCCCTACCATGCGCCCCGCAACGCCCTCGGTCAGCCCGACATGCAGGGCGTATGGAGCAACGCGACGTTCACGCGCCTGGAGCGGCCCCTCTACGTCCCTCGCGTGGTGCTCACGCCCGAAGAGGCGGCCAAGGGCGAGGCCCGGGTGCGCGCGGGCGCACCCTTGCCGGATGGCGTGGAGGTCGGGCAGGACGACAGCGAACGGGTCACTTTCGACACCGGCGACGGCTATGCCCGGGTGCGCGGCGAGATCCGCAGCGCCATGATCGTCGATCCGGCGGACGGGCGGTTGCCCTTCCGGCCCGAAGCCCTGAAGCGCCTGGGGCTCGACGCACCCGGGAGTCCGCTCGACCACAGGGACAATCCCGAGGAGCGCAGCATCACCGAGCGGTGCATGGGCGGGGAAGATGCGTTGCCGCCCGCACTGCCGAGCCCCGACAGCAACTACGTCCAGATTGTCCAGACGCGCGACGACATCGCCCTCTATTCCGAGAAGTACCACGAGCTGCGCGTGGTCCGTATGAACGACCGGCGACACGCCGATGCGGCGGTCACATCGTGGGAGGGGGACGAGGTCGGCTGGTGGGAGGGCGACACCCTGGTGGTGGAGACCACCAACTTCTCGGCGGCGTCCCTGGCCCGCTACCAGCGCCTGCGCATCTCCTCGGGCGCGAAGGTCGTCGAGCGTTTCACCCGCACCTCCGCCAATGACCTGATGTACGAGTTCACGGTGACCGACCCCACCCTCTACACCCAGACCTGGCGCGCAGAGCTTCCCTTCAAGGCGAGCAGGGCCCGCATACTGGAAGACGCATGCCACGAGGGAAATTATTCGCTGCCCGACGTGCTGGCCGGCGCACGGGAGGAAGAACGCAGCGCGGTCGCCAAGGGCGGCAGCCGCTAAGCCGGATTTCTCGGCGTCTCCCGGCCCTGAGCCTCATCGGGCGCGCGAGTGAGGTCCGCGATGGGTGGAGCCTGTGTGTAAACGCGCTGCGGGGATGGTCGTTGATTGGACGAGCCTAGGCAGTCTCGCGCGCCGTCGGGAGGCCCCGAACCCGGCGCGAGAGGACGAGCTTCCTCCTCAGGCCCGCATCGCCGCCATGAGCGGCTGGACGCCGAGGATCGCGATCACCCGCTTCAGATTGTAGGCCAGGACGTGGAGGCTCATCTCGGTTCGGACGTTCTCGAGCCGCTTCATCCGGAAGTGCGTCGCGCCCATCCAGGCCTTCAGCGTGCCGAAGGTGTGCTCGACGGTGGCCCGTCGGACCCGCATCGCCTTGGGCGCACGATCCAGCCTGGCCTGCATGGCCTCGATCACCGCCTCATGCTCCGAGCGGGTGACGCGCCGCTCCTTGGCCGGCGTGCACTGGGCCTTCAGCGGGCAAGCCCTGCAGCTCGACAGGTTCCAGTAGCGATGCAGGGTCTGGCCTTTCTCGATGGTCGTCATGCGGCGCGCAAGCAGCTCGCCGGCCGGGCAGCGGTAGACGTCCTGGTCAGGGATGTAGACGAAGTCCTGCTTGCCGAAGCGGCCGTCGGCCTTGGCGCCTGAGGTGAGCGGCCTGGGCACGTAGGGGACGACGCCCACGCCCTCACAGGCGAGCACCTCCTCGCCCGAGAAGTAGCCGCGGTCGGCCAGCACATCGAGGCTGTCAACGCCCATCTCCGCCCTGGCCAGCGCGCCCATGCTGGCGAGCTGTTCGCGGTCATGGCCGACGTTGGTCACCTCGTGGGCGACGATCAGATGGTGCTTGGCGTCGACCGCCGCCTGGACGTTGTAACCCACCACGCCCGTCCCCTTGCCGTTCGTCGCCATGGCGCGCGCGTCCGGGTCGGTGAGCGATATCTGCTGGTCCGGCGCGGCATGCACCTGGACCTCAAGCGCCTGGAAGTCCTTCATCTGCTCGCGCAAGGCGGCGATCTTCTCCTTCAACCGCACCGCCTTCGTCTCAGCGATCTCACCGTCGTGCCGGTCGGCCGTCTCCAGCGCGGCCATGTACCGCGCGATGCTGGCCTCCACCTGCTCCATCCGTCGCTGGATCGAGGCGCGTGTGAAGTTTTTGTCGCGGGTGTTCACCGCCTTGAACTTGCTGCCGTCGATCGCCGCCACCGCGTGGGTGAAGAGCTCCAGCCGGCGGCACAGCGCGACGAACTGTCGGCAGGCCGCACGGATCGCCAGGCCGTTGTCTCTGCGGAAGTCGGCGAGGGTCTTGAAGTCCGGCGCCAGCCGGCCCGTCAGCCACATCATCTCGACGTTGCGCTGCGCCTCGCGCTCCAGCTTCCGGCTGGAGGCGACCTGGTGGATGTAGCCGTAGACGTAGATCTTCAAGAGCAGGCCCGGATGGTAGCTCGGCCGCCCCGTCGCCTCCGGCGTGACGCCTTCGAAGCCCAGGCCCTTCAGGTCCAGCTCGTCGACAAAGACGTCGATCACCCGGACCGGGTTCTCCTCGGATACGTAATCCTCAAGATATTCCGGGAGCAGCGTGCCTTGACGCCGGTCCGCACCCTCGACGAAGCGCTTCATCGCGACCCCCGAAGCCATTGCTCAGGAATCTAGGCTGCTTCGCTGTTTTCACACAGGCTCCATCCGTTGCCGACTTTGGCCGACCTGCTCCTCTCCCAGGCGCGGCAGCGCCGTGGGAGAGGTTGGGAGAGGGCGGCGCGGGCCTTGGTGACGGTCACGTCGTTGGACCCGATCGCGCCAGGACGGGCAGATTGGTCCAACCGAAGCCTTGGCGACGGCGCCGCCCTCTCCCGGCCTCTCCCGCAGGGCTCTCGCCCTTGGGAGAGGAGCAGGCGGACGCTCACTGTCGGCGCAGGCCCCGCCACAACCCCAGCACAGGTTTTCCATTCAAAATTTGACTTTCAGTCAAGCTGATGTTCTCTTTTTGTTCGTGCAACCCAATCCCGACAAACAGGCCCGCGTGGAGGCCATGCTGGGCGAACTCGCCGAGCTTGGCCTGATGCTCGCCCGTGAGTTGGCGCGGCAGGCCCAGGCCTGCGAGGACCCGGCCGACACCGAGCGCCTGGTCGGCGCCTTCAACAAGACCTCGCGCGCCGTGCGCCTGACCCTGGCGCTCGACGCCAAGCTGGAGCGCGACGGCGCGCGCATGGCCCGCGAGGACGCCGACTTTGCGGATCGCCGCGCCGAGGCCGCCCGCGCGCTCGCCGAGCAGCAGGCCCGCGCCCTGCGCCATGCGCCGCTCGACCCCCCGCCGCCGCCGCCCGCCCAGCGCCACAAGACGCGCGTGCGCAATCTCCTCAACCGCCTGATCTGGAACGAGAGCGAAGGCGACGCGGAAGAGTACGACATCCTGCGCGACGACCTCGACGCTCGGCTCCACGAAGCCGCCCAGTGCGAGGGCTTCACCGAAACCCCGGTCGAGGTGATCGCCCGGCGCGTCGCCGCCGACATGGGCCTCTCCGGTGACCTGGTGCTGACGCGCCCGGCCGCCCCGAAAGCCGCGGAGGCCGCCCCGCGCGAGCCGGCAGCCGAACCGGCGCTCGCCGATTCAGGTTGACCCGCCGGCGAGGCGGCTTCATCGCCGCCGCACCCACGGCTCTCTCCCGACCTCTCCTTCGGCTTCGTGGCGCCGCCACAGGAGCTTGCGCGGATCGCTCCGGCGTCCTTCTCCCGCTGCGCGACACGGCAATCGCATTTGCGCTATCGGCCCAGCAAGCGCCGCAGGCGCTGTTCCTTTGACCGCCAAAGACACCAAGATCACCAAGGCGCCCTGGGCAGTCGCGGCATTGCGGCTCGCCACAGACTCTTGGCGATCTTGGTGTCCTTGGCGGTCGTCGTCTCCCAAGTGACCGCCGCTATCGCGGCATATGCGATTCCCCTGCCCTGCGGGAGAAGGTGGCCTGGTCGGTGCAGACTTCGGCCCCCTCGCAAGATCGGCGAGTCCGCAAGCCCGCCGCGCGGGGAGAGCGGAAAAAGAGGCGGTGTAACAATCCGGGGCGCGAGTTCGTATATTCTGGTGACCCTGCTTTCACCGAAGGCTCGCTGAGACCCATGAAGACCCGACTGATCGTCCCGCTCGTCGCCTGCGGCCTCCTGGCCTTGCCGTTCGCCGGCGGGTTCCTGCGCACCGCCCAGGCCGAGGCGGCTTCACCGGCCCGGGCGCTGCCCGCGCCGAAGGTCGACGCCGCGCCGCCCGCGGCCGGAAAGATGGAGACCGCCGTGTTGTCCGGCGGCTGCTTCTGGGGTGTCCAGGGCGTGTTCCAGCATGTGAAGGGCGTGAAGCAGGTCTATTCCGGCTATTCCGGCGGTCCGGGCGCGGCGGCGAACTACGAACTGGTCAGCACCGGAACGACCGGCCACGCGGAATCGGTCCAGATCGTCTTCGACCCGCGGCAGATCAGCTACGGCAAGATCCTCCAGATCTTCTTCTCGGTGGCCACCGACCCGACGCAGGTCAACATGCAGTTCCCGGACGAGGGGACGCAGTACCGTGGCGAGATCTTCTACGCCAACCCCGACCAGAAGCGGGTGGCCGAGGCCTACATCCGGCAACTGGACGACGCCCACGTGTTCAAGAAGCCGATTGCGACGCGCGTCGATCCGCTGAAAGGGTTCTACAAGGCCGAGAACTATCATCAGGACTACCTGATCCGGCATCCCGACCAGCCCTACATCGCCACCTACGACCTGCCCAAGGTGGCGATGCTGCGCCAGGTGTTCCCGGACCGCTATGTCGCCAAGCCGACGATGGTGTTTCCGACGGCGAGCCTCGCCAAGGCGTCCTAGAGGCGCAGCGAGTTCCCAGGCGGCGAGCTCATCCGGGAGAAGGGCTCGCCTTCACCCTGTCGCCCGGCCGCCACTGCGGCGAGGGATAGCCCGTCGCCGGGTCGCGCGGCTGGGGCCGGAAACGCTCGCCCACGAACATGTCCAGGGTGCGCCGGTGCTTGCGGTCCAGCCAGATGTGGTCGATCTCCGGCCCCAGGACGCGGCCGAAGTCGCGCGCCATCTCGGTGTCGAACCAGCCCTCGTAGGCGACGGCCAGGACCCTTTGCCCGTTGGCGGGGGTGAGCGGCGACCTGGACTCGGCCTGGTTGCCGACCTCGACCCCGCGCAGCCAGATCTTCAGCGGCGGGGCCAGCGGCTCGCGGAAGTAGGCGCGGCCGTAGTAGGCCAGGGCGTAGTACAGGAAGCGGTTGTTGACCGCGATCGCGCTCAGGCCCGCCGGGCTCTCGACACGCGCGCGGCGCACGATCACCTCGGCCGTCTGCGCCCAGCCGCGGGCGCGCTTGACGCTGTTGGACATGCCCAGGCGGTCGCCGACCTGGGGCGACATCACCAGCGCCAGGAAGGCCGCGGCGCCGACGGCCTGAATGGCGAGCGCCGCGACAAGGGTGCGCCGCGCCCGCCAGCGGATCAGCCAGGCCGCCACCAGGATGGCCCCGGACACATAGCTCGCCCCCGACCAGTTGGCGTTGGCGCGGCTGAGGAAGGCCTGCACCGCGACGAGCGCGATCGGCGGCAGGGTGAAGCAGAGCAGCAGCAGGTCGGCCGGCTCCAGCCGGCGGCGCCAGGCCAGCAGGCCTGCGCCCACGATCAGCACCGCGAACGGGATCGGACCGAAGACCAGGAACTGGGTGGCGAGGAACTCCCCGAACTCGGCGGGATGGAACAGGCTGGCGGCGCTCCAGTTGGCGTCGGCGGCGGTGTGCTGGACCGTGGCGAATCCGTGGGTCGCGTTCCAGGCGAGGTTGGGCGCCAGGACCAGGACCAGCGCGGCGATCGCCACCGCCGCGGATCTCGCCGACCAGCTTCGCCGCGCGGCGGGCGACAGGGCCAGGTGCAGCGCCACGCCAATCACCGCATAGGCGGCGGCGTACTTGCTCAGGAAGGCGAGCCCCAGCGCCGCGCCGAGGCCCGCGGCCAGCGTCAGGCGCCGCACGCCGGCCGATCCCTGGAAAGCCACATAGGCCAGCAGCGTCAGGCCAAGGAAGAACAGCAGCGGCGCGTCCGTGGCCGCGACGGCCGCGGAGAGCTGGATGCCTGGCGCGAGCGCATAGAGCGCAGCCGCGGCGAGCGCCGTGCGCGACCCGTAGAGCCGCCGCCCGATCAGGAAGACCAGCAGGGTCGCGCCGGCCTGGAACAGCACCGCCGGCAGGCGCACCCAGGGCTCCGCGTCGCCGCCGAAGGCGGTGGAGGCCCAGATCGACCAGGCGATCATCGGCGGCTTGGAATAGTAGCCGAACGCCAGGGTGCGCGACCAAAGCCAGTACTGGGCCTCGTCCGGGTAGAGCTCCAGGGGCGTGCGGAAGAGCGCGATCAGCCGCGCGAAGGTCAAGGCCACCGTCAGCAGGATCGCCGCACGTGTGTCGGCGTCCAGCTCATTGGCTCTCACTGCATCCGGAAGCTTGGCGCCTGGCATCGCCGGACCCTAGCCGCAACCGGCCCTGCGCAGGAAGCCGCGCGCCCCGACTGCAACCCAACTGTGTCCTCAGCTACACGACCTTCTGTGAAGTGTAGGGCCCGTAATAAAAGTGTTACCGCCCGCATGCAGTTGTCTCATATGTGACGGACGGAGATCAGCGCCCGCAGGGGTTGCCGGCGTGAGTCTCACAGGGGGTTTTGATGCAGTTGAAAGTAAGCCGCGCGCTTTGCGCGACGACCGCGTTGGTGACGGGCGTGCTGCTGGCCGGCCAGGCGTTGGCGCAGTCCACGGGCACGACCATTGTCGACGAGCTGGTGGTCACCGGCACGCAGGGACCCAAGAGCCTGGACGGCGCAATCGTCGCCGAGACCGCGCCGAAATCTCGGGCGACCATCACCTCGGAGCTGATCAGTCGGCAGGCGCCGGGCCAGACGATCCTGGATTCGATCAACCTGCTGCCGGGCGTCAACTTCACGAACAACGACGCCTTCGGCTCGGCCGGCGGCGACGTGACGATCCGTGGCATCGACAGCCAGCGCCTGGCCCTGCTGCAGGACGGCGTCCCGCTGAACGACAGCGGCAACTACGCGATCTATCCCAACCAGCAGCTTGAGCCCGACCTGATCTCCCGCGCGACCGTGAATCTGGGCACCACCGACGTCGACAGCCCGACGGCGGCCGCCGCCGGCGGAACCATCGACTATGTGACGCGCCGCGCCGCGGACACCTTCGGCATCCGCAGCGAGGTGGGCGTCGGCAGCGACAACTTCCAGCGTTACTACGGCACCCTGGAAACCGGTGCGATCGGCCCATGGGGCACCAAGGCCTGGATCTCCGGGCTCTACACGCGCAACGACCTGTTCAAGCCGCGCGACGCCGTCCAGACCCCGAAGGGCAAGATCGAGAAGACGCAGTTCAACGCGCGCGTCGACCAGGATTTCGGGGACGTCGGCCAAGCCAGCCTGATCTTCAACTACGACGAAAACCGCAACAACTTCATCAACCGGATCAGCCTGGCGAACTTCAATGCGCGCACGGCTCCGATCAACGCCACGAGCTGCGTGCGTCCGACGCCGGTGAACGGCACGGCCCAGGTGGACAACTCCGCCGGCTTCAGCTGCCCCAGCAACTTCTATGACTTCAACATCAATCCCTCGAACACCGGCAACATCCGCGGGCTGTCGAGCTGGAATCTCTCGAAGGACCTGATCCTGACGGTCGACCCGTCGTTCCAGTACGTGCTGGCCAACGGCGGCGGCGCGCAGACCTTCTCGGAGAAGGACAAGCAGCTTATCGGCAACTCGACCGCCACGGGCGTGGACCTGAACGGCGACGGCGACACGCTCGACACCGTCTACCTCTATCGCCCGAACACCACGAACACGCGTCGATACGGACTCACCTCGTCGCTGATCTGGAAATTCGCCGAAGATCAGAGCGTCCGCGTCGCCTACACCTTCGATCGGGCCAAGCATCGCCAGACCGGGGACGTCGGCTTCATCGACGCCAACGGACATCCCGAGGACGTGTTCGGGGGCAAGGACGGCTACGGCGATCAGGTCAAGCTGCCGGACGGCACCAACCTGCGCCGCCGCGACCGCTATTCGATCGCGACGCTGAACCAGATCTCGGCGGAATACCGAGGGCGCTTTCTCGAGGACCGCCTGCTGATCAACCTGGGCCTGCGCGCGCCCTATCTTGAGCGCAACCTGCACCAGTATTGCTACCAGCGCGACACCTTCAACGCCTACTGCACCACCCAGCCGGGCACACCGGTCCCCGGGACCGACGACGGCACCGGCAAGCCGCTGGTGACCTTCCCGCAGAGCGCGCTGAACTCCAACGCCAACTTCCAATACGGCCAGCCGCGCAACTTCGACCGGAAGTACAACAAGGTGCTGCCCAACGTCGGGGCGAGCTACAACTTCAACGACGCCGTTTCGATGTACGCAAGCTATGCCGAGACGCTGTCGGCGCCGCGGACGGACGACCTCTATGACCAGGTGCTGGTGGATCCGGGTCCGGAAACGTCGCAGGCCTACGACCTCGGCGTCCGCTATGCCCGGGGTCAGGTGCTGGCGGCAGGGTCGGTCTGGCGCAACCAGTTCCACAACCGGATCGAGCGTGTGTTCGACGAGCAGGCCGGGATCGCCTTCTCCGCCAACGTCGGCGATGTGGAACTCTGGGGCGTCGACGGACAGTTCGGCTTCAAGCCGATCGACGTCCTGACGGTCTATGCCTCGGCCTCCTACATCGAGACCGAAATCCAGAACGACATCAAGGGCACCTCCTCGGGCGCCCCGCTCCCCACCAAGGGCAAGGCGCTCTATGAAACGCCGAAGTGGCAGGGCGGCCTGCGCGTCCAGTGGGATCCCAACGAAACGTTCAGCTTCGGCCTGCAGGGCAAGATGATCAGTTCGCGCTGGACGAACCTGGTCAATACCGAGAAATTCCCGGCCTACTCGCTCTGGGATCTGGACGCCCGCTACAAGCTCGACATGTTCGGCCTGAAGAACACCTACCTGCAGGCCAACGTGCGGAACCTGCTCAACAAGCGGTACCTGGGCGACATCACCACGAATCTGACCGGCACCGCGCTGGGCCAACCTGGCTACAACCGGACGTATATCCTGACGCTGCACGTCGAATACTAAGCGTCGACGACGGTTCGAGAACACGCGAGGGGGCGGTCCGGCGACGGGCCGCCCTTTTTCGTGCGCCTTGACGTCGGCGCATCGCGCGGCCATCTGCGCGCGTCCGCCGCCAAGAGAGTTCGATGACCGTCACCGTTCCCGCCGAATGGGCGCCGCACAGGGCCGTGTGGCTGGGCTTTCCCAGCCATGCGGAGCTGTGGGAGGACAACCTACCCGCCGCGCAGGCGGAGGTGGCCGCGCTGGCCCGCGCTTTGGCAGGGCCGGGCGCAGAGCGGGTGCGGCTGCTTACCGGCTCCGCGCAGGGCGAAGCCGACGCCCGGGCGCTGCTGGGCGACGTGGCGGGGATCGAGATCGTCCCCGGCGCCTTCGGCGACATCTGGCTGCGCGACACGGGCCCGATCTTCACCGCGGGACCGGCCGGCGCCCAGGCCCAGGGCTTCCGCTTCAACGGCTGGGGCGGCAAGTACGAGCTGGAGCACGACGACACCGTGGCCGCCCAGATCGCCGCCGCCGCCGGCGCGCCGCTGGTCGCCCATGACTTCATCCTCGAAGGCGGAGCGGTCGACCACGACGGCGAAGGCACGGTCCTGACGACCGGGCAGTGCGTGCTCAACCCGAACCGCAATCCCGGCTGGACCGAGGCGGCCGCCGAAGCCGCGTTGCGTGAGGCGCTCGGCGCGAAGAAGGTGCTGTGGCTGGGCGAGGGGCTCGCCAACGACCACACCGACGGCCACGTCGACAACCTGGCGCGCTTCGTGGCGCCCGGCGTCGTCGCCTGCCCAGTAGCCTGGGGCCGCGGCGATCCGAACGCCGCCGCCTACGACGACGCCGCGCGGCGGCTGTCCGGCATGTCCGACGCGGCGGGACGGCCGCTGAGGGTCATGCGCATCCCCTCGCCGGGCTGGATCGACAACGTCGCCGGCGAGCGCGGCCCCGCGCCGGCCAGCCACATGAATTTCCTGATCGCCAACGGCGCCGTCGTCGCGCCCATCTACGCCGAGCAGCCCGGCGCCTTCGCCGTGCAGGCGCTGGAGCACCTGTTCCCCGGCCGCCAGGTGATCGGGTTGCCGTCGTCGGCGATCCTTACCGGCGGCGGCTCGTTCCACTGCATCACCCAGCAGGAGCCCGCCTGATGACGCGAAACATCTCGGTGGCGGCGATCCAGGCGAGCTATGGCCTGAACCAGCAGGCCAACATCGCCCGGACGGCCGAGCTGGTCCGTGAGGCTGCGGCCAAGGGCGCCCAGGTGATCCTGCCGCCGGAGCTGTTCCAGGGCCCCTACTTCTGCGTCGCCCAGGAGGAGCGCTGGTTCAAGGAGGCCCACCCTTGGCGGGAGCATCCGTGCGTCACCGCGCTGGCGCCCCTGGCCCAGGAGCTGGGCGTGGTCCTGCCGATCTCGATCTTCGAGCGCGAGGGGCCGCACTATTTCAACAGCCTGGTGATGGCCGACGCCGACGGCTCGCTCATGGGCGTTTACCGTAAGAGCCACATCCCAGACGGCCCGGGCTATATGGAGAAGTACTATTTCCGCCCGGGCGACACCGGCTTCCGCGTCTGGGACACCCGCTTCGGGCGCCTCGGCGTCGGGATCTGCTGGGACCAGTGGTACCCCGAGGCCGCCCGCGCCATGGCGCTGATGGGCGCGGAGGTGCTGCTCTATCCCACGGCCATCGGCTCGGAGCCGCACGACCCGACGCTGGACACGGCCGCGCCTTGGCGAAGAGCGATGCAGGGCCATGCCGTCTCCAACATCATCCCGGTGGTGGGCGCGAACCGCACCGGCTTCGAGCCATGGGACGGGTACCCCAACGGCGGCCAGTTGTTCTATGGCTCCAGCTTCATCGCTGATCACCGCGGCGACCTGGTCGCGGCCTTCGGGCGCGAGGACGAAGGCGCGCTGGTCGCAGAGTTCGACCTCGACTTCCTGGCCACGCATCGGGCGGCCTGGGGCTTCTTCCGCGACCGACGGCCGGACCTCTATGGCGCGTTGACTGAGGGGAGGCCCGCTTGATCGAGACCGAGCGCCTCATCCTGCGGCGCTGGCGCGAGGCGGATCGCGAGCCTTATGTCGCGATGATGCTTGACCGCCAAGTCAGCGACTGGCTCGGCGGACCGTTCACGGCCGAAGAGGCCCTGGCCCGGATCGATCGCAACGAGGACGCCCTGGCCGAGCATGGTTATGGCCGCATGGCCATGGAGCGCCGCGCGGACGGCCGCTTCATAGGTTACTGCGGCCTGATGCCGATCGCCGACAACCTGCCGTTCGACGGGGGCTTCGAAGTGGGCTGGAGCCTTGCGCAGACCGGATGGGGCCAGGGCTACGCCAGCGAGGCGGCGCGGGCGGTCTTCGCCGATGGCTTCTTGCGGTTGGGCCTCAGCGAAATCCTGGCGTTCACGGGCGAGAAGAACCTTCGATCCCAGGCGGTCGCGGGGCGACTTGGCATGGTCCGCGAGCCGCGGCGGGACTTCGATCATCCGGGCTTGGCGCCGGATCACCCGCTGCGGCGGCACGTGGTGTTCGCCGCCCGTCCCTGAGCCTGGCGCGCCCCATCGCCCGCTTTCGGCGTATGCTCTCTCATCCGCCACGGAGCCTCAGCCATGGACGCCAAGACCCAGACCCTCACGCCGGCCGCCGAACTCGCAGCGCGCAGCCCGGTGCGGTTTCCGAACGAGAGCGCCGAGTACCGGGCCGCGCGCACGGACCTGCTGCGCGAGGAGATCGAGCTTCGCCGCCACCTCGAACGGGTGGCCGAGCAGCGCCGCAAGCTGCCGCCCGGCGGCGAGGTGCGCGGCGACTATCGGTTCATGGGCGAAGACGGCCCGAGCGACTTCGCTGGCCTGTTCGGCGACAAGGAGACGTTGGGCGTCTACAGCTTCATGTTCGGGCCTGGGCGCGAGCGGCCGTGCCCGATGTGTACGGCGCTACTTGGCCCCCTGGACGGCAATGCCGCCGATCTCGGCCAGCGTATGTCCCTGGTGGTGGTCGCCCGCTCGCCCATCGAGCGGCTGGTCGCTTTCAAGAAGGAGCGCGGCTGGCGCAACCTGCGGCTCTACAGCGACCTCAACGACAGCTATTCGACGGCCTATTTCGGCCTGCTGCCCGACGGTTCGGAGATCCCGGCCTTCAACGTCTTCACCCGCCGCGACGGGACCATCCGCCACTTCTGGTCAGGCGAGATGACCGGCGATTCCGCCGACCCCGGCCAGGACCCGCGCGGCGCGCCGGACCTGCCGCCGCTCTGGAACTTCCTGGACATGACGCCCGAGGGCCGCGGCGCCGACTGGTATCCGAGCCTGGATTACCCGTAGACAGCGCAGTTCCTGGGCGCCGCCACCGCCGCCGTCGCGAGCTCGGCCTTCGCGGCCTTGAGGTCGGCCATGAACTGCGGATCGCCGTGCAGGCGCGCGACCATGGCCGACGCGAGCGCGCGCCCGGCTGCGACGTCGCTGGCGAAATGCACGCCGCAGACGATGCGGCTCCGGCCGATCTCGCGCCCGGCGACCATCAGCTCGCTGGCCCGGGCAGGCTGGATCTCCGCCAGGACGAGCCCCCAGGCCCAGCCGGTCATGGAGTGGCCGGAAGGATAGGAGGCGTTGGTCTCCATCCACTTCTCGCGCGGCACGCAGATCGGTTTGGTGTCGCCGAGCGGCGGGCGCTTGCGGTTGTAGAAATCCTTGGGCGGCGTTCCCACCGTACGGGTGTCGAGCTCGACGCGGCGCAGCAGGCGCTGGGTCGCGGGCGTCGTGGCCGGGCCGATCTCACGGCCGAGCGCGCAGGAGAAGCGGTTCATCGCCCCGCCGGTCCAAAGGTCGTTGTCGAGCTGCGCCACCTTCCAGCGCGCAGAGCCGTCGAGCGCGCGGGTCTGCTCGTAGATGGCCCGGTCGGCGCGGCCCTGTGCGCTGTCGATCGCGGGCGGCGGCCCCAGGATCGCCTTGCCGTCCAGGGCGTCGGGCCGCAGGTAGCCGGTGAGCCTGGTGGCCACGGGCCGGGGCGTAGTCAGGTCTGCAGGGCGCGGCGCAACCGCGGTGCAGGCGGCGAGCGCCAGCAAGGCGGCCGCGCCGCTGCTCAGATATCGGATCAAAAAAGATGTCCTCGTCGTCAGGCGCGCAGCACGGTCTTGCCGTTCTTGATCACGGTCGCATTGCGATCCTTAACGCGGGCTTCGAAGGAGATGACCGAGCCGTCCTTCCAGAGGTCGACGGTGATGGTGTCGCCGGGGAAAACCGGGGCGGAGAAGCGGGCCTGGTGGCTCATGATCTGGTCGGGGTCGTAGCCGGTGATCGCCTGCAGCACGGCGCGGCAGGTGATGCCGTAGGTGCAAAGCCCGTGCAGGATCGGGCGCGGGAAGCCTGAGCGCCTGGCGCTTTCCGGATCGGAGTGCAGCGGGTTGCGGTCGCCGTTCAGGCGGTAGAGCAAGGCTTGGTCCTCGCGCGTGGAGATGTCGACGGAAAGGTCGGCCGTGCGGGAGGGGATCTGGTGCGGCTCGGGCTGACCCTCCGAGGGGCCGCCGAAGCCGCCGTCGCCGCGGGCGAAGGTCGAGCCCGTGAGAGTGGCTACCTTCTCGCCGGCCTCGTCGGTCCAGATGGTCTCGTTGACGATCACCGCGCCCTTGTCCTTGCCCTTGTCATAGGCGCCGATCGTGCGGCCCTGGGCGGTGAAGGTGCCCGACGTCGGCAAGGGCTTGTGCAGCTCCACCTTCTGCTCGCCATGTACGACCATCAGGAAGTTGATCACGCTCTGCCGATGGCCGGGCTTTTGCTCCACCTGGTCGGCGCCGCGCGCAGGGCGCCCGCCCGCCGAAGCCAGGACTGTGGCGGCCGTGGGCACGACCTTCAGGTTCTTCTCGTAGACGAAGGCGAGCTCTTCCTCGTTCATCGGGTCGCGGCCGAGGCCGACGCCCAGCGCGTAGAGCATCACGTCCTTGTCGCCGTAGGTGAAGGTGCGAGGCGCGGTCTTCTGGTCGAGGATGTCCGGGTAAAAGATGGGCACGAATATTCCTCCGATTTATAGGGCCGGCCCAATCTCGCGAACCGCGGTGGCCGTTGGACTATGGCGTCGATCAAAGCCTCAGCGTCAGCCGGGCGCAAGCCGCCAGGAACCGCATTTGCGGGCCAGGGCCTGATCGGCTAGAAGCGGCGACTTCCCGCCGGGAGCCCATGCGCGCGCTCTGCGGTCCTCAAGTCACGCAAGGCGCTCCATGACGACCCCCACGACGGTTCAGCAGGGCCAGATCACCGGCAACGTCCTCTTCTACTCCCAGCCGGAGCCGCTTTCGCCCGAACTGCACGGCAAGATGGGCGTCAAGAGCATGGACGGCCCCTTCGGCTTCGCGAAGGCCGGCCACGCCATCCCGCTGACCGTCGGCGAGTTCCCGCTGGCGGCGGTGACCGGCCCGATCATCTTCGTGGGGGACGAGAAGCTTCCGATCGCGGTGATGGGCCTGAACGCCGGCGACAACATGTTCCTGCGCGACGACGGCCTGTTCGAGCCGGGCGTCTACATCCCCGCCTACATCCGCCGCTACCCGTTCGTCTTCGCCAACGACGACAACGCCAAGCAGATGGTGCTGTGCATCGACCGCGGTGCGGAGTTCGTGGTCGACAAGGACTTCGACCAGCCGTTCTTCGACGCCGACGGCCAGCCCAGCCAGTACACGAAGAACTGCATCGAATTCTGCAACAACTTCGAGATCGAGCGGCAGCGGACCCAGAGCTTCGTCCAACTGCTGAAGGACCTCGACCTGTTCGAAACCAAGGTCGCCAGCTTCACGCCGGCGACCGGCGACGGGACCATGGGCGAGCCCCAGAAGATCGCCGAGTACTTCGGCGTCTCGGAGGACAAGCTGAACGCGCTGCCGGCCGAGAAGCTGGTCGAGATCCGCGCCAACGGCGCGCTGGCCCAGATCTACGCGCACCTGGTGTCGCTGGTCGGCTGGGACCGGCTGGTCGCCCTGGCCCTCGCCCGCGCCACCGCCCCGCCGGAAGCGGCGAACAGCTAGATGTGAGGTCTCAATAGGTTGTCCATCCGGTCCTGGCCGAGGAGGCTGGAGTTGCGAAGCTTCAGCGATTCTCGGGGGACCGGATGAACCTGCATAGGAATGCCCGCACGACGCCGGCCAGTCGAGCCGAGATGGTGCGCCGCGTGTTGGGAGAGGGTCAGTCGCCGGCGATGGTGGCCAAGGCCTTCGGCGTTGAGCTCAAGACGGTGAAGAAGTGGATTGCCCGCTTCGACGCGGAGGGTGCTGCGGGCCTGGAGGACCGGTCCTCCAGGCCGCATCGGCTGCGCGAACCGACGCCGCCCAAGACGGTCGAGCGGATCGTCGCGCTTCGGCGCGAGCGCCTGCCCGGCAAGCAGATCGCCGCCGAGACCGGCGTCTCCCGCTCGACGGTGAGCCGCATCCTCTGCGCCGCCAGGCTGAGCCGGGCGAAGGACCTGGACCCGCCGCCGCCGGTGGTGCGCTACGAGCGCGAGCATCCCGGCGAGCTGATCCACCTCGACATCAAGAAGCTCGGCCGCTTCGAGCAGGTGGGCCATCGGATCACTGGCGACCGGACCGGCCAGAGCAACAGCCGCCGACGCGGGATAGGCTGGGAGTACGTCCACGTCTGCATCGACGATGCCTCGCGCATCGCCTTCAGCCAGATCCACCCCGACGAGAAGAAGGAGAGCGCGATCGCCTGCCTCGCGGCCGCGCTCGCCTACTACGCCAGCCTCGGCGTCACCGTCAGTCGGGTGATGACCGACAACGGCGCCTGCTACAAATCCCACGCCTTCCGCGACTTCTGCCGCGAGCGGGGCCTCAAGCACATCCGCACCCGGCCTTACACGCCCAAGACCAACGGCAAGGCCGAGCGCTTCATCCAGACCAGCCTCAGGGAATGGGCCTACGCCAAGGCCTATCCAACCTCCGACGACCGCGCCGCCGAGCTGGCCCCCTGGCTCCATCGCTACAACTGGCATCGGCCACACGGCGGGATAAACTCCGCCACGCCCATCAGCCGTCTCGGCCTCGACCGGGACAACCTGTTGAGCCTCCACAACTAGAGCTTCCACCTGGCCAGCGCCTCGTAGTGCGGCCGCGCCTGGTCGGCGATCCTCCTGAGGTCGTCGGTCAGGGGCGCCGCGGCCGTTGGCGCGGGCGCCTCGAATCCGGTCGATCGCTCCACCGCCTCGTACCACGCTGGCGCCCAGACCCCGTCGCTGTCACGCCGCCCGGCTGGCCAGCGCAGCATCTCGTCCGTATACGGAATACCGAGCGCAGCACATAGGGCGCAGAGCGTCCTCGCCGGATCCGCCAGCACGTCCGCGCCCTCGACCACGGGAGCTGCACGGCCCAGCCGGTCGGCCTCCCGCTCGAACAGCTCCCGCTGCCGGACCACTCCGATGTCCTCCAGCGTCACCTCGGCGCGCTTGCGGACGTACGAGGCCAGCACCGCTGCCGGATCGCGGATCAGGAAAGCGTTGCGGCAGGCGGCTGCCCACTCCAGCCCGAAACCCGGAAGCATGTGGTGGCACATCTGTTTCTGGTAGAAGACCGGCGCCGGCTCGTCCTTCGCCAGCCGCTCCGCGACCTCGCGCCAGTCCCTCGGCTGCGAACCCAGCACCGCCTCGCGCATCGGATGCTCCAGCCCCGTCTGCGCCAGGTAGGCGGCGTAGAAGGGCTCGTCGATCACCGCGCAGTCCGCCCGGTTCTCGAAGCTGCGCATCATCGCCGTCGAGATGTTGCGCGGCCCCGACCACATCGCGATCCGCACGGTCAAGCGACATCGGCGTCTTTAAGCGCCTCGTAGAGGGTCCGAAGCTGCGTCGTCATCGGCCCGGGCAGGCTGGAGGGCAGCACGTGGCCGTCGACCTCCCGAACCGGCGTCAGCCCGCCGAAAGTGCCGGTCACGAAGGCCTCGTCCGCTCCGTGCAAATCGGCCGGCGGGAAATGGCCGAGCTCCAGCGGAATGCCGTTGGCCCCGCAGAGCGCGATGACGTTGCCCCGCGTCACGCCGTTGAAGCAGAAGTGGCCGGTCGAGGTTCGAACCCGCCCGGCCTTCACCCAGAAGAGGTTGGTGGCGTTGCAGCTCGAGACGTGGCCGCCGGGGTCCAGCATCACGGCTTCGTCGGCGCCGGCCTCGATCGCTTCCAGGAGCGCCGTGATAAGTTGCAGTCGCGAGTGGCTGTTCAGCCGCATGTCGAACATCTCGGCCGGCGTGCACCGGACGGAGACCGTCGCCAGCGACAGGCCGCGCGTCACGATGGCCCGGGACGGCTCCTTGTATTCGGCGGCGATCACGATGGTGGGCTTGCCCAGCCAGTTGCGCGGGTCCTGGTTCGGCGCGGCCTTCTCGCCGCGGGTCACCATCAGGCGAAGATGCGCGCCGTGGCGCATGCCGTTGGCGTCGAGCGTCCGCTGCAGCTCCGCAGTCAGGGCCTCTCGGGTCAGGCCGAGGTCGAGCTTGATGCGCTCCAGGCCCCAGTAGAGCCGGTCGAGATGGGCTTCCAGGAACAGCAGTCCGCCCTTGTGCAGGCGCAGGCCTTCCCAGATCCCGTCGCCCAGCACGAAACCGGCGTCGAAGATCGAGACCTTGGCCTCGGACCGCGGCACGAGCGCGCCGTTGAGGTAGAGCTTCAGGTCCGCATTGCGCGGATCGGCGATGAAATCCTGACTTCCGGCCATGGCCACCCTTCTACGGGCCGACATAGAGTGAAGCCAGACGGAGGCGACGACAGATGACCAGCGGCATTGGCGGATCGACGGCTGAGGCGGAACTGGCGGCCCTGGGACTGTGGCCGAACCCCGCGCCTGCGATTGCCGCGGCGGAACGGGCGGAGCGCCTGGCCAAGGCCCAGGCCCTGATGGGCCAGATCGGCGCGGACGCGATCATCGTCGGGGCCGGCGCTTCGCTGCGCTACTTCACCGGCGTCGGCTGGAACGCCACCGAGCGGCTGGTGGCGATGGTCCTGCCGCGCGCCGGCGCGCCCACCATGATCTGCCCGCGGTTCGAGCTGGGGTCATTGCAAGCCTCCCTGGGCGTCGAGGCGGAGATCGCGCTGTGGGAGGAACACGAGAGCCCCTATGCCCTGGCGGCGCGGGTCTTGGAGAAGCTCGGCGCGGAGATGCTCGCCATCGATCCGGCCCTGCCGTTCTCCGCCTTCGACGGCCTGCGGCTGGCGGCGCCCGGCGTAGCCCTCGTCAACGGGACGCCGGTCATCGACGGATGCCGGATGATCAAGTCGCCGGCCGAGCTGGCCCTGATGAGCCAGGCCAAGGCCATGACCCTGGAGGT
>Ga0207705_10001451_pt1 | contig 18917 bp, 19 predicted proteins | sample KBSC13metaG_FD_184314 | JGI IMG/M metagenome (GOLD analysis project Ga0207705, IMG submission 184314) | Corn rhizosphere microbial communities from Kellogg Biological Station, Michigan, USA - KBS C1-3 metaG (SPAdes) (version 2) | ecosystem: Host-associated > Plants > Roots > Rhizosphere > Soil ... | reverse complement strand
ATCAACAACGATGTCGTGGTGAAGTTCACGCGCGCTGGGCTGTACGGTTACAAGTGCCAGCCACATTATGCGATGGGAATGGTCGGCCTCGTCGAGGTCGGCAAGCCAGTCAATCGCGCGGCGTTCACGGCCGCGCTTGCCAAGCTTCCGCCTTTCCCCAGGGCGCGCATGACCAAGTTCCTGCAGCAAGTGAAATAGGGTTTATCGGTAAAGGACAAGCGACGTGAAACTCAGCCCCGCAAGCATCGCCCTCATGATCTCAAGCCTGGTTGCCGGGGCGGCGGTCGCTCAGGGGGCCACCAAAGTCGCGCCGGGGGAGCCGCAGGCAGCGGCATCGGCGGACGATGCCGCTTTGCTCGACGCGCATTGCTCGAGCTGCCACTCGCTCGACCAGGTCACGTCTCAAAACAGGACCGCCGACGAATGGGCGGAAACGATCGATCGCATGGTCGATCACGGCTTGCAGATCACGCCCGAGGACAGCAAGCGATTGAACGCCTTCCTCGCCGCGCACTACGGCCCGAAGAGCCCGCCCAAGTAAGGCTTAACGACCGCGCGCCGGCGGCATTTGCGGCGCGCCCTCGATATCTTCGCGGGCGTGGGCGATCAGCCCCATCATCGCATCATAAGCATGGCTCGAGCGGCCCGCCCGGATCGCCTCGAACAGAGCCTTGTGGTCGGGCCAGGTGTCCCGATCGATATTCTGCTCGCGCTTGAACTGGGCGACGAACCGGACCGAGGCCGAAATGATGTTCGCGAGCCGACGCAGAACATCGTTTCCAGCGGCCATGAAGATCGCCTCGTGAAAACGCTCGTCGGCTTCTTCGCCTTCAGGACTGTCCGGATCGTGGCCACGCATTTCCTCGAGCGCGCTTTCCATCGCAATGAGGCTCTGCTCGCTCCGGCGCTGCGCCGCGAGCGACGCGGCGGCGGGCTCGACAATTGAGCGCAGCTCGAACAGCGCGTCGCGGAATTCGGAGGGTGGATCGCTCGACAGGGTCCACAGCAGCACGTCGGGGTCGAGCAGGTTCCAGCGGCTGCGATCGGTCACCAGTGTCCCCGCCTTCTGCCGGCTTTCGACCAGTCCCTTGGCGGCAAGGATGCGCACCGCCTCGCGATAGGCGTTGCGCGAGACGTGATGATGCTGACTGGCCGCGATCTCGCCCGGAAGACTTTCGCCAGGCTGGTATTCGCCAGTGACGATCTTGGTTCCGAGCTCGCGCGCAAGAGACTGATGGAGCCGGGTCTTGAGCTCCTCGGTCGGGCGGCGGGTGATCTTCCTGGGGCGCGGGGAAGCAGATACGCGCTTGGCTTGCATTCCGCAGTCTTATGAACCGAGACCTCGCGTGTCGAGAAGCTTGGATTCCGACTCGACAGAGATAATGTAGTACAATATCTGCAATCCGGAGGGAGCGATGTCCGTCACCAACGAGACCACCATAGGCACGGCCGCCGACGCAAACCGCACAAGCGATGGCGGCCTGCGGCGCTATGGCGCCTATATCGCCGGCGCCGAGCGCGCGCCGGCGGGCGGCGACTATTTCCCGACACAGGATCCCTTTACCGGTGAGGATTGGGCCCTCGTGGCGCGCTGTACCGCCGCGGACGTCGATGAAGCGGCGAGCAGCGCGAAGCAGGCGTTCGAGAGCTGGTCTCGGCTGCGGCCGTCGCAGCGCGGTCGAATCCTGCGCAAGTTCGCCGACGCGATCAGCGCCGGCGCGGATCGCCTCGCGGATATCGAACGTCGCGACAATGGCAAGCTTGCCGCCGAAGTGAACGCGCAGGTCCGCTATCTTAGCGAATATTTCCATTATTACGCGGGCCTCGCCGACAAGGTGCAAAGCAGCGTCATTCCGACCGACAAGGAAGGGGTGTTCGCCTACACGCTGTACGAGCCGAAGGGCGTCGTTGCCATCATTACGCCCTGGAACTCGCCGCTGACGCTGACCAGCTGGAAGCTGGCACCCGCGCTTGCGGCGGGATGCACGGCGATCGTCAAGCCGTCGGAGTTCACGTCGGCCTCGATGATCGAGCTCGCGACGATCGCGACCGAGGCGGGGATCCCCGCCGGCGTGCTCAACGTGGTGACCGGCTTTGGCCATGAAGTCGGCGAAGCATTGGTCAGCCATCCCGACGTGGCTCATATCGGTTTCACCGGCGGCGAGGTTGCCGGGCAGAAAATCTACGAAGCGGCGGCCCGCGGATTCAAGACGGTAACTCTCGAGCTCGGCGGAAAGTCCCCGAACATCGTCTTCGACGACGCCGACCTCGACCAGGCCGTGAAAGGTGTCGTGTCGGGAATCTTCGCGGCGACTGGGCAGACGTGCCAGGCCGGCTCGCGGCTGCTCGTCCAGGACGGCATCCACGACGAGCTGGTGCGGCGGCTCGTCAACTTCATCAAGGACGCCAAGATCGGCGACCCCGCCGACCTCTCGACGCAGATCGGCCCGGTGTCGACGCGGCCGCAGTTCGACAAGATCCTGTCCTACATCGACATCGCCGCCAAGGAAGGCGCGAAGCTGGTCTACGGCGGCAGGCCGCTGCCGGACATCGGCTCCGGGCAATTCGTCGAGCCGACGATCTTCACCAACGTCGACAACAAGATGCGCGTTGCCCAGGAAGAGATTTTCGGGCCCGTGCTGTCGGTGATCCGCTTCAAGGACGAGGAGGACGCGCTCCGCATCGGCAACGATATCGCTTATGGTCTCGCCGCCGGTGTATGGACCCAGAGCCTCAAGCGCGCCTTGTTCATGGCCGAGCGGCTGAAAGCCGGCACGGTCTATGTGAACAATTATCGCGCGACCAGCTTCACCTCGCCGTTCGGCGGGTTCAAGCGCTCGGGCATCGGCCGCGAATCCGGCCCCGAGGCAATCAAGGATTATCTCGACGTGAAGACGGTATGGGTGTCGAGCGACCTCGACGTCCCCAACCCGTTCATCAGGCGCTGACGCATGCTGCTAGAGGGCATTCGCGTTCTCGACCTGACGAATGTCCTCGCGGGCCCGTTCTGCGCGTACCAGCTGGCGCTCCTCGGCGCCGACGTCATCAAGGTCGAGACCCCGGGTAGCGGCGATCTCGCGCGCCAGCTCGGCGCCTCGACCGAGCTCAGTGCACAATTGATGGGCGCTTCTTTCCTCGCCCAGAACGCAAACAAGCGATCGATCACGATCAACTTGAAGTCCGACAAGGGCAAGGAAGCGTTTCGCCGGCTGGTCGCCGGCGCCGACGTGCTCGTCGAGAATTTCCGGCCAGGCGTCATGGGACGGCTCGGCGTCGGCTACGACGAGCTGAGGCCGTTGAACCCGAGCCTCGTCTATTGCGCGATCTCCGGGTTCGGCCAGGAAGGTCCGATGCGCGCTGCCCCGGCGTACGACCAGATCGTCCAGGGCCTTTCGGGCGTGATGAGCATCACTGGCGATGAGCAAAGCGCGCCGCTGCGCGTCGGCTATCCGGTGTGCGACAGCATCGGTGGGATCACCGCGGCCTTTGCCATCGCAAGCGCGCTCGTCCGTCAGCGCGGCACCGGCGAGGGATGCCTGATCGACGTGTCGATGCTCGATTCGACGCTGGCGACGATGGGCTGGGTGGTCTCGAACTATCTGATCGCGGGCCAGCGGCCGGTGCCGATGGGCAACGACAATTTCACAGCCGCCCCATCCGGCGCGTTCAGGACGGGTGACGGCCTGCTGAATATTGCTGCAAACAAGCAGGAGCAGTTCGCCGCGCTGGCCAAAGTGATCGGCCGCGAAGACTTGGCCTCGGATGCGCGCTTCGCCCACCGCGAGGATCGCAAGAAGCATCGCGCCGAGCTGACCGCCGAAATCGAAGCCGCGCTCGGGTCGCGGCCTGCGGCGGAGTGGGAGTCGCTGCTCAACACTGCCGGCGTTCCGGCCGGGCGGGTGATCAGCGTTCCCGAAGCGCTCGCTCTGGAGCAAGTGCAGGAACGAGCACTCGTCGAGGAGCTCGCCGATTACGAGGTGCTCGGTCACCCTTTGCCGCTGATCACCGCCGGTTATCGTCTCGACGGCGGATCGCGCCGGCTCCACTCACCCCCGCCCCGTCTTGGGGAGCATACCGACGCGATTCTCGGGGAAGCTGGTTATTCTCCCGAAGAAATCGCCGAGCTCCGGAAGGCATCAGCAATATGACCAAGAGCCCGAGCGAAATCGTCGACGCGGCCGAGCACTGGTGGTCGACGTCGATCATCGACATCCATCCCGGCGAGATCGATATTCGGGGTTACCCGATCGAGCAGCTGATCGGCCGGGTCAGCTTCCCGCAAATGATCTGGCTGATGGTCCGCGGCGAGCTGCCGACCGCGGGCCAGGCCAGGCTTCTGGAAGCCGCGCTTGCGGCGTCGGTCGATCACGGGCCGCACGCGCCGTCGATTGCCATCTCGCGCATGGCCGTGACGTGCGGCGCCGAGCTCAACAATGCGATGGCGTCGGCGATCAATGTTCTTGCCGACGTGCACGGCGGCGCCGGCCAGCAATGCATGGAATTCTACCAGATGATCCGCCGGCGCCTGGAGAGCGGGCTCGACCTCGAAGCTGCCGTCGAGGCGGCGCTTCCCGAATATCGGGAGAAACACGGCCAGATTGTCGGCGGATTCGGGCATCGCTGGCACCCCGTCGACCCGCGCACGGCGCCGCTCCTCGGCCTCGTCGAGGAGGCGGCCGGGGCCGGTGAAGTCAGCGGCGAATATATTGCGATCGGCCGGGCGGTCGAAACGGTCCTCACGCGGCACAAAGGCAAGCCGATCCCGATGAACATCGATGGATCGACGGCGGTGATCTTTTCCGAGCTCGGCTTCGAGCCGGAGATGGGCCGCGGCCTGTTCATCCTGTCGCGGTCGGTCGGCATCCTCGCCCACGCCTGGGAGCAGAAGCAGCAGGGCGGCCGGATCAAGGGCCCGATGCCCAAGGACATTCCGTTCACCTACACCGGGCCGAAACGGCGCGCGTTCGACGCGGCCGCGCAAGGATCCGGCATCGCGACACCACCGAATTCCGCGAATGCGGACACACGGAGAGCATGATGAAGGACCTCGTTTCTCACCAGTTGGTGAGATATCTCGAGCACCGCGGCGTCGAGCACATTTTCGGGCTTTGCGGTCACACCAATATCGCCGTGCTGACGGCGCTGACCAACAGTTCGATCCAGTTCGTGAACGTGCGTCACGAGCAGATCGCCGCACACGCCGCCGACGGCTATGCGCGCATCAAGAAGAAGGCCGCGGTGGTCCTGTCGCATCTCGGGCCGGGACTTACCAACGGCGCGACCGGCGTCGCGAACGCGGCGCTCGATTCGATCCCGATGGTGGTTATTGCCGGTGACGTGCCGAGCCATTTCTATGGCAAGCACCCGCACCAGGAAATCAACCTGCACGCCGATGCGGCGCAGTGGGAAATCTACCGTCCGTTCGTCAAGCGCGCATGGCGGGTCGACCGGCCGGACCTATTCCCCGAGATCATTTCCAAGGCGTTCCAGCTGGCCGAAAGCGGAAGGCCGGGGCCGGTGCTGGTCTCGGTGCCGATGGACATCTTCTCGGCATCCATCGAGGTCGAGCTGTTCGAACGCGTGAAGCCGCACACCGCCGAGCTCGTGAAACCGTCGCTCGACGAGGAGGTCGCCAAGCAGATCGTCATCGCGCTCGGCGATTCCGAACGGCCGGTGATCTATGCCGGCGGCGGCATCCTCACCGCCGAGGCAAGCGACGAGCTCGCCGCCTTTGCCGGCCATATGAGCATTCCGGTCGCGCACTCGCTGATGGGCAAGGGCGCGATCCCCGACGATCACCCGATGACGCTCGGGATGACCGGTTTCTGGGGCACGCAGTTCGTCAACGACAGCTGCCGCAACGCGGACGTGCTGCTCGCTCTAGGCACCAGCTTCAAGGAAGCGGACAGCAGCTCGTGGGAAAACGACTATACGTTCGACATTCCCAAGACGAAGCTGATCCAGATCGACATCGACCCGTCGGAGATCGGCCGCAACTACCCCGCCGAGATCGGCGCGATCGCGGACTTGAAACAGGCGCTGATCGCCCTCAATCGCGCGGCACGGCAGCTTTATCCCGCTGGCCGGAAGGCGGACCAGTTGCGCGCCGCAATCCAGCAATATCGCGCGGAATTTGCAGCCGGAAACGCCGAGGCGGAGCGGAGCGACCAATTCCCGATGCGTCCTGAACGGATCCTCGCCGACACACGTGCCGTGCTTCCGCGCGATGCGATCATCACGACGGATGTGGGCTGGAACAAGAATGGCGTCGGACAGCAGTTCCCGATCTACACGCCCGGATCGATCCTGACGCCGGGCGGCTATGCGACGATGGGCTTTGGCGCACCCGCCGCGCTCGGGGCGAAGATCGCAGCGCCGGATCGGGTCGTCGTGTCGCTGGTCGGTGACGGCGGCTTCGGCCAGAACCCGTCATTGCTCGCAACCGCGTTCGAGCTCGACATTCCGGTCGTCTGGGTGGTGATGAACAACCGGGCCTTCGGGACCATCGCGGGTCTCCAGAAGGCGCATTTCGGAACCACGCTGGGCACGGTGTTCGAGAAGGATGGCTGTCCCTATTCGGCCGACTTCGCGGCGCTTGCCCGCGCTTATGGGGTCGATGGGGTGACCATCGAGTCCGCCGATCAGTTCAAGCCGGCGCTCGAGGCCGCGCTGGCCAGCAACCGGCCGGTCGTGCTCGACGTCGTCATGGAGAATGCGCCGGTGCCGACAACCGGTCACTGGAATATCATGGACATCTATTCGCCCGGGGAGAAGGTGACGCACGTCACCACCTGATCAGCCGGCGCCGCACCAGCGAAGGATCACATCGACGACCTGCTCGCGGCGCCTCGCGACTTCGCGCGGCGCCCACATGTCGCGCGCGAAGCCCTGCCGGAAGGTATAGCGGTTCGAGACCGTGTAGAAGCACAGGGCAGTGATATTGGTGTGGAGGTCGACCGCGTCGATCCCGCGGCGGAAGACGCGCCCGGCGACGCCGCGTTCGATGAGGTCCGCGAGCGACGCGATCATCGCCTTATTGAGCCGCCTCAGCCCGGGCACATTCTTCAGATGCTCGGCGTGGTGGATGTTCTCGTTCATCACGAGGCGCACGAAAGTCGGTCGTTCGACGTGCCAGTCGAAAGTCTGCCTGACGAGCTGCTGCAATGCCTTCTTCGGCGGCATGCGCTCGAGCGCGATCGCCGCCTCGGCGTCCCGGATGCGCGTATATTCTCGTTCGAGTACCGACCGGTACAACGCCTGCTTGCTGCCAAAATAATAATAGATCATGCGCTTGCTGGTGCTCGTGCGCAGCGCGATCGCATCGATGCGCGCGCCGCTCAGGCCCTTTTCAGCAAATTCTTCCGTCGCGGCGTCGAGAATATCTTCCCGGCTGCGCGCCGGGTCGCGCTGCGCGGAATTCCGAGCAGCGCCGCGCCGCATCGAGGAGGTGCCGGCAGGGCGCGATCGCCGCCCCGGTGCGCTGCTTGCCATCGGCGCGGTTGATGGCGCGAGCCGACGGTCTCGGCAAGCGTGCGAACGTTACAAATCACGCGCTCGCCGCCACGAACGACGGCGCACGTCTGCGAGACCGTCATTGCCGCGCAACAAAAGGCCAGGCGTCGCGCTGCTGACATTTTTTGTCGTACATTTTCTGTTGCAACACGGCTGAATCCCATTATGCAGGAAATCGCAGAATGGGCCTCGGCTCGTCTGCATGGGGAGAGAAGCTTTGGCCCGTTCGAAGCGCGCCGGATGCATGCGGCGCGACGCGATGCTTTCGCGTTCAAACCCGTTTGCCGGGATGCTGCGTTGAGCAGCGACCTCGCGCAGGGCAGCGCCTCGCGGCAGTCGCGCGCGACGCGGGTCCGGCTCGCGATCCTGACCCTGATCACCCTCGCGACCGTCCTCAATTATCTCGATCGCGCCGTTCTGGGCGTTGCCGCGCCGGCCATGACGCACGAGCTCGGCATTTCCCCGGCCATGATGGGGGTGATCTTCTCGGCATTCTCGTGGACCTACGCAATCGCGCAGGTGCCCGGCGGCATGATGCTCGACAAGCTCGGCACGCGCATCACCTATGCGCTGTCGCTTGCGACCTGGTCGGCCTTCACGCTGATGCACGGCTTCGCGCGCAACGTCTCGACCCTGCTCGCCTTCCGCCTTGGCCTGGGCATTGCCGAAGCCCCCTGCTTCCCGGCCAACAGCAGGGTGCTGAGCACCTGGTTCCCGCAGCACGAACGGGCGCGCGCCAACGGCGTCTATTCCGTCGGCCAATATGCCGGCCTGGCCTTCTTCAGTCCCTTGCTGTTCTGGGTGGTTGGGGCGTTCGGGTGGCGCTCGCTGTTCCTGATCTGCGGCGGCATCGGGATCACCTACGCGGCCGTCTGGTACGTCTCCTATCGCTCGCCGCACGACAGCAAGCGGGTCAACCAGGCGGAACTCGACTATATCGAAGCGGGTGGCGGTCTCGGGCACCGCGGGCCCCAGATCGCTTTTTCCTGGGATCTGGCGCGCAGGATCCTGATGAAGCGGCAGATCCTCGGCGCGTCCATCGGCCAGTTCTGCGGCAATTCGACCCTGGTCTTCTTCCTTACCTGGTTTCCGACCTATCTCGCGACCGAGCGCCACATGGACTGGCTCAAGTCAGGCTTTTTCGCGGTCATGCCATATATCGCGGCGACGGCCGGGGTTCTGATCGGCGGCGTCGTCTCCGATGCGATCATCCGCCGAACCGGATCGGCCAATATCGGCCGCAAGCTTCCAATCGTCACGGGCCTGCTGCTCGCGTCGACGATCATTCTCGCGAACTTCGTCTCGAGCAACCATCTCGTCATCCTGATCATGTCGATCGCCTTCTTCGGGCAGGGCATGGTCAACCTCGGCTGGACCTTGATCTCGGACGTGGCGCCCAAGCCGCTGATCGGCCTTACGGGCGGCGTGTTCAACTTCTGCGCAAATCTCGCGGGCATCGTCACGCCGCTGGTGGTCGGCTTCATCCTTCAGGCGACCGGCTCCTTCTACGGGGCACTCGCCTACATCGCGGTGCTCGGGCTGATCGGCGCTGCCGCCTACATCCTGATCGTGGGAGACGTTCACCGCGTCACGCTCGACGAAATCTGAAAGCACATCCGCGTGTACTAATCAGTTAGTTCAAAGGAGAGGGGAGCATGCAATCTAACCACGTCCTGAAGTGTGGCGCTTCAGCATTGTCGCTGGCGCTCGCCATCGCAGTTCCGGCGCAGGCCCAGACGGCTCCGGCGCAGCCCGATACGTCGCCAACCTCGAGCGAGCGCCGCCCTGCGACCGCGGCCGACCAGGCGCCGGCGCAGTCGAGCAACGCCGTTCAGGCAGCGCAGACCGCCGCGCCGGGCATTGCAGCGCAGACAAATGCTCCGACCGAAGCGATCGTGGTCACCGGGACCAGCATCCGGGGCGTCGCGCCCGTCGGCTCCAACCTGATCAGCGTCGGCCGGCAGGCGATCGAGCAGACCGGAGTCCAGTCGGTCCAGCAGATCCTCAAGACGGTCCCGGCAGTCGTCGGCCTTGGAAGCTCCGGCCAGGGGTCGTTCGGAAGCGCCGACGCGTCGGGCACCAATGCGCCAACCATCCACGGCCTCGGCGCAAGCGCCAGCAACTCGACCCTGATCATCGTCGACAGCCATCGTTTCCCGCTCGCGGGCGTGAACCACGCGCTGGCCGATCCAAACATCATCCCACCCAATGCGATCGAGCGCGTCGAGGTGCTGCCCGACGGCGCATCGTCGGTCTACGGTTCGGACGCGGTCGCGGGCGTCATCAACTTCATCACCCGCCGCCGCTACAATGGCATCGAGGCCACGGGTCAGGTCGGGTTCGGCGATCATTACCGAACGCAGCAGGCGGGTGTGATCGCGGGCAAGACCTGGGACAGCGGCTGGGTCTTCGCTGCCTACAATTACTCGCATCGCAGCGCGCTCGCCTACAAGGATCGCAGCTATCTTGATGCCAACAACATCGATGAGGCCGAGGCCGCGGGAATTGACGTCAGCACGCAGGCGCTCCGCAACCGCGCCAACCTCGGGAGCTTCTCTTGCGATCCCGCGACGGTCCAGGTTGGATCGAGCATCTATCGCTACGATCCGGCGAGCGGGACCTACGGGAACCCGGTTTCGAACGCTCAGGAAAATGCGTTCTGCGACCTCAACCAATATGCCGACCTGCTTCCCGACGAGAAGCGCAACAATATCCTCGTCAAGGCGGAACAGGAGGTCGGCGACCGGCTGACGCTCGGCGTCGATTTCGTATACTCGAACCTCAAGGATTTTGCGCGCACCTCGCGCGGGTCCGGCAATACGGCGTTGCAGGCGACCGCTTATGGCCCGGGTAGCAGCCCACCCGGCGGCGCCGGCCAGATCAACCCGTTCTTCGTTCCGATCCCCGGCACGACAGCGACCTCCTACACCGTCCGCTTCTCGGGCGACTCGCTGCTTGGGCCGGGCGCCTACAACCGGGCGGGCGAGAAGATCTGGTACGTCTATGGCCACGGCGAGTATAAGATCACGGATTCGTGGCGCGCGAGCGCCGGAATCGTCGTCGGCGACAGCGACAGCACGTCGCGCGATGTCGGGCGGCTGTGCACCAGCTGCGCGGTGCTCGCGCTCAACGGCGGCCCGGTCACCGTTCCCGGACACCAGCCGGTCAGCAACCTGCCGCTGACGACCGCCAACGCCCTCGACGTTTGGCGGCTCGGCGGAGCGAACCTCACTTCCGCGGCGGTCCTCGATCAGCTGACGGATTCGACCGTCGACCAGGATACCAAGCAAGGCTTCCGCCAGTTCCGCGCGCAGATCAATGGTGACGTGGTTCCGCTCCCGGCCGGGACGATCAAGCTCGCTGCCGGTGCGGAATATATGGATTATACGATCGGCCAGACAACGAGCCGTCCGACCGGACTTGGACCGGCCTCGACCGCGTCAAACTATTTGCACCTCGATTACAAGCGCAACGTCAAGTCAGCCTTCGCGGAGCTCTACGTTCCAGTGGTTGGGCCCGACATGCACGTGCCGCTGGTGCGCAGCCTCGATATCAACCTCGCCGGGCGCTACGATAAATACAGCGACTTCGGCTCGACCAGCAATCCGAAGATCGGCGCCAACTGGGAAGTCGTGGAAGGCATCCGGCTGCGCGGCAGCTGGGCGAAGTCGTTCGTCGCTCCGGCGCTCACCAGCCGCGGCGCCGACGAGTTCGGGACCACGGCGGAGACCAGCGTCGCCGGCGGTCCGACCAACATCGCCGTGCCGATCGCGGCGTTCCCCAGTGTCGCCACGATCCCCGGCGTCAGCTGCACGGCGACGACCTGCACCATCGGCACCTCGACGGTCCGCGGCCTGCAGCTCAACGGCGGCAACGCCGCCCTGAAGCCGCAGAAGGGCCGAACCTGGTCGCTCGGCGTCGATTTCCTGCCGTCGCTGCTTCATGGTCTGCGCGTCAGCGCCACTTACTGGCATAACGAGATCAAGGGCGGCATCACCGCGCCGCAGGCCGCGTTCGCGGTACTCGGCGATCCGTCGCGCCTGATCCTGTTCCCCGGCGGCGTAACCGCCGCCTCGCCCGCGCTGCAGAGCCTGATCGGACCCCGTCCGGTCACGACGACCCTCACCGGCACTTATTATTTCGTCTACGACTTCCGGCAAGGCAACGTGCTCAACCTGACGGCTGAAGGCATCGATGCCGACGCGCGCTACCGTTACGATACGCGCTGGGGCGGCTTCGATGCGGGCGTCGCCGTGTCGTACAAGACCAAGTTCGACCAGAGCTTCGGCACTGGGCCGACCTTCAGCGTGCTGAACACCACCGGGTTCAACACGACCTTCCCGTCGATTCGCCTGGAAGCGCGCGGTGATGTCGGCTTCGATTACGGGCCGGTGCGGGCGCGCCTGTACGTCAACTACACCGGCCGTCATCGCAACTGGAGCAACAACACGATCACCGCGATCACCCGCTCCGCTGACGGGCTTCCGACCGGCGGCGGGGACGAGGTCAAGTCGTTCACCTCGTTCGACGGGCACATCGATTTCCGGCTGCCCGAAATGAGCTTCCTCAAAAAGGCCAATGTCTACCTCGACGTGGTGAACATCTTCGACAAGCGTCCGCCCTTCTACAACAGCGGCAACGGCGGCTTCGACACGTTCGCGGGCAACCCGCTCGGCCGGGTGGTGACGGTCGGCCTTCGGACCAGCCTCTAGGGCTTCCCCGGGGGGTCGCAATGCTCAGCCGACCCCCCATTCGCATCAGTGCAGCCAGGAGCCCATCGACGCCGTGACGGCCATCGCGACCGCCCAAACCCACAAGCGCGGTTTCCTCGCCGGCCTTGTCGGCGAGGGGATCGGCGCGTCGCGCTCGCCATTGCTTCACGAGCAGGAGGCGGACGCGCTGGGCGTGCGCCTCGTTTATTCGCTCTATGACCTCGCCGGGGCGCCGGACGGCGCCAGGGCGCTCTCGCGCGTGATCGAGGCCGCGAAGCAGATGGGCTTCGCCGGGCTCAATATCACGCACCCCTTCAAGCAGCGCGTGATCCCGCTGCTCGACCGATTGAGCGACGAGGCCCGGCGTATCGGCGCGGTGAACACCGTTTCCTTTCGAGACGGCCAGGCGACCGGCTTCAACACGGACTATCTGGGCTTTGCCGAGACGCTTCGGCGATGCCTGGCCGGCGCCCGCTTCGACCATGTCGTTCAGCTCGGCGCGGGCGGCGCGGGATCGGCCACAGCGCGCGCATTGCTGGAACATGGCGCCGGCATTCTCCAGCTCCATGACGTTGACGGCGATCGCGCGGAGGCACTCGCGAACAGCCTTCAGCGCGACTTCGGCAAGTCGCGCGTGGCCGTCGCGCCGGACTTGCAGGCCGCAATCGCGAGTGCCGACGGCCTCGTGAACGCCACTCCGGTCGGAATGGCGGGACACCCCGGCTCTCCGGTCCCCGCCGGCGCGCTTCGATCCTCGCTTTGGGTCGCGGACATCGTCTATTTTCCACTCCAAACCGAGCTGCTCCGGCAGGCGGCCGACGCTGGCTGCCGGACGGTCAACGGTGTCGCAATGGTCGTTTTCCAGGCGGCCGCCGCGTTCGACATCTTTACCGGCATCCACGCCCAACGCGAACGCATGCTCGCGCGCGCGATCGAACAATGGTCCGACTGAAAGGAGGAACGAGTGTCGCTGCGCGCCAGGATCTGCGAGGAAATCTACGCCCGTCCGGGCATAACCCAGCTCGAGCTTGCGCAGTCGATCTACGGTTCGGCGGCGTACCAGAATCTCGTCGCGAATGTCTGCCGGCAACTGGTGCGCGAAGGACTTGTTTCCCGCAGCGGAATCGGCGGGCGCCGCGATCCGTTTACCTTCGTCTGGATCCGCAAGCGCCACACCAATGGCGTGGACCGGACCGCCTACGAGCAGCAGCTGTCAGGCCAATGAACAAGCAGTGCGGCGCGCCGGCGCTCTGTCGATGCCCAGCATCGGACATAGGTGTCCGTCAGTCGCCTCGCCCCGAGCGCCCGCCGGTCATGCCCTTCAGCAGCGTCTCGAGCGCGTAAAGCCGCTCGTTGAACCCGGCCAACCTGCCCTCCTGCCTCGTCTCGCGTTCCTCGCGCGACCGAACGGTCGAGATTCCGCGCGCAACACAATCGGCGATCTCCGCCAGGGCTTGGCGCTCGTCCTTTCCAGACAGGCTGCCGTCGGGACGCGACCCGGGCAGCTGCCAGCCGACGCGGCCATGGCCGTCCGCGTCGAGCGGTACGCGTACCGGGAAAAGCGGATCCCGGCGGTCCCAACCCGATGGTCCGGCGGCGGGCGACTTCCAGGCGGCAAGCCATATGCCCATTTCCTGCGCCGATATGCCCCTCGCCCCTTCGAGCTTGCCACCGGCCAGCAGCGCCGCGTGCCGCGCGCAGATGCCCTTCAGCACGGCGTCGGGCACCGCCGCCGCCACCTCCTCGAGGCTACTGGGCAGCTCATCGCTTGCGATAGCCACCTTGGCGTTTCTCCTCACCGCCGAACCCGCTCGCGCAGAAACACCTGTGGTGCCAGCCGGGAAGACGTTCAGATGCACGCCGGTGGCCGTCTATGACGGCGACGGGCCCGTGTGGTGCGCCGAAGGCCCGAGGGTCCGGATCGCGGGCATCGCAGCGCGCGAAATGGATGGCACGTGCCGCTCCAATCAGCCGTGCCCGCCCACCGGCGCGATCGAGGCGCGGGATCGCGTTGTCGCGATCTTCGGCGGCGCCCGCGGCACGCTGCCTGAAGGCCATGTCGTCGTTCGCTCCGCGACCATGACCTGCCGCTCGGACGGATCGGCCGGCGGCTCCAGGACGGCCGCGTGGTGCACTTCTCCCATATTCGGCGATCTCTCATGCGCCGTCCTGAGGGCAGGAGGCGTCCTGCGTTGGCGGCGATATTGGCGGGATCACCACTGCTGAACCAAGGGGCGCCAGTCGCTTCACCGCACGCTCTGCGGAGGGCCGCCAAGACATGGAACGCGTTTGCACCCGTCCGCCGGGCTAAACGGCGGCCATGAATGGGAGGGGGTAGCATCGGAGGTCGAGCGTTACCTCTTGTCGCTCCCGCTTCGGCCAGGCATTGCCCCGATCCGTTCGGAGCGCGGGACAAGTCTCCGCGCTTGATCGAGCAACCGCTCGCAGTCCCGCAGGGCCTCGCGCAGCTGCCGGTTCACCTCCCGAAACTCGTTCGTGCTGTCGAAACAACGGGCCATATCCCTCCGCAGTGAGATGGGCGCGTCCCGCCCCGGGACCGCCCATGACGTCAACGCCGTGCCCGATCCTGGGGCGAACGGTACAGGTGCCAAAGCTAACTTAAGTAAGTTTGGTTTCGCGCGGGGCTTTCACGTGGGGCCTGAAGCGAGGGAGCCGCGGCAAACCATCGGAGCGCCTCAACTGAATAACGGCCCCGCCAGGGGGCATGTCCATCGCGGGGCCGGAGATACGGCAGTTGGGCAACGACCGAATCTCGCTACGGTTGTTAGCCGACGCGTGGAGCTATGACAAAGCTGGACCATGCGGGCAGCTCGAAACTCCTCCGGAACAGTTTTCGGGCAAATCGATTTCTGCGGGTCGTTACCTTAGGGAAGCCTCGCCAATGACCGAAACGGAAAAGGAATATTACGCGCGCCGCGCCAGGGAGGAGAGAAAGCGCGCGCGAAGCGCAGCGACGGCCGAGAGCCACTCGATCCATGACGAGATCGCCGACCTTTATCGCGAGAAAGCGAACGGCTCGGTCAATGAGAATGGCAAGAGCGGCATCCGACGCGGCGGCCGATCGCGGGGCAACTCAGCCTAGCAAGCGTGCGGACGGCCTGTCGCGGATCGCGCGAAACATGTCGCTGAGCGAGCCATCTTCATGAAGCGGGAATGCGCGTCTTAGCAGCTGCCCAAGACGCTCCCTATCCTCGCGTTGCGTAGATGGCATGGCCACCCGCTGCGCATGGCTATCCATATGGACTCGCTCCATCCCCCCTCAGAAGCCAATGTGCGGCCTGGAGGCATCAAAGTCGAGCAACTGTCATCGCCGCCCTGCCGCTCCACAGTGAAGGCTGCCCAGCACCGTCCTCGCCGCGCCGAACAAAGATGAGGCGAACCCATCCCCGACGCCAATGTCCACAATGGGCGGAATGCAGGCATTGCAAACAAACGTTTACTGCGGAACCGGAGGCACGGTTTCACACTGCGGCGATCCGTCGGCGATATCATAATAATCGCCCTTCTCGGAAGTGTAGACGTGCACGTGAATACGGGTCTTCGTCGGGCCATCGAATACGCCCATAGCAATGCCCGTCCAATCGCGACCAATCGGATCCCAGAAAAGCGAAGAACCGCACCGAGAGCAAAACCCTCGCCGCACCCTTTTCGACGATTGGAACCAAGTGATATTCTGGTCGCCTTCGATCGTCACGGACGAACGGGGCACGTCGGTCGACACGAAGAAGTGACCCGAATATTTCCGGCATGCGGTGCAATGACAGGCGTCGGGACCCGCAAGATCTCCCTGCACACGGAACGTAACCGCGCCGCACGAACAGGAACCGGTGTGGGACATCTCGTAACCAATTCCCTAGATAGTTTGACGCTCGCTATGACGCCCTGGAATACCGCGCAACCGTCATTTGGCGAGGGACGCAATTGGAGGCAATCAGACGCTTCCCTAACGTGGCCGTTTGCCACGATGTTCACGCGACAGGCGTTCAAGCAGGGATTCGAGCAGCCATGTTGTCGCAGGTCCCGGTGGGTTATCCCGCCGCCACAAGGCCGTTAGCCGGTATGCGCCGCCAATAGCCATCTTCAACCGGACCAGCGTTCCAGCTGCCAGGTCCCCCTCGACCATTCCGAGCGGCATGTTTCCCCAGCCGATGCCCTTGCGCAGAAGCTCGAGCTTCGCACCGAGATCAGCCAGTCTCCAGGTCCGTGGGCTTGCCACCGTAAAGTCTCGCCCTTCTGTCAGCCTGGAACGGTCAGTCAGTACGAGCTGAAGATGCGACCTTGCCGCTCCGGACGAAAGTTCAGGATCCCGCGCAAGCGGATGATCGGGGGAGGCGACAGGCACAAGCAGCAACGAACCTGCATCCGCGCGCTCCAGCTCCGGATGCTCGACGACCGCAGGACCGCTGAAGCCGAGTTGTGCACGGCCATCGAGCAGCAGAGCCGCGACTCCGCCCAAGGCTTCCACGTGGAGCCGAAGGTTGACGGTAGGGTATGTTTCCTGGAACTCCCGTAACAGGCCGGCAACCCGATCAAGTGGTATCATTACGTCGAGCGCGAGAGACACCTCCGCTTCGAGGCCACTTTGTAGTCCAAGGGCACGAGCGCGGAGCTCCTGAACGTCGGCCCCAATCAACCGCGCGTCCGCTAGAATGGCTTGGCTCTCATGGGTGAGCACCGGTTTCCGGGAGCCTTGCCGGTCGAACAGCACCAGGCCGAGCTGCGCCTCGAGCTTGGAGATCGCATAGCTTATCGCTGAGACGGCCCGGTTCATCTTCCGGGCAGCTGCAGCGAAGCTGCCCTCGTCAACCACTGCGAGGAATATTTGGATCTGATCGAAGCTCGGCGACCCGACGACTGGCATCGCCGCATCGTACACGTGTTCAGATAAATCGAACATCCTGATCGATCTTTATCGGCTAAAGCTGAACGCCGATCAAATCTATCTAGTCGACAACGATATTGCTGGCACGCAATCGGGTTCGGCTGGACCCGCACAGTTATGGAAGGAATCAGTCATGAACATCGCCATCATCGGTAAAGGAAATGTCGGCTCGGCCATAGAAGCTGGCCTTTCGGGCAAGGGTCACGACGTCCGCACGGTAGGGCGTGATCCTCAGGCAGTCCGGAGCGCGGCCGAGCAGGCAGAACTCGTCATCCTTGCCGTCCCGTTCGGAGAGATTGACAATCTGGTCGGTGAGCTTGGTGATACAGTTTCAGGCAAGACAGTTGTCGATGCCACCAACGCCCTGACGCCAGAGTATGACCTCGCAATCGGGTTCGAGACCAGCGGGGCTGAAGAGCTTCAGAAGAAGCTGCCCGGCAGCAAGATCGTCAAAGCGTTCAATACCGCCTTCGCGAGCGCCATGAGCAGCGGTCGTATAAACGGCCAGCAACTCGCTGGCTTGGTCGCCGCCAATGACGCGGATGCCAAGAGCAAGGTGCTCGGGCTCCTGGAGGAAATCGGCTTCGACCCGATTGACGCCGGGCCTCTGGCAAGCGCTCGCCTGCTTGAACCGCTTGGTGTGCTCAACATCAAGCTCGGCTTTGTCCAGGGATACGGCCCCAACAGCGGCTTCCAGCTCGTTCATTAGAGGCCTGCATTGCCGCTCAGCCACGTGTTGGCGGTCCATAATCTTCCGGCGCGCGGTTTTCTCGCTGTCGGCGCGCCACCCTAACCAAGGAAAACACCATGACCCGCAGATTCGCCATCATCGCCGCTCTCAGCATTACCGCGTTGTCCGGCGCCGCTCTTGCTCAGGCCGACGCGCTTACCCGCAACCCTGTTGAGGTTCAGGCGGGGAGCTATGTCCTTGATCCTGCCCATGGCAAGATCACATGGTCTGTCGACCACATGGGCTTTTCAACCTATGTCGGGCAATTCACCGATGTCGCGGCCCATCTCGATCTAGATGTCCGCAATCCGGCGGCCAGCAAGCTCGACGCGTCCGTTCGAATGGACAGCGTTCGCACGTCTCATGGCGAACTCGACAAGCACCTGAAGACGGCTGACTTCTTCGATACGGCGAAATTCCCGAGCGCTAGCTTCCGGGCGACAAACGTTCGCCTCGTCGATCGCGACACCGCCAACATCACCGGAAATCTCACCCTTCGCGGCGTGACCAGGCCGATCGTCATCAAGGCCGATTTCAACCAGGCCGGCATCAATCCCGTCGATAAGCAATATACGCTGGGCCTCGACGGCGAAGCGAAGATCAAGCGGTCCGACTTCGGTATCAATTATGGCCTGCCGATGCTCGGTGATGAGGTCACACTTCATCTCGAAGCGGAGTTTAAACTGAAGAGTCCGAAGACCGGCGCTTAGGGCCGCACAACCGGCCCAGGCACCTTATCCTCGCCGCAACGGCCCAAGGCAGACTTCTGTACCGACCCACGCATCTCGCTCGTTAGGAAGCCAGCGCAATCAGACAGGAGAATATCCACATGAGCGACATGCCTGCCCTCTTCAACGCGGTGCCTGGCATGCGCTTCGCCATTCATACCTCTCAAGCCTTCACACCCGGGAATCGCGCGATGATCGGCAATACCAGAAGCGAAGCTCGCAATGCGGCCGGTCCGGCGTAGGGCTCATGGCACGGACCGGCGCACCGATGCGCGCAGGTTCGGCATGCTGCGCGCTTCTTGGAGCGGTCCGGCACAGTCTCGCGAGCGCGG
>Ga0207705_10001450_pt1 | contig 18925 bp, 20 predicted proteins | sample KBSC13metaG_FD_184314 | JGI IMG/M metagenome (GOLD analysis project Ga0207705, IMG submission 184314) | Corn rhizosphere microbial communities from Kellogg Biological Station, Michigan, USA - KBS C1-3 metaG (SPAdes) (version 2) | ecosystem: Host-associated > Plants > Roots > Rhizosphere > Soil ... | reverse complement strand
GTGTGACCGGCGCGGTTCCGCTCCCTTGTCTCCCGGCAGCGGGGACGTTGCATGGCGACCTTGGAGCGTGTGGCTCCGGAATGCCTGCCTGCAACCATCCTATGCGCAGGCATCCAGTCAGGGGTGGCCGCGGAATTTCTATCGGGTGGCCTGAAACAGGCCCCTGGAGGTTTGCACCTCCAGCATCGCCCGGGGCCACCCCCCACACGATGCCGACGCGAAGCTGCGGTCTTGGCCGAAGGTCACCCCCCAGGACTTGAAACAGCCCAGGCGTCGTCCGCATAGCCCCGCTCCACGACGCCGGCATCACCATGAGGCATAAGCCTCATGCTGAGATCTGTACTCTTTGGGCGAAGTTACACTCTCATGCATGCCGAGGAGCTTCGCGCCGGTCATGTCCATCTGACCTTAGCCAGCGAACGTACCATGCGTACACCGTTTGTTCTCTTTTGTCAAGTCCCACCCGTTCGCCCTGAGCCTGTCGAAGGCTGCCCTTCTTGCGCGTCAGAAGACAGGACAGTGCTTCGACAAGCTCAGCACGAACGGGTGGGCGGGGGGCAGGCACGAAAGTGTGGGGCTTTAACCGCCCCGCCGTTTCACCGCCTGCCAGAGCGCTTCCATCTGATCGAGGGTAAGGCCGGGGAGGCCGGCGCCGGCCTCCGCTTCCATCGCGCGGAAGCGGCGTTCGAATTTGGTCGTGGCCTGGTGCAGCGCGGTTTCGGGATCTACGCCGAGCTTGCGCGCCCAATTGACCACCGCGAACAAGAGGTCGCCAATCTCGTCCGCGCGCTCGTGCAGCCCGTCGGCGGCGTCGACCTCGGCCATTTCCTCGATCACCTTGGCGCGGGCGCCGGTGGCGTCGTCCCAATCGAAGCCGGTCGCGGCGGCGAGGCGCGAAATCAGATCGGCGCGGGCGAGGGCGGGCTGCTCTTCGGCGATGCCGTCGAGCGCGCTCACCTTATTTGCGCAGCTGGGAGGCGGCGCGGGCGCGGGCTTCGATCGCCGCTGGATCGGGATCGCCGGCCGGAACCAGCCAGCTGCCGCCGACGCACAGCACCGCGTCCACCGCCAGCCAATCGGGCGCGGTATCGACCGTGATGCCCCCGGTCGGGCAGAAACGGCATTGATAGAAGGGCGCAGCAAGCGCCTTCAAGGCTTTGATTCCGCCCGATGTTTCGGCCGGGAAGAATTTGAAATGATCCAAGCCCAGGTCGAGCCCGCGCATGATGTCGGCGGCGGTCGCGATGCCGGGGAGGAAGGGGATGCCGCGTTCGATCGCGGCCTTGGCAAGCGGCGTGGTCAGGCCGGGGCTGACGACGAATTTGGCGCCCGCGTCGATCGCGGAATCGAGCTGCTTTTCGTTGAGCACGGTGCCGGCGCCGACGAAGGAGCCCTCGACCTTCGACATTTCGCGGATCACATCCAGCGCGGCTTCGGTGCGCAAGGTCACTTCGAGCACGGGCAGGCCACCCGTCACCAGCGCCTGCGCCACGGGCTGGCCATGCGCCGCATCCTTTACCACCAGCACCGGGATCACCGGCGCCATCCGCATCACATTACCGATCGTCACGCGTCGATTTCCTCGTCTTCGATATTCTTGTCGAGCGATATGCCGTCGCCGAGCAAACCTTCGCCCAGATCGCCGCACATTTCCGCGATCAGCGCCGAGCCACCCTGTTCAGCGGTGCTCGCGCCATGGCGCATGAAGGCGAACAATTCGCGCCCCGTTCCGATGCGCGGGCGTGGCGCGGAGACCGGTTCGCGCGCGGCCCATTCGGCGTCGCTTACCTGCGCGTGGAGCGTGCCATCGTCCGCGGACAGGCGGATGATATCGCCATCGCGCAATTTGCCGATCGGGCCGCCGCCCAGCGCTTCGGGCGAGAGGTGGATCGCAGCCGGCACCTTGCCCGACGCGCCCGACATGCGCCCGTCGGTGACGAGCGCGACCTTGAAGCCCTTGTCCTGGAGCGATCCGAGTGCCGGCGTGAGCTTGTGCAATTCGGGCATGCCGTTGGCGCGCGGCCCCTGGAAGCGCACCACCACCACCACGTCGCGGTGCAATTCGCCCTTCTTGTAGGCGGCGAGCACGTCGTCCTGATCGTGGAAGATTCGCGCGGGCGCCTCGATCGTCCAGCGCGAGGGATCGACCGCGCTCGTCTTGAAGGTGGCGCGGCCGAGATTGCCCTGGACGAGCCGCATCCCACCGTCGGGCTGGAACGGCGCCGAGGCCGGGCGCAGCATCGTGTCGTCGCGGGATTGGGTAACCGGGGTCCAGGCCAGAGTGTCGCCATCCAGCGCGGGCTCGCCGGTATAAGCCTCCATCCCGCCGCCCCACACGGTCAGGATGTCGCCGTGCAGCAGGCCTTCGTCGAGCAGGGTGCGGATCACGAAGCCGATGCCGCCCGCCTGATGGAAGTGGTTCACGTCGCCCGACCCGTTGGGATAGACGCGCGCCACTAGAGGCACGGCGGAGGAGAGCTGGTCGAGATCCTCCCAGTCGAAGATGATGCCGGCCGAGCGCGCGATGGCGGGCAGGTGGATCGCGTGGTTGGTGGAGCCGCCGGTGGCAAGCAGACCGATCGCGGCATTCACGATCGCCTTCTCGTCGATGCAGCGGCCGAGCGGGCGATAATCGTTCCCCGCCCAACCGATCTCGGCGAGGCGATGGACCGCGGCGCGGGTGAGCTCCTGCCGGAGCGGGGTGCCGGGATTGACGAAGGCCGAGCCCGGCACGTGCAGGCCCATCATCTCCATCATCATCTGATTGGAATTGGCGGTGCCGTAGAAAGTGCAGGTGCCGGCGCTGTGGTAGGACGCGCTTTCGCTCGCGAGCAATTCGGCCTCGTCGGCCTTGCCCTCGGCATAAAGCTGGCGGACGCGCTGCTTTTCCTTGTTGGACAGGCCCGACGGCATCGGCCCGGCCGGGATCAGGATCGTCGGCAGATGGCCGAAGCGGAGCGCGCCGATCAGCAGGCCGGGCACGATCTTGTCGCAGATGCCGAGCAGGGCGGCGCCTTCGAACATGCCGTGGCTGAGCCCGATCGCGGTCGAGAGCGCGATCACGTCGCGGCTGAACAAGGACAGCTCCATGCCGGGCTGGCCCTGGGTCACGCCGTCGCACATGGCGGGAACGCCGCCCGCGACCTGCGCGGTAGCGCCGACCTCGCGCGCGAAGATCTTCATCTGCTCGGGATAGCGGCCATAAGGCTGATGCGCCGAGAGCATGTCGTTATAGGATGTGACGAGGCCGATATTCATCGCCTTCTGCGCGATGATCGCCTTCTTGTCCTCGCCGGCCGCGGCAAAGCCGTGCGCGAAATTTCCGCAGGACAGGCGGGGACGGTCCACGCCATGGTTCCGCTCCCGATCGATCAGATCGAGATAGGCGCGGCGCGTGGCCGCGGATCGCTCGATCACCCGGTCGGTGACGGCGGCTATTCTTCTATCGAGCGCCATAATGTCCCAATGTTGTCGTGCAGCATTTTTTGCAATGCCAAAGCGCCTTTTCGGGACGAAAGATTTCGCTCGTGAGCTGAATATCGCTCACATGGCAGTCTTCTGTTCGTTATCCCGCGAAGGCGGAAACCCATAGGCCGATCCGATCGGATTAGAGCTGCTACGCCAGGGATTATGGATCCCCGCCTTCGCGGGGATGACGGCACGAAGGCGATTTTGATCCTTGCAGGCCGGTAAGCGGAGTGCTTCGTTCTCCCCATGAAACCGCTCCTCGCGCTGCTCGCGCTTCCGCTCATCGCCGCCGCACCCGGACCCGATCGGTCGATCGCGCAAACCGAAGCCGATCTGTCCGCGGGGCGGATCACGTCGGTGTCCCTGGTGAAACAATATCTCGCGCGGATCGCCGCAGTGGACAGAGCGGGGCCGAAGCTCAATGCGGTGATCGCGCTCAACCCGCATGCGCTTGCCGATGCGGCGGCGTCGGACGCGCGGCGCAAGGCGCATCGGGCGCGGGGAGGGCTTGAGGGCATTCCGATCCTGATCAAGGACAATATCGACAGCGCCGATCCGATACCCACCACCGCGGGTTCGCTCGCGCTGGTGAACAATATCACGCATCGCGATGCGCCTTTGGTGGCGCGGCTGCGCGCGGCCGGGGCGATCATCCTGGGCAAGACCAACCTGTCCGAATGGGCCAACATGCGCTCGCCCCGTTCGTCGAGCGGCTGGAGCGGGAAGGGCGGCCTCACGCGCAATCCCTATATCCTCGACCGGTCGGCATGCGGCTCATCCTCCGGTACGGGGGCCGCGATCGCGGCGGGGCTGGCGGTGGCGGGTATCGGCACCGAGACGGATGGATCGGTCACCTGCCCGGCGTCGGTGCAGGCGCTGGTCGGGTTGAAACCCACGGTCGGCCTGATCCCGCGCACGCATGTCGTGCCGATCTCGCACACCCAGGACACGGCGGGCCCGATGACGGTCAATGTCGCCGACACCGCGCGGTTGCTCACAGTGATGGCGGGCGGCGATGCTGGCGATCCCGCGAGCGCGGACGCCGACAGGCACAAGCAGGATTACAGCAAGGCGCTCGATCCGCAGGCGCTCAAGGGCGCGCGGATCGGCGTGCTGCGCTTCGCGATCGGCGACGAGCCGGGGACGGCCAAGGCGTTCGAGGCGGCGCTGGCGCAGCTCAGGGCAGCGGGCGCGATCCTGATCGACGTGAAGGAACCCGCCAATCACGAGAAGATGGGTCAATATGAGCAGACCATCCTGATCGCGGAGCTGAAGCAGGATCTCAACGCCTATCTGGCATCGACGCCGGCCAATGTGACGGTGCGCGACATGGCCGGCCTGATCGCCTTCAACAAGGCGCATGCCGCGCAGGAGCTGCCCTGGTTCGGGCAGGAGTTTTTCGAGCAGGCGCAGGCGTCGAAGGGCTATGACGACCCCGAATATAAGAAGGCGGTCTCCGAGGCGAAAAGGCTGGCGGGCGAGGACGGGATCGACAAGATGCTGGGCGACGACCATCTCGACGCTCTGGTCGCGCCCACCGGCGGCCCATCCTGGCGGACCGACCTGATCGCGGGCGACCATTTCGTCGGCGGAGGGGCCGGCAATTATCCGGCGGTGGCGGGCTATCCCCATCTGACCGTGCCGATGGGGCAGGTGCACGGACTGCCGGTGGGGCTGTCGTTCATCGGCAAGAAGTGGGACGAGGCGAAGCTGATCGCGCTCGGCTATGCCTACGAGCAGGCGACGCATGCGCGGCGGCCGCCGAAGTTCCTGGCAGCGCCTGAAACGCCGCAGCATTGAAGACAGCCCTCACGGGAAAAACAGTGGCTTACCGATTGTGATGACACGCTTGTGCCGAAATCGGTTTCTGTTGCTCGGATGGTGGGCGGCGGCCGGATTGGCGACAGCCGCCAACGCCGCAGGTCGGTATCCCTTCGCCCTGAATCGTGTGCCGCAGGCGTTTCGCGGTTCGTGGGACGAGAAGACCGATGATCGCTGCGAAGGCCGCGAGCCACGTTACATGCTTGTCGCGAGGCAGTTTTGGGAATTCGAGGTGGATTCGGACATTCGCCGTGTGCGCATGGTTGATCCAACCACGATCGAGATAACGGCTGTCACGGACCCCGATATTGTCGGCACGGCGGAGCGTTTTTCGGTGCGATTCAGGATTGTGGATCATGGCAGGGGCCTCATTCACCCCGACAACCCACGGATGATCTTTCGCAGGTGCCCGAAATCCTGAGATGACATTCGCCATTTTGGATATCGGGCAGGTTTGCCTCGCGCCGCCGGCGGTCTAGGCTGACGGGTCCCCAATCGACAGGATCGGACCAACCGTGATTCTTGCCTTCCTTCTCGCGACCGCCGCGCCGGCGTCCGCCGTCACGCCCGCGACTGACTATCTCGCCAATATCCGTGCGGGCAAATTGCTTTGCTCGACGCCCGATCCTGTCGCCAAGACCTGTTCGGGGCTCGACAGCTACGTGCTGGGCAAGGACGGCGCGGCGACCGATACCGGCGAGACCGTGATAGCGCCTGCACCTTTGGTCACGCTCGAGATCAGCGCGCCCGTCCATATCGACGGCGCGTCTTTGTGCGGCGTGCTCGACCTGGCGGATCTCCAGAAGGGCAAGATACGGGTGAACGGCGAATTGCTGCCGGCTGACCGCAATGCATTCGCCATCGGCAAGATCGTCGAAGCGGTCGGCTCGCTCGCGGGGCACAAGGTCTGTGAAAGCCTGCATGTGGATGGCGGCAAGCTGATCAAGTCGGGCACGATGGAAGGCAGCGAGATCAAGGTTCCCGACAAGCCCGCCGCGTGGGTGGCGCCCGGCGACGGCTACAAGGTCGGTGCACCGGCTGCGACGCCTGCGCCTGAGGCACCGAAGCCTTGATGGTTTGAGGGCAAGGAAGGCGATCGAGCGGTGCCGTGCGTCAGGGCGGCCCGCGACGGTCGGGCTCATCATCCTCTGCCTGTCCGGGCGGGCGCCTGGCGTTGATCAGATTGTTGACGATGCCGAAGCCCAGGCCTGCACAGACCAGGATGATGACGATCTGAAAGCCGGTCATTCGACCCGATCGCCCTGGCCGCCGGGTGTGGCGCGCCGGAAGAGACGGCCGATCTGCTTGCGCAGGAAAGCGTAAGCGGCGACCACGCCCACCAGGATCAGCTTGTAGAAAGCGACGCCGAATTTGGCGATCGCGGCGAATATGCCGGCGAAGAGGCCGGTCTTGACCACGGCCGCCGCGGCCCCGCCGGCGACGAGCGCGCCAAGGCCATATTCGGCCATCTTGTCGCCCGCCTGATGATCCTCATATTTTTTCGCGGGCAGATAAGCGAAGCCCGACATGGCCGCGCGATATTGCTGCAGATCGGTCTGCAGATTGGCGGGATCGGATACGAGGATGGCCCTGGTCACGCCGTCGCGGCCCAGGATGCGGCTGGTATAATTGACGATATGCCCACCGCTATCGGTGTGCATCACGGTGCCCCATTCCAGGTTGTGGGACGCGGCATCATAATGCGGCGGCACGACCCAGCGATCGAGGAACAGGCCTTCCTGGCCGGCCGAGGCGCGCTCCTTATTGTCCTCCACCTCATTCGACTTGATCTGCTTGAACAGCGTGTCGGGATCGACCTTGTCCTTGTCGCTGACATAGCCCGCGGCATCGAATTCCAGGATGGCGAACCAGCCGAGCCCCGCCTCCGGAGCGATCGTGTAATCGTTATCGGCCGGCGGATTGCCGTTGAGCCTGAGGAACTGGCTGGTGCCGGCGGGATCGAGATAGCGCACGCCCTTGGGGATGCGGATATTCGCCTCGTTGCCGATCGGCACGGTCGCGGGGCCATGAACCCATTTGAGGGATTCGATCTGGCGCACCAGATCCGCCTGCGCCTGCTGCTGATTGTCCTGCGCCTGCGCGAAGGCGGGCAGGGCACAGATAATGGTCGTGGCCAGAGCCACGCCGCGGAAGTGTTTCATGAAAGCCCTCTCTCCAAGAAGCGGAGACTGCCAGCCTTGTCGGCCTTGGCAAGCCGGAAATGAAACGATTCTGGCTATTTGTTTGGAAGAATAGTCAGCGCGGATAATCGCGCCACAGCCATTCGAGTGCGTCGGGCAGGGTCTGCATGACGACGTTATTGTCGACGTGGACCGCGTCCTTTGCCCAGACGTAGCGGTAGTCATAGCCCTTCGCCTTGAGCACCGCCGCCATGCGATCATTGGCCATCGGCCAATTGTGGAAGGTGTCGGGCGGGTCCTGCCAGTGCAGGTCCTTCTCGCCGACCTCCATCCAGATGCGGATCGGCTTTTTCGGGCTCTCCGGGATGAGGTGGGCATGATAGTCCCACGCCCCTTCGGGCGTCGCCGGATCGGCAGGGGAGGCCTGGTTCACGAACGTGCCCGAGTAGGACAGCACCTTGTGATACCATTCGGGGTGGTACCAGGCCATCGACAGCGCCGCAGCCGCGCCCGAGCTGCCGCCCATCGCGGCCCGGCCGTCCGGATCGTGCGTGAAGCGCACGCCGTAAAGCTGCGCGATGCGCGGCAGCACTTCGGTCTCGACGAATTCGGCGTAGCGGCCGGACATCGTGTCATATTCCAGGCCGCGTTCGGAGCCCTGCGCGTCGCCGCCGCCCGACTGGATCATCACCGCGATCATCTTCGGCACGCGGTGCTGCGCGATCAGCGTATCGAGCGCAGCCGCGACACGCGCGGCATAATCGCGGCCATCCTGCACCACGAGTAAGGGCGCCTCCGTGCCCGGCCTGTAGCCGGCGGGAATGTAGACGAAGATTTCGCGCCGCCAAGGCGCGGCCTCGCTCGTCTGATCAAGCGGCGCAGGGAGGCGATTGCCATAAGCGTCGCGGCGCTGGGTGACTGCATTGTCGAGCTGGCGGATGCCCGGGTAGAGCCGGCTCTGCGCCGAGGTCATGATGAAGCTTTGCAGCCTGCCCTTCGGCTGGCCCGGCTGGGCCGTCATCTCGGGCGCGTCCCTGTAGGGCGGGGCGATGCGCGTCTCGTTCGGCGCCTGGGCATAAGCCGTGCCCATGACGGCAAGGGCGGCCAGGGTCAGGGCCCGTCGCTTCATCTCTCATCTCCTCCCGGTCGCTGGCCCGGCGGCCTTGTTCTTCAGCCGCTTCATGCGACTTTCCGGGGCAGAGCCATAGCCGTTATTTCCGCATCGATCGCCGCCCTATTTTCTCGGCGAGGCTCCGGCCCGGGCCGGGATCGCGGCGGAACCCATCATTTGCTGTGGAAGCCCTCGGCGCCTTCGCGATCAATGGCCTTATCGTGCCCGCCGCGAGGCGCAGCGAGGGGATGTGAGATGACCGATCAGGGCGCAGCGGGCGACAAGAAGGGGGCGAGGATGAAAGGCTATGCCGTCGCCTATTTTGCGCAGAAGCATCGCATATCGCTGTCGTTCGCGCGGGCGCTGATCGAGCAGTATGGCGACGACCGCAAGGCGCTCAACGAGGCGGCGAAGCATATCCGGAAAGTGTGAGAGCCGCATCTCTGCCCACGTGGGGCGGCAAAGCACATCGGGCCATCATTTGCTGGGGGAACCTTCGCCCCGCCGGACTAGCCTTACCATAAGGTGGAGGAAGGTCCCAGCCACCGGAGCGATGGGGTAAGGTCGTGCGAGCGGCGGAACATAGTGGGGGGCGCAAGAGCCATGTGAAACAACGGGCCGTAGGCGAAGATCCGCTGCGGCCTGCTTCCGGAGCCGGGGATGCCGCCGGCGCGGTGGGTCGGGTCTGCCCCAGATGCGGCGCCCCGATGGAATCCCATTTCAGCCGTGGCGGGCTGGTCGCCTATTCGACGCCGCCCCGCGTCTATTATCGCGGGACCTACCTTGCGCTTGCGCCGCTGCAGGCGCGCATCATGTTCCTTCTCGTGCAGTTCGGGCGGGTTTCGTTCGAGGAGCTTGTCAGCCTTTCCAACGTAAAGAGCCTTCAGGGCATTTTCGTCGCCGCCACCGCCTTGCGAAGGCGGCTGCCGGCCGGCGTCCACATCGTCACGCGCCGCCGCTGGGGCTACGAACTCGAGCAGCGGCGATGAGCGCCAGGCCGCGCCCCAATTCCCAATCTCGCGTTTCGGATATGTTCGCGGCCTGAGCAAATGCGCCGATCCGATCGCGCAAAGCGCGCCTAGCGGGTGCACCCTCGATCAACCGATTCGCTGGCGGCGGGGCAGGCCGGGCTGCGCGCACCAAGACGCGCCTCGCCGCCATTGGGGGGAGCGGCGAGGCACTTCCAGACGAAAGTACCCGTGGGGTATCGATCGCCGGGCGCCCGCACGATGCGCGCGTCTTTCCCGTCTTTCCGCAACAAATGACACGCTGCTGGACGTGTTCCCGGCGGTGTGACGGCAAAAAGGGGGGCGATCCTCTCATTTGATGGAGCGCAAGGCCGGCGGCGGGATCAAGAGTCGATCATGTCGCGACGGCAATCGCCATGCCCCTGATCCATGTCCCTCCGCAGCAGCAGATGCCGATCCGGCTGCCGGATGCGGAGAACATCCGCCGGCAGATCGCCGACACGGCGGGGGCACTGAGGGGGCTGCCGGCGGATCGCTATCTGGACCTTCTCGGCACCGTCGAGCCGACCTGGCCGACGACCGAAGCGCATTCGCCCTGGCGGCTCAGTGGCTATCTTGGCGATTACGAGGACTCAGCCGCGATCGAGCGGGCGATCGTGGCCGTGCTGCAACGCAATCCGTTGATGCGCGTCCGCTGACGAGCGAGGTCAGGTCGCCAGGCTTTCCGCCATTTCTGCGAGCTCCAGCCACCGCATTTCCGCCGCCTCGCGATCCGCGCGGGCCTTGTCGATCGCCTTCATCAGCGCGTCGAACCGCTTCGGATCGCGCGCATAGAGATCGGGGTCGGCGAGCGCGGCTTCGTCCCGCGCGATGGCGGCTTCCAGCTTTTCGATCTCGGCGGGAAGCAGATCGAGGTCGCGCTGATCCTTGTAGCTGAGCTTCGCGCGCGCCTTGGCTGGCGCAGGGGGCTCGGCGCGGGCCGCGGCGGGCGCGGTGCGCAGCTCGGGCCTCGGGCCGCGCTGCCTGACCCAGTCGGCATAGCCGCCGGCGACGACGTCGACCTTGCCCGATCCGTCGAGGCCGAGCGTCACAGTGACGGTGCGGTCGAGGAAGTCGCGATCGTGGCTGACGATCAGGACGGTGCCGTCATAATCGGCGATCACTTCCTGCAGCAGGTCGAGCGTCTCGAGGTCGAGATCGTTGGTTGGCTCGTCGAGCACGAGCAGGTTCGAATGACGCGCGAACTCGCGCGCGAGCAGCAGCCGCGAGCGTTCGCCACCCGACAGCGTGCCGATGCGGGCATCGACCATGTTCGGGTCGAACAGGAATTCCTTGAGATAGCCGGCGATATGCTTGCGGACGCCAAGTACGTCGATCCATTCGCCCCCGTCGGCAAGCACGTCGCGCACGCGCTTGTCGGGCTCCATCAGCTTGCGTTGCTGATCGATGATCACGCCGTCGAGCGTTTTGGCGAGCCTGACCTTGCCTTCGTCGGGTTCGAGCTCGCCGGTCAGCAGCTTGAGCAAGGTGGTCTTGCCCGCGCCATTGGCGCCGACCACGCCGATCCGATCGCCGCGCGTGACGCGGAAGGTGAAGTCCCGGATGATGGTCCGGTCCCCGAAGCGCTTCGTCACATGCTCGGCATCGATCACGACCTTGGTGCGCGTGTCGTTGCTGGCCGTGACGAGCTTGGCGGCGCCCTGCGGCGCGATCATCGCCGCGCGTTGCGCGCGCATCTCGAGCAATTTCGCCTTGCGGCCTTCATTGCGCGCGCGGCGCGCGGTGACGCCGCGGAGCAGCCAATGTTCCTCGATCTTGAGCTTGGCGTCGAGGCGTTCGGCGTTGCGCGCTTCTTCCTCGTAGACGCGCTCGGTCCACGCCTCGAACCCGCCGAAGCCGATTTCGGCGCGGCGGAGCGCGCCGCGATCGAGCCACAAGGTGCTTTTGGTGAGCCGGGTCAGGAAGGTGCGGTCGTGGCTGATCACGACGAAGGCGCCCTTAAAGCGGCCGAGCCATTCCTCGAGCCAATCGATCGCGGCGAGATCGAGATGGTTGGTCGGCTCGTCGAGGAACAGCACGTCCGGATCCTGCGCCAGCGCGCGGGCGATCGCGGCACGGCGGCGTTCGCCGCCTGAGGCGGTCCTGGCCTCGCGGGAAAGGTCAATGCCTAGCTGGTCGGCGATAGCCTCCACCTCGTGCGCGGCGGGCGCGTCGTTGCCCGCCAGTGCCCAGTCGCGCAGCGTCGCATGGCCATCGACCTGCGGGTCCTGTTCGAGCAGCACGGCCCTGGTGCCCGGTACGATCGTGCGCCGCCCTTCGTCGGCATCGATCCTGCCCGCGAGCAGTTTGAGCAGGGTCGTCTTGCCCGCGCCGTTGCGGCCGATAAGGGCAAGCCGATCGCGCGGCATCAAATGCAGGTCGATATGGCGGAAAAGCCAGCCGGAGCCCTGGATGACCCCCAGATCTTCAAATGCTAGGACAGGTGTGGGCATGGACCGATACGCGTAAGGGAAAGATGGGGGAGCGGAACGAAAATGGACGCCCGCGACATTCACTGCCTATTCAAGCGCCGGAGTCCATGCAACAGGCCATGCTGATGAAGATTTTCGCCGCGGCCTGTATCGCCGGTACCCTGTTCGCGCCCGCCGCCGACGCGCGCCGCATGCGCGATCAGGATCGCGCCTTTGCCGCCCGTCAGGCGGGGCAGATCATGCCGCTGCACGAAATCGAGAGCCGGATCGTGCCGCGAATGCCCGGCTGCGATTATCTTGGGCCTGAATTCGATGCTAATTCAGGTGTTTATCGCCTTAAGTTCATGCGCGGTGGCACCGTCATCTTCGTCGACGTCGATGGCCGCAACGGCCAGATTATCGGCCGGTCGGGCGAATAACCATCCTTGCGGCGGCTCCAACTCGCGACATATTCGTTACGCAGCCGACAAAAGTCGCGCTCTGGCGACCGGACATGGAGATTTGAATGCGCGTGCTGATCGTTGAAGACGAGCCCAATCTGGGGCGTCAGCTCCGGGCGACGCTGGAAGGCGCGGGCTACGCGATCGACCTCGCCACCGACGGCGAGGACGGGCATTATCTGGGTTCGACCGAGAATTACGATGCGGTGGTGCTCGATCTGGGCCTGCCCGAGATCGACGGACTGACCGTGCTCGACCGCTGGCGCAAGGAAGGCCGCGTAATGCCCGTGCTGGTGCTGACCGCGCGCGACAGCTGGTCTGACAAGGTTGCAGGCCTGGACGCGGGCGCGGACGATTATCTCGCCAAACCCTTCCAGACCGAGGAATTGATCGCCCGCCTGCGCGCACTGATCCGCCGCGCATCGGGCAACAGTTCGTCCGAGCTGATCGCGGGCGACATCCGGCTGGATACGCGGTCGGGCAAGGTCACCAAGGACGGCGAGCCGGTGAAGCTGACCGCGCAGGAATATAAATTGCTGTCCTACCTGATGCACCACAAGGGCAAGGTGGTGAGCCGCACCGAGCTGATCGAGCATATTTACGATCAGGATTTCGACCGTGATTCCAACACGATCGAGGTGTTCGTCACGCGCATTCGCAAGAAGCTTGGGCCGGACGTGATCACCACCATCCGTGGCCTCGGCTACAGCCTTGAGGAACCCGCCTAGGATGGACAAGCCAGCGCACGGCGTTGATCGATCCAGGCTGATTCAGCCTGGATCGTGATTCAGGGCCGCGACCATTGCATGAGCCTGATTCACGCCATCAGCGGGTGCGCGCCGCGCTTTCGCTGATAACGACCAGGCTCAGGCGCTGGCTCGAGCTGCCGGCCAACTGGGGGCGGCTTCTGCTCGGCCGCCCGCTTCGTATTTCTGCGGTGGAGGGTGGTCGGACGCATGTGACGCGCGAGACGACGGGCTCGCTCACCCGGCGCATGCTCGGCATCGCGGCCTTGTGGATCGGGCTGCTGCTCGCGGGCGGCGGGGTCGCGCTCGATCGCGTGCTCGACGGGGCGATCAGGGACAATTTCGATTCCCAGCTCAAATATGTGCTGTCGGCGATGATCTCCTCGGCCGAGCTGGACGAGGAAGGCGAGATACGGTTCAATCGTCCGTTGGGCGATCAGCGCTTTCTGGAGCCCAATTCGGGTCTGTACTGGCAGGTCACCGCGCCGGGCCACGAACCCTTTCCGTCGCAATCCCTGTGGGACCGTCGCCTGAAGGTTCATGGCGGCCCCGGCGACGAGCGCATCCACCCCTATGACAGCGACGAATTCGGGCCGGATGAGCGGTTGCGCGTCCTGGAACGCGACGCGCGGCTGCCCGGATCGAACGTCACCTGGCGCTTCCAGGTGGCGCAGGACCGGAGCGGCCTCGACGAGCAGCAAGCGGTGTTGCGCAGGACGCTGGTGCGATCCTTCGCGATCCTGGGTTTCGGCCTGATCATCATGTCGGCGCTGCAGGCGACATTCGGCCTGTGGCCGTTGCGCAAGGTGCGCCGCCAGATCGCCGCGGTGCGTGCAGGGCGGATGGCGCGCGTCGACACGCGCCTTCCGGTGGAAATCGCGCCGATGGTGGAGGAATTGAACGACCTGCTCGCGCATAATGAGCGGCAAGCGGAGGAAGCGCGAACCCACGCCGGCAACCTCGCGCATGCGCTCAAGACGCCGTTGACCGTGATCATGAACGAGGCGAGCGCGAACAGCCCCGAATTGTGCAAGACCGTGATCCGCGAGGCGACGACGATGCGGCGCCAGGTCGATCATCATCTGGCCCGCGCGCGGGCCGTCGGCCGGCGTGCGGCGGGGCAGAGCGTCTCGCCGATCTGGCCCAGCCTGGAATCGGTCGAGCGCGCGGTGAGCCGGCTCTACCCCCAGACAACCATAGATCTGGCCGGCGATCGCACCGCACGGGTTCATGTCGAGCGGCAGGACCTGGACGAGCTGCTCGGCAACCTGATTGAAAATGCGGCCAAATATGGCGGCGGGCGCGTGTTCGTGACCGTCGAGGCCGGCCCGCAATATATCGAGGTCCAGGTCGAGGATGATGGCGCCGGCATCCCGGAGGCCAAACGCGGCTCGATCTTCGAACGCGGCGCGCGGCTCGATACCGAAAAGCCCGGCACCGGCCTGGGCCTCGCGATCGTGCGCGACGTGGCGCAGATTTATGGCGGGTCGGTGGTGCTGGACGAAAGCGAGGATCTGGGCGGGCTGCTGGTGCGGCTGAGACTGCCGGCTGTGAAATAAACCCAAGCGTCACTCCAGCGGAAGCTGGAGTCCATCTCCTCGCGCGAGCAGCCAGCCTATAGGGGGAGATGGATCCCAGCTTGCGCTGGGATAAGGTGGATCAAACGCCCTTCAGCCCACGGATCATCGCCACGCAGCTGCGCGCGACCGGGACGGCGAGTCCGTTGTTCAGTACCAGCCGCCAGTTGCGGCCCTGTTGTTCGACCGAGCGGATCGCGTCGCGCCCGACCCACCAGCTGCGGTGGACGCGAATCCCGTCGGACCCGCCGTAGCGGACGATCGCGGCCTGCATCGTCATCAGTTCGAGCGTCGATCCGCCGGGGCGGTGGATGCGGACATAATGATCCTCCATCTGCAGGCAGAGCACGTCGTTCACGACCGGCAATGTGATCGCCACGCTTTGGCTACGAGCGCGGCGCACCTGTTCGAGCATCGTCCAGCCGGCGAGGATGAAGGCCTCAACCAGCAAGGTGCGGATGTACCAATCGGCGGCCGCCATCTTGCCGACCTCCTTCGGCCAGGCCCAGGCGCTGAACAGGGCCGCGGCGGCGGCGATTGGCATCGCGGTCAGCGCGACCGCAAGCGCCGCGGCGGCGGCGAGCGGCAGGCCGAGGCGGCGCCCGAAGCGGATCATTCCGGGCAGCAATCCCGCGGCGAGCCCCGTGCCGATCACGATCATCCCGGTCCAGTCGAACAGGCAGATGAGCAGGTCGCCGCTCAGAAAACCGATCAGGCCGACGATGCCGCCGGCAAGTGCCGCGAACAGCAGCAGCCGCATCCACCAGCGCGGATCATCGAGCGCGGGCTCCCAGGCTTCAGCCGGACCACCACGTTCGTTTCCGGATCTGAAAGCCAATTCCCGAACCCGTTCGCCATTTCGCGAATGACCGCTGGCGGACGCCATCCAGCCTCGTCAGGCGCAGACATATCACGCCGGCAAATCACGTGGAAGGAGAGGGACATGGGCCAGGAATGGACAATCGGACGGCGCCAATTGGGCGGTCTGCTGACGCTGGGTACGCTGGGCACGCTGGCCCTGGCGAGCGGGGCAAAGGCGGCAGACGGGCCTGTCGTGCCAACCGGCGATGTGCATGACTTTGACTATCACCTGGGCAGCTGGACGAGCGTGCAGCGGCGCATGAAGAAAAGGTGGACCGCCAACCCGGAGTGGGACGAGTTTCCGGGCAAGACGACCTATGTCCAATATCTGGGCGGCGAGATCAGCGTCGATCAGACGGACTTTCCGACCAAGGGTTTTTCCGGGCTGACGGTGCGCGTGTTCGATCCGGCGCGGCGGCAATGGTTCATCTACTGGGTCAACAGCAAGAACCCGGAAATGGGCACGCCCATGATCGGCGGTTTCCAGGGCAATCGCGGGCTGTTCTATGGCGACGACAAGGATGGCGAGCTGCCGATCAAGGTGCGCTTCATCCGCACCAAGATGCCGCCCGACCGCGAGCGCTGGGAGCAGGCCTTCTCGCGCGATGGCGGGGCGTCGTGGGAGACCAACTGGACCGCGGATTTCACCCGCACCAGCGCCTAGGGTCCGGCCGCCCGCGCATCGCGCTTTTCTGTTGAACCGAACGCCCGATCCCATCAGCTTGGGATCGGCCTGGTTCGAGAGGAAGCAAGATGCGCTACGACATTTCCGGGACGGTGATGCAGACGGTCTCGATCGACCTCGATCGCGGCGAGCGGATCGTCAGCCAGACGCATCAGATGGCGTGGATGAGCGACGGCATCGCGATGGACACGCATACCGGCGGCGGGCTGTTCGCGGGCCTCAAGCGCGCGATGAGCGGCGGCAGCCTGTTCATCACCGAATATATCGCCGAGGCGCCGGGCCATGTCGCCTTCGCGCCGCGCTTTCCCGGCACCATCATGCCGGTCCAGCTTCGCGCCGGCCAGTCGCTGATCTGCCGCAAGGAAACCTTCCTCTGCGCCGAATATTCAGTGTCGCTGGATATCGCGCTCCAGCAGCGGCTGGGCGCGGGTTTCTTCGCGGGAGAGGGCTTCATCCTGCAGCGCGTGACCGGGCCGGGCACGGTGTTCCTCGACCTGTCGGGAGAGGTGGTCGAGAAGACGCTGGCGCCGGGCGAGCGTTTGCGCGTCCATGCGGGACATATCGGCGTGCAGGAGCCGACCGTCGAGACGGACATCCAGATGGTGCGGGGCTTCCGCAATGTGCTGTTCGGGGGCGAGGGTCTGTTCCTGGCGACGCTGACCGGGCCGGGCAAGGTGTGGCTGCAATCCATGCCGATCCTCAACCTTGCCGAGGAGGTCGCCCGCCACCTGCCGGGCAATGAGGAAGCACGGGGCAGCGGGATCGGTGCAGCGCTGGGCGGCGGCGCGGCGGGTGCCGCGATCGGCGGTATCCTTGGTGGGATATTAGGGAACGAATAAGCAGACCTCGTCATCCTCGCGAAGGCGGGGATCCAGAAGCATGAGCGGTGCGGAAAGAGCCTGCACGTCGGGAAATATGGATTCCCGTCTTGGCGGGAACGACACAGTTATTCAGGCTTGGCCTGAACCGGGCGGATCAGCCCCTCCTGCGCGACGCTGGCTACATGGCGCCCGTCCCGATTGTGGAATGTGCCACGCGTGAGCCCGCGCGCGCCGCCTGCCCAGGGGCTTTCCATCGTGAAGAGCATCCATTGGTCAAAGGATGGCGTCTCATGCAGCCACAATGCGTGATCCAGGCTCGCAGCCTGTAGCTTGCCGCTGAACAGCGGTACGCCGTGCGGCAGGACCGCGGTGGTGAGCAGGCCGAAGTCGCTCAGATAAGCGAGGATGGCGCTGCGTATCGCGGGATCGGCGGGGGCGGGGCCCGCGAGGCGGAACCAGAGATAGCTCGGCCCAGGCTGGGCGGCGGGGGCGAACTCGCCAAAGGGCGGGATGGGACGAAATTCGAAGGCGCGGAAGCGCTTCAGGAAATGGGCCATCAGGGGCGATCCGCCGCCATTCCCGTCACTCGCTGCCAGTGTTTCCGGCATCACCACGTCGGGAAGAGGAACCCCATGCTCCAATCCCGCTTCCGGGCGCTGGAAGGACGCGGTCATGTTGAGGATCGGGGTTTCGCCCTGCAATGCGACGATCCGGCGCGTCGCGAAACTGCGGCCGTCGAAATCGCGGAGCACGCGATAGTCGATCGCCTGTTCCTCATCGCCGGGGCGCATGAAATAAGCATGGAGCGAATGCGCCTGTTGGTTCGGCGAAACCGACCGCGCGCCCGCGACGAGCGCCTGGCCGATCACCTGACCGCCGAACACGCGCCCGCGCCCGCGAGGGTAGCGCCCGCCGCGATACAGATCGGATTCAGCCTGCCCGACATCGAGCAGCGCGATCAGGGCGGCTACTTCGTCTTCCACTCCACGCTCCGATAATCGGCGATCAGCTCCTCGCAGACCGCGCGGGCCGGCCGTACGGCTTTGATCGCGCCGACGCCATGGCCGGCCGACCAGATCGTTTTCCAGGCGCGCGCTTCGCCATCCAGGTCGAGCGCGCCGACATGACCGTCGCCAGGATCGAGCAGGCCGTTGTCGGCGAGGCTCTGGCGCATGAAGTTCGCGCCGACGCCGGTTACCTTGTCGGTATAGACGATGTCGCCCGCGTGCGCGCCGACCATCATTTCCTTTTGGTCAGCGGGCGCCAGGCTCTCGGCGGTGGGGATGAACAGGCTGCCGAAATAGCCATAGTCCGCACCCATCATCTCGGCGGCATGGATATGGCGGCCGGTCGATAGCGATCCCGACAGGATCAGCGCACCGTCGAAGATGGACCGGATTTCGGCGGTGAGCGCGAACGGGCTGATCGTGCCGGCATGGCCGCCCGCGCCGGCGCTGACCGCGATCAGGCCGTCGACACCAGCCGCGATGGCCTTTTCTGCGTGGCGGATCGAGATGACGTCGTGAAAGACGATGCCTCCGTAGCTGTGGACCGCATCGACCACCTCGGCGACCGCGCCAAGCGAGGTGATGACCACGGGCACCTTGCGACCGACAATGATCTTGAGGTCGTCCTCCACGCGCGCATTGCTGCGATGGACGATCAGGTTGACGCCATAGGGTGCGGCCTCGGGCTCGAGCCGGCTTTCGATCTCATCGAGCCATGCGACGAAACCGTCGGTGGTGCGCTGATTGAGCGAGGGGAAGGTGCCGAGCAGGCCAGCATTACAGCATTCCACCACCAGATCGGGCCCGG
>Ga0207705_10001448_pt1 | contig 18931 bp, 17 predicted proteins | sample KBSC13metaG_FD_184314 | JGI IMG/M metagenome (GOLD analysis project Ga0207705, IMG submission 184314) | Corn rhizosphere microbial communities from Kellogg Biological Station, Michigan, USA - KBS C1-3 metaG (SPAdes) (version 2) | ecosystem: Host-associated > Plants > Roots > Rhizosphere > Soil ... | reverse complement strand
CGCGAGCGAAGCGACCTATCGCCAGGTGATCGGCCATGCGCCCGGCCAGCTCGCGCCGCCGCCGCCGCTGCCGCCGCTTCCAGCGAACGCCGACGAGGCTGTGCAAATCGCGCTGTCGAACAATCCGGACCTGGTATCGATCAGCCGTCAGGCGATTGCCGCCGGCTATGACGTGAACGTCGCCCGTGCGAGCCGGCTGCCGACGCTATCGGGCGTGGTAAGCGATACCTACGCAAACAATCTTGCGGGCAACAACAGCCCGTTCCCGAACAGCGGCAATGCGACCACGGTCGGGTTGAGCGCGCGCGTGCCGATCTTCCAGGGCGGTCTCCCAGCCGCGCGCATTCGTCAGGCGCAGGCGCAGCAGGGGCAGGTGCTCGAGCAGGTGGTCGGCACCGAGCGCGCGGTCGTGCAGGCAACGCGCGCGGCCTTCGCCGGCTATGACGCCGCGCAAAAGGCGATTCAGGCGCAGACCGTCGCGGTCCAGGCCAACCAGCTCGCGCTCGAAGGCAACCGCGCTGAGCAGAGTGTCGGCACCCGCACGATCATCGAAGTTCTGAACGCGGAACAGGAGCTCTTGAACTCGCAGGTGGCGCTGGTGACCGCCAAGCGCGACGCCTATGTCGCCGGCTTCCAGCTGCTAAACGCGATGGGCCAGGCCGAAGCGCAGGACCTCGGGCTCGACGGCGGCCCGCTTTACGACCCACTTGGCAATTACCGCCGCGTCGCCGGCAATTGGAGCGACTGGGCGAGCGACCCGCGCCACCCGACCGTCGCCACCCGCACCGTCGCCCCGCAGGAAATGCCGGCCAACCCCGTCGTGACCCCGCAAATCGATACGGCGCGGATCGACGCTTCGCCGCCGGTCGCGCCAGGGGTGACTCCGCCGCGCCAATAAGCGATATCCGCGCGCATGCAGTCCGCCGGCCGCGAACCCTCGATGGAAGACATCCTCGCCTCGATCAAAAAAGTGATCGCCGAGGAGAAGGAACTGCGCGCTCCGCAGCAACCGGCCGAGCCGCCCGAGGATGAGCCACTTCCCGAAGAAGAATCGAGCGAGGACGTGCTCGAACTCGACCAGCCGGTCGCGCCGCAGGACCTCGGTCCGCCGCTGATCGACGAGCAGGCGGCGGGCAAGAGCCGCAAGGCGCTAGAGCAGCTCCAGACGGTTGCGGCGAGCGTTCCGCCGCCGCCGGCCGCCGCGTCGGCCAACCCGCTCGAGGAGATCATCCGCGAGATGCTCCGGCCGATGCTCAAGCAATGGCTCGACGAGCATCTGCCGCAGATGGTCGACGAGCACGTCAAGCGCGAGATTTCGCGGATTACGGGGCGGCCGCTTTAAGTTCCTCCCTAGCCGAAGGCTGGGGAGGGGAACCATTCACCGAAGAGTGAATGGTGGAGGGGTCCTGCGCTGGCGCCAGTCACCCCTCCACCATGCTCCGCATGGTTCCCCTCCCCACGAGCTTCCGCTCGCGGGGAGGAATTGCTACGCCTGCGGCATGAACCGCTCTTCGCTCCTCCTCGCCGCCGCGGCCGCCGCGCTCGCCGCTTCCCCGCTCGCCGCCCGTCCGATGACCGCGGTCGACCTGCAGTCGATGCATCGCCTCGGCGCGCCCGACGTGTCGCGCGACGGGCGTTTCGCGGTGTTCACTGTCTCGGCCACCGACTGGGCCAAGAACAAGCGCAACAATACGCTCTACTTGCTCGACCTGGCCCGGTCCGGCGCCGCGCCGCAGCCGGTCGCCGGTGCCGAGAAGGGCCACGACGCCATATTCGCGCCGGACGGTTCTTTGTGGTTCCTGATGCCCGTCGGCGAGCATGACCAATTGTTCCGCATGACCATTGGCGGCGCGCCGGTTCAGGTCAGCAATTTCAGCGACGATGTCGGCGGCTTCCGTCTCGCGCCGTCGGGCGACCGGGTCGTCGTGTGGGCCGATCGCGACCTGCGCTGCGCCGACCTCAATTGCGCGGCCCTCCCGCCAAGCAACAAGATCGGCTCGGGTCGGACCTACGATCAATTGTTCGTGCGCCACTGGGACACCTGGGCCGAGCCGGGCGTGCGCTCGCGGCTATTCGGCTTTCCCGTGGTCGGCGGCAAGCTCGCCGGCAACGGCGTCCCGCTGACCGGCAAGCTCGTCGGAGACACCCCGTCCAAGCCGTTCGGCGGGGCGGAGGAAATCGCCTTTTCGCCCGATGGCCGCACGGTGTATTTCACCCTGCGCGAGGCGGGCCGGATCGAGCCCTTGTCGACCAACCTCGACATTTTCGCGGTGCCGAGCGACGGTTCCGCCGAGCCGGTCAATCTGACCGCCGCCAATCGCGCGACCGATACGCTGCCGACGGTGTCGCCCGACGGGCGGACGCTCGCCTACGCGGCGATGGCGCGGCCGGGCTACGAATCCGACCGCCAGGTGCTGATGCTGCGCGACGTCGCCAGCGGCAAGGTCCGGCCGCTGACCCAGGCTTGGGACCGCTCGGTCGGCTCGATCGAGTGGGCCAGGGACGGCCGGAGCATCCTCGTCACCGCCGGCGACACGCTCGAGGAGCCGGTGTTCCGGGTCGATGTCGCCAGCGGCAAGGTGACGCGCCTGACCGGTGACGGCAGCTACGGCAACGTCCATGCGCTGCCCGGCGGCGGCATGATCGCGACCATGAACAGCATCATGGCGCCCGACGACGTCTATCGTCTCGACCCGCGCGGCCGCGCGGTGAAGCTGACCGATCTCAACCGCGCGCTGCTCGCCGAGCTCGATCCGGTGACCTTCCACAAGTTCAGCTTCGCCGGAGCCAACGGCGACACGGTCTGGGGCTGGACGCTGAAGCCGGTGACCAACAAGACGCTGCCGATCTCCTTCCTCGTCCACGGCGGGCCGCAGGGCAGCTTCTCCAACAGCTGGTCGTACCGCTGGAACCCGCGGCTGTTCTCGGCGCCCGGCTATGCCGCCGTCAGCGTCGATTTCCATGGCTCGACCGGCTACGGCCAGGCCTTCACCGACAGCATCAACCGCGATTGGGGCGGCAAGCCGCTCGAGGATTTGAAGCTCGGCCTCGCTTACGCCACCCAGCACGACCCCCAGCTCCAAGCCGATAACGCCTGCGCGCTCGGTGGCTCCTACGGCGGCTACATGATGAACTGGATCGAGGGGAACTGGCCCGACCGGTTCAAGTGCATCGTCCAGCACGACGGCGTGTTCGACGCCCGCGCCATGGCCTACGAGACCGAGGAACTGTGGTTCGACGAGTGGGAGCACGGCGGCCATCCCTATTACGAGGCGCCGCAGGAATATGAGCGGTGGAACCCGGTCAATTTCGTCAAGAACTGGAAGACGCCGCAGCTGGTGATCACGTCCGAGAAGGACTTCCGCATCCCCTATACGCAGGGAATCGCCGCCTTCACCGCGCTCCAGCGCCGCGACATCCCGTCGCGCCTGCTGATCTTCCCCGACGAGAACCACTGGGTGCTGAAGCCGAAGAACTCGGTGCAATGGTACCATGAGGTGTTCGCCTGGGAACGGCAGTGGCTCGGCGAAGGCGCAGCCGTGCCGGACGCCATTCCCGGGGGAGCGGCACCGGCGGCCCCAGCGGAGCGTGGGCAGTAGCTGAATTCCTCCCTGCGAGGCACCTCCCCATCGCCCCGGATCCAGTCCGGGGCGACGGTTGAGTCCGGTTCGACGCCCCGCTAACGCCCGCTCTCCATGACCGATCTCCCCAAGACCTTCGAACCCCGCGCCATCGAGGACCGCTGGTACGCGCATTGGGAGGCGGAAGGCCTGTTCCGGCCCGCGCGGCCTGACGCGACGCCGTGGACGATCGTCATGCCGCCGCCGAACGTCACCGGCTCGCTGCACATCGGCCACGCGCTCGACAACACGCTCCAGGACGTGCTCACCCGCCGCGAGCGGATGCGAGGGCGTGACGCGCTGTGGGTGGTCGGCACCGACCATGCCGGGATCGCGACGCAGATGGTGGTCGAGCGGACCATCGCCGGGCAGGGGCTCAAGCGCCAGGAGCTCGGCCGGGACAAGTTCCTCGAGATCGTCTGGGATTGGAAGAATACGTCGGGCGGGATGATCACCCGCCAGCTCCGGCGGCTGGGCGCGAGCTGCGACTGGAAGCACGAGCGCTTCACCATGGACCCGGGCTTCCAGCGCGCGGTGACTTACGCCTTCGTCGAGATGCACCGGCGCGGGCTGATCTACCGCGATAAAAGGCTGGTGAACTGGGATCCCCGGTTCCAGACGGCGATCAGCGACCTGGAGGTCGAGACCAGGGAGGTCCAGGGCAAGTTCTGGACGCTTTCCTATCCGCTCGCCGACGGCAGCCGCGCGATCCAGGTCGCGACGACGCGGCCCGAAACGATGCTCGCCGACATGGCGGTCGCGGTCCATCCCGACGACGAGCGCTATCAGGCGCTGATCGGCAAGCAGATCCAGCACCCGATCACCGGACGGCTGATCCCGATCGTCGCCGACGAGCATGCCGATCCCGAGCTTGGGTCCGGCGCGGTCAAGATCACGCCCGGGCACGACTTCAACGACTATGAGGTCGGCAAGCGCGCGGGGATCAGGCCCGCCGACATGCTCAACATGTTCGACGCGCAGGCGTTCGTCGTCCAGACCCAGGACGGCCTCATCCCGCAGCCGCTGCTCGGCCTCTCGCGCGACGAGGCGCGCACCGCCGTCATCAAATTGCTCGAGGACGAAGGCGCGCTGGTTCGGGTCGAGGACCGCGTGATCCCGACCCCGTTCGGCGACCGCTCCGGCGTGGTGATCGAGCCGTGGCTGACCGATCAATGGTATGTCGACGCCGCCAAGCTCGCGCTGCCGGCGATCCAGGCGGTCAGGAACGGCGATATTCGCATCGTCCCCGAGACCTGGGCCAAGACCTGGTTCAACTGGCTCGAGAACATCCAGCCGTGGTGCGTCTCGCGCCAGCTGTGGTGGGGGCACCGGATTCCGGCGTGGTATGGGCCTAGAGCCTATGCGCCCGAGGATAAGATTAGTCCCTATTGGCCTGATCTGGCGTACAGCCTCCTGCGAGAAGACAGATGGAAAGAGAATTGGCCGGCGACCGATTGGTTTGAAGTATGTGAGACTGAAGAGCAGGCCTCTGAGAGATTTACGAGGCGATACTCCGAAAAGCTTGGTCCTAAAAAAGTTCGCGTTTGCGCAAGCAAGCTCGAAGCTTTGGAGCTCCACATTAACGGTGAGCTCAACGGAGAAATCCCAATTTGGCAAGACGAGGACGTGCTCGACACCTGGTTTTCGTCCGCGCTGTGGCCCTTCGCCACCCTCGGCTGGCCCGAGGAAACGGAAGAGTTCACCGCTTCGACCCTCTCCCCCGCGGGGAGAGGGCAGGGTGAGGGGACTCCCACGTCTGAGAGCAATCCCGACCGCCGAACCCCCTCATCCCAACCTTCTCCCCGCTGGGGAGAAGGAGCAGGTCGCCGCTGGACGCCAAAGCCCGGGAGCGACCTCGCCCGCCACTATCCCAACGACGTCCTCATCTCCGGCTTCGACATCCTGTTCTTCTGGGACGCGCGGATGGCGATGCAGGGGATCGAGTTCATGGGAGAGGTGCCGTGGAAGACGCTCTACCTCCACGGCCTCGTGCGCGACGCGCAGGGCGCGAAGATGTCCAAGTCGAAGGGCAACACGGTCGACCCGCTCGGCCTGATCGACAAATATGGCGCCGACGCCTTGCGGTTCACGCTGGCGGCGATGGAAAGCCAGGGCCGCGACATCAAGCTCGATGAGAAGCGCGTCGAAGGCTACCGCAATTTCGCGACCAAGCTGTGGAACGCCGCCCGCTTCCTGCAGATGAACGGGGTCGGCGCGAGCGGCAGCATCGCCGCGCCCGCCGCCGAGCTGCTGGTCAACCGCTGGATCATCGGCGAGGTGGTCGAGACCCTCGACAAGCTCAACCGCGCTTTCGACGAGCTGCGCTTCGACGAAATGGCCGACGCCATCTACCATTTCGTCTGGGGCACCTTCTGCGACTGGTACGTCGAGCTGGTGAAGGGTGAGCTCACCCCTCTCCCGCAAGCGGGAGGGGAAAGCCGCGTAGCGGCAGGGGAGGGCCTGTCCGACGCAGAGCCCTGTCCCGACCAGCCCTCCCCCGACCGCTCCCGTGAGCGGGAGGGGAGTAACGCCGAAGAAACCCGCCGCGTCGCCGCCTGGGCGTTCGACCAGATCCTGGTGATGCTCCACCCGCTGATGCCGTTCATCACCGAAGAGCTGTGGCACGCAATGGGCAAGCGGCCGTACGACCTCATCGTCGCGCGATGGCCTGAGCCGAACGCGCAGGTCGATCCGGCGGCCAAGACGGAGCTCGATTGGCTAATCGGATTGGTGAGTTCGATTAGATCAGCTCGCACGGAGGTGAATGTCGCGCCCGGCGAGAAACTCCTGCTCATCGCACCGAACGCATCGGAGGAGCTGAAGGCGAGAATCGGCCAACAGCTCGATAGTCTCAAGCGTCTGGCGCGACTCGAAATCGTTTCTCACGACGCGGCACTCACGCACGGCAATCTCGTGATCGTGCACGAGGACGAGACTTATTATCTGCCGCTGGAAGGCATCATCGATATCGGTGCGGAGAAAGACCGCCTCTCGAAAGCCGCCGTCGCCGCCGAGAAGGAGCGTGACAGCCTCGCCCAGCGCCTCGCCAACCCGAACTTCACCGAGCGGGCCAAGCCCGAGGCGGTCGACAAGGCGCGCGCGGATCATGAGGCGAAGACGGCGGAAGCCGAACGGCTGCGTGCTGCGTTGGAGCGGCTTGGCTGAGTCTTCTTCGTCATGCCAGCGAAGGCTGGCATCCAGGTCGAGGATGCTGACGCGGCCGAAGAAACATGGACCCCAGCCTACGCTGGGGTGACGGAGCAAGAATGGCAGCAGACGCAGCAGCACAGCGCAGAGGCCGCGGCGACCTTACGCAGGGGCCGATCGCCAAGACCTTGCTCGCCTTCGCGCTCCCGACGCTCGCCTCGTCCATCCTCCAATCGCTGAACGGCACCATCAACGCCATCTGGGTCGGGCGTTTCATTGGCGAGGGCGCGCTCGCCGCGACCTCCAACGCCAACATGGTGATGTTCCTGCTGACCGCCTTCGTGTTCGGCTTCGGTATGGCCGCCACGATCCTCGTCGGCCAGGCGTGGGGACGCCGCGACATCGGCGAGGCGCGGCGCGTGTTCGGCACCGCGATGGGCAGCTTCGCGCTGATCTCGATCCTGATCGCGATCGCCGGCTATTTCCTTTCAGGCGATATCCTCAAGCTGCTCGGGACACCCGGCGACGCGGCGCCGCTGGCGCTGGCCTATCTTCGCGTGATCTTCCTCGCCATGCCCGCGCTGCTGCTGCTGACCCTCGCGATGATGGCCTTGCGCGGCGGTGGAGACAGCATGACGCCTTTGTGGTTCATGCTGGTGGCGGTCCTCCTCGACAGCGCGCTCAACCCGGTCTTCATCCTCGGCCTCGGGCCGGCGCCGCGGCTCGGAATCGCCGGCTCGGCGACGGCGACTCTGATCGCCAACTACGCCGCGCTCCTCGGCCTTTTTGCCTACATTTATTTGAAGGACCTGCCGCTGCGCCTGCGCGGCAAGGAGCTGCGTTACCTGTGGTGCGACGTCGCGCTCCTGAAGACGATCGTCGTCAAGGGTTTCCCGATGGGCCTGCAGATGGTGATCATCTCGCTGTCGGCGCTCGCGCTGGTCGGCCTGGTCAACCGCGAGGGCGTGGCGACCACGGCCGCGTTCGGCGTCGCGATGCAGCTATGGACCTATGTCCAGATGCCGGCGATGGCGCTCGGCGCCGCGGTGAGCGCGATGGCGGCGCAGAACATTGGCGCCGGCCTGTGGGACCGGGTCGGCCGAATCACCCGGGTGGGCATCGGCCAGACACTGGTGATCACCGCCGTCATGATCCTTGCACTGACGTTGTCCGACCGGACGGTGCTCGCCTTGTTCATGGGCGGCGACAGCCCGGCGCTTCCGATCGCCCGTCACATCCATCTGGTGGCGACCTGGAACTTCCTGCTGTTCGGTGTGATGATGGTGCTGTTCGGCACCGTGCGAGCGAATGGCGCGGTGTGGATCCCGCTGATCGTGCTGGCGATCGGCATGGTACCGGTCCGCTTCGGCTATATTTTCGCGACGTACGGCTGGCTCGGCGCGGACGCGATCTGGAGCAGCTTCCCCGTCACCTCGGCGATCAACCTCGCGCTCGCGATCGGTTTCTATGTCCACGGCGGCTGGAGGAAGGCGCGCATGACTGTCGGCGAGCGGCCGAGCGAAGAAGAGTGCATCGAGGAAGCCCTCGCGACCCGCGAACCCGGCGGCGCGCTGAGGCCGGCTGGATGACTCGCCACCCCCGCGGAAGCGGGGGTCCCGCTGCCTTTTCGACGGCTAAGGGAAGCAGGATTCCCGCTTTCGCGGGAATGACGATAGAGGGCGATTCATGTCAGCTTCATTCCCTTCGCTCCGCATGCGCCGCGGGCGATCGAGTGCGTGGATGCGCTCGATGCTCGCGGAGAACCGCCTCCATCCCTCCGACTTCATCTGGCCGCTGTTCATCTGCGAGGGCAGGGATCGCGAGGAGCCGATCGCCGCGCTTCCGGGCGTCAGCCGCTGGAGCATCGATCGCATCGGCGCCAAGGCGAAGGAAGCCGCCGCGCTCGGCATTCCGTGCGTCGCCTTGTTCCCCAACACGCCCGAGCAATTGCGCACCGAGCGCGCCGAGGAAGCGCTCAACCCCGACAATCTCATTTGCCGCGCGATCCGCGCGATCAAGGATGCCGCGCCGGAGATCGGCGTCCTGACCGATGTCGCGCTCGACCCCTATACCGCGCACGGCCATGACGGGATCGTCGACAACGCCGGATACGTGATCAACGATGAGACGGTCGACATCCTCGTCGGCCAGGCGCTCGTGCAGGCCGACGCGGGCGCCGACATCGTCGCTCCCTCCGACATGATGGACGGCCGCGTCGGCGCGATCCGCGCCGCGCTCGAGGAAGCCGGGCACCAGAATGTCGCGATCATGGCCTATGCCGCCAAATATGCGTCGGCCTTCTATGGGCCCTTCCGCGACGCGGTGGGCTCGCGCGGGCGGCTCAAGGGCGACAAGCGCGGCTATCAGATGGACCCGGCCAACGTCGAGGAAGCGCTGCGCGAGGTCGAGCTCGATCTCGCCGAGGGCGCCGACTTCGTGATGGTCAAGCCGGGCCTGCCGTATCTCGACGTCCTGGCGCGGGTGAAAGACGCGTTCGGCGTGCCGACCTTCGTTTACCAGGTGTCCGGCGAATATGCGATGATCGAGCATGCCGCGGCGGCCGGCGCGGGCGACCGCGACGCGCTGATCCTCGAGACCCTGCTCGCGTTCAAGCGCGCCGGGGCCAGCGGCATCCTCACCTACCATGCGGTCGATGCGGCGCGCCTGATCCATGGCTGAGCGGGTCGCCGAGACCGCGCGCCTCAATCTTCGCGAATGGGACGCGGAGGACGAACAGCGCTTCTATGCCGTGATGAACCGCCCGGAGGTGATGCGGCATCTCGGCGGCGTGCAGACGCCCGAGGAATGGCGCGCCGCCTATCAACGCGTGGTCGGCTTCCAGCGCGATTATGGCCATACGTTCTGGATCGTCGAGGATCGCAACGGGGCCGAGATCCTCGGCTTCTGCGGGATCAAGCGCGTGAATGCGCCAGGCGCCGGAACGCTGACCGGCATGCATGAAATCGGCTGGCGCCTGCGGCCCGAGGCGTGGGGGCAGGGGATCGCCAAGGAGGCGGCGATCGCGAGCATGGACCTCGCATTCGAGCGTTTCGACGCGCCACAGGTGATCGCGACGACGGTGCCGGCGAACCAGGCGAGCCAGGGCCTGATGAAGCGGCTCGCGATGAAGCGACGCGAACAGCTCGATTATGTCGACACAAGGTTCGGCCCCGAGCTCAATCCGGCAATCGTCTTCACCATGGACCGCGCTGACTGGCCCGCGGCTCGGGCGGCGGCGCTCGCTTAGCCAGGCAGCTCTTCGAACGGGCCGTTAACCTTATTCCAAGGGCATGGAAGTAGGTGCCGTCGCGGGGGAGTGGCGATGGCAACGGCAGCATTATTCGCGGACGACAGGCAGCGCTCGATCCGCCTCCGCTTCATCGCGACCATCTTCACCGGCTCCTTCCTGCTGTTCCTCGTCCAGCCGATGATCGCGCGCATGGCGCTGCCGCGTCTCGGCGGTGCGCCCGCCGTGTGGAACTCGGCGATGCTGGTCTATCAGGCGCTGCTGCTCGCCGGCTACGCCTACAGCCACTGGCTCGGACGCCTGGCGCCGAGGCGCCAGGCGGCGATCCACATGCTGGCCTTCGCGCTCGCCGCGACCATGCTCCCGATCGGCCTCGCCGCCGCGACGCCGCCCGCGCACGCCAACGATTTCCTGTGGGTGCCGTGGCTGCTGACGATCTCGATCGGGCCCTTGTTCCTCGTCGTCTCCGCGCAGGCGCCGCTGATGCAGCGCTGGTTCGCGCTGTCGGGCGGCGGCGATCCCTATCCGCTCTATGCCGCCTCCAACCTCGGGAGCTTCTGCGGCCTTCTCGCCTATCCGTTGGTCCTCGAGCCGCTGCTGCCGCTCGCGACCCAAAAGCTCGTGTGGAGCAGCGCTTATGTCCTGCTCGCGCTGCTCGCGGGCGCATGCGCCATCGCCTTGCCGCAGCGTTCCAGCGCGCCGGCTCCGGCGACGCCCGCCAGCATCGACCGGAGGACGCTCGCCGCCTGGATCCTGCTTGCTGCCATCCCGTCGGGCCTGATGCTGTCGACCACGCTCCACATCACCACCGACATCGTCGCCATGCCTTTGCTGTGGGTGCTGCCGCTCGGCCTGTATCTGCTGAGCTTCACGGTCGCGTTCGCCGAGGACCGGCGCTGGGCGATTGCGATTGCGCGGCTTGCGCCGCTGATGCTGCTGATCGCCGCCTGCGGCGTGTTCGCCGACGTCTCGCTCTACGCGATCCCGCTCGCGATCGCGGCGCTGGTCGGCCTCTTCTTCGTCTCGGTTGCGATCCATGCCCGCCTGTACGATCGCCGTCCGGACCCGTCGCAGCTCACCACATTCTATCTCGCCATGTCCGCCGGTGGCGTGCTCGGCGGCCTCTTCTGCGCGCTGGTCGCGCCGCTGGTCTTCGACTGGAGCTACGAGCATCCGATCCTGGTCGTCGCCGCCGCGGCGCTCCTTGGCGCGGCGAGCCCGTTCGCGCCCCTTCAGGCCTTCTGGGGCAAGGCGTCGCCGCAGTTCGTGCGCTGGTGCGTTCCTGTGCTCGTCGCCGTGTCGCTGATCGGCCAGGGCGCATTCGGAACGCCCGAGCTGCTGTCGCTCAAGATTGCCGCCGCAATGCTGCTGATCGCCGCCTCGCTGCTCGCCCTCGGCAACCGCTTCATCTTCGCCGTGGCGACGGCCGCGCTGATGCTGAGCCTCGGGGGATGGGGCAAGCTCGCGCTGTCGGCGGCGCCCGACCGCATGACGCGCAGCTTCTTCGGGATCTATTCGACGCGCGAGACGCATGACGACACGCGCATCCTCGTCCACGGCACGACCATCCACGGCATCCAGCGCCGCGGCTCGGCCGAGCTCGAGCGCTTCCCGACCAGTTACTATGCGCGCAAGTCCGGAGTCGGGCTGGCGATGCAGGCGGCGCCGGCGCTGTTCGGCCCGTCCGCTCGGATCGACGTCGTCGGCCTCGGGGCCGGAACGCTCGCCTGCTACAGCCGCCCCGGCCAGCACTGGCTGTTCTACGAGATCGATCCGGCGATAGTGAACATCGCTAGAAACCCCAGGCAGTTCACTTTCCTGTCGCGCTGCCTGCCGAACGCGGAAGTCGCAGTTGGCGATGCCCGCCTGACGCTCGAGCACGCCCCAGCCGCGGCTGCGGACATCCTGGTGGTCGATGCCTTCTCGTCGGACTCGGTGCCGATGCACTTGCTCACTCGGCAAGCGTTCCGCGCCTACCGCCGCCATCTCGCGCCGAACGGCCTGCTGCTGGTGCACATCTCGAACCGATATCTCGACCTCAAGCCGGTGATCGCCTCCGAGCTTCAGTATGGCTGGACCGGCCGGGCGCGGCTGTTCGTGCCGACTGAGCGCGAGAGCAGGGAGTCGCAGTCCGGCTCGCTGTGGATCGCCTTGTCGCCATCGTCCGAGACGATCGCACGGCTCGAGCAGGCGAGCGGACAGCAACGATGGAACGCGCTCCGGCCGCGCCCCGGTTTCGCCGCGTGGACCGACGACCACGCGAGCATTCTGCCGATCATCAAGTGGGGCGGCTGAGCCGGGCTAGCCGGCGAGCCGCCTCTGGATGGCGTCGACCCGCTCGGCCTGGCGCCGGTCGAGTGTCCCGACCTCGGCCGCCGCGCGCTGGATCGCCGCGAGATCGTTGGGCGCGATGCCGCGGTTGGTCTGGAGCGAGGTCGCGGCGATCTCGTCGATGTCGCCGAGCGCCGTCGCCGTTGGCCGCCGCGCCGCGATCGCCGCGGTCAGCGCTTCCTGCGCCGCGATCCAGGTCTCGCTTTGCGCCGCGCCGGCCGCCGCCGCGAGCCGTTCCGCGCTGGTCATCGCGCCGTCGAACGCCGCGTCGCCGCTTTGCGCCTGCTCGACCAGCGCCGCCAGCCGCGCCGCCAGCAACGCGCTGACCGGCCGCTCGTTCAAAGGCCGCACCACCGGCACCCGCGGATCGACCGCCTCCGCCGCCCGCGGCTGCAGCGACGGATAAGGCCCGCCCGGCGCCGCGCAGGCGCTCAGGGTGAGGACGGACAGGCAAATGGCGAGGCGCATCGCGTCCAAGCTCTAGGAGCGGGCTCGGGGGCTGACAATCGCGCGGTGAAAATGGCGCGCCCGAAAGGATTCGAACCTCTGACCCCCAGATTCGTAGTCTGGTGCTCTATCCAGCTGAGCTACGGGCGCGCGGTGCCGGGAAGCGGCAGGGGCGCGACATAGGGGGAGCAATCGGCGCGCGCAACCCTCCACCTCACGCCGCTGAAGGAACGGGGCCAAGCCGCGGCTCGTTGCCCGCGCGCGATGACCGGTGACCAGTCGCTCAACAGTTCGCTCAAACGCAACATCGAGGCGCTCCGCCGCCGGCGCGAAGACGAAGAGGCGAGAGCCAGCGCGGAGGAACATCTCGCCAGCGCGATCACGCGTTTCTCGGGCAGCATGCGCTTCGTCTATTTCCACTTCCTCATCTACGGCGCTTGGATCGTCGCCAATCTCGGCTGGGTTCCGGGACTGCGTCCATGGGATCCGACCTTCGTCGTGCTGGCAATGATCGCGTCGGTCGAGGCGATCTTCCTGTCGACTTTCATCCTCATCACCCAGAACCGAATGGCCGCCGCCGCCGATCGGCGGGCCGAGCTCGACGTCCAGATCAGCCTGCTCGCCGAGGCCGAGATCACCAAGCTCGTCGAGCTGGTGTCGGAGATCGCCGAACGGATGAACGTGCCCGATGCGCGGCAGGAGGATGTCGAGGAAATGAAGCGGTTGGTTCAGCCCGAAGCGGTGCTCGACGCGATCGAGGAAGCCCAGAGCGACAGCTGACGCGCGCGGGTGCTGCGCAAGCCTTGAAAGTTCAGCCGTTCAGCGTCGCGACGCCGCAAATCTCGACGGTGCAGGACCCCGCGCGCTCGGCAAAATCGCGCGCCAGCTTGCTATGCCACTGACGCGCCGTTTCGGTGATTGCGCGCTGAGCGGCCATCCGCTCTTCAACCGCGCGCCGGCGGTAATAACGCTCGTTCGATTCCACCTGTCCCTCCGCTCCGAGACCCGGCGACCATCGCCCGCCAATGGCTAAGGGATGGTAAATATCCACAGCCCCAATTTTCGGATTGTCGCGGCTGCGGAACGATTCCCCGGGTCTCGTCCCGTGGTGGAACACTAGCGTGGCTCCGCGGTGACACGAGCGGGACATTCACCAACCATCGATGAAACCTAACGATTCGCCGCTCGTTGCATGGTGAACTGGTTTCGAAGGAAAGCACCTATGCTGAGTTCGTTCGAGTCCCGCCCGGCTTTCGACCCCAACGCGCGCGGCTACCACGCCGTCTATCGCGAAGGGGAGGTCAACCATTGCCCGGGTTGCGGGCGGACCCACTGGATCATTGGCCGGGTCTCGGCCGAGTGCGCCTTCTGCTCGACCGCCTTGCCGCTGACCGACGCGCTGACCCACGGGCCCGCGCCGTCGCCGGTGTTCTGGAGCGGTACGCGGCCCAGCTACGCCGAGCTCAACGCGTTCTGAGCGATCGCCGGTTCCCGACTCGCCCGCGCGGGTCTATGCTCGGGCGCATGAACAAGCTTCTGGTCATTGCCGCCACCCTTGCCGCCTCGGCGTCTCCGGCGCTCGCGGTGGGCGCTTCCGACTTCACGCTGGTCAACGGCACCGGCGCCGCGCTCGAGCAGCTCTCGATCCGCCGTGCCGGGACTCAGGACTGGCAGGCACTCGGCACCGCTCCGTCGCCGCGCGGGCGCATGGCGATCAAGTTCAGCAATCCCGATTGCGCGTTCGACATTCGCGCCAATGTCGCCGGCGCCGGCCCGACCACCTGGGCGGGCGTCAATCTCTGTGCCGTGAAATCCGTGACTCTAAACCGCGACGGCTCGGCAGGCGCGTGGGTCGATTACGACCAGTGACCGGCCGGCGCCACGCGCGCGGCTGGTAGGATCCGGCCGCCGCCGGTTCGGACGCCTTCACCGAATCGAGCAGCTTCGCGCCGGCGATGAACACCACGCCGGTGCAGGCAATCGCCAGCAGCCAGCCGCCGAACCCTGGATAGGTCTCGAGATAGTGCCGGCCGCGTTCGACCGCGCCGAGCGCGATGGCGTAGATCACCAGCCACGCCTCGAAGCGCGTCTTGATCTGGAACAGGCGACCGATCTTGCTCAGCATAACCTTCGTTAACGTCTGAACGTCCCGAAGCCGCTTTTGAGCCGCAAAAATCCTAATGAACAGGGTTAAAGTAACATTAACCTTAGTCCCATTGCGGGACGGCTGGCGCTAGGCGAGCGCGGCGAGGTCCAGCGTGTCGAGAAGCGCGGCGCGGGCGCGCTCGATGTCGGCGATCAGCGCTGGTTGCTGCAGTTCGGCATTGGCGATCTCGGCCGGCCAAGTGGCGCCGATCACGCCCGCGATGGCGTCCAGCTTATGCTCGTCGACGAGAAAGCGCGGGTCGACGTCGGCCGCATCGGCGACGACGCGGAGGCGCAGGCACGCCGGGCCGCCGCCGTTGGCCATCGACTGGCGCACGTCGACCACTTCGACCCGCCGGATCGGCCCGTTGCCGGCGAGGTGCCGCTCGATCCACCGCCAGACCGACGGGGTCTCGCGCGCCTCACTCGGGACGATCAGGGTCGGCTCACCGTCGGGCGGCGTTACCAGCTGCGCGTTGAAGAGGTAGGAGCGGATCGCGTCGGCCAGCGGCACGTCGGCGGCGGCGACTTCGACATATTCGAACCCGAGGACCAGCCGCTCGCAGGCCGCGAGCAGCGGCTCCTTGTCGGCGAAGGCCTGTTCGTGCGCGAACAGCACGCGCTCGTTGGCGACGGCGACCACGTCGTTGTGGAACGCGCCGGCGGCGATCGCCAGTTCCGACTGCTCGGCGAAGAGCGTGCGCTCGGGGTCAAGCCGGTGGAGCCGCGCGATGGCCTTCGACGCTTCGATGTGCTGCCTTGCCGGGAAGGCGCCGCCGGCCACGCCATAGACGAAGATCTCGATGCCTGATTCGCCGTGCGCTCCGGCGAGCCGCATGTGGTTGGCCGCGCCCTCGTCGCCGAACGCCGTCGGCACCGGCGCGTGCACCGCGAACGCATCGCCGGCGAAGGCGAGCTCGAGCTGGGCCAGCGTCGCCGGCCATTCGTGGCTGCGATGCGGCATGGTCTTGAGGTTGGCGACGGTGAGGTGGCAGCGCCCGTCGGCCGTATCCGGGGCAGGGGACACGGTCGCCGCGTTCGCCGCCCACATCGCCGAGGCCGACATCGCGTTGGCGGCGAGCGCCGGGTCGGCTTGCTCGATGGTCGTGCCGAGCGCGTCGAGCCACGCGCGATCGGGCCGCGGACCGGGAACGAAGATGCCCTGCGTGAGGCCGAGCGCCAGGTTCGACCGCATCTTGTCGATGCCCTGGAGCGCGGCGGCACGCGGCTGCGACACCGCGCCCGCGTTGCGGGTCGAGGCAAGATTGCCAAGGCTGAGCCCGGCATAATTGTGGCTCGGCCCGACGATGCCGTCGAAATTGATCTCGCGCAGCATCAGCGGCTGACCGCCATCACCTCGTCGCCGGCATCGACACCGAGCAGTCGGCGCGCGGCGGAATCGATCGCGGCGGTGTCGCCGTCGATTTCGACGGTCGCATAGCAGGCAGCGAAATCCTCCATCGCGCCGTGCGCGACGAGCATCGGCGAGCCCTCGCGCGGCTCGCGGTCGAGGACGCGAAGGGTCTGCGCTTCTCGCACGGTGCGAATGTTGTCGGTGTTCGCGGTGACCGTCGGGCCGCCGTCGAAAATGTCGACATAGCAGTCCCACACGAAGCCCTCGTGCTCGAGCATCTTCAGCGCTGCGCGGCCGGTCGGATGCGGCTGGCCGATCACCGCCCGCGCGCTTTCGGGCAGCATCGAGACGTAGATCGGGCTCTTGGGAAACAGATCGGCGATGAATTGCGTGCCGTGGATCGCGTTGAATTCGTCGGCCTCGGGAAAGGTCATGTCGAAAAAGCGCCCGCCGAGCGCGTCCCAGAATGGCGAATGGCCGCCCTCGTCCATGACTCCGCGAAGCTCCGCGAGGACGGTATTTCCAAATCGCGCGCGATGGGCCTTGATGAACAGATAACGCGACCGCGCGAGCAGCAGCCCGAGCCCGCCGGCGCGCTCGTGCGGATGGAGGAACAGGCCGCCGACCTCGCTCGAACCTTCAAGGTCGGTGGTGAGATTGAGCAGCTGGTTGCGGAACGTCTTGCCGAGCTCGCTGCTCTTCTGGCTGATGGTCGAGATGAGATAGGAGTAGAACGGCCGGTCGGTGCCGACCGCGCCGAACACCTGGCACGTGCCGACGATCTGCCTCGTGTCGATATTCTCGAGCATGAAGACGTAGAGATCGTCGCCGGGTGTCTCACCGGGCCGGCCGAAACCGGCCGCGCTCCGCTCGAGCTTGGCCTCGAGCGTCGGCTTCTCCGCCGGCAGGTTGGTGAAGCCGCCGCCGGTGAGCTTGGCGAGATTGTAGAAGGACCGAAGGTCGCTCTTGCGCGCGGCGCGGACGCGAAAGCTCATGCGCCCTCCGCCAGGCGCAAGATCGTCAGCGCGCTCAACGCGGCGCGCTCGGCGAGGCTGTCGACGATCAGAAATTCCTCCATGCTGTGGATCTTGCCGCCGCGCACGCCCATCGTGTCGACGACCGGCACGCCGCACGCGGCGATATTGTTGCCGTCGCACACGCCGCCCGAAGGCTGCCAGGCGATCGGCTGGCCGAGATCGGCGCCGGCCTGCTTGACCAGGTTGAACAGGGCTTCGGCCTTGGGCGTCAGCGGCTTGGGCGGTCGTCCGAAGCCACCCTGCACCTCGATTGCGACTTCGCGCTCGGCGGCAACCGCCGCGACGGCCTCGTCGATCGCGCGCTTCGTCTCGGCCTCGATCTCGGGCGTCCGCGGTCGAAGGTTGACCCTGAGGATCGCGAGATCCGGGACGACATTGCTCGGCGATCCGGCCTCGATCCGCGATGGGTTCACGGTCAGCCCGTCGCGTTTGAGCTTGTCCAGCCGCAGCGCGAGGTCGGCCGCCGCGAGCAAGGCGTTGCGCCCGTCCTCGGGATTGCGCCCCGCGTGCGCCGAGCGGCCGCGCACGACCATCGCGAAATTGCCGCTTCCCGGCCGCGCACCGGCGAGCGTGCCGTCGGGCAGCGCCGCCGGCTCGTATGTGAGTGCCGCGCGCTTGCCTTGCGCCGCCTGCGCGAGCAGCGGGGCGGACGACAGCGAGCCCACTTCCTCGTCGCTGTTGATCACGACCTCGTAGCCGATGCGGTCCGCGAACGGACTCGCTTCGACTGCCTTAAGCGCCGCGAGCATCATCGCCAGGCCGCCTTTCATGTCGGCGACCCCGGGTCCGTTCAGCACCCCGTCCTCGAGCCAGCGCGTTTCCTGGAAGGCGTGGTCGGCGCCGAACACGGTGTCCATGTGGCCGGTGAACAGCAGCTGCAGCGGCGCGGTTGGCCGCACCGTCAGGTGAAGGTGCCGGCCGTGCTCGATCGCGATGGTGCGGCCGCTCGAGTCCACTGCTTCTACGGGCGCCGGCCTTTCCAGGCGGATCAGCCCCGGCAGCGCCGCAAACGCGTCCATGAGCAGATCGGCCATGGTCTCGAGGCCACCAAGATTGCGCGACCCGCTATTGACCGCGGCCCAGCCGAGCAGCGGCTCGAGCATCGGCTCCGCCGCCGCGCGTTCGACGACCGCGCGCTCGCTCGACGATAATTGCGCCATGGAAACGGCTCTAGCCGCGCCCGGTCAGGAACGCCACACCAGCTAGGGTGTGGCTCAAGCGAGATAATCCGCGAAAACCCGCAGCAGCCGCTGGTAGAGCTCGCGCTTGAACGGCACGATCAGGTCGGGGAGCAGTTGCGGATCGACCCAGCGCCATTGGCGGAACTCGGGATGGTCGGTGGCGATGTGGACGTCAGTGTCCTGTCCGATGAATCGCGCCAGGAACCAATCCTGTTCCTGCCCCACCCACTGGCCGCCCCACAGGCGGGACCGCCACTCCTCGGGCAGGTCGTAGCGCAGGCGCTCGGGGCATTCGGCGATCCGCTCGACGAGGTGCGGTGGGATGCCGGTCTCCTCCTGCAGTTCCCGCAGCGCGGTCGCCCACGGCTCCTCGTCGGCATCAATCCCGCCCTGCGGCATCTGCCAGGCATCCTCTGGATTAT
>Ga0207705_10001447_pt1 | contig 18937 bp, 20 predicted proteins | sample KBSC13metaG_FD_184314 | JGI IMG/M metagenome (GOLD analysis project Ga0207705, IMG submission 184314) | Corn rhizosphere microbial communities from Kellogg Biological Station, Michigan, USA - KBS C1-3 metaG (SPAdes) (version 2) | ecosystem: Host-associated > Plants > Roots > Rhizosphere > Soil ... | reverse complement strand
AGGCAAGGCTAAGCCCGGAAAGCGCACCATGGCCGCTGGTCGTGTAACGCAGCGCCGCATCCACAGTCGTGAAGGATGCGGTCGTGTGCTGCGTCGCCAGATCCTTTACGCCGGCCTTGTAGTTGAGGAAGACAGAAGCCGATAAGCCGCCGCGGTCCCAGATCGCACCGACGCGTCCCGACACCTTGGGCGGATTGAAGAGCGTTCCCGCCAAGTGGTAGGGCTCCTGTGCAGCGCCGGCCTGCTGGGTGCTGTCGAGCAAGCTGACCGAGCCGCGGATCGTCATCCGGCCTGTTCCAAGCTCAAGCCAATATGATCCGGACAGATCGAGGCCCCTGATCTTTTGCCGCGCGACATTCAGATATTGTAGATTGATAATCGCGGCCACTTGGGCCGGATCGTAGGCCGCACCCGAAAAATTATAGAAGGAGGAAGCCGATGCGAGAATGTTCGCCTGCTGCGCAACTGTCGGCGAATAGTCGATGAACTGGGCGTAAATCGGATCGCTGAGCGCCTGGGACGAATTGGCGATCGGCTGAACCACCCGATCGACGTAGTCGATGTAAAAGCCGGTCAGTTCCGCCTGAAAGGCCGGCGCACTCGTCGGATGAAGCGCCAGTGAGGCAGTCAATGTCTTGGCCTTTTCCGGCTTCAAGTCCGGGTTGCCGCCAGCATTGACGATAACCGTGGCGCCAGTGGGATATCCGGTGCCGCCAAACCTGCCCGGAGAAAAGAGATACGCGTACCTCGCCTGAAAGCGCTGAAGAAGCGTGGGCGCCTTGAAGGACTTCCCCCAGGATGCCTTGAATGTCATCTCAGCATTGGGATCATAGACAATTCCGAACTTCGGCGTCGCAATGCTGCCGAAGCCACCATAGTCTTCTCGGCGAACGGCAGCCGTTAGGATCAGCCGTCTTGCCCAGGCGATCTTCGTTTCCGGACCAATGAAAGGGAGATTGAGTTCTGCATAGGCGGACTTGGCGCGTTCTCTACCTTGTACGATTGCAGTGTCCGTGGTGCGGTTAAATTGCTCAAAGTCGTTTACCCTGTAACTGCCGCCGATCGCGAGCCGTGCATCGCCGCCTGGAAGCGCGAACAACGGCCCTTCTGCACCCGCATCATAAGTGCGGCTTTCGTTCCGATAGAGGGTATTATCAATGACTGTGGTTGCATCCGTGAGGGCATCAGTCTTGATCTGGTGTTGAAGCAGATCATTCTTGCCCCAAACCCCACCGAGCGTAGCCGTCCATCCGCCCGGCAGTGAGAAATCGACGCTTGGCGATACGAAGCTGGCTGAACTCCTCGCATGAATGTTGTTCATTCCGGAAAAATAGTAGGAATAATCCTGGTCGCGGCGAGTTCTTAGTGCATCCAGGCGCACTGAAACCACGTCGCCCAGCTGTTGATGCGCGCTGACGAGACCGCTGCGCAGGCTGCTCCCCGGGTAAAGCGTTGTCGGTTCGATCAGGAAATCGGCATAGCTTCGCTGGCGTGCGTAGATGGGATCGATCGAACTGCTCTCGACGGAGACGACGAACCCGCCGCTGGACCATTTTGTGCCCGCCGTCCCTGTGTAGTCGTGAGTCGTGAGCCCGCCATCGGTCGCTGTTCCCAGGCGGCCTCCGACCGTCAGACCCTGGAAGTCTCGTTTGAGAATGACGTTGGCGACGCCCCCGACCGCATCCGAGCCGTATATCGCGGAGGCGCCGTCGGGGACGATCTCGATACGGTCGACAGCCTCGAGCGGAATGGCGCTGATATCGACCGACTGAACGAATCCGCCGTAAGCGAGGCGCCGGCCGTTCAGCAAAGTCAGGGTGGCGTCCGGCCCGAGGCCGCGCAGATTTAGGGCTGACCCGCCGGTGAGGTTCTGGTTCGCGAGGCCCGCCCCGGATATGTTTCCGGTGCTCACGCCGGGATTCTGCCCGCCGGAGAAGTTCTGCGGGATGCTCCGAACGACCTCGCCAAGGTCGGTGAAGCCTTCCTCCCGGATTTCGTTGGCGCCGATCGTGATGACCGGCGAAGCCGCCCGCCCGCCGCGAATCCTCGTGCCGGTGACCACGATCTGCCCGGCTCCGTTAGCTGCGACGCCCTCGCCCGGAGCATATCCTTCGGACGAGCCCTGGGTCTGCGGGTCAGTGACGGCGCTTGCCGCCGTGGAGCCGTTTCCCACCGTACTCACGACGTAGCCACCTTGCGGATTCGGAGAGGCTCGAAGGCGCGAGCCGGCAAGAAGGCGCGCGATCGCCTCGTTGTTCGGCATCCTGCCTTTAAGAGCTTGAGATCTCTTGTTCTTGGTGAGCTCGGGGGCGACCACGATCATCTGGTCGGATTGTCTGGAAAATTCGATCAGCGCCGAGGACAGCGGCTGTGGCGGGATATCGAACGAGCGGACATCGGAGGGCTGCGCGACGGCTGGCGCCGCAACTAGCGCCACCGGCGAAACCGATGCCAAAAGAACCGAAATCCTCAAAATCGAGTAGCCAATCCCGCGCATACTGCCCCTCCCCCATGCCGCGGAATCAGCCGCGGGTCTGCGGGTCAAGCCGAGCGCTACCCAAGGCAGTCGGGCTCAGACCTCACCCGATTGACGCGCGAGATCGCCAAAACGTCTTTAGCTCGTGAGAAATGCCTCCGGGGAAAGCGCAGGACTCAGGAGCTGCGTGCACTCACCAGAATCGCGCCATCGGAGGAACGGTTGCTTTGCACCGGAACGATCTTGTCGAGCGAGGCGATGAAGGCCGGTATCTGACTTGCCTTGAACGAGGCGGTCACCCGCAAATTGCCGAGCGCGGCTCGATCGAGACTCACTCCGGGCGCGTAATATCGATTGAGATCCGCGACGACATCGCCGAGCCGCGCATTGTCGTAAGAGAGCCGTCCCTCGCGCCACGCCCCCGGCGGCGTCGCTGGCTCCGACGCCGCGCTTGCGACCGGCGATGCGGCCCCATTTACGGCAACCGTCGGATCAAGCGCGATTTCCAAATGCTGACCTGCACGAAGGAATTGCGAGCCCGGCCGCGCAACAACCGGGCCGAGCTTCGGGGGGACGACCTGGACGACACCCTCGAGGACCGAAACCCGAACCGTCTCTGAGGCCGCGTTGACATCGAACTTTGTGCCGACGACGCGAACCAGCGCGCTTCCCGCCTCGATAAGGAACGGGCGGGCGGCATTATGGGCGACCTCGAAAAAGGCTTCGCCGCTCAGCCGAACGCGGCGCTCGCTCGCCGAGAAATGCAGATGAAGAGATGATTTGGGGCCTAGGGTCACCTGGGAACCGTCCGGCAGCGCGATGAGGCGCGATTGCGCGACCTCGGTGCTGTATTGCGGAACCGGAGCCCCCAGTGGCGGCAGGACAATGAACGCCAATACGGCCGCGGCCGCGGCTGCGAGGCCCGTGAGCGCGTAGCGAAGGCGATGGGCCTGCGGCCCGCGCGCTGAGGCTAGAACTGTTGTGGCCTCGACTGAAACCAGGCTGGCCAGATGCGTCAGCCCAGGAATCTCACCCCAGGTGCGCTGCATCGCGACAAAGGTTCGATCATGCTGAAGATCGGCGCTTCGCCAGGCCTGAAACTCGCGCTCCTCATGGGCGTCGAGCGCGCGTTCGCTCAGGCGCACTATCCAGGCGCCGGCCTCATCGTCGATGCGGGCCTGGTCGGAAGATGTCGGGGGCTGGGCCATCAATCCCCGTCCGCCTCCCTCAGCGCTTGCTCGCACGAAACCAGCGCGCGCGCTACGACGGTCTTGATCAGCGTTGGCGAACAACCCTTCCGGCGCGCGATCTCGGCGTAGTTGAGTCCATGAATGCGGTTCATGATTAAAATCTCCTGGTGACGCTTGTCCAACGCAAGGATTGCGTCCTCAAGAACTCTCCAACGCTGCTTCGCTGTTAAGACGCGCTCGCCATCGAATTCGTCGTGGGTTCCGCGGTCCGATTCGATGCCTTGAGCAAAGCTCGAGCGAACCGCCTGACGCCGGCGCTGGTCCAGCACATAATTGTGCGCGGTGCGGATAAGGAATGCCTTGGGATTTGCGATCCGGCTGGAATCGCCCAGCTCCGCATATTTCTCGAACACCGCTTGGACGACGTCGTCTGGATCGGGCGGCCCCGCCCCAAAGGTCCGGGCAACATAGCGTCGGATCGACCCGTGATGCGCCCGAAACAGCGCCTCGATTGCGGAGTGCTCAATCCCGCCTGCATCGCTGGTGCGCTGTGATACCGAATTGGATCGAAGCATGCCCTCCCCATCCAGTAACGGACACGACCACAGAAATGGCGCAGTCGCAAGTGACCGCGACGCTCAGTACCGCTCAGGTGACTGACAGCCATCGGAATATCGCAATGCGCGACGGCGGGCGTGCCGAGGCGCAGGCCGCGCATATCTGGTTTGTCGCGGACGGTGGGCCGGATATCGTCCAAAACGGCCTGGCTCTGTCCGCGACCGCACACTGGCTGTTCGACCGCCATCTGATCGGCCTCGACGACGACTTCCGCCTGCTCGTGTCGCACAACAAAGTGCCTGCGGAACTGCGAAACCTGTTCCCGTCCTCGGGCGAGCAAATCCGACTTCCGAGCGATCCGACTTTGCGGCCGCGCAAGGAGTTTGTCGCGATCCACCGGGAACGCTTCGTCGGAGTTGCTGCGTAGCGCCGGCAGCCCAATCGCAAGCTATCGGTAAGAGACGATCGCTTCGCGATCGATCGTCTCCGCTGGAAGGAGCTTGTAGTGCTTTTCCTCGACTACGACGACTTGATTGTCCGCAATGCTCAGGTCGAACATCGCGACCTTGTCGTCTTCCATGAATTGGGCCGAGATTGCTCTGGCCCTTAGGCCGGGGAAACGCTGATGGCACCAAGCGAGGTCCTGCTTCGTCTGCACGACGGAGATTTGGTCCGTCCCGCCTTTGGCCTGGACCGGTATGGCATAATGGCAGCCGTCGCGGTCGATCCCGAAGTAGAGCTCGTCGATTTCGATTTGGCCGATGCCCTTCACGGTCGTGCGTAGATGGTTCTGAAGGCTGTAGGTTGTCAGCCCGAGAAAGATGTCGATCAGCCGATGACGAAGGAGGGCAAGTTGCTGCTCGTGCCGAAGGCGATCGTGCGGCCAGATCTTCAATACAAGGCGGACGGATATTTCAGGCACTTCATCCTCAGCCATCTTCGGCAGTTGGAGCTCGATGCCAACTCGGCGTTGGTGAATGTTTCCTCAAGAACAAGAAGCGGAAGGTCTATAAAAACGACCTAATCGCAAAGTACGGAAAAGGGAAAAAGGCGGTTGTGGAGCAGACGTTCAAACACCCTCAGCTGCTCGATAACTACCGGAAGGAGTTGGCGAGACAGCCCTACAATCCGCTCACGCTCGACCAGATCACGAGATCGAGAATTTCCCGCGGACGGACTGGGACAAGCTGCTGACCGATCTTGTTTCGCTCCCCACAGGCGCGAAGCACGCAACAGCCTACGAGCGCGCTTCCGAAGCGATGGTGCCCAGGGACGGAGTCGAACCGCCGACACCGTGATTTTCAGTCACGTGCTCTACCAGCTGAGCTACCTGGGCATTTCGCCTTCCGGCCGGGCGGCCGTTCGAGCGGGAGCGCTCCTACCCGCCATGCCGATTCCTGTCCACCCCGCCGTCGGTCTCGCGACCTGACCCAGGTCAAGTGGCGGAACTTTCCCGTAACGAAATCCGTAAATTAGCCAGGCAAGCATCTGTGGAGGCACGGATAATGGCTGAAATCGTCGAGCGAACGACGAGCCCCGTCGCGGCAGTAACCGGTCCCGTATACCTGCTGCTCTTCCCGATTCCTGTTGTGTGTTTCATCGGCGCGCTGCTGACCGATCTCACTTATGCCAGCAACGCCGTCATCCAGTGGCTGGCATTTTCAGAGTGGCTGATCGCCGCCGGCCTCGTCTTCGGCGCTTTTGCGGTGATCGCATCGCTCGTCGAACTGGTCGCCGCCGCGCCGCTTCGCTCCAATATCGCCGGCTGGGGGCACATCTTCCTGTTCTGGGCCGCGATGATCGTCGAGCTGTTCAACGCTTTCGTCCATAGCGTCGACGGCTGGACCGCCGTCGTCCCCTCCGGCCTCATTCTCTCGATCATCGGTAGCATCCTCGCGGTCCTGGCGGTCGCGACCCTGTTCTTTGTGCCCGTGGCCTGGGTCCCTTCGAGGGAGGCGCGCCATGAAGCTCCGTAATATTTGCGCGTGCGCTGCTGCACTCGCCCTCGCCGCCTGCGGAAGCAGCCAGAAGATCGACCCGACCAGCCAGTTCGGACCGAACCCGAATCTTCCCAAGCCGTCGCGGGCACTGCTTGTGCGAATGCACATCCCCAAGGTCGTCGGCTGGAAGTCGGGCGAGACTCCGACAGTCCCGAACGGGTTCAGGATCGAGGCTTTCGCAACCGGCCTCGCCAATCCGCGCCGTGTCTATCCTCTGCCCAACGGCGACGTCATTGTCGTCGAGACAAAGAAAAGCGGCTCGGAGCCGCTCGACCGCCCGAAGCGGCCGATCATGGACTGGATGGAGTCCATGGCGCACGGCGGCAGCGGCGGCGGCGAAAGCAATCGCCTGCTGCTGTTCCGCGACGCGAACGGCGACGGCAAGCCAGAGTCCGAGAGCGTCCTCGTCGATCACCTGAACGCACCTTTCGGCGTGGTCGCGTTCAAGGGCTATCTCTACGTCGCCGATACCGACGCGATCCTTCGATACCCGTTCACTCCGGGGCAGACGAAGATCACCGCTCCGCCGGTCGTCGTCACCTATCTTCCGGCGGGGCCGATCGACCACCACTGGACCAAGGATCTGACTGCAAGCCCTAACGGGACGAAGCTCTATGTCGGGATCGGCTCCAACAGCAACATCATGGAACGTGGCGAAACCGCAGAGTTCGAGCGCGCGCAGATCTGGGAAGTCGATCCCAAGACTGGAGCGCACCGGACATTCGCAAGCGGCCTCAGGAACCCTAACGGTCTGACCTTCTATCCGGGCAGCAATACGCTCTGGGCAGTCGTCAACGAACGCGACGAGCTCGGGCCCAATCTCGTCCCCGATTACATGACATCGGTAAAGCCCGACGGCTTCTACGGCTGGCCGTACAGCTACTGGGGACAGCATGTGGACCCGCGAGTACGCCCGCAGCGGCCGGAGATGGTCAGGAAGGCGACCATCCCCGATTATTCGCTGAGCTCGCATGTCGCCCCGCTCGGCCTCGCCTTCTACACCGGCAGCGCGTTCCCGGCGCAGTTCAGGGGTGGCGCGTTCGTCGGCGAGCACGGAAGCTGGAATCGACCCGAGCTCAATGGATACCGGGTCGTCTTCATCCGCTTCCAGAACGGCCGCCCGGTCGGTAATCCGATGGACTTCGTCTGGGGCTTCATCGGCAAGGACGGAAAGGCGCGCGGACGCCCCGTCGGGGTGGCGATTGACCGAACGGGTGCGCTGCTGGTCGCCGACGATGTCGGGAACACGGTGTGGAGGATAAGCTATGCCGCCGCGCCGCCGCCGACCAGGGCGACTTCAGCGAAGACGACCAGCTTCTAATCGCCGTCGGTCGGGTCGGGCTCAACCGGCGGGCCGGGGACTCGATAGCCTTCGCCGAGCCACTTCAGCAGATCGCGGTCCTTGCAGCCGCGCGAGCAGAAGGGCGCATGCTCGCTCGACGACGCCTTGCCGCAGAGCGGGCAGCGCTTGGAGCTAGGATTTCTCGGCATAGGCCCCATGGATGGGGAGCGAAGCGTCCGAACGCAAGGCGACCGCTCCGCCGATCTGGCTTGCCAGCTGCTCGGTCCACTCCGGCCGAGCCTCGATCGCGGCAACAACCGCCGGATGCCCCACGAGCCGTTTCGGGCCCGCCGGCTCGAACGCAACGGAGCGCAGGAGCGTCCGCGCTTCGAAGGATGCCCGGTCCTGCGCCAGCTCGAGAAGCGAGGCCCGGGAGCGCGGGCGGATGATTTGCAGGAAACCGAAGCCGTTGACCGCGGTTCGTTCGAACGGTTGCGGAAGCATCGCGTCGACGGCCTGGGCTGCGGCGCTGCGAATGTCTTTGCCTCGCACCGTGGGCAAATCGATTCCGATCGAGCCGCAGATATCTAGGCGGCGAATGGCTTCGGCCGCGGCGCGGCTCCCCGCAATTGCAAGCTCCGAGGGCGGCAAGCTTCCGTCGACGTCGACCAGAGTCATCGCCGGGGTGAAGAACAGGCCGAGGCTTCCGCCCGCGAAATCCGCGCGGCCGCTTCGCGCCTCGTCGACGAGGTCGTTCCAGCCCGCTTCCGCAAGTTCGTCCCGCGCCGCCGGAAAGGCGAGCTTTCGAACCGGGCGGCCGGTGTCACGAAGCCGCTCCGCCAGCGACTGCGGCCGCCGCCGCTCGCCGCGGGTGGCTTTCGCCAGCGGCCGCTTCCACGGCTCGGGACCAGGAAGCGCCGGGCGAGTCACTTCGATGTTGAAGGCCGCGCCCTCGGCGATCTCGCGAGGGACGTGCGGCAGCAGATAATCGGTCCCGCTTTCGTCGCGAGCGATCCCGTTGCGACCGGCAATTCCGGCAGCCACCAGCCGTGCTCCAAGGATCGTGCCCGCCGGTATCGTGCTATCGAGCTCGATCCGCGCTTCGAGCGTCCGGCCGTTGTCGACCAGCGCGGCGCGGGTCTCGCCAATCCCTTTCTCGATCAACCACTCAGGCAATTGGATATCTGCCAGCCTTCAACAGATTGCGGGTCTCCGCAAGCGGGAGGCCGACCACGTTCGAATAGCTTCCGGCGATGGTGCGAACGTAAACTTCGCCATAGCCCTGGAGCGCATAGCCGCCGGCCTTGCCGCGCCACTCTCCGTGGCCGGCGTAGAAGTCGATTTCCTCGTCGCTGAGCCGCTTGATCGTGATCGTGGTTTCGACGATCCGGGTTCGGAGCGGGTGGCCCGGCGCAGCAAGGGCAACTCCGGTCAGCACTCGGTGGCGCCGGCCGGACAGGAGTTTCATGCAGGCGCGAAGAGTCGCCTCGTCCTCGACCTTCGGCAGGATTCGGCGCCCCACGGCGACGACCGTGTCGGCGGCTAGGACCAAAGCGGCGGGGCGGATGTGCGCGACGGCCTCGGCCTTTTCCCTCGCCAAGCGAAGCGCGTGGTCGCGCGGAAGCTCGCCCTTCGGCACGCTCTCGTCGATATCGGCGGGAACGACTTCGTCGGGGACAATTCCGATGCGGGCCAGCAGGTCGAGGCGACGGGGGCTCGCCGAGGCGAGTATCAGCCGCATTTATGGGCGACCCGGCGGTCCTCCGCGACCGGGCATGAAGCGATAGGTGATCCGGCCCTTGGTGAGGTCATAGGGGGTCATCTCGACGAGGACCTCGTCCCCCGTCAGGACCCGGATCCGGTTCTTGCGCATCTTGCCGGCGGTATGGCCGAGGATTTCGTGGCCGTTCTCGAGTTTCACGCGGAACATCGCATTGGGCAAAAGCTCGACGACCTGCCCGCGCATCTCGAGAAGTTCTTCCTTGGCCAAACTCTACCTCGTTTTCTGTCATCAAAAAGACGCGGTGCCTTAGCGGCACGGCTGTCAAATGTGAAGCGGAGCGCCCCTAGACCGTCAGTATGGTCGAGCCGGTGGTCTTGCGTGCCTCGAGCGCACGGTGCGCTTCGGCTGCTTCGGCGAGCGAAAAGCGCTGCTTGACCTCTATCTTCACCTTGCCGGAGCGAACCACGTCGAACAGGTCGCTCGCCGCCTGCTCCAGCTCCGGGCGTGTCGCGATATAATGGTAGAGGGTCGGCCGGGTCAGGAACAGCGAGCCTTTCTGCGACAGGATCAGGGGACTGATGGGGTCGACCGGGCCCGACGCATTGCCGAAGCTGACCATCAATCCGCGCGGGCGAAGGCAATCGAGCGATTTGAGGAAAGTCGACTTGCCCACCGAATCATAGACCACCGGGAGCTTCTGCCCCGCTGTCAGCTTGTCGACCTCGGCCGCGAAGTCCTGCTTCGTGTAGAGGATCGGATGAGCACAGCCGTGCGCGCGCGCCAGCTGCGCTTTCTCCTCGCTCGAGACGGTGCCGATCACCGTCGCTCCGAGCGCGCTCGCCCACTGGCAAAGGATGAGGCCGACGCCGCCGGCGGCCGCATGGACCAGGATCGTGTCGCCGCTCTTCACCGGATAGACGGCGCGAAGGAGCATCCGCGCGGTCATGCCCTGGAGCATCATCGCCGCCGCCTCATCGAAAGCGATGGCGTCGGGAAGCTTCACCAACTTGTCGGCATCGATCAGCCGTTCCTCGGCATAGCCGCCGAGCGGGCCTGCATAAGCGACGCGGTCGCCGGCTTTCACGTTGCTCACGCCGTCGCCGACGCTCTCGACGGTGCCAGCCCCTTCCACTCCGGGAGTGAAGGGCATTTGCTGCGGGTAAAGGCCTGTTCGGTGATAGACGTCGATGAAATTGAGGCCGGCGGCGGCCTGGCGGATCTTCGCCTGGCCTGCCCCGGGCTCGCCCACTTCGACATGGTCCCAGGACAGGGCCTCGGGTCCCCCGGGCTCATGAATTCGGATTGCGTGCGGCATGGCGGCGCTTCAACGCCCAAAGCGGCCAAAAGAAAAGCCCCGCCGCGGCAGTGCCGGGCGGGGCTCCCCCCTATCAGCGACGAACCGCCCTAGACGCCGGCGTGAGCTGCAAGCGCCGCAAGCAGGAGCAAAGCGACGATGTTGGTGATCTTGATCATCGGATTGACGGCGGGGCCCGCGGTGTCCTTGTAGGGATCACCGACAGTGTCGCCGGTCACCGCGGCTTTGTGGGCTTCGGAGCCCTTACCGCCGTAATTGCCGTCCTCGATGTACTTCTTAGCGTTGTCCCAGGCGCCGCCGCCGCTCGTCATCGAGATTGCGACGAACAGGCCGGAGACGATGACGCCGAGGAGCAGGGCGCCCACCGCGGCGAAGGCGTTTTCGCGCCCAGCCACCGCCTGGATAACGAAGAAGACCACGATCGGAGCCAATACTGGCAGCAGCGACGGGATGATCATCTCCCGGATCGCGGCCTTGGTGACGAGGTCGACGGTGCGCGCGTAGTTGGGGCGAACCGAGCCGTCCATGATCCCGGGGTTGTCGCGGAATTGCTGGCGCACTTCCTCGACCACGGCCCCGCCGGCACGGCCGACTGCGGTCATTCCCATCGCCCCGAACAGGTAGGGCAGGAGCGCTCCCAGGAGCAGGCCGACGATGATGTACGGGTTCGACAAAGTGAACAGCGTGTCGAGGTCGGTCGTGACCCCGATCTGGCTTCCGAACTCGCGAAGGTCGGCGGTGTAGGCGCCGAACAGCACCAGCGCTGCAAGACCGGCCGAGCCGATCGCATAGCCCTTGGTCACCGCCTTGGTGGTGTTGCCCACGGCGTCGAGGGCATCGGTGCGGCGACGCACTTCGTCCTCGAGGCCCGCCATCTCGGCGATTCCGCCCGCATTGTCGGTGACCGGGCCGTAGGCGTCGAGAGCGACGACCATTCCGGCCAGAGCGAGCATCGCCGAGGCCGCGTAGGCGACTCCGAGGAAGCCGGCGAGCTGGAAGCTGGCGATGAGGCCGACGACGATCACGATGGTCGGCAGGGCCGTCGATTCGAGGCTGATCGCCAGGCCCTGGATGATGTTGGTGCCGTGGCCTGTCTGCGACGCTCGGGCGATCGACTGGACGGGGCGGTAGTTGGTCCCTGTGTAATATTCGGTGATCCAGACGATCAGCGCGGTCACGGCGAGGCCGATGAAGCTCGCCCAAATGAGGTGCATCGCCGGGAAGCTGACCCCGGTCGTGGTCGTCACAATCTGCCCGAGATCGCCGTGCAGCGCGTACCAGGCGGCGCCATAGATCGCCGGGATCGCAAGCAGGGTCGCGGTCCAGAAGCCCTTGTAAAGGGCGCCCATGATTGAGCCCTTGGCGCCCAAGCGGACCATGTAGGTACCGATGATCGAGGTGATGATGCAGACGCCGCCGATCAGGAGCGGAAGCGTCATGAGGGGAACCAGAAGCGGCCCGGTTCCGAGCGCGAGCGCAACCGACACCATCGTGATTCCGACGGTGACGACATAGGTTTCGAACAGGTCGGCGGCCATGCCTGCGCAGTCGCCGACATTGTCGCCGACGTTGTCGGCGATCACGGCCGGGTTGCGCGGGTCGTCCTCAGGAATTCCGGCCTCGACCTTGCCGACCAGGTCGGCGCCGACGTCGGCGGCCTTGGTGAAGATTCCGCCGCCGAGACGGGCGAAGATCGAAACCAGCGACGCGCCGAGCGCGAGTGCGGTCAGCGCGGTGACGACCGGACGGGCGTTGGGCGCATAGCCGCCGGGGCCGGTCAGGTACCAGAACAGAACCGAGATCGCGAGGAGCGCCAGGCCCGCCACCAGCATTCCGGTGATCGCACCGGCACGGAAGGCGACGGTCAGGCCGCGCTGAAGGCTGGAGCGAGCCGCCTCGGCGGTACGGACGTTGGCACGAACCGAGATGTTCATTCCGATGAACCCGGTCGCTCCCGAAAGGATCGATCCGACGAGGAAGGCGATCGCCGACAGCCCGCCCAGGAAGAAGTAGATGATGACCGCGACGACAATTCCGACCATCGCGATGGTCGTGTACTGCCGGCGAAGATAGGCTGCGGCACCCTCCTGTATGGCGCCGGCGACTTCGATCATGCGCTGGTTGCCGGGCGAGGACGCAAGCACCTGCCGGCTGGTGATGACGCCGTAAAGGACGGCGATTACGCCACAGACCATGGCGATCAGAGTGAGGTTCATGTCTTTCCCCGTTTGGCGGCAAAGAATAACGGCCGGCGTGCGGTTGCAGCCGGCGGATTCGCGACCCTTTATGGCGGGTTAGCGCGGCTGGCAACCGCGCGCGTCGGTCAGCGCAAGAGGAACGCGGCCGCGGCCATCCCGAAGGCGAGGCCGCTAAAGCCGATCATCCACTGGCGAACGCGAAGCGCGATGCTCATAGCCAAGCCTCTCCGGTAGGGGCACGTCGCCGTCGCGGTCGTGGAGCATGAAGCCGCTTCCGGCGACGAGCCGCCCGATGCAGCAGAGCGTCGGCGCATCAGGTAAAGAAAGGCTTACCGGGTCGAGATCTGCGGGCAAAGCGGCGAGCAGGGCGTAATCGTCGCCGCCGGTGGCCGCGAACAGGCGCGCATTGCGGTCCTGTCCGCGCTCGACGACGAAGACGCCGGAAAGCGGCAGCGAATCGAGATCGACTTCAGCCCCGCAGCCGCTCGCGGAGCAGAGCCGCGCGAGGTCGACGAGAAGGCCGTCGGAGACATCCATCATCGCAGTCGCGTGAGCCGCCAGCGACTGGCCCATTTCCAGCAGCGGAATCGGCCGGCGATAAATGTCGACGAGAGTGCCGGTCGCAGCCGGATCATCGATCAGCCGGGCAAGGCCGGCAGCGGAATCTCCGAGGCTTCCGGCGACCCATAGCCGGTCGCCGGGCGTGCCGCCGGCGCGGCTCGGCACCTTTTCGGCCGCGCGGCCAATCGCGGTCACTCCATAAACCCGCGGTGCGCCTGCCAGCAGCGCGATCGTGTCGCCGCCGATCAGCGAGACGCCGTAGGTTTCGCAGGCCGCCTCGATCCCGTCGATCACACCGAAATCCCAGTCGCGATGGGACAGCGAGAAGGACAGCAGAGCGGCAATCGGCTGCGCGCCCTTGGCGGCAAGGTCGGAAAGGTTAACCGCGACCAGCTTCCAGCCGACGCTCGCCGGCGGGTCGGTGGGGAAAAAGTGCACGCCTTCGGCTACGCTGTCATGGGTGATCACTAACCCGTCCAGGACGGCGGCGTCGTCGCGCAGGTCCCGCGCTCCGGGATGGGTGGCGATCCGCCTCAGGCGGTCGATGAGTTCGGCTTCTTTCATGCGTGCTCAGTGTGCGAAACGAACGACAGGACCGCAACCGTTAGTGCCGCACGTCCTTCGCGATCGCGTCGAGCAGTCCATTGACGAAGCCGCTCTCGCGCTTGTCGTAGAAAGCGTGGGCGACATCGACATATTCGGAGATGACCGAGCCCACCGGAACGTCGGGCCGGGCGATCAGCTCGTAAGTGCCGGCGCGAAGGATCGCCCGCATCGGCCGGTCGAGCCGTTCGAGAGTCCAGCCCGCCGCGAGCTTGCCCGAAATCGCGCCGTCGATGTCCGATTTGCGAGCGTCGGCGCCGGCGACGATATCGTCGAAGAAGTCGCGCTCGGCCTCGAGATACTGCTCGTCCTCGATGGTCGCCCCGAGGCGGTGATCGTGAAATTCCTTGAGCAGGCGGGCAAGCGGCGTGCCCTCCATCTCCTGCTGGTAAATCGCCTGGACCGCCGCCAGCCGGGCGGCGGATCGGGATCGGGATCGGGATCGGGGAGCGGTATTCATCGCGCAGGGCTGTAGCGGCGGCGGCCGGTCAGGGATAGCTTACCGTCATCGGGATTTCGGGAAGCGGGATGAACTCGTCGTGGTCGTCGGGCGGCAGCGCGAACTCGCCAGACCTCCACGCACGCTTGGCCTCGTTGATCCTCTCGCGGCTGGAGGAGACGAAATTCCACCACACATGCCGCTCGCCGTCCATCGGCGCTCCGCCGCACACCATCAGGCGGGCGCCTTCCTGTGTCTTGACCAGCGGTTTGTGACCGGGCGCGAGGAGGACGAGGTTCTGCCCCTCGATCGCCACTCCGCCGACGGTCGCATCGCCATCCAGCAGGTAGAGCGCGCGCTCGTCGGCGTCGGCGGGCAGCTCGAATGTTGTGCCGGGCGGAATGACGATCGACGCGTAAAGCGTCGGCGAATGACAGGTGGCAGGCGAAGCCGCGCCCCAGCCTTCGCCCATGATCAGCCGCACCTCGGTCCCGTCGACGTCGATCACCGGAAGATCGCCGGCGGGCGTATGCTCAAAGGCGGGCGGCATCTCCTCCTTCGCTTTAGGCATGGCCAGCCAGGTCTGGATTCCCGATAAATGCGGCCCCTCGGCCCGCTCGTCGGGGGGCGAGCGCTCGCTGTGCGTGATCCCGCGGCCCGCTGTCATCAGGTTGACGGCGCCGGGCTCGATCCGCTGGCGGGAGCCGATGCTGTCGCGGTGCATGATGGCGCCCGCGAACAGGAAGGTGACGGTCGACAGGTTGATGTGCGGATGCGGGCGGACGTCGATGCCCTGGCCGGCGGAAAGGTGCGCCGGCCCCATCTGGTCGAAGAAAATAAACGGCCCGACCATCGTCCTCTGGGTGTGCGGCAGTGTCCGGTGCACCTTGAACCCGCCGAGGTCGTGTGTGACCGGCGCGAGGGTAAGGAGGATGTCGTCACTCATTCGCCCGGCGCCTTTGCCTTGATCGAAAGCGCGTGGACCCGGTTGCCCACGAGCTCGCCGAGCGCGGCGTGGACCATGCGCTGGCGCTCGACCCGCGATTTGCCGGTGAAATCGGGGCTTTCGATCAGAAGGGTGAAGTGGCTCTCGCCCGCCGGATTGTAGCCCCCGTGGCCGCGATGTTTCTCGCTGTCGTCGATGAGTTCGACCTTCGCCTCAGGAAAGGCCGAGTCGAGGCGCCCAAGCATCTCGGTTGCGACCGGTCCCGTGGCAGCGACGTCCATTCTTCCTATATAAGCGAGTTGGAGATTTGAGGAAGCCGGTGGCGACGAAACATCCTAAATTGCACGGCAAAGTCGAAGGGGCGACGGAGCGTTGCGCGGTCCCCGGATGCCGGCGCGTGGGCGAGTACAAGGCGCCGGTGCAGCCGGCGAACTTCGACGGGCCCGGAGCCTATAGCCTGCTGTGCCTGGATCACGTGCGCGAGCACAACAAGAGGTACAATTATTTTCACGGCATGAGCCCCGAGGAGATCAGCGATGCCCAGAGCCCGCTCGCGGGATGGGAGCGGCCGAGCCGGCAATTCGCTCACAGCGGCGGCGATCCGATGCCGGCGTGGAACGATTTCGCCGATCCGCTCGACGCGATTGCGGCGAACTTCCGACGCGCCGATCGCGGTCCGCCACAGCGCTTCACCCGCAACGAGAAGCGGGCGCTGGGAATCCTTGGCTTGGGCGAGGACGCCGATTTGCACTCGGTGCGAAACAGCTATTCAAAGCTGGTCCGCCGCTTCCACCCCGACCGCAACGGCGGCGACCGGAGCCAGGAGAGGAAGCTCGCCGAAGTGATCGAGGCCTGGCAGACTCTGAAGACGGCGAAGGCGTTCGCCTAGTCCCGGTCGGGCGCACCCAATGGGAAGTACGGCCGATACGGTCGCGCCTCTTCGACGCAGCGAGCGACCGGCAGGTGAGCGAGAAGCCGGGCGCGATAGGCCTTTAGCCGCGGTCGTTCGTCGCCGATCTCGTCCACCCAGTCGGCGTAGAACAATGCCGGCGCGGCGGCGCAGTCGGCGAGCGTGAAGCCATCGCCGGCCGCCCAGTCGCTCTCCGGGAGGTTGGCCTCGAGCCAGTCGTAGGCGATGCGCAGGTTCTTGCGGCCTTGTTCAGCCCCGTAAGGATCGCCCATGCCCTCCGGGCGAAGCGCGTGATTGACCGCGGGCTGCATGTTTCCCTGCACGTAGAGGTCGAAGAATCGGTCGAGGAAGCGGACCCGGCGGCCGAGCTTGCCATCCGGAATCCAGACATTGGGGCCGGGATGATTCGCCTGCAGATGCTCAATGATGCAGGTCGTCTCGATCACCGGCTCGCCGTCGTCGAGAAGCAGCGGAAACTTGCCGAACGGCCAGATCCGCTTGAGCTCGGCGTAATTCTCCTCGTTCTCCGGAACCTGACGAAATTCGAACTCTGTCCCGTCCGCGTAGAGCGGGATCAGAACCTTCCAGGTGTAGGAAGAGAAGGGGTGGCCGAAAAGGACGAGGGTCACCAGCTGCCCGCTTCCATCTTCGCGCGACGCTCCATTTCGGCTTCGCTCGGCGACTTTGTCTCGAAGCTGCCTGTCTGCACCTCGCCGGCTGGTTCATAGGTCGTCATCACGACGCCGGCGTTCGTCACGAAGTGATCGACGAGCTTCATCGTGCCTGCTTTCTCCGAACCGTCGAAGATGCTCTTGCCCTCACCCAGCAGGATGGGGAAGGTCATCAGCATCAGCCGATCGATCAGCTTCGCGGAGAGCAAGGGCGGATAGAGCGTGCTGCTGCCCTGGATCAGAAGGTCGCGACCTTCGGTTTTCTTCAGCCCGGCCACTGCTCCGGCAGTGTCGCCCGACAGGCGATAGCTGTTGTCCCACTCCAGCGGCTCGTCGGAATGGGTCAGCACATATTTGTTGATACGCTGGAATTTCTCTCCGATCGGATCGTCCTGGTTGTACGGCCAGTAAGCGGCAAAGATATCGTACGTCCTTTTGCCGAGCAGCAGGTCGTACTCGCCCATGATGAGGCCCTCGAACGGGCCCATGTCGGCGCCCCAGAGCGGCTGCACCCAGCCGCCGTGGCGGAAGTGGCTGGTCGAATCCTCTTCCTGTCCGCCCGGCGCCTGCATCACGGCGTCGAGCGACTGGAACACCGCGCCGGTGAGCTTACGCATTCGCGGTCTCGCCCCTGACGGCCGCTTCGATTTTCGCCACGTCGATCTTGTGCATCGTCATCATCGCCTCGAACGCACGGCTCGCCACTCTTTTGTCCGGACTGTTGTTTGCCTCGAGCAGAACGCGCGGCGTGATCTGCCAGGAGAAGCCCCATTTGTCCTTGCACCAGCCGCACGCGCTCTCCTGACCGCCGTTGCCAACGATCGCATTCCAGTAGCGGTCGGTCTCTTCCTGGTTCTCGGTCAGGACCATGAAGCTGACTGCCTCGTTGGGCTTGAAATTCGGGCCGCCATTGAGGCCGACGAAGGCACGTCCGAGGACGGTGAAATCGACCGTCAGCTCGTCATCCTGCTTGCCGCTGGGATAATCGGTCGGCGCTTTCATCGCCTGGCCGACATGGCTGTCCGGGAAAACCGAAGCGTAGAATTCGGCCGCCTTGCGGGCCTCGCCTTTGTCGAACCAGAGGCAGGTGATCATCTTGTCGGTCATCGGGCGCTCCTTGTGCGGTTGACGAGGCTCCAGCGCAGCGCGAACGCGGATCCGGGGCCGTGGACCGCCGCGAACAGAAGCCCGGCGGTGAAGACGAAGTGGTCGACGAAGAAGCCGAACTCCATCGGGTTCGCGGTCCAGCGGCCCGGTCCGTGGAAGGCAAAGGCGAGGAACAGCACGTAGACGATCGCCAGCACGCAGGCCTCGGCGAAGAAGGCGCCGGTCAGGAAGGCGAGCGCCAGCGCGATCTCGAAAATTGCGGCGAGCCAGGCAAGAAGGTGCGGGACCGGGAAACCGGCCCCGGCGATCTCGTTGGCGGTCATGCCCATGGCGGCGAACTTGAACCCCGCGGCCATGGCGAAGACGCCGGCAAAGATCAGCCGGGCGATCAGGACTGCGGCGGTTCGCATTCTATTTGCCGACCAGCGCGAATTCCGCTCCCTGCGGATCGATACCGATGATGATGTGATCGCCGCCGGGCACCTCCATCGGCCCGTGCGTAATCCTTCCGCCACCTTGCTCGACAGAATCCTTCGCACTGGCGGTCGACGGCACGCGGAAATAATATCGCCACTTTGGCTGGGCCTGCCCCATCAGACCGCACACGGCACCGATCTGGACGCCGTTCTGCTTCCAGAAGCGGTATTCTCCCATCTCGCCCATCGGCATGAAGTCGTCGCTCGTCCAGCCGAACTGCTCGCCGTAGAAACGCCGGGCCGCCTCCGGATCGGAGGTGTTGAGCTCATTCCAGCTTACGCGCTGCTGCTCCGTTGGCGAGAAGACGTCACTCTTCGCGTCGGGTTTGTCGGCGGGCGGCGTCGGACTCATCAGGTAGAAGGGCGCGCCTTGAGGGTCGGTGACCATCGCAATCCGCCCGACGTCCGGAATGTCGGTCGCGGCCATGTAGACCTGTCCGCCGGCTTTTTCGGTTGCCGCGACTGCCGCATCGACATCGCGG
>Ga0207705_10001446_pt1 | contig 18943 bp, 17 predicted proteins | sample KBSC13metaG_FD_184314 | JGI IMG/M metagenome (GOLD analysis project Ga0207705, IMG submission 184314) | Corn rhizosphere microbial communities from Kellogg Biological Station, Michigan, USA - KBS C1-3 metaG (SPAdes) (version 2) | ecosystem: Host-associated > Plants > Roots > Rhizosphere > Soil ... | reverse complement strand
GCCGGTCGGCCTGCTCGAAGGCGGCAAGGTGCTGACCCCGGTGAAGAAGGGCGAACTGCTGACCACCGCCAACGCCGCCGCCGACCCGACCAGCAACCTGTTTCGGCTGCGCAAGCTGCAGGACGAGATGTTCGGGCTGATCTAGGACCAATCGACATTCGGGTCGGGATCGAGAGGCCAAGAAGGCCCCAACCCCTTCGCCTGAATGTCGATTCAGCCCAGAGCGCTCGCGCGCGGGCACTACGCCTCGGCTGGCGGCCCGAACCAGTTGGTCAATGCATCGGTGAGCCCGGCCAGTGTCAGGTCGCCGACCCATGCCACGTATCCGTCGGGCCGGATCAGCACGGCGTTGGGTGCCGGGACCGCCCCCAGCACCGGTAGTTCCCACGGACCGGTGTATCGGGCATCGACCAGCTTCACCCGATCCGCCCATGGCGCAATGTCGAGGGCGCCGGGCTCGCCGAAATTGAGCAGCACCGGCCGTACGTGGTGCAGCAGACTGAAGACCCGCAGCGGACCGCCGCCCGCGCCGAGGTCGAGATCGGGCATGCGGCGTCCGACCAGGGGATGCCCGCCGTCCAACTCGTAGTGAATGTCGAGGCCGCACACCATCGCGGCAAAGCGCTGCCGAGGCTCGTCCATAGCGAGGAGTTCGGCCATGATGTCGCGCACGGCTCTGGTGCGCTCGTCCTCGCGGCGCAGCGCCACTGATGCCAGGCTGTTGCGCAGCACCCGGGCAGCAACGGGGTGGCGCTCGGCCTGATAGGTATCGAGGAGGCTTTCGGGCGATATCCCCCTGACCACTTGCGCGAGCTTCCAGCCCAGATTGACGGCATCCTGCATGCCGGTCTGCAGCCCCTGCCCGCCATCCGGCGGATGGATGTGTGCAGCGTCGCCGGCGATCAGCACCCGTCCCTTGCGGTAGGTGACGGCCTGCCGGGCCGCATCGGTAAACCGGGAGATCGAGACGGGTGCATGAACCCCGTAATCGGTCCCGTAGACGGAAATCATCGCTTCACTGAGCTCACGCAGGCTGGGCTCGCCGGCGGCTCCGATCTGCCGTTCGGTCACCAGAACGCCGACCGGCCCCTCGTCGGCGTAGATGATCTCGCCATCGCGGATCGTGTACTCCACCCTGCCCAGCGAATGAATGCCCGCTGCGTCGCGGCGGATGCCCCATTCCGGCGGCGTCTCGGCCAGTTCGACCACGGCAATCAGGTTGCTGACGGTCGGATCCGATCCGGGGAAGTCGATGCCGGCGGCCTTGCGGACCAGGCTGCGACCGCCGTCGCACCCGACGAGGTAGCGCGCCCGCATCGACGAGCCTTCGGACAGCTCGACATCGACGCCATTTTCGTCCTGTCCGAAGCCGATCACCTCGCGCCCGCGATAGATTGGCACCTCGAGGTCCTCAACCCAGCCGGCGAGGATGCGCTCGATGTGGCTCTGCCGCAGCCCGAGACTGTAGGGATGCCGGGTCGGAAAATCACTGAGGTTGAAATGGACCCCGGCAAACCCTGCGACCTGCACCTGCTGCCCCTCGGCGATGAACCGATCGGCAATGCCGCGCTGGTCGAGCACCTCGATGGTGCGCGAGTGCAGGCCTCCGGCGCGCGAGCCCAGCAGCTCCTGGCTCTCCCGCCGTTCGACGATAGCGACATCGACGCCCGCGAGGGCCAACTCGCCGGCCAGCATCAGCCCGGTCGGGCCGCCGCCGGCGATCGTTACCTGATGCTCGAACTTGCCCATTTCGTCACTCCGTAAGAACTGGCCTGGGCCGGCTTCTTACGGGATGGCCGGGGTCTTGAAGCAAGCCCCTTGCGCGCTACATATGTGATTGGGGAGGCGGCCTTCTCCCTGTCCCGTCAGCATCACCTTCGCGGCCTCTACCGGTGAGCGGCGCCTCTCACCTGCTCAAGGGAGAGCATGTTCGGCCGTTTTTTGTCGTCTCGTATATTGCCGCCCCCTCGGGCAATTGCCGCCATTCAGAGCCTCATCTGATCGCCCACACCTTTCGCGTGCCGGCATCGCGAACATAGTCCACGCGTGCCCCGTCCCAGTGATAGTCGAGATGCCGGCCCTGCCACGCCTGGGATGCGCCGTCGGGATAGAACAGGCCGACGCATTCCCCGCCGACGCGCCGGACGCTGGGGTAGACGATGCCGTCCGATCCGGTGTTGCGCAACGCCGCGCCCAGCGCCTCGGCCGCCGTATAGTCGTCGGCATCGAGCACCCCGGCCGGCGGCGATACCCGTAGATCGGCAAGCCGGGCTTTGACGTCGAGCCGGATTTCTCGGAATTGCGAGGTCCAGCCCGGCCGCTCGGCCGTTGCCGCCATGAAGCGGGCGTGGTGGTGGATAGTCTCGAACAGTGCCGTCTCGAAACTTTCGGCGGCATAGAGCACGCCGAATGAACCGTCGCTGAAGCGGCTCGGCCGGTCGGGGCTGGCATACGTGAACGGCGCCATCAGATAGCTGGCGCCGGGCCCGGACACTCGGCGCGCCGGCAGCACCAGGTCGAGCTTGCCGATCGATTCCATCAGCCGCGGATTGGTCTTCTGCTCCGCCGCGACCAGCAGCGGCCAGTCGGCCGGGTCGGCGATGTCCTCGAACAGGTCGATCGGCGGAAAGAGGCTGCGGATGATCCGGACCGCGCCGGGCCAGTCGACCTGCGCCAGCGGCAGATCGGCGGCTTTCACCAGCCACCGCGCTCCGCGTCGAGATACCGCCGCACCCGCATCAAATCGGTCAGCTCGCCGCCGAGCATCACTTCGAGCGCCGATTTCCCCCCGAAGGCGGCATTGGCCGCCTTGATCCAGTCATAGCCACGCTGCGGCTCGGCAAAGATCAGCCGCAAGGCCTTGTGGATGCCCATCAGGTTGGAGAGCCGCGCCGCACCGTCGCGCCCTACCCGCGCCGGACCCGCCGCCTTCCAGCGCCGAAAACTCCTGAGCGGCAGGTCGAGCAGCGTCGCCGCCTGCTCGTCGGACAAGCCCCAGAGCCGGAACAGGTTGACTGCCGCCCGAAACATCGCCGCCGCCTCCGCCCCGGTTACCGGCACGGCTTCGAAGGCGGGGGCATCCAGTTCGAGTTCAACCAAAGACATGGCACGGCCTCATCACAATATGGCATCATATATAGATTTGGATGCCATTTGACAAGAACGCCTCTCGGGGCCCTCATCATGAGTCCATCGACTGGTCGGGCCCGCAGGCTGGAGTCCTGCGCCTAGTCGAGCGTCTGTCGGTAGCGCAGCATCGCCACCACGGCGATCACCGCGAGAATGATGCCAAGCGCCCCCATTTCGCCGCCGATATCGCCGAGCCCGCCGCCCTTCAGCATCACCTTGCGCACGATGCGCAGGAAATGCGTCGCCGGTACCCCGCTGCCCAGCCATTGCGCCCATTGCGGCATGCCGGCGAACGGAAACATGAAGCCCGAGAGCAGGATCGAGGGCAGTATGGTGAACACCGAGAGCTGCATCGCCTGCATCTGGTTGCGCGCCGCCGTCGAGATCAGGAAGCCAAGCGCCAGATTGACCAGGATGAAGAGGTTGAAGCCGAGGAAGAACGCCAGCGCCGAGCCTTCGAACGGCACCCCGAACAACAGTCTTGCGGCGACGAGAAACACCACCGTCTGCACGTAACCGACGAACACATAGGGCAGGATCTTGCCCAGCATCACCTCGACCGGCCGCACCGGCGTGGCGATCAGCATCTCCATAGTGCCGCGCTCGCTCTCCTTCACGATGGCGACCGCCGTGATCATCGTCATGGTCATGGATAGGATGATAGCGAGCAGCCCCGGCACGATATTGGTCGAGGTCTTGCCCTCCGGGTTGTATTCGCGATGCACCGTCACCGAGAATGGCGCGGGCCCGCCGGCCAGGCCTTGCAGCGGCCCGCTCAGCACCTGCCCGATGGCGCCGGTGACGATCCCCTGCAGCGCCGCCGCGGCGCCGCCGACCGCCGTCGGGTCCGATGCGTCGGCCGCCACCAGCAGCGCCGGTTGCCGCCCCCGGACGACATCGCGTTCGAAGTCCGGCGGGATCACCACCACGAAATTCGCCGTTCCTTCGCGCAGCGCCTTTTCTCCCTCGGCGAGCCCGTGCACGGCGCCCCGAAAATCGAAATAGGTGGAGTTGGCCATGCCGGCGACGATCGCCCGCTGCAACGGCCCGCTGTCGTTGATCTCGATGAGCGTCGGCAGATGCCGCGGATCGGCGTTGATGGCAAAGCCGAACAGCATCAACTGCAGGATCGGCAGCCCGATCATCATGGCGAAGGTGACGCGGTCGCGGCGCATCTGGATGAATTCCTTCGCCAGCACGGCAAAGAACCGCCCGAAGGAGAGCCGCGGCGACGGCGCCAGCTTGACCGGCGGCAGGACGATTTCGCGGTTCATGCCGCATCCCGCGCGAAATTGTCCCGCGCGCCCGCCATCAAATAGATGAACGCCTCCTCGAGCCCCGCTTCCTCGGTCCGCCAGCGCCGGCCATCGCCGGCATGCGCCTCGACGACGCGCTCGAGCGCCGCCGCGTCGGTGCCCGAAACATGCAGCGAGGCGCCGAACCGCGCCACCTGCTCCACCCCCGGCAGCGGCTTGAGCTCGGCCTCGAGCCCGGCGAGATCGGCCCCCTCCACCTTGTAGGTGACGAGCCCGATCTGCCGCGGGATTTCGGCCGCCGGCCCGTCCACCAGCTTCTTGCCGTAGGCGATGTAGGCGATGAAATCGCACTGCACCGCCTCGTCCATGTAATGGGTGGAGACCAGCACCGTGACCCCCTGCCCCGCGAGGCGCCGGATTTCGTCCCAGAAGTCGCGCCGCGCCTTGGGATCGACGCCCGCCGTCGGCTCGTCGAGCAGCAGCAATTGCGGCGCGTGCAGCAGGCAGGCGGCGAGCGCCAGCCGCTGTTTCCAGCCCCCCGACAGCGAGCCGGCGAGCTGCTTCGCCCGGTCGGCGAGCCCGAGATCGACCAGCGCCTGGTCGACCCGCTGCCGGCGCCGGTCGAGCCGGTACATGCGCGCCACGAAATCGAGGTTCTCGCGGATCGACAAATCCTCGTAGAGCGAGAATTTCTGCGTCATGTAGCCGACCTGCTCCTTGATCCGCTCGGCCTCCCGACGAATGTCGAAGCCGAGGCAGGTGCCCTGCCCGTCGTCCGGCGTCAGCAGCCCGCACAGCATGCGGATGGTGGTGGTCTTGCCCGACCCGTTCGGCCCGAGGAAGCCGTAGATGGCGCCCCGCGGCACGTTGATGTCGAAATGGTCGACGACGCGCTTGGCGCCAAAATCCTTGGTGAGGCCGGTGACCGCTATTACCGCCGAGCGGGCGGCGCCTGCCGGTGCGATGCCGCTCATGGCGCAAGGCTCACGGTGACCGGCTGGCCGGGCAGGATGCGGCCGGGATTGTCGAGCGTCGCCTCGGCGAGGAACACCAGTTGCGCCCGCTCCTCCCGCGAATAGATGATCGGCGAGGTATATTGCGGGTCGGAGGCGAGAAACGTCACCTTGCCGGTGAGCCCGGCCGGGCAGCCGTCGCAGCCGACCCGCACCGTCTCGCCCATGCCGAGGCGCATCCGGTCCGCCTCGGCAACGTAGAACTCGACCTTCAGCGCGTGCGCCGGCAGCAGCGCCAGCACCGGAACGCCCGCCGCTACGGTCTCGCCGACATCGTAATAGGTGCGCTCGATGCGGCCGTCTGCCGGGGCCGTGACGGTGCGATCGGCAAGGTCGGCGCGCGCCTTGGCGGCATTGGCCTCGGCAACATCGACATCGGCTTTCGCCGCGTTCTGCTGCTCGGTCCGTGCCGGCAGGGCGGTCACCCCCAATTGCGCCTCGGCCTGCTTCAGTTCGGCCTGTGCGCTCGCCACACTCGCCCTGTCCTGGTCAAGCTGCGCCGCCGTGATGGTGTTGCTGGCAAAGAGCTTCTGCGACCGGGTAAGGGTAATCTGCGCCAGGTTTAGATCGGCCTGGGCCTTGTTGACGGCGGCCTGCGAGGCCGCCAGCTCCTCGGCGCGGCCGCCGGTGGTGAGGTTCTGCCAGGTGGCCTCGGCGGCCGCCGCTTGCGCCTCGGCCGCCTTGACCAGCGCCACCTGCTGCGCCTGGGTCAGGGTGAACAGCACCTGGCCGCGCTTCACCTGCTGGCCCTCCGCCACCGGCATGGTTTTGATCGGCCCCGGCGAAGCGGGCGCCACATAGACATATTTCGCCTCGACATAGCCGGTGAATCCCGGCGGCGGGGCCTGCCCCATGCCGGGAACCAGCGCCAGGAGGCCGGCAAGCCAGGCCAGAACCCCGTTCATGCCGGTTGCTCCTTCTGGATCAGGCCATTCTCGAGAATATCGATATGGCTCTCGATCAGCCCCTTGAGGTTGAGCCCGCCCGCCGGGACGAGGCCGAAAATCTCGGCCATCAGCAGATGCAGGCCGATCGGCCCCAATATGCTGCGGACGGCCAGTTCCGGATCGACCGGCCGAAAGGCCCCGCTCTCGACGCCGCGCCGCACCACGCCAATCAGGATCGGCAATGCCCGGTCGATGACTTCGCGCCGATACATGATGGCAAGGTCCGGGAACGCGCCCACCTCGCGGATGATAAGCTTTGGCACGGCCAGCACGCGCGGCTCGCCGAGCCGCTCGGACATCAGGCGGAACAGCATCATGAAGGCGTCGCGCGGACTGCCCGAAAAGCTGCCGAGCGCCGCCGCGGCGGTCTGCGCGATCGGCACGATGGCACGCTTCACCAGCGCCTCGAGGATCGCCTCCTTCGACGGGAAATAGAGGTAGACGGCGCCCTTCGACAGCCCGGCGCGGCGCGCGATGTCCTCGACCCGGGTGGCGGAAAAGCCCTTTTCCATGAACAGGTCGAGCGCTGCATCCAGCACCTCGTCCGGCCGCGCCTCGGCCCGCCGCCGGAATTTTGGCGCATGACGGGGGCGAAGCTCAGTTGCCGGGACCGACCGATCATCATCGAATGCCATGCCACTCGTCCACTGCTGACTATTTGGTCATTTACGAGACACTAATAACCGACTGGTCAGTCAGTTGCAAGAGGGTAATGAGAACGTCGGGCGCCGAGTGCGTGCGGCATCGATAGTCGGGCCTCGGTCGTCGAGTTCGGATCGTCGGGCTGCAGGCTTCAGAGCACGAGGATCAATCGACACAACATTCAGGTCGAGAAGCCAAGAAAAGCCCCCTCACCCGGCTTGCTGCGCAATCCCCCTCCCGCAGGGGGAAAGGTGAGACAGGGCAAGGCCACGCCACATCCCCACCTCTCCCTCGGGGAGAGAGGTCGACGCGAAGCGGCGGGTGAGGGGGCCTTGGCGGCATACGCCAGGCCTCAGATTCAGCCTGGCGTTTCCAGGTAAGGGGCGCAGCGGCTTTCCGGCTCGAAAACGCGGCCAGACAAAGTCCTGGAGCTCCCATTCTGATGCAATCAAATTGGAAGACTCTGGGACCATTCAGGGAGACCCGGGTACCAGCCCCTCATCCCGGGCTTGGAACATCGGCGCATAAAACAACATCCATGCCGACGGAATCGGCATGGATGTTGCAAGGCCTGTATTTGTCGTGTGACCGAACCGGAAAAGTCCGACGACTTTTCCGGCGCGCCCGCTAGTTGGCGGCCGGGGCCGCCGCCCCTGCCGGGCCGGCGTCACCCTTGGGGCCAGCCGGACCGGTATCGCCCTTCACGCCGGGATCACCCTTCGGCCCGGCGGGACCCGCCGCGCCCGGGCTGCCAGCCGGACCGGTATCGCCCTTCGGGCCGGCAACGCCCGCATCGCCCTTCGGGCCGGGCGCTCCCGCCGCGCCAGCCGGACCGGCAGGGCCGACATCGCCCTTCGGTCCGGGCGCTCCCGCCGCGCCCGGCGGGCCGGCAGGACCCGCATCGCCCTTCGGTCCCGGCGTCGTCTGCACCTTGCTCACCGCCGCCTCGAGCTGGGCGGACGTGACCCCGCCGAACCAGCCGAGCACCGCCCCGCCGCTGATGCCGTTGAGCAGCAGCAGCAGGATCAGCAAGATCACTCCCCCGACAAAGCCGGGCCATACCCGTTCAGTCCACCAATGACCGTTCATCTGCTGCTCTCCCCCGATTTTCGCCGCCATACTAGGCACAGCATTGGCCGGCGCGGAAGCCGCAAAGTGCCGGACTCACAGGAGCGGCCCCCCGCAGGACGCCGCCACCCGTCCATTGCTTGTTTGATCCTGCCGGACTACCAACAGGCGGTACGCAAGCGGAGGCATTGAATGGCGGACAAGGTTCGGTGGGGCATCGTTTCGACGGCGCATATCGGCACCCAGAAAGTCATCCCCGGGATCATGAAGTCGGCGCATTCCGAGGTCGTCGCCATCGCCTCGCGCGATATCGGTAGAGCCAGGGCCGCCGCGGCCGAGCTCGGCATTCCGAAGGCCTATGGCTCATATGAGGAAATGCTCGCCGACCCCGAGATCGACGCCATCTACAATCCGCTGCCCAATCATCTGCACGTGCCGGTGACCATCGCCGCCACCAAGGCCGGCAAGCACGTGCTGTGCGAAAAGCCCATTGGGCTCAACGCCGCCGACGCCGAGCGCCTCCGCGAGTGTCCGAAGGACAAGCTGGTGCTTGAGGCTTTCATGGTGCGCTTCCACCCGCAATGGCTGCGCGCCCGCGACATCGTCCGTTCGGGCGAGCTCGGCGAGATCCGGGCCATCCGCGCCGTATTCTCCTACTACAATGTCGATCCGGCCAATGTGCGCAACATCGCCGAGATTGGCGGCGGCGGCCTGCTCGATATCGGCTGCTACCCCATTGTCGGCAGCCGCTTCATTTTCGGCTCGGAGCCGCAGCGCGTCGTATCGCTGGTCGAGCGCGACCCCGACTTCAAGACCGACATGCTGGCCAGCGTCATTGCCGATTTCGGTGGCGGCCGGCAGATGAGCTTCGTCTGTTCGACGCAGTCGGTCGGCCATCAGAAATTCGAGGTGATCGGCACCAGGGGCCGGCTCGAGATCGTCATCCCTTTCAACGCCCCGCCCGATACCCCGACGGCGCTGCTGATCGACGCCGGCGCCACCATGGATACCAGCCTCGCCCGCCGCGAGATCATCCCCGCCTGCGACCAGTACACCGAGCAGGCGGAGGCCTTCGCCCTCGCCGTGCTGGGCAAACAGCCATTGCCCTATGGGATCGACGACGCCATCCAGAACATGCGCATCCTCGATGCCATCTTCGCCAGCGAGCGGACCCGGGGGTGGGTGGCCGTATAACGGGGCCAAGACCCCTCACCCCCTGCCGGGACCTCTCCCCGACGGGGAGAGGATTGAGGCACGGCCTCCCGTATTCCTCGCCCCTCTGGGGAGAGGGTGGCCCGGTAGGGCCGGGTGAGGGGTCGCCCCACGCACCACCGCCGCCGTCAACACACAACAGGAGCCGGGCATGACCGACAAAGTTCTCGTGACCGGCATCTCCGGTTTTCTCGGCGGCCACGTGGCGCTGGCCCTGCTCGACCGCGGTTATGCGGTCCGCGGCAGCGTTCGCGACCTGAAGAAGGCCGACAAGGTCCGGGCCGCGCTGCAGCGCGCCTCGGCCGCCGGCGCCGTCGACAACCTGGACTTCGTGGCGCTCGACCTCGGCCGCGATGACGGCTGGCGCACGGCCGTGGCAGGCTGCCGCTATGTGCAGCACGTCGCCTCCCCGTTCGTCACCGCCATGCCGAAGGACAAGGACGACCTCATCCGTCCCGCGGTCGAGGGCACCCGCCGCGCCCTCCAGGCGGGCCTTGCCGAAGGCGTCGAGCGCATCGTGCTGACCTCGTCCTTTGCCGCCATCGGCTATGGCCACGCGCCGGGACGCACCGCGCCCTTCACCGAGGCCGACTGGAGCAAGACCGAAGGCGAGGACGTCAACGCCTATACCGAATCCAAGACCCGCGCCGAGCTCGAGGCCTGGTCGATCATGGAGGCGGCCGGCCGGCGCGACGACCTGGCGGTGATCAACCCGACCGCCATCCTTGGCCCGCTCCTCGACGACGATCCCGGCACGTCGGGCGAGTTGATCCGCCGGCTGCTCAGCGGAAGTGTGCCGGCCCTGCCCCGCCTCAGCTTCGGCTTCGTCGATGTCCGTGACGTCGCCGCGTTGCAGGTCAACGCCATTGAGGCCGTGTCCGCCGGCGGCAAGCGGTACATCGCCTCGGCCGGCTCGCTGTCCTTCAAGGCGGCCGCCGACGCCCTGCGGCAGGCCCTGCCGGAGCGCGCCGACAAGCTCCCGCGCCGCGAACTGCCCGATTGGCTGGCGCGGCTGCTGGCCCTGTTCAACGCCGACCTGCGCGGTCGCCTCGGCTCGCTGGGGGTCGTCAAGGAGATCGACGGCCGCGCCGGCGAGGCTCTGCTCGGCCACCCCTACATCTCGCCGGCCGCCGCCGTCGTCGCCATGGGCCGGAGCCTCGTCGAGCAAAAGTTGGCGTGACGAAAAAAGGGCTTTGCCGGGCCCGCGCAATTGGCTACATAGCGTCGCATCGGCGAGGGGCTGTAGCTCAGTTGGGAGAGCGCATCGTTCGCAATGATGAGGTCAGCGGTTCGATCCCGCTCAGCTCCACCAAGCCGATCCATTTGCCACCTAGTGCTCTTATCGGACGCCCGTCACCGGCGATTTCCGGATCGTGGGCAAAGCATTCCCCTGACGCCAACGCCGCTGGCAAAATAACGCCGCACGCGTTGTAGACTTGCGGGCGCCAGCCCTTACGATGGCATGGTCCACGCTGGCGTGCCGGCCGTTGGCGTCGAGAAAGCAAGGCCCATGCCCACCCCGCCGCCCGAATCCGTCGGCAGCAGCGCCGTGTCGCTGCGACAGATCAGCAAGAGTTTCGACGGCCACCAGGTCATCGCGGGCCTCGATCTCGACGTGGCGCCGGGCGAATTCCTCGCCGTCGTCGGCCCGAGCGGCAGCGGCAAGACCACCATGATGCGCATCATCGGCGGCTTCGAGAGCCCCGACGCCGGCATCGTGGAGATTGCCGGCGAGGACGTGACGGCACTGCCGGCCGAGCGCCGCAACATCAACACGGTGTTCCAGAGCTACGCCCTGTTCCCCCACCTCAACGTGCTCGACAACGTCGCCTTCGGCCCCCGCATGCGCGGTCGCGGCAGGGCCGAGCGCGAGCGCAAGGCCAATGAGCTGCTGGAATTGGTGCATCTCGGCGGTACCGGCCGGCGCCTGCCGCGCGAGCTGTCGGGCGGCATGCAGCAGCGCGTCGCCCTCGCCCGGGCGCTGGCCAACGATCCGGCCGTCTTGCTGCTCGACGAGCCGCTGGGCGCCCTCGATCGCAAGCTGCGCGAGGAGATGCAGCGCGAGCTGCGCCGCGTCCAGGCAACGCTCGGCGCGACGTTCGTTTACGTCACGCACGACCAGGACGAAGCCTTCGGCATGGCCGACCGGCTCGCCGTGATGCGCGACGGCCGGCTCGTGCAAATGGGCGACCCGGCAACCATCTACGACCAGCCGGCCAATGCCTGGGTGGCGCTGTTCGTCGGCAGCGCCAATCGCCTTCCCGTCTCCGTGCGCGACACCGCGCCGGCCCGGCTCGATTCCGCGCTGGGTCCGCTTGCCGCCGACTATCTGGCGCCCGGCCTCGCCGCCGGCAGCGCCGGCCTTGCCGTCATCCGCCCCGAAGCGACGCGCTTCGAGCCATGGGTTGCCACCGCCCCGGCCGGCCAACCCAACCGCTTTGCCGCCCGGCTGGACGACGTCGTCGCCATCGGCCCGTCGCTACGGCTGCGGGCGACCGCCGCCGACGGCACCGCCTTCGAGTCCGTGGTCAACCGCGCCGGGTCGGCCACCACCGGCCTCGCCCCGGGCGATCCCGTCGCCATCGCCTTCGACGCCCCGTCCGTCCGCGTCTATGCTGTGGACGAGGCTATCCCGTGATACCACCCAGGCAAACCTCAGGAGGGTTCATCCCGTGACCAGACAACCCGTTTCATCGTCCGCCAATATTGGGCTCAGCCGCCGGTCGCTGCTCGCCATGCTGGGCGCGGCGCTCTCCTCACTGCTGCCCTCCGGCGCCTTCGCCGCCGGCAGCGGCGCGCTCAACATCTATAGCTGGCCGGATTATTTCTCCGCCGATGATCTCGCCGCCTACACCAAAAAGAGCGGCGTGACGCCCAACATCGCAACCTACAACGCTAACGAGATCATGTTCGCCAAGCTGAACAGTCCCGCGGGCGCCGGCTTCGATATCGTGATTCCGAGCTCGGGCTGGATCAGACAGCTCGCCGAAAAGAACCTGCTGCAGCCGCTCGACCACTCCAGGATCGATTTCGGCGCGCTCGATCCGTCCCTGCTCAATCGCGACTACGACCCCGGCAACAGATATTCGATCCCCAAGGACTGGGGCGTGCTCGGTGTCGTCTACGATCCCGATGCGGTGGGCGGCGAGATCAAGACCTGGCAGGACTTCTTCGACGCCGGCGCCAAGCCGGGCGTCTCCGGCAAGATCCGGATGACCAAGTCGGCCAGCGAGACCGTCGGCCCGGCGCTGTGGATCGCCGGCAAGGACTGGAACACCGCCACTGTCGCCGACATCAACGCCGTCGCCCCCCAGCTCAAGGATTTTGCCAAGCACATCAAGACCTTTGCCGGCTTCGATCCGCAGGCCATGGCGAGCGGCGCCATCGTTCTGGCGCAGGCCAACCAGGCCGCCGCACGCGGCGCCATGCTGCAGAACCCCAAACTCAAATGGGTGGTGCCCGGCCCGCAAAGCGAAATCTGGGTCGATAGCTACGCCATCGCCGCCAAGGCGGAGAATGTCGACCAGGCCTACGACTTCCTCAACTTCTTCCTGTCGCCCGCCATCCAGGTGAAGGAGACCGAATATCTCGGCTACCCCGCCGCCATCACCGGGCTGCAGGGACAGCTTTCGCTCGACACCAAGCTGGCCGAGCAGATCTTCGGCGGCCCCGGCGTCGACTTCAAGTCGCTGACCTCGTTCATCGTCAACCCCGACACCATCGGCGCCTTCCAGGACGTGCAGAACCAGGTGATGGCGGCGGCCGGCGCATGACCCGGCTGTCTTGTCCGCTCTGAGCCTCAATCGGCCGGCCGACGATCCCCGGATCGCCGGCCGCGCTTCACCGCGTCGCGCCACGCGCCGCGCCTCCGACCAGCTATTCGCGGCCGTCCCGGCGCTGTGGCTGTTCGTGTTTTTCATCGCCCCGCTGGGCTTTACCGTGGCGTTCTCGTTCGGCCATGCCGATTTCGGCGGCGTCCGGCTGGGCTTCACCCTCGACAATTACGCCAAGGCCCTGTCCGGCTTCTATCTCGAAGCGTTCCTGCGCACCATTCGCTTCGCCGTCACCGGCTGCGCCCTCTGTCTCGCCGTTGCCTACCCGACGGCCTATTTCATCGCCCGTCACGCCGGCCGTTTCAGACAGGTGGCGCTGCTGCTGGTGCTGGTGCCCTACTTCACCAGCTTCCTGATCCGCGTCATGAGCTGGCAGATCCTGCTGGCGCGCGGCGGCCCGATCGAGGCCGTGCTGAACACCCTCCACCTCCATGTCGGCCCGCTCGACGTGCTCGACACCCAGACGGCGGTCTTCATCGGCCTCGTCTATGCTTATTTGCCGATCGCCATCATCCCGCTCTATGTCGTGCTGGAGCGCATCCCGGCGACGCTGGTCGAGGCGAGCCGCGACCTCGGCGCCAGTAGCTGGCAGACCTTCGTCCACGTCATCCTGCCGCTGTCGCGCCCCGGCATCGCCACCACCGTGCTGCTGACCGGCGTGCCGATGCTGGGCGAACTGGTCATTCCCTCGCTGCTCGGCGGCGACAAGGGCGTGCTGATGGGGCAGGCGATTTCGTCGCAATACATCGACTCGCAGAACTACGCGCTGGGCTCGGCCATGGCGGTGCTGGTGCTGCTCGCCATCGCCGTGATGGTCGCCCTGCTCGCCCGCCTCACCCGCGGCTTTGCCGAGGTGTCGGCATGAGCCGCCCGGCGCTCGCGAGGCCCGCGCTGGCGCTGTGGTATGCGCTGGTCGTGGCCTTTCTCTTCGCGCCGATCCTCACCTCGGTGATCTACTCGTTCAATCTTGGGGCGCTCAACAAGCAGACCTCGCTGTTCACCGGCTTCACCGTCGACTGGTACGGCGCCGCCTGGAACAATCTGCAGATCCGCCGCGCCGTATGGACCAGCGTCGTCGCCGCCTTCTGGGCGGCCCTGTTCGCGGTGCTGATCGGCACCGCGCTCGGCTTCGCCCTGGTGCGCCACCCCAACCCCAATGTGCGGCGCCTCCTCGCCGGCCTCACCTACATCCTGCTGATCGTGCCCGAGACGGTGATCGGGGTATCGCTGCTGCTGTTCTACGCGGTGACGGCGGTGCCGCTGAGCCTCGCGACGCTGATCGCCGGCATCACCCCGCTGGCCATCTCGGTGACGGCGCTCATCGTCCGTGCCGGCGTGCTGACCCTCGACCGGCGGCTCGAGGAAGCCGGCGCCGATCTCGGCGCCAACCGCTGGCAGGTGCTGTGGTACATCGTGCTGCCGCACCTCGCGCCGGCGGTCACCGCCGGGGCGCTGATGAGCTACGTCTTCTCGTTCGACAATCTGGTGGTCTCGACCTTCCTCACCACGCCCTCGGTCAATACCCTGCCGGTTTATCTCTATGGCAGCCTGCAATATGGCCCGTCGCCGGCGGTCTATGCGGCGGCGACCGCCGTTTTTGCGTTTACGCTGTTACTCGTCGGCTTGGCCGGGCTGTTCTTTCGCCTTATCGGCAAGCGCCGCGCCACCCTCCAGTCACGCTGAACATCCATGCCAGACTTCACTCCATTGCTTGATGTCCCGGCCTTTCCCGCCGACGGCTACGCATCGCTCGCCGACCGGCTGCAGCGCCTGCTCGGCACCACGCACGACGTGGTATTCGTGCAGGCGGAGGCCATCCTCGCGCTGGAAGCCGCGGCGACCAGCCTCGCCCGGCCCGGTCTCATCGCGCTCAATATCGTCACCAGCCCCTATGGCGGCTATTTCGGCCACTGGCTGCGGCTCGGCGGCGCCAAGGTGCACGACGTCGCCGCCGCGGGCGGCCAGCCGATCACCGTTGCCGCCGTGGCGCAGGCCCTCGCGGCGCTGCCACAGGTCGACCTTGTCGCGATGGTGCACGCCGAAACCTCGAGCGGCATCCTCAATCCGCTGCCGGAGATCGCAGCACTGGCCCGCGCGCGCGGCGCCCTGCTCGCCGTCGACGCCGTTGCTTCGCTCGGCGGCCACGAACTTGACGTCGACGCGCTCGGCATCGATGTCTGCATCGGCGGCCCGCAAAAGGCGCTCGGCGGCCCAGCCGGCCTGTCTTTCGCGGCCATCAGCTCGCGAGCGTGGGCGGCCATGGCGCAGGCCCCCGACCGCGGCCCCTCCAGCCTGTCGCTACTCGAACTCAGGCGCACCTGGCTCGCTGCCGGCCGTGGCAAGCCGGCGGGTATGCCCTCGGCGCTGGAGTTCTGGGCCCTGCAGGCGGCCCTCGACCGGATCGAGGCGGAAGGCCTGCCGCAAACCATTGCGCGCCACGCCCGGGCGGCGGCGGCCACCCGGGCCGGCCTCACCGCCCTCGGCGTCGCCCCCCGGGTGACCGACCCCGGCAGCGCCTCGGCGCTCGCCACCGCCGCGCCGGTGCCGGCCGGCATCGACGCCGGCGCGTTGATCGCCGCCGCCGATCGGCTGGGTGTCACGCTGACCCCCGGCTTCGGCGAAGTCCGCGGCCGGCTGGTGCGGCTCGACCACACCGGCAGCCGCGCCAATTTTGCCCCGGTGCTGGCGAGCGTGGTCGGCTACGGCACGGCGCTGCAGCAACTCGGCGCCGCAGTCGACCTCGGCGGCGCCGCAGCGGCTGTGACGGACGGTTACCGATAAAGGCGGCGGGCACGCCCCCTCACCCGGCCCTACCGGGCCCCCCTCTCCCGCCAGCGGGCGAGGGGATCGCAAGGCCGTGCCCTGATAGCCCCTACGCCTGCCCCAGCGCCCGCACGTCCGTGTGCGTGGCGACGGTCAGCTCGCCGTCGGGGGTGATCCAGCCGCGGAACATGCCGTCGGTGTTGAATGGCGCCGCGACGTGCCCCATCGCATCCATGGCGACCAGCCCCGCCCCGATACCGTAGGGCGCGAGGTCCTCATGCAGCACCCGGTGCGTCGCCGTATCGAGCGACTCGCCGAGATAGGCCATGCGGCTCGCGATCTCGTGCCCGACCGCGTGGCGGATAAAGAACTCGCCCTGCCCCGTGCACGACACCGCGCACACCCCGTCGCGCGCATAGGTGCCAGCGCCGATGATCGGGCTGTCGCCGATGCGGCCCGGCGGCTTGTTGTTGTAGCCGCCGGTCGAGGTACCGGCCGCCAGGTGCCCCTCGGCGTCGAGCGCCACCGCCCCGACCGTGCCGTGCTTTTCCGCTTCGCTGGCGGCCATCATGGTGCCCTGCTGGCCGCGCGCCTTGAGGCTGGCCAGCGCCTTGACCCGCCGCTCGGTGGTGAAATAGCCCTGCTCGACCATGGCGAGGCCGGCCGCCGCGGCGAAATCGTCGGCAGCGCTGCCGCCCAGCAGCACTTCCTTGCCGTCGTCGAGCAACGTCCGCGCCGCCCGGATCGGGTTGCGGATGCGCCTCACCAGCGTCACTGCGCCGGCCCCGAGATCGCTGCCGCGCATGATCGAGGCATCGAGCTCGTGCACGCCCTCCGAATTGAGCGCCGCGCCGTGCCCGGCATTGAACTCGGGCGAATCCTCCATCACCACGATCGCCGCCTCGACCGCCTCGACGGCCGAGCCGCCGGCGCGCAGCACCTGCCAGCCGGCACGCAGCGATTGCGCCAGGTCGCGGCGGGCGGCGGCCCATTCCGCCTCGGTAAGCCCCAGCTTGGCCATCACGCCGCAGCCGCCATGGATCGCTATCGCCGGTTTGGTCATCTCAATCCCCCATCAATGCTCGCGGCGAGCCATACGCCGCCGCCGCCCCCGCTGTCACGCGATGCTGGCCTCGAACCGGCTCGGCTCACGTCCCGACTTCCGTGGGCACAATTGGCACGCCGACGGCACCCTGCTTGCCGAACTCGGTCAAATGGCACGCCGCCTCATGCCGCGGGCCGCGCGCCGTGAGCCCCGGCCGTTCGGTGAAGCAGCGCTCGAAGGCAAGCGGACAGCGCGTGTTGAACAGGCACCCGGTCGGCAGATTGATCGGGCTCGGCAATTCGCCGCGCGCCGCCGCGACCGTGCTGCGCCGGGTTGGGTCGAGCTCGGGCGCGGCATCCAGCAGCGCCCGCGTATAGGGATGGCGCGGCGCCGAAAACAGCGCCTCGGTCGGCCCGAGCTCGATGATCTTGCCGAGATACATCACCGCCACCCGATGCGAGATGTGGCGCACCAGCCGCAGATCGTGGGCCACGAACACCACCGTGAGGTGCAGTTGCTCCTGCAATTGCAGCAGCAGGTTGACCACCTGCGCCTGCACCGAAACGTCGAGCGCCGACACCAGTTCGTCGGCCACCAGCACCTCCGGTTCGACCGCCAGCGCCCGGGCAATGCCGATGCGCTGCCGCTGCCCGCCGGAGAATTCGTGCGGAAAGCGATCGGCCGAATCGCGCGGCAGCCGCACCAGATCGAGCAGTTCCCCGATCCGGGCCGGAATCGCCGCCCGCGGCCGCATCCGGTGCACGCCGAGCGCTTCCCCGAGGATCTGCCCCACCCGCATGCGCGGATTGAGCGAACTGTAAGGATCCTGGAAGATCATCTGCACGCGCCGGTTGAAGGCCCGCAGCCATGCCCCACCGAGCCTTGCGACATCCTGCCCTTCGAAGCGGATATGACCGCTGTCGACCTCGAGCAGCCGCACCAGGCAGCGCGCCAGCGTCGACTTGCCGCAACCGCTTTCGCCCACCACGCCGAGCGTTTCGCCGCGCGCCAGGGAAAAGCTCACGCCGTTGAGCGCATGCACCGCCTGCCGCTGCTTCCCCAGGAGCTGTCGGCCCAGCGTCTGCGGCAGCGGGAACGCTTTGGCGATGTCCTCGACCTCGATCAGCACCTCTGGTTCGGCGGCGCTCATGCGACGGGCGACCCGGCCGCGGCGACCTGCTCGTGGTGGAAGCAGGCGACCAGCCGTCCCTCCCCGATCGCCACGAGGGGGCGGCCGCTCGATCTGGCAGGCCTCCGTGGCAAAGCTGCACCGCGGATGGAAGGCGCAGCCGGCCGGAATGGCCGCGAGGCTCGGCGGCGTACCCTCGATCGACAGCAGCATGGTGCGCTCGGTGCCGCTGCGCGGGATCGAGCCGAGCAGGCCTCGCGTATAGGGATGGTGCGGCTCGGCGAACACCGCCGCCACCGCCCCGCTCTCGACGATGCGTCCGGCATACATCACCGCCATGCGGTCGCAGGTCGCGGCAACGACACCGAGATCGTGCGTTACCAGCACCACCGCCATGGCGAGGCGGTCGCGCAGGCTGAGGATGAGTTTCAGTATCTGGTCCTGGATGGTGACGTCGAGCGCCGTCGTCGGCTCGTCGGCGAGCAGCAGTTTCGGAGTGCTGGCCAGCGCGATGGCGATCATCGCCCGTTGCCGCATGCCGCCCGAAAACTGGTGCGGATAGTCCCGGAGCCGCCGCGCCGGCTCGGGGATGCCGACCATCTCCAGCAGTTCCAGCGCCCGCCGGGCACGCCCGCGCCGGTCGAGGCTGGTGTGGGTGCGCAGGTTTTCCTCGATCTGCAGGCCGACCGGCAGCACCGGATTGAGGGCGGTCATCGGCTCCTGGAAGATCATCGCGATCTCCCCGCCGCGGATCGTCCGCAGCTCGAGCTCGGCCATCGTCACCAGCTCTCGCCCGCCCCAGCGTACCGACCCCGAGACCCGCCCCGGCGGGTGGATCAGCCGATGTGGAGGTCTCAGGCTACGGCGCGGGTGCGGCCGAGCTTCCTGATCGCTCCTTCCAGCGGC
>Ga0207705_10001444_pt1 | contig 18966 bp, 17 predicted proteins | sample KBSC13metaG_FD_184314 | JGI IMG/M metagenome (GOLD analysis project Ga0207705, IMG submission 184314) | Corn rhizosphere microbial communities from Kellogg Biological Station, Michigan, USA - KBS C1-3 metaG (SPAdes) (version 2) | ecosystem: Host-associated > Plants > Roots > Rhizosphere > Soil ... | reverse complement strand
CTCGAATATCGTTTTCCGCCCATGGGGGCGGCTCGGTTTTTCTCGGCGTTACCCCATGCGCTCGCTGTGGCCGTGTCATGCTGCTAACGGGCAGGCGGGCGCGCTTCTCGCCGAATGCCGGAATTGCCACTTTTGCGCCGCGGAAATCCGCGCAACCGTTTCATTGCTCCAGCGCCGCCTGAGGGGTATTCCGGAAGCTGATCGCCATCCGGTTATACATGTTCATCAGGCCGATGGCGATCGTAAGATCCACGAGTTCGCGTTCATCGAAGACGGCGCGGGCGGCCTCGTAGGCGGCGTCCGGCACGCCCGTCTGGGAAACAAGCGTGACCGATTCGGTCCAGGCGAGTGCAGCCCGCTCGCGTTCGTCGAACAGATTGCCGGCCTCCTCCCATGCCTGTACCAGCGCCAGCTTTTCGACCTTCACGCCTTTTTTCAGCAGATCGCGTGTATGCATGTCGAGGCAGTAGGCGCAGTTGTTGATCTGCGAGACGCGCAGGTAGACGAGATCGACGAGAACCGGCGACATGCCGCTTTGCATGACGTAGCCGTAGACGCCGCCGAGGGCTTTGACGCCGGCGGGCGCAATCCGGTTGTAGTCGAGACGCTTGCTCATGAGATGCCTCCTTGAAGCGGTGATTTACTTGATCGGGGTAGTCAGAACTTTGTCGTTGCTGTCCGCAACGAATACCGCGAGCAACCTGGCAGGTTTCGTTTCGCTCGCGTTGCGGCTTACGCGGTGAACGGCGCCGGGCTCCTCGAAGAAACTCTCGCCGGCGTGGTAGACGCGCTTCGGGCCGTCGTTCACCTGGGACTCGATCTCGCCCGACACGACGTAGGCATAGATGAAGGCCGAGCCTGCGTGCCTGTGCGGGGGCGAGGCGGCACCGGGCGCATAGTCGACAACGACGGCGGTCAGCGACTTGCCCGGGATGTTGGGAATGGCGTGCTGGAAGTTCAACGTGACGGTTTCGGCCGCGTCATGTGCCGCGGCCGGCAGCCCAATGGCGAAGACCATGCCTGCGCAGGCGGCACCTGCGATGGATCGAATATTCATAGACGTCTGGCTCCTTGATGTTTCCGTATTGTGGCGCTCGACGGGAGCACACGAAAGCACCAGGAATGAACATTTTCGATGCACCAAGAAGCGATGACGAAGCCGGTCGAGCCGTTCCGTCAGTCGCGCTCCCAAACGAGTTGCAGGAGGCGGTAACAGTCGGCGGGCAGCGTACGTTCATTCAGATTCGTCACGCCGAGCAGCAGTCCCTGCTGCCCAGGAGCGCTCATGTACCAGGGCGAGAGCGGAGTCGGGGCGAGCCCGGAACGTCGTGCCCGCACAGCGATATCGACATCCGACACAGACTGGGGAAGCGCGACGACTACGGTCACGCCGGCAGTGGCGTGCACTTTGATCGAATCCGGGGCCAACTCCGTCAGACAACGAAGCAAGGCTTCCCGTTGCGCGGCGTAGAGCCGCTTCATACGGCGCAGATGGCGAAGATAATGGCCCTCGCGCATGAACTCGGTCACCGCGTGCTGCACGGATGCCGCTGGTGCAGGCGCGAGGCACGCCGCGATGTCGCCGAACCGGCCCGCCCTATCCGACGGCACGACGAGAAAGCCCAGGCGCACTGCCGGGCTAATAGTTTTGCTGAAACTGCCGATATGCAGCACCCGGCCGTCCTGATCGAGCGAGGCCAGCGCAGGCGCTGCCCGCCCTTTCAGTTGAAGCTCGCTGAGGTAATCGTCTTCAATGATCCAGGCGTCGTTTTGCCGAGCCCAGTCGAGCAGTGAGATCCGCCGAGCGAGCGACATCGTCATCCCGAGCGGCGCCTGCTGGCCAGGTGTCACCACCGCGAGTGCGGCGCCGGCCGCCCGCCGGATGCCTGCGTCTACATCGAGCCCGTCCGCATCCACCGGCACGCTGGCCACCGTCATGCCAGCCAGCCCGAGCGCGGTGCGCGTGAGCGGAAAGCCCGGGTCTTCCATCCAGGCTTGTTTGCCTTCGACCCGCAGCCCGCGAAGCGCGAGGTTGAGCGCGCCGGAGAAGCCTGCTGTGACGAAGACCTGAGAGGGATTGCATCGAAGGCCACGTGCGACGCCAAGATAAGCCGCAATCTCCCGTCGCAAGTCCGGATCGCCGCGCGGATCAGGGTATCCGACAGGAGCCGCCGCCGCCCGGCGCGCCGCACGCGCCTGGATGCGCGACCATAGCTTGAAGGGAAAGGCGTCCTGGGAAGGCACGCCCATTTGAAACGCCAAAGGCGCAGTGCTGAAGTCGCTGAATAGATCCGGGAGCGGCGGCGCCACCGGTGACCAGCCGGCTGTTGCCGGCAGGGCGGGCCGCTCCGCTACCTGGGTGCCGGCTGCGCCCAGACCGATCGCGAATTGCTCGTCGATCAGACGTTCATATGCGGCGCGTACCGTGCCCCGGGAAACGCCGAGCTGCGCGGCCAGATCCGACCAGGAAGGCAGCCGCGCACCGGCGGCAAGCTGCCCCGACTCGATCGCATCCCGGATCGAGCAATAGATCTGTGCGGACAGCGAGGTGCGTCCGGCGCGATTGAGGCCAATAGTGAGCGTCGCCATGGGCCCGATAGTACATTCGGATTTGTCGATCTTGGGCCTGTTTCATGACCCGAGGGAAGCGTAATCTCCTCGGTATCACGCGGCCAGTCGGTTTCGGCGTGAACCCTTGCGGCGTGAATCCGGCCGCCCTCGCGGGGCGGTCCGCAATTGAACAGCGCCCCATGCAACGCACGCCCTCTACATATCGAGTAACCCGATGAAGCAAGATAAAACAGTACCGACAAACGCAATGTTAGACGTCGTGATACCCGATAGCCAACTGGCGCGGGAGGTGACCCAACTCATCCTCGACACCGAAAGCGAATTGCTGTTTAACCACTCCACGCGTGTCTACCTTTGGGGCGCGCTACTGGGAAAACGAAAGAACCTCGCTTTCGACCGAGAGCTGCTCTACGTTGCCGCCATGTTCCACGATATCGGCCTGACCTCGGTCTATCGCGAAAGCCCGTTGCGCTTTGAAGTGGATAGCGCAAACGCCGCGCGTGACTTTCTGCGCAGCCATCATATCGAGGAGAAAGACATAGAAAAGGTCTGGACCGCTGTTGCGCTCCACACGACACCGGGCATTCCCGAACACATGCAGGGTGAAATTGCGCTGGTGCAAGCCGGAGCGGGAATGGACGTGGCGGGACGGGGCTTCGAAGAGTTCACGGACGAACAACGCATTACCGTGGTCGAGGCCTATCCGCGCGGCCCCGATTTCGCCAGCAAGATGATCGATGCCTTCTATGACGGCATGAAGCATCGCCCGGGCAGTACGTTCGGCACCTTCAACGATGACTTCCTTGCATACAAGGATCCGGGCTTCGAGCGCGTGAACGTGTGCAGCATCATGATGAACTCGAGCTGGGGCTGAGACGCCTTACGCGAACGACCCTGGATCTGCGTTGCCGCCACAGATGACCACGGCGACTTTCTCGCCCGGTGACCGGACATAAGCGCCCGAAATCAGCGCCGCGAAAGCGGTTGCGCCTCCGGGCTCCGCGGCGATCCTGAGCTTTTCCCACAGAACCCTCTGCGCATCGCGGATCTGCTCATCGGTCACCAGCAGAGCGTCGCTCACGGCGGAACGAAGAACAGAAAAAGGCACGTTACCGATACGCCTGCACCCAAGAGAATCTGCGGCAATACCCCCTGTATCGACGTCGACAGGCGTGCGAGCCAACAACGCACGATTTAACGTTGGGCATTGCGTCGGCTCGACAGCGACGACCTTTACCCGCCCGGCAAACCACGCTGCGATACCGCCGATAAAGCCGCCACCGCCAACGGAGACCAGCACGGTGTCGACGTCCGGCACCTGCGCGTCGAGTTCGATCGCAATGGTTCCTTGTCCTGCGACCGTCGCGGCATTGTCGAATGCATGCACGTTGAGCGCCCCGGTTTCAGCGGCTCGAGCTTCGCTAGCCGCGAGTGCCTCGACATAGTTGTTGCCGGCCACCACAACCTGTGCGCCGAGTTCCGTCAGCATCTTGCGTTTGAGCGCGGTCGCCAGGCTCGGCACATAGATCTCCGCACGGGCGCCGAGCTTTTGAGCTGCATATGCGATGGCGATGCCATGGTTTCCACCAGACGCTGCGATAACGCCCGCAGGAGGAATAGGCTCACTAAGCAGACGATTAAAAGCACCCCGTGGCTTGAACGAGCCGGTGACTTGAAGCGATTCGAGCTTCAAGAATGTCTCGCCGCGAACGTCGAACCAGCTGTCCTCCAGCCGGATGACAGGCGTGGTACGAATGTACGGAGCGATACGCTGCGCGGCCATGCGGATGTCTTCATGCGTAATCATTTGGGCAGTTCCTCGCAATTGGCCTCATGTTGGCGTGTCGAAGGGATGACCGTCACCGGCGCCTGACGACGCTCGTCAACCGTCAGACGAAAAATGTCCGGGCGACTGTAATGACCTGTCACGTCGAAATCAAATTTGCCGCGTGCAATATTTCGCAGATCTATTTCCGCCGTAAGGATGGCTTCTTCGCCGAATGCAGGACCCGCCAGAATTTGTCCAAACGGATCGATGATGCAGCTCCCGCCAGCCTGAACCACCGCGTTGGGATCGTCCCCGAACAGACTTGTGTACGTGGCGGGAAAATCGCTTCGCCGGAGAAACTGATTGCTCGCCAGCACATAACATCGGCCCTCGATGGCAATGTGTTGCATTGACGCAATCCAGCTGGGCCTGGAGTCGGCCGTCGGTGCGCAGTAGAGCTGAATTCCTTTGGCGTACATGGCAGTGCGCATCATCGGCATGTAGTTCTCCCAGCAGATCACAGCGCCGAGTTTTCCAAGTGCGGTATCCAATACGGGCATGGTTGAGCCGTCGCCATAACCCCAGATGAGACGCTCCGAACCGGTCGGCATGAGCTTGCGGTGTTTGCCGAGGAAATCCCCCGTCGGACCAAAAAAAAGAACACAGCAATAGAGCGTTCCCGCATCGCGTTCGATAACGCCGATCACCATATGAACGCCGTGACGCCCTGCGATTGCGGCGAGATCGTCCACGCACGGCCCCGGGACGTCGATCGCGGATTCCCAATACTCACGATATGTGTCCCTTCCTTCGTCGCTGCGTCCGCCAACGTACGATCCAAACACATGTCCCTTGGGATAGCCGCCCACGAACGCTTCCGGGAAAACGACCAGCCTGGCGTGTCGGGATACAGCGGACGCAACCAGATCGTCGACCTTTGCCAAGGTTCGGCGCTGATCAAAAGGAACAGGCGTTCCCTGGATGACGGAAGCGACCCACGGCGCTCCTACATTCGATCCACTCATTGTTGCCTCCTTGTGTATCTATAGTGAACATGTTAGTATCAATAACGAACATCATAGTCGCTTGCCGGAGGATCGGCAAGCAATGCGTGTTCGTCTTCGTCTAACCGTTGAGGAGAGGGGCGATGGGTGAAATCGCGACAGTCAATAGCGTTGAGCACGCCGTCCGTTTGATTGAGTTGATGGCAAGTTCGGAGAACGTTCTTGGCGTCACTCAGATAGCGCAGTCTCTTGACCTGCCGCGGGCGACGGTCTATCGGTTGCTCAAGACGTTGGCCCAGCGGGAGTGGGTCATTCAGGACGGTAAAACCTATCGCCTTAGCTTTCGCCTGACAGGACTTTTTCGTGGTGCTAGTGCGGGCGCGGAGGCGGCGCTCGCCGAACGAGTGACGCCGCTATTGCATCGTCTGGTGAATGAAACGGGGGAAACGGCTCACTTTGCGGTGCTCGACGGCGATCGTGTCGTCTACCTTGCGAAAGTCGATTCTCCGCATCCGATTCGCATGTTTTCGCAAATCGGCTGGCGCGGACCGCTACATGCAACCGGTGTGGGCAAGGTACTGCTCGCTTTGACAGAGGCGAAACTCCTTTCGCGAATTTGCGTTCAGGGACTAGAACGATTCACATCAAATACGATCGTTGAAAAAGAGCAGCTCCAGGCAGAACTGGCGCAAATCCGCAAGCAAGGATATGCACTGGATGCGGAAGAGCTGATCGAAGGCCTGACCTGCGTTGCGGTCCCGGTGATGAGCGGAGAAGAGGTTCGCGGAGCGATATCGGTCGCCGGTCCAACGGCCCGACTTGGGAATCCCAAAGCATTGGCAAAAATCCTGCAAGCGGCCGCGAAAACGTTGCCCACTTCCTTATAGGGCTGGTGAGGAATTTCTGTGTCCGAACGGCAGGCGATCCGGTGGAAGCGTCGTCTCTCTGGCTTCCTGAGTTCCAAATGTGACAGAGGCGCTAGTCATGGGCCGGGTGGGCTGCGATACGAGTCTTCGAAATCGGCCGCAAGATGTCGATTCGACAGCCGTTCATCCGTCGTGGTCCTGAAGCACCATCCAACTCGGGAGAAAGACGATGCGATTCATCATCACAGCCCAAGCAAGCGCAGACAATGACGAGCCGCATGCCGGCGGCGGCTTGGACGAGGCCCTTCTCACGGCGTACATGAGATTCAACGAAGAGATGCACAAGGCAGGTGTCCTGGTGGCTTCCGAAGGCTTGAACCCAGCAGCGCCCGGAGCGCGAATTGCGGTTAGCAAGGGGAAACGCTACGTCGTTGACGGTCCGTTCGCCGAGTCCAAGGAATTGGTCGGTGGCTTTTACATCATCGAAGTCGGGTCGCTTGAGGAGGCGATTTCCTGGGCATTGCGCGCACCATCCGGTCTTGGCGTGGACGATGTACTGGAAGTGCGCCAACTCACCGGAGCGGGCGACCTCCCGCCAGAGGTCCTCGACATCATCCGGGCAGCGGCACCAACCTGGAGCCAGTCGGTTTGGCAGGCGCGGAAGTGAAGGCCACCTACGAAACCGCCGAGTTGCCAGGCAGCGGAGCGAACGACCTTCGGCTTCAGCTCGGCCGCGTTACGTTCGGCGTAGCCGATTTCTGACCGGACTCGGGCCAGTTTCTGCCATTCGCTCGGTGTCTAGCCCGGTCACTTCAGCGACCGATCTGCATTTGACAACGGTCGAATGCTTTCCCTAGACGAGTGCGCCGATCAGCTCCTGGGCCTGCGGCCACTCGCCATAGCCCGCGCCCGGATTCAGATGGCCGACGGCGCCGACGTTCACGAACCGGCTACCCCATGTTTGCCCGAATGCCTTGACTCGGTCGAGCGCCGCAAGCGGATCGTTGGTGCTGCCCGCGACGATGCTCGGAAACGGCAAGCGCTCTCGCGGTACCGGCAGCCAGCCGTGCTGTTCCAGCATCTCCTGCGTCGGATAGCCTTCCGGCATGGGTGTTTCGAGATCAGCTGGTGCGGCGAGCAACGCACCGTGAATCGGGCGTCGATGGCAGCGGGCCCAGTGCACGGTAATCATGACGCCCGCGCTGTGGGCAACCAGAATGACAGGCCCTTCGATCTGTGCGAGTACCGCATCGAGCGCCGCGACGCGCGCGGCGCAACTGAGCTTGTCGTGTTCGAGCGGAGGCACGCAGCGAGACCCGGGCGCCCTGCGTTCGAGATGGGTTTGCCAATGGTCCTCGACGTGATCGCGCAGGCCGGGAACGATGAGTAGCGTCGGGGTTTTGAGCGGGGTCATAGGCTGTATCCAAGCCAATACATCATCGATGAACCGTTGCCATGCGTTCCAGTTTCGCGAGGCGTTCCAGATCACCCGGGTAATACCGCTTGCCAATGGCAAACGCGAGCGTGGCGGCGAGCGCGGCGAATGGGATCACCTGCAACGCGCCGAGCAGACCTATGCGATCGGCGATCATGCCCGTCACGAACGGGCCGGGGGCGAGACCGAGCAGATTGTTGACGAGCGTGAGCGTGCCGAACGCTGACGCGTGAATGGCTTCCGGCGTGAGTCTTGCGACCATCGCCCCGGCCGGCCCCGAGGTGCCCGCAACAAAAAACACACCCGCGCCGATCACGGCGAGCTGCACCGGGCCGGCGTGCAGATGGAAGCCGACCGCGAGCAGCACGAAGGAACTCAGCGAGTAAGCGATCGCCGACACCCACTTCCGTATCGGCAACGTCTGGCTGATCCGGTCGGTGACGATGCCGCACAAAATCATCCCGGCGCCGCCCAGCAGCAGAAAGGCCGCCGCGCCGACACCCGCCCGGTCGGGGGCGAGGCCGTAATAGCGATGCAGGAAGCTCGGCATCCACGCCAGCACCGCACCCATGATGAAGAGTTGCAGCGCGCTGCCGACATAGGCGCAAATCACGGATACCGTCGAGAACAGCCCCCGCAGCAGCGCACCAAAGCTCGGGCGCGCCGTGGGTTTGGCGATCGTGTCGCCATCCGTGCGCGCACGCGATGCGCTGATCCGCCTCTCGGTCACGATCAGCCAATATGCGACGACGAGGATGCACCCGAACGTGGCCATTGCACCGAACGACCAGCGCCAGCCGAGACGCACGGCCACGATGCCGCCGAGCGACATACCGAACACCGAGCCGAATGCGCCGCCTGCCATGAACGCGCCCGTGAGCGTGGCGCGCAGCGATGGCGGAAAGATGCTCAGCACGATTGCGAGGCCGACGCTGCCGTATGCGGCTTCGCCGACACCGACGAACGCGCGCGCCAGCAGCATGTCGTCGTAATTACGCGAGAGCGCGCATGCAAGCGTCGCGACGCTCCAGAGCGTGCCCATCAAAATAACGCTGCGCACACGCCCCCACCGATCGGCCAGTACCGAAAGCGGGAAGGTCAGCACGCCGACCATCAGCGCGACGACGCTGCTGAGCGAGCCGAGCCGTGTGTCGGACAGATGCCATGCAGCTTTGAGCAGTGGAAACACCGCGTTCAACACCTGTCGCGACATGTAGTCGGACAGGAGCAGGCCGAACGTCAGCGCGAAAACGATCCACGCATAGGTGTACGAGACCGTGAGCGAATCGGTCGCGTCGCCCGATGCGGGTTTGGCAGTGTGCAGATACAAGGCCGTCTCCTCCGAAACGTCGCGTGGCGGTGTGTCCGCGCAAAGGCTTCTCGCGGGACCGCTCGGTGATTGTGTCAGGGCGCTCGTTCGAGGCCCCTGCCGCGACGAATTGATCGGGTTGCGACGCGGCGGATCGGCAAAAGCGCTCCGCCGCGCCGGTTTTACGCCGCGCGCAGCGGCACGTTGAGCTGCCCCGCCTTGCGGTTCGGCGCCATGCCGAGCTTCGCGAGGGTCTCATCGGCATCCCGGTACTGGACGCCGATCTTGTAGATCGCGCGAGCTTCCTTCCCGGTGGCGATCTCGCGGCCGAGTTCGTGCGCGATGCGCACCAGTTGGCCGATCTGCTGCACCGACGTCATCCGCCTACCCTTCTGGTCGATGATCGTATCCTCGATCCCGCAACGCGGGTGGAGGCCCATCGCCATTGCCATTGTGTTGACCGGCAACACGTTCTTCATCAGCGATTCGAGCGTGATGCACGAGCCATCCGGGCAGCGGCGGATGAATTCCATGAAGTTGTACGGGTTCGGTCCGTCGAAGCCGCCACCGATGCCGACCCACGTCACGTTGAGCGGACCGAAATAGACCCCGCGCCGGATCAGGCGCTCGAGCGTCTCGAGCGAGTGCATGCCCGTGAGCTGGAAATGCGGTTGGATGTGCGCGGCCTGCAGGCGCTTCAGATGCTCCTCGACCCAGCCCGGACCGGCCGGGACGGTCATTTCCTTGTACGCCTCCCAATAGGCGGGCTCGCACAGCGACGTGTCGCCGATCTCGTCCTGGCGCATCAACTCGGTGATGTTCATCTGTACCGTATTGATCGCGACGGTGACCTGATCCGGTTTCGGCGTCAGTTCCGCGAGCATGTGCCGCGTGTCGTCCGACAGCCACTTGGCGGATTGGCCTTGGTCTTCGGGCGCGAACGAAATCGATCCGCCTACCTGAATGATCATGTCCGGAACCGCTTCGCGCACGCCGGCGATCAGCTCATTGAATTTCGAAAGGCGCTTGGAGCCCTTGCCGTCCAGTTCGCGCACGTGCAGGTGCAGCACCGTGGCGCCCGCGCGATAGCAGTCGACGGCCTTTTGCACCTGTTCTTCCATGGTGACGGGGATGTCCTCGGGGAAGTCCGCGGGCATCCATTCCGGGCCATAGGGCGCGACGGTGATGACAACCTTGTCCTGATTTTCAGGGTGCAGCGAATCGTCTAGGAATTGCATGATGTTCTCCGGTAAGGCGATGTGTCTGATGGGGTGACGGCCATGTCGGATGTCGGATGGCGCGTGCGATCAATACGGCACGTCGCCGACAATCGCGGTGCGTTCCATCTTGCGCGTGCACGGCGGGTAATCCATCACGGCATAGTGCTGGGTGCTGCGGTTGTCCCAGATGGCAACGCTGTTGGGTTTCCAGCGCCAACGCACCTGATATTCCGGGATATAGGCCTGGCTGATCAGGTAGCGCAGCAGATCGCCGGCGCCAGGGTTCGCGTCCTGGCCAAAGCGCACGCGCTCGGGCGTGTGGTAGTTCGTGAAATGCGTCGTGAATGCGTTGACGAACAGCACTTGCTCGCCCGTTTCCGGGTGCGTGCGCACGACCGGATGCTCGGCGTCCGGATACAGCGCCTTGAGCGCGAGGCGCTGCTCGATCGGCATCGCGGCGCCGAAGCTCGCCTCGATGCTGTGCCGGGCTCGCAGGCCGGCGATCTGCTGCTTTACTACATCGGGCAGGTTTTCGTAGGCGAGCGCCATGTTCGCCCACATCGTGTCGCCGCCGACACTCGGGCACTCGACGCAGCGCAGCACGCAGCCGAACGGCGGCGCGGCGCGCCACGTCGCATCGGTATGCCAGGCATTCTCGTAACGCTCGTTCGGCTGATCCGGCGACTTGTAGATGCGCACGAGCCCTGGATGCTCGGGATCGCTGCCGGCGACCGGATGGTCCTCCAGCTCGCCGAAGCGACGAGCGAAGGCGACGTGCTCGGCACGCGTGAAGGCCTGATCACGCAGAAACAGGACGCGGTGTTCGAGCAGCGCGGCGCGGATCTCGGCGAAGAGCCCATCGTCACGCACGGCGTCGGCGAGATTCACGCCGACGAGTTTCGCGCCAATCGAGCAAGTGAGCGGGTCGATCCTCATGTCAGTCTCCCGAAACCATGAACACGGAAGAGCCCGTGGTCTTGCCGCCTTCGAGATCGCGATGCGCCTGTGCGGCGTCCTTCAGATCGTAACGCTGGTTGATCTCGATCCGGATGCGGCCGGCGGCGACGTGATCGAACAGTTCGCCCGCGAGGTCCGCCTTCTCGGCCGGATCGGCGATGTAGTCGGCAAGCGCCGGGCGCGTCAGATAGAGTGACCCTTTCATCGCGAGCACCTGCGGGTTGAACGGCGGGATCGGGCCCGACGCCGTGCCGAAGCAGACCATCAGGCCGCGGTGCTTGAGCGAATCCAGGGAGGTGTCGAAAGTGTCCTTGCCGACGCTGTCGAACACAACATCGACGCCTTTCCCGTCCGTCAGCTCGCGCACGCGTTGGGCGACGCTCTCCTGCCGGTAGAGGACGACATGGTCGCAGCCGTGGGCGCGCGCGACTGCCGCCTTGGCCTCGCTCGATACCGTGCCGATCACCTTCAGGCCCAGGAGCTTGGCCCACTGCGACACGATCAGGCCGACGCCGCCGGCTGCGGCATGCAGCAGGATGCTATCGCCTTGCGCGAACGCGTGGATGCGGCGCATCAGGTAGGCCGCGGTCAGGCCGCGCATGGTCATGGCCGCCGCGGTTTCGCACGAGATGGCGTTGGGCAGCCTGATTAGCGGCGCGGCCGGGATGAGGCGCTCCGTACTGTAAGCGCCCAACGTATTGAGAAAGCCGGTGTAGGTCACGCGGTCGCCTACCGCGACGTGGGTCACGCCGTCGCCAACGGCTTCGATCACACCCGCCGCTTCGACACCGAGGCCGGAAGGAAGCGGTACGGGATAGAGGCCAGAGCGGAAATAGGTATCGGCGAAATTCAGGCCGACCGTCTGGTGGCGAATCCTGACTTCGCCGCGCCCCGGCTCGCCTACATCGACGCTTTCCCAGCGCAGTACCTCGGGGCCGCCGGTTTCATCAAAACGAATCGCGTGTGCCATTCATGTCTCCAGTTGATGCTCGCAGGCCGCAGTGCCTGCCATGGGGTATTCGTTACGCGATGCTCGGGGCACGCGGCCCAGGTGTTCCCCGCGTGCCGGCCCAGCCGCCTTCGCGGAACCGGAGCGGCTGCCCTTCGAACGCCGTTCGATCGGATCGGCCGACACGCATGTCATGGTTTTCCCTCTTGTGAAACAGCTCCTGGAAAGTATCGTAGTGCCGTTTCCTTCCGGTTACCCCTCTCGCGAAGAGAGGGGCCGCCCGTCACCGGAGCGGGAGGCGTGTCTGTGATTCATGGCCCACCGCGAGAGACCGGCGACGATTTAACGAAACGATGACTACCCCGATCGACAGCACCACAGCCGAATTCCTGCTGAAAACCACCGCGCCCCGCCCGCAGTCGCACTTGCTGATGCGTACGAGGCTTTCCAGCAACGATCCGCATGTCCGCGACTATCCCGTGGTCCTCGTCGAGGCGAGCGCCGGCTACGGCAAGACGTCGCTGCTCGCGCAATGGCGCCGCGAGCAATTGGCGCGCGGCGCCGCAGTCGCCTGGTTTTCGTCCGACGAGCGCGACGACGCGCAGCGCTTTCTATCGGGCCTCGTGCAGGCCGTTCGATCGGGCTGCGCGCGGCCCGCGTTCGGGCGGCTCTTGACCGACGGCGGCATGGCGTCCGTCCGCGACCTGGAGCGCATCACAGCATGGCTCGCCGAAGTCTCGCAATTGGCGGGCGACGTGCTGCTGATCGTCGACGAGGCGGAGCGACTGCCCGCGACGGGAAAAGAAGCGCTTGCCTACCTGTTGCATAACGCGCCGCCCAATCTGCGCATCGTGGTGGCTGCGCGGCTGGGATTGGACGAAGCGCTCGGCGATCTACTCGTGTATGGCCGGGCCGCACTGATCGGCCCCGGCGAGCTGGGCTTCCGGCTCGATGAAACCATCGAACTGATCGGCAAGCGCTTCGACTCGCACGTCGATCCGGATGCCTGCGCGCGCCTGTTCCAGTTGACGGACGGCTGGCCGCTCGGACTTCAGCTGGCGATCGCGGCGATGGCCCGCGCCGCTGACCCGCTCCAGGTCATCGAAGCGATGGCGTCGAATACGGGTGCATTGCGCGATTACCTGATTGGCGTACTGCTCGCCAAGCTCTCCGACGACGACAAGACGTTCCTCACCTACCTGAGCATCGTCGATACGCTTCACCCTGAGCTTTGCGTGGCGCTGACCAACGATGCACAGGCGAGCGAGCGTCTCGCGAGGCTCATGCGGGAGACACCCGTGTTCGTGACGTCGGACAGCGGCGCGTGGTGCCGGTTGCATACGCTCGTGCGCGAAATGCTGATGGTTCGCGCCGGAACCCTGTCGGACGACGTGCTCGCGCAATTGCATGGGCGCGCGGCCGCCTGGCTCACCGGGCAAGGCATGATCGAGGAAGCGGCGCGTCATGCGCATGCCGCCGGCCAGCTTCAGACGGCCTACGATCTTGCCGAGCGGTGTCTGCACGATGCGGTGAAGCAGGGTCGCCTCCAGTCGGTGCTGGACTGGCTCGATCTGCTGCCGGAGGCAGAGCTCGATCGCCGTCCCCGGCTGCGGCTCGCCGCCGCGTGGGCGCTCGCGCTTGGCGAGCGTCATCGAGAGGCGGAACGTCAGATCGAATGCATTCAGAAGGGAAACGACGCGAGTCGAGAACTGCGATACGAGTGTGCGCTTATTCTCAGTGCGGCGGCCTACTATGCGGATGAAGTCGATCGATTCGTCGAACTGTTCTCCGCATGGGCGAATGAGCCACCCGACAGTGCATCGTGGCTCACGCAGGCCCATGCGAACCGCCTCGCAGCCCGAGCTTTGCTGCTCGGGGAGCCGGCCGAAGCACGGCGTCATCTGCAACGCATGCCACGTGGCGAAATCGGCAAGCGGGTTGGATTTCTGGTGCGCTGGGGGGATCACATCGCGGCGCTCAGCTATTTGCGGGAAGGCCAAATGCAACTGGCCGGCAAAGTGCTGGGACGCGCGCTGACAAGCGCCGACACCGATTTGGGGCGGCGTCACCCGCTGGCATGCATGCTGGCGGCCATGAGCGCGATGCACGCGTACGAAACCGGTCACGTCGAGCAGGCTGCCGCGCTGCTCGCGAACCGGCTGGATGTGCTCGAGCGCAGCGGCACGCCCGAAGCAGTCGTCATCGCCTATCTGACCGCGGCGCGTGTCGCTGTGGCACAGGGACAAGCGCATCGGGCCGTCGACGTGCTCGAAGCGCTCTATGCACTCGGCCGCGCCCGCGCTCTGCCGCGCCTCTGTATCGAAAGCCTTGCCGAGCAGATCCGGATGCACGCCGCGCGCCGCGGATGCGAGACGTGCGACGCGCTGTTGCGGCGGCTCGACGGCGTGGTTGACCGCGAGGCGTCGCGCCACGGCCCGCTCTGGCATCGTTCGGTGGCAGGGCGAATCGCGCTGTCGCGGGCACATGCGGCAATGTGCTCGGAAAACTGGCCAGCGGTGCTCGGCGCGGTGGCCGAGGCTGGCGAGCTGGCCGACGCCATGTCGCTCGGCGCGCATCGGGTCGAGATCCTGGCGTTGCGCGCGGTAGCGTTGGATCGCTCGGGCAGCGATGGGCGAGCACTCCTCATGGAAGCGATGCTTCTGGCGAGGACGAGCGGGCTCGTGCGCACGCTGATCGACACGCATCCCGCGCTCGCCGATTGGATTAGACAGGTCGCCGATGAGGAGGCCGCCGCCGGGAATCCCGCCTACGTCGCGGCGGCGCAGCCCGTAGCACGCCCGGCGATGCCGAGCCCAAGCGCCGGACCTCGCGCGGTGCCAAGCGTCATGCTGACGCCTAAAGAGCGCGAGATCCTCGAATTGTTGGCGCGCAATTTCTCGAACAAGGAGATCGCCGTTGCCGCCGCTATTGGCGAAGGAACGGTGAAGTGGCATCTGAAGAATGTGTTCGGCAAGCTCGATGCGAGTTCACGTAAGCACGCGGTGCGTAGAGCGCTAGTACTCGGCTTGCTCGAAAGTGGCTGACGAGCGCGCAAGCGCGTCGTTCGGAACGAGGGGGAGGTTTTCCCATCCCCTCCCGCCGCGGGAGGGGAAAGCCGCGCGTGACGCGGATATGCTTGATTGCAAGGTGCGGCGAGGCGACGCACGACGACCTCCGGCAGGGAAACCATGCAATCAGGAAACGACATACCCGAGCACATCGTGGCGCCGACGCCGTCGGCCTACGACTATCCGCTGCTCGTCAAGCAGTTACTCGTGAACGCGCTCGCCGTCAGTGCGAATCAGGAGATCACGTACCGCGGCAGGCAGCGCTATTCCTACGGTGGGCTATACCGACGCATCGGTCAGCTCGCCAACACCCTGGCGTCGTTCGAGGTGAGGCCCGGCTCGACCGTCGCAGTGATGGATTGGGACACCCATCGGTATCTCGAAAGCTATTTTGCGATCCCCATGATGGGGGCCACGCTATTCACCGTGAACGTCCGGATTTCGCCGCGGCAGATCGCATACACGCTGAACGATTCAGACGCGCAGATTCTGATAGTCAATGCGGAATTCCTGCCTTTGCTAGAGCAGATATGGGGAAGCCTCACGCGCCCTCCACTGCTGATTGTTGCCCGTGAAGACGACGCAGCGGCGTCTGTCGCGACATCGCTTGCGGTGGCGTGCGACTATGAGCCCACGCTGGCCAACGCATCCCCCGATTTCGTCTTCGAGGATTTCGACGAGCGTACCCGCGCGGCGCTGTTCTATACGACCGGCACGACCGGCGACCCGAAGGGTGTGAGCTATAGCCACCGTCAGATCGTGCTGCACACGCTCGCCACGGCCACCTCGCTCGCCTCGCCGCGCGAAGGGCAGCGCCTGCATCGCGAAGACGTCTACATGCCGATTACTCCGATGTTTCACGTGCTCGCGTGGGGTATGCCCTATGTAGCCGTGATGCTTGGCTTGAAGATCGTGCTCCCGGGGCGTTACCAGCCCGACGTCCTGCTGCGGCTCAGGCAAACCGAACAGGTCACGTTCTCGCATTGCGTGCCGACGATCCTGCAAATGCTGCTCGACGGCGCCAAACGCGACGGCCAGGATCTGTCCGGCTGGACGATGATGATCGGGGGCTCGGCCCTGTCGGCGAGTCTATGTCGCGCAGCCCTGGCCCAGGGCATCGACGCTTTCGCGGGCTACGGGATGTCGGAGACTGGACCGATCGTCGCGCTGTCCCAGTTTCCGCCCGGCGCAACGCCTTCGGACCAGGACGAGAACGTGCGCAAACGCTGCATGGCCGGACGGCCTGTGCCGATGGTGGAACTGCGCATCGTCGACGCCGACATGCGCGACGTGCCGCGCGATGGCAGGACGCAAGGCGAGATCGTGTTGCGCGCGCCGTTTCTCACGCTCGGCTACCACAACAAACCGGACGCGTCGGAACGACTCTGGGCGGGTGGCTATCTGCATACGCAGGATGTTGCAGTGATGCATCCCGACGGTTACGCGCAGATCGTCGACCGGATCAAGGACGTGATCAAGACGGGAGGCGAATGGGTCTCTTCAGTCGAGGTCGAATCGCTCATCAACGAAGTGCCTGGCGTGCAGGAAAGCGCCGTGATCGGCGTTAGAGACGAAACATGGGGCGAACGCCCGATGGCGCTCGTGGTGCGTTGCCCCGGGACGGCCGTGATGCCGCTCGACGTGCGGAAGCATTTGCTCGCGCTGGCGTCGGCCAACCGGATCAGTCGCTATGCCGTCCCGGAGGAGACTCGCATCGTCTTCCTCGAAGAGATCCCGAAGACGAGCGTCGGCAAGATCGACAAGAAGCGCTTGCGCGAATGGATTTACTGAGTTTCAGGCAGCGCCCCGGCGAGCGTCACTTCGCCGAAGCCCACATAAACTGGAGGAGACCTCATGAAAATCAAACTCGTCGCAGTAGCGGCATTGGCCGCATTCACTGGCTCGGCTTACGCGCAGTCGTCGGTGACGCTCTATGGTGTGATCGATGGAGGCCTGCTCTATCAGAATGCCGTTGGCACGAGTTTCATCCCGGCCCTGAGTAAGAACGGCGGTAAAGTCTTCGCCTACAAGGACGGCGGCATTTACGCGAGCAACTGGGGCATGCGCGGCACCGAGGACATCGGAGGCGGCTACAAGATCAATTTCAGGTTGCAGGGTACGCTCAACAGCGGGACGGGTGCGTTCGGACTGAGCGGCACGAGCAACGGCAACGCTGCCTTCAGCCAGTATGCGACCATCGGCGTATCCAGCCCTTACGGCCGCATCGACGTCGGTCGCCAGATCGTTCCCATGATCTGGGCTATGTACGATACCGACGCGCGCAGCTCGCAGTACTTCGGCAGCATCCTGACCGCCTGGGTCGGCCTGAATCAGGCCACCGGCTGGATTCCCGTCAGCACCAACGGTTCGATCGGCGCACTCTACGACGACAATGCCATCGTCTATCAATCGCCGACTTTTGGAGGCGTTTCGTTCGCGCTCGAGTACGCGCCTGGCGGCGTGCCCGGGCAGTTCCAAGGGAGCACACGCGAATCGGCCGTGCTGAAGTACGCGAACTATGGGTTGCATCTGTCGGCCGTCTATTACAATGGCCACGACACCAATCCCTATGCGGTCACGCCCGCCGGCGTCGTTTCTGTTGCGCCGGCCGGCGTCGACAACAATCGCTTCTACTATTTGGGAGCAATGTACACATTCCGCGGTTTCTCGGTTTCCGCGTCGTGGGCCAATGGCCGCAACCCGTCCAATACCGCCAAGGCGAATGTCGATATGTACTCGGCCGGCCTCGGGTACGCATTCTCTCCCGCGCTGAACGTCACCTCGGGCTTCTATTACCTGAAGGACAAGAACCACTCAGCGAACCACTCGGCCGAAATATCGCTCGCGGTCGATTACAACCTCTCCAAGCAGACGACGTTGTACGCGGAAGTCGGGCACGTCGACAACCGGGGAAATAACATGGGCCAGACGATCGTCTACGGCGAGCCGACCGCGCCCAACCAGAGCACGACCGGCGCGATGATCGGCATCCGCCACAGTTTCTGAGTTCGCCTGTGCCTTTATTGCACGAAACGGGCGTTCAGTGTAGGTAGAGTCGGCATAATTTCGAAATGCAATTCTGCCGGAGAGCGTATCAGTAACGCAAACGAATCCGAATGATAGTGTCCAAAGGTCATGTAGATAAAACCAAAACGGTAGTCGACGACGAATCGGCATTGCACGTGCATACCGTCCTGGCAGGTGTATTCCATGAATTGTCCCTGGGTAGTCGCGCTAGCCGATGCCTGATTATGCGGTAAAGCACCGACGGTAATCGCGGCGTTGCGGATGGCTGGCGCGCTGACCTCGTGCCGGGACGGAGGCGCGTCATCCTTGAACGGTAAATAGCCGTGTTCATTCTGATGTATGGAGCGTGCATCGACTTCGAAGCTGTGAAGCTGACTGTTCACCCGCATCGCTTTGCGAAGTCGTTGCAAAAGCGCGTATGTCTGTGCCTTACCTTCTAGACAGTCATCGTGAAAAATCGGGACGACTCTCTCCCTGTGGCGACTGTCAGAGAATTTCAGGGATCCGTTGTAGTGCCTTGCACCACATTGATTGAAAAAAGTCCTCAATTCCGACGGAAAATTGCCGCCGGATCCGTCATCGCGTCCAGGAACTGCTTGAAATGGCATAGTCTCCTCACTATCAAAAAAGTTCACGTCACAACGCCAACTGAGCATAGGGGTCTCGTCAAGCAGCGACCATATGGGATCGGCTCTTGCGAGCGCGTCCGGTACGCCATCAAAGCGCACGAACGCAGTGGTCGCGCCAGTTACTCTACAGGGCGCATCCTCGCATACCATGCACGGGCGTGGC
>Ga0207705_10001443_pt1 | contig 18970 bp, 24 predicted proteins | sample KBSC13metaG_FD_184314 | JGI IMG/M metagenome (GOLD analysis project Ga0207705, IMG submission 184314) | Corn rhizosphere microbial communities from Kellogg Biological Station, Michigan, USA - KBS C1-3 metaG (SPAdes) (version 2) | ecosystem: Host-associated > Plants > Roots > Rhizosphere > Soil ... | reverse complement strand
GACATGGGGCTGATCCTGTTTGCATCACCACCGGAAAAAATTATGAAGTCAATAATTGATTTAGTTAAGTCATTGGCTGTTTTATCCCGGTAGGGGTTTGTTTTCATTTCGTACCCGCCGGATAATTCAAAGAAGCCAGGTGCTTTTTGTTTGATGTTGTCTAGTTTCATGGTCCGCATTAATTTTTTCCAGTCTTCCATTTTTGTATTTTCTTGTTGTTTTCAGAAAACTCATTTTCATAAGCATTCTCTTTTATGTTATTAGTTGCTTAGGTGCGCCAAACACTTTTTACCATTAATCAAAGCCGGTTTAAAATCTTTTTCAAAAAATGCTGCTAACTTTATAACAGTGTTGGTAAGTTCTTCTACCGGCTCGCCTTTTTTATCAAACAAAACATCATAGTTTCCTTGATTGGTTTTTAGCCATACTATATTCATATTTTCAAACTCACTTCCTGTTAATGCTTCGCATGGAATAGAAATAATGTTATCAATAAGGATATTTATAGGCTCAATTTTGGTTTCTGTTTTTTGGAAGTCCTTTATGTCAAATCTCAAAAGATAGTCTGCCAAATCAAATCCTTTTGCCTTTTCTTCACTAGTAGCTTTGCGTTCCAACAAGTCGGAAATTTTAAATGATGTTCCTGGCATTAGTTTTTCAAGCTCCTTCGCCTTATCGCTCCATTTGTCAAAAGCGTTTAAATCAGGAAATAAAACAACGTTGCGATCTTGTAATACCTTCAATTTCTCAATATTTAATCCATTAAGATTGCCACACGATAACCAAATGAATTGAGGCAAGTAAATGCTGGCTATAATAGCCGCTTTCTCCGACTCTGTAATTCCGATGACCTTTGTATTGTCTTTCAAAAGATGTTCACCGTACAGGCTTTGTTTAAGGCTAAAACTCTCAATCTTTAAAACAGTTTGTACCCATGTAATATGACTGAAAGGATCTTTGACTCTATGCAAATTTTCATCGTAAAGCATAATCTTGCCAGTTCTTATTTTTCCTGAAATATCTATCTGCCAAAATATGGTTGATCCGAGCCAATGCTTAGAAGTACCGATAAAATATTTCTCAATTACTTTTTTGGTAATTTCTTCACCAAACCTTTTAAGTAACTGCCTTATAAATACGTTTTCTTCATACCCTTTTAAGCTGCTTTTAAATATACCGGGTTCAATAAATGAAGGCTTATTTATGTTCACACTGTTCACACTGTTCACACTGTTCACACTGTTCACACTGTTCACACTGTTCATGTTGTTCACGGTGTTCACTATGTTCGTTTCGTTCATTTTATATGCAGTTTGAAAAGCGTGAACATGAACACTATCAAATGATATATTGTTATCTTGAAAATATTGTTTAGCTGTGTAATGATAATTGCAGTTACTCTCTCTATTACACTTACCCACGTGATCCGCAATGTATCCGCCGGTAGCAATATCAATATATCTTACAAAAGTCTTTTTATTACTATTGCAGGCCGGGCACCTGTGGCGGGTGTTCATTCCTTTGTATGGCTCCAGTATATATTTATAGTTATTCATTCTTACTTTTTGTTCACGGTGTTCACAGTATTTTGTGTGAACATCGTGAACGCTGTGAACACTTACATTTTAAGATATTTATTTACTGCTCCCAATGAGATTCCTAACTCAAAAGAAATTTCTCTTTGACTTTTTCTTTTACCACTTAATTCTTTGACTTTTTCAATTAAGTTTTCACGATCATTTTCTGTCGGTTGCTTTAGATGTTCAAATTCACTCTCAAATCCAATATCTGTAAATGATAGGTAACCATTAGCTTTTGATAATTCGCAAACTTTTACGTTTTCAGTATCATAAATGACTTCCCCATCCCTTACCTTAATTTGTTTGATGTACCGTAAATTTTTATCTTTTACACTTCGCCCGATTGTAAAAACTGCATCAACTAAATTGCTTTTCATTTTACTGCCTTGTAAATCATTCAGGTGTATTGGCCTGGTTGTATCAACCTTTTTATTGTGCTCCAAAACAATTATGGTTAAACCTTCATTTGCCTTTAACTCATTAAGCCGTTCCAGTATTGGTATTGCTGCCTTTGCGCTGTCGGTATCACCCGCTGCAAGCTTCGTTAGATTATCAAGGAAGATAACTTTTGCGCCTGTCTTTTTGATAGCATAAATCAATGAATTAAAGAAGTAGTCTTCATAGGTAATTCCTTTAGGTATTTTCTTTAATCGGGCAAAATCTAATCTATAAAGGTTATCGGGCAACTTATAAGGTGCTCCCTCATCGCTGGTATATCTTTTTTGGAACTGTTTCCGACTTAATTCTAGGTCCAGGAATAAAGTGATATACCCTTTACTGGCAATTTCCATTGCTATTTGAAAACAGTATACAGTTTTTCCAACCCCCGTATCTGCGAAGCAGATTGTAAGTTCATTCTCTAAAATTAATACTGGATATAATTGAACAGGATCCGGCTGATTTAACGCTAATTTTATTACGTTATTAGCAGTGTTTATTTCAAATAATCCGCTTTCGCTTTCATCACCTTTTAGTTGTTCAACCTCACTAATAATTTCTTCAGGTAAAATATTATTAGCGAATTCAAACTTTGGACTTAAACTTTGGCTGCTTACTTTATGTTTTTCTAAAATAGTGCTATTTTCCATTTAACTTTGTCCTTTACGTTACTGTAAAAAATTATTGTAAAATTCCCGGCATTTCCATGTTGGGAATTGCTTTTTTATAAGGTTTTAAATTTTCTGCGTTTTCTAAAATTTCGGATTCCTTATACACCGCGCGACCTCCTTTTATATACCTTTTTACTAATCCATCTTTTTGCCACCTGTATAATGTGCTTTTACTAATTGCAGGACTGAACCTTTTCCGAGCCTCTTCAGGGCTTAAATAGATTTCCGGCCTATCTTTAATTAAAGACTTCACCAATGACCGTAATTCAAGGATTATTTTACGATTCTCTTCAATCTCTGTCTGTAGTATCGTAAAAGGATTATCCATTAACCAATTCATTTGTAGTTTCAGGGATAGTATTTTCAGAAAGCTTAGTGAGTTTAACCGCTTTTAATACGCTTGAAAAAACCAAATCTTCTATTTCGTCCCCTTTTCCGGTTTTGTTTTTATTAGCTCCTGTTTCAAGACCGCTGTTTGAATTTCTTAACATCCATGACTCTAACTCATCCCTATCAAAATATATCTTTTTCCCGTTCGGTTTCGAAAAAGGCAAGATTCCCCTCATCGTCATCTTGTAGACATAAGATTTTTTATAACCTAGATAATCACATCCTTGTTGAAAGGATAAAACTTTTGTAAAGTCCATTTTTTATTTTTTTGAAAAATGAAATAAAACAACGCATTGTGTTGAACAATGTAAAATTGAAACTAATAGTACACGTAAGGAAAACAAAGGAATAACCTTTGATGTTTAGTGACGTATTAAATTTTTTATAATATTATGAGCTTCTCATGAACCTGTGCACCCATTTGGTCTTTTCAGCCTTAATGCATGGTTTAACCTTTTTCCATACTGTTTATTTTTTAAACAACAATACTATTTTTTTTGAGCAAGAACAACTGCTCAAAATCGCCTGAATAATTAGTCTTATATTTGCAATTTTTTTTCTGATTATCAGTCAGTTGTAATATTGTAAGGGCAAATTAAAGGTTTGTTAAATTTTTTCATTGGGTTTGTTTTCTTATGATATTTGGCGGTAATTTTTCAACCACATGACTCCTTACACACTTCTAATCGATCAATCATCACATCGGGTTCTTGAGTATATACGTGCTAATACAGGTGCAAAAAGGTACATATCTGGCATTATAAAAGACGTAATAGGGCATTTATGTACGGTATTTTGCCCAGAAAATATTTTTTTTTGAATACCGATGTATTGAATATGCCCTTTCAGTGTAGGAGGAAGGGAAGGGCGGTAACAGGAAGGGGGCAACCACATCGATTCCTTAAACAATAAAAGCCGATAACATATTTGTTGTTACCGGCTTTAGAAGTTAAAAGCTATTCTATTTAAGCCACTTATTTATCCCTTCCGCTTTTTTTGCTGATCTGCTTCATAATCTGCCTTAACTTTTTCAATTAATGTTTCCAATTCATCTACATCTTCAACCTTGTATTCTCTTATAAATTTTAAAGGAATTTTCATTTCAATAACCCTATCATAAAACTTTTCAACAAGCTTCCTTTTTGCTTCTTTAGCTTCATACTCATCAAGCTTGTTACCAAGCTCTTGTAACATTTTTTTCATCTCTTCGTCTGTTTGAATATTACCCGGATTATTCATTCATTTATTTTTAAAAAAGGCCGGGCGCAAAGTACCGGCCTTTAATCTGTTATTTTAAAAAATCATGCTGCTTTATAAAGCTTATTGCCTTCATATTGCTGAATAAAAAAACTTAATTTAAGTAATGTACTTATAACGTTTAGGTACTGATCTGAATCTGTATAAATTCCTTCCTTACAATTTATTCCAAATCCTTGAATAAGCCGGGATAAATATTTTTCATATCCTTCGCTGCCCACTGCATCACGCACGGCTTCTAAACCAGCGGCAATGTTACACGCAACATCTTTTCCTCCCGCAAACCAAGGCTGCAAAACTAATTGGTAAAACTGTCTTTCTAAAAAATGATCGGATTCAATATTGTATTCTTTGTCTAGTTGATCAAGCCACCAAAAACTTTCAAACATAAAATCTAACAGTACTGAAGGCTTTTTAATTTCAGTGATCAGTAAGTTGGCTCCTTCTATTAAATATTTGTAACCAGGTGTATTTGTGCGATCATTTTCTGCGATTGTTTTTTTCATTTTGTTTAAAATTTTGATTGTTTAAAATTGAGTTGTTTTATAAATTTTCTAATGTCATATCAACTTCATCAGATTCAGTTTCCATAAAATCTAACATTGCCGACAGACTTTGATAAGTTTCAAATGATGCTTTTTTAAAGTCGCTGGATTCGTTTTGAAAATCTTCGCTAGCTATGTAAGCTTTGTACCATCCGCTTATGCCATATCTCATATTGAGAGCTTTGTGAACAGTCTCACTATATCTTATAGCGGCTTCTCCCAGTGTAACTTTTGATTCGAGGTTTGTTGTTGTTTTGTCCATGGTCGTTTTTTTTAAATAATTAATGTTTTGTATTAGTTTGTAACTAAATGTTACATAAAGGTAATAATATTATTGACATTTGAACAAATTGTTACAAAATATTTTTTATCTTGCAACTATGACATTAAACGAAGCTTTTATTCAGTTTTCTGAATCAGATAACTTTAAGGAAGTTGCTAAACTTGATAGTTCCCAGGGCGCCAAATACAGAATTTATCTTGCCAGGTTTAAGGCCGATAAATTAAGATATGGAGCAATTGCAGAAATATTAAGTAAAAACGGTTATGAAATAAAAGCTCATAAAGTTTCAAAGAAAAAAAAGTAGCAGTTACGCAACCTTCATCATTTTTTCGCTCCACCCCTTCTTTATAAATGCACTTAATCTTTTAGCGCTGTCAAGCTTTGAAACTTTAATGTATTTCAAAAATGAAGTTTCTGTTTTATGTCCTGAAATCTTCATTATTTCAATTGTAGGAAATCCATCTAAATATAAATTTGTGCAAAAGGATCTTCTTGCTGTATGGCTTGAAACACATTCATAAAGCTTCTTTTCAAGATCGGTTGCTAAACGGCCTGTTTCATTCAGTTCTGCTTTTTCACATACTTCTTTAATATACTCATTAAACTTTTGATTTGAATAGGAGCGTGGCAAACTGTTGTGGCTGTCTTTATATTTTTCAAAGATTTGCAATACTGTTGGATTACATGGAATAATTACTAGCTCTTTTGTTTTTGTAGTAACAATTTTTATAAATTGCTCCTCTTCAATGTTCACAATGTTTTCCGGTTTAATAGTTGAATAATCAGAAAATCTCAAACCCACATAGCAGCCAAAAACAAACAAATCTTTAGCACGTTCAAGCTTTTTATTTTCCGATAAATCAAGCCTGTAAATTTTTGAAATTTCTTTATCGGTTAAATAAACGGCATCGGTTTGATCTTCCTGGACCGCAAATTTTTTGTGCTTGAATTGCATATTATTTGTAAGACCTAAATCAACCGCTTCACCCATGAAAACTTTTAATGTTTTAATATTTTTAGCGATTGAATTTTGTCCAAGATTCTCTTTTGATTTTAAAAAAGAAACGTAGCTATAAAAGAAAGAGAGGTCTATTTTATCAAAGGTGATCTTTGATTTTGTATATTTTTGAAACGCTTGCAAATGCAACTTGGCAGTTGTGTAGTTTTTTAATGTGCCTGGACTTTTATCTTTTCCTTTTGTTTTTATTTCGCCTGAAATAAATCGATCAACCAATTGAAAAAAACTTTCACTATCCGCCTCACTTTCTTCTACATGATTAATATATTTCTTCAATTCGTTCTTTAATGTTTCCGGCGCCGGTATCCCTTTTTGTAATTCAGCGTTAAAAGCTTTGGTACATTTTAATTCAAGCTTATCCAAAAAAGTATTTAAGAATTCAGATCCATCATTGATAGTTGTTGTGTTACTTTTTACACGCTGCTTATTTTTATTCCAGTTTTTTTCATCAATAAATTGCCCTGTTGAAACTACAAGCGATTTGCCTTTATATCGCTTATATAAAACGATCAAAGATTTTGTATTTGAGGCTTTTATTTTTTTACCGTGCTTGTCAATTAAAGCAGGTTTTTTGAGATAGAAATTTACTTCGCCCATGATTGTAAAAAATTATTGTGCAATAAAAGTAATGCAAATAATTTACAGTTGACGGATCAGTTGACACTTTTTTGAATCGTTATTTTAATTGCGCAAAATCATAGGGGTTCAATGAAACGTAATAAACACAGATACTTAAAGGGATAATGATTCTATTTGACACTTTTTTGATTCATTAAAAATCAAAGGTTCGATTCCTGGCGGGACCACAAAAATTATCAAACGATGTTTTTTGCTTATGTTTTAAAAAGTATTCACCATAATTATTTTTAAAGGCCACTCTAAGGATTTAACGGCTCGGTTGCAACAGCATAATTGTGGCATGACCGAATCCATTCGGCCTTATATTCCTTTTGAAATTGTTTATTTTGAAGAGTTTGATACAGAAAGGGAAGCAATTGAAAGAGAAAAATATTTTAAAACAGCTGCCGGACGTCGGTTTCTGAAAACCAAGACGTTTCAAACATAGATGCTCTCGTAATACAATGCCCGCCCCGCTGAACGCTGTTCGGACGGGGATAGTATAAGAGTTTCCGAAGCTCCAGATCCAGGTTCCCTGCCCGAATGACTTCTGTCAGGCGGGGATTCCTGGCGGGACCACAGATTTATTTCTTTTAAATCCTTTCGGCAAAGAAAGAAATGCCGCCATTTCCTGTTTTCAAAACTGACAACTTTCGTAAATTTGCAGTGATTAAGTGAATATGGTGATGTTCACTTTTTTATTTTCATAAAAATTTAATTACTCAAAAATTATGTTTGAATCGTTAAGCGACCGGCTTGATACCGCGTTTAAAAACCTGAAAGGACAAGGAAGAATTACCGAATTAAATATCGCTTCCACAGTAAAAGATATTCGTCGTGCACTGGTTGACGCGGATGTGAACTATAAAATTGCCAAAGAATTCACTGACACGATCAAGGAAAAAGCCACTGGTGAAAAAGTAATCAACGCCGTTAGTCCGGGTCAATTGATGGTTAAGATCGTTAAAGATGAATTGACAGATCTGATGGGCGGCGTGGAAACTGATCTCGATTTGAGCGGAAATCCGGCCATTATCTTAATTGCCGGTTTGCAGGGTAGTGGTAAAACGACTTTTAGCGCAAAACTCGCTAATTATCTAAAAACGAAAAAAGGGAAATCGCCTTTGCTCGTTGCAGGCGACGTTTATCGTCCGGCTGCAATTGAACAATTGAAAGTTTTGGGTGCACAGATCAATGTAGAAGTTTACAGCGAGCCTGAAAATAAAAACGTTGTTGAAATTGCACAAAATGCTTTGAAAGAAGCGAAATCAAAAAACAAAAATGTAGTGATCATTGATACTGCCGGCCGTTTGGCAATTGACGAAGTGATGATGACAGAGGTAGCAAATATCAAAAGCGCTCTAAACCCAAAAGAGATTTTATTTGTAGTAGATAGCATGACCGGCCAGGATGCGGTGAACACTGCAGCGGCATTCAATCAGCGGTTAAATTATACAGGCGTTGTTCTTACAAAACTGGACGGTGATACAAGAGGTGGAGCAGCAATTTCGATAAAATATACGGTAAATAAACCGATCAAATTTGTAAGCAGCGGCGAAAAAATGGAAACCCTGGATGTGTTTTATCCGGAGAGGATGGCACAGCGTATTTTGGGAATGGGCGATATTGTAAGCCTGGTAGAAAAAGCGCAGGAACAATTTGACGAAGAGCAGGCTGCCAAGCTCGAAAAGAAAATTCGGAAAAATCAGTTTGACTTTGAAGATTTTAAAACACAGCTTCACCAGATAAAAAGGATGGGAAACCTAAAGGATTTGATGGGCATGATTCCGGGAGTAGGCAAACAAATAAAAGATATCGATATCAATGACGACGCCTTTAAAGGAATTGAAGCGATGATCAATTCAATGACGCTGGAAGAGCGGCGCAACCCGGATTTGATCAATGCGAGCCGCAAACAGCGTATCGCAAAAGGAAGTGGAAAAGATATTACAGACGTAAACCAGTTTATCAAACAATTTGACCAGATGAAATCTATGATGAAAATGATGAACAAAATGCCCATGGGAAAACTAGCTGGATTAGGAAGAAGATAATCGTGTTGGAAAGAAGAAGTATATGGTCATTTTTTTGAAAAAATAACACAATTCTTTTGCGTGTTTCAAGTATTCCCTTATCTTCGCTTTCCTTTATATAAACCAAATTTAATCACAACCCAAGAAAATTTCTATTTTTTATGGCTGTAAAAATGAGATTGCAACGCCATGGCTCAAAGAAGAGGCCATTTTACTTTATTGTAGTTGCGGATGCACGTAGCCCTCGCGATGGTAAATTTATTCAGAAACTAGGTTCTTACAATCCTTTAACGGTACCTGCTACTATACAGGTTGATCGTCAGAAGGCATTGGAATGGTTGCACAAAGGTGCGCAGCCTACAGACACTGTTCGTCGTATTTTAAGTTTTAAAGGTGTGCTTTATCTGAAGCATTTGCTTCGTGGAGTATCACTCGGCTTATTTGACGAAGCAGCTGCAATGGAAAAATTCACCAAATGGAGCAGCGAGCATGATGCTGAATTTGCTAAACGCCAGGAAACGCACAAAAAAGCAAGAGCTGCAAGCCGCCCTGCATTTGTAAAAAAAGCAGAAGCGCCTAAGGCAAAGCAGCAGGAAACTCCGGCTGAAGCACAAGGTGAATAATCTGTATTAAAGTAAAAAATTTAATAAAGCTTTAAAAAGCTGTCTCATTCGTGAGGCGGCTTTTTTATTTAAATTCAATGATCCGTGCAGTTAGCATTCGTTTCAAATGCCATCCATTAATACACTGAGTCTACGCCGCTGTAAATGTTCCAGTCACTTTTAGTTCCTGGTTTTGGGGAATGATAGTGTTTATGATAAACTTTTTTCTTGTACGCTGAATCATACATAATATTTATCGTTTTTAATTAGAAATGGTAAGTATTTGTTGGTTTATTGCATCAGTTTTTTGGAACCCTTTTACGTATGAAAACCTCTAACTTTCTATTCACGCCATCTTGTAAATTTTCCCCGGCAAGGAAGCTACAATTCCCTGCATTTCAAGCATGAGCAGAGCCTGTGCAACAGCGCTGCTGCTGAGTTTGCTTTTAAAATACAATTCATCAATATGGATTTGTTCCAGGGTTTGCAAAATATCGACTACCACTTTTTCTTCAGCAGAAAATTCGATAAATAACTCTCTTTGCTTTTTAACCACTTTCTTCTTGTTTTCTTTCCAACTCATATTTTCAAGTACATCCTGCGCGCAAGTAATGAGCATCGCTTTGTTATTTTTAATCAGGTAATTGCAACCGGCGCTTTTTGAATCATCGGCTCTTCCCGGAAATGCAAACACATCTTTATTATATCCGTTTGCTAACTCTGCGGTAATCAATGAGCCGCCTTTTATTCCGGATTCCACAACGATTACTGCATCGCTTACTCCTGCAACGATTCTATTTCTTCCAGGGAAGTTTTGTTTGTCAGGATTCGTATTGCTTTTAAATTCGGTAAGCAAGCCACCGCAACTCATCATTTGTTTTGCCAATGGAGCATTTTGTGGAGGATAAACCCTGTCCAATCCATGGGCTAAAACACCAATGGTAGGAATATTGTTTTTCACCGAAGCTTTATGTGCAATACTATCAATGCCAAATGCCAGGCCGCTGATAATAAGTACTTCTTCATTTGCCAGGTCTTCCACTAATTTCTCAGTAATATTTTTTCCATAATCATTGTGATTTCTTGTGCCCACAATGGCAACGATTCGCGAGGAGTTTAAATCAGCGTTTCCTTTATAATACAACATTGCCGGGCTATCATAGCAGTTCAATAATCTTTGCGGATAATGTTTATCAGTAAGAAAGAGCGGTGTGATTTTATATTTTTCGATAAACTCAATTTCTTCTTCTGCCCGGCTGAAATCTTTAAAACTTTTTATTGAGTGGGCACGAACTGGCCCGATTCCTTCTATTTCATCAATTATTTTTTTTGGAGCATGAAAAACTGCTTCAGCGCTTCCAAAATGATTTACCAATGCTTTTGCATTTACATCTCCAATATTGGGAACAAGCGTGAGTGCAATCTGATAAAGCAGTTCCTTTTGCATGCTGAGATTTAGATTGTAAAATAATAAAATTCCTCTTACAATTTTGGAATTTCTAATTGTTTACAAATTAAAATTACAAAGATTTTTATCCAAGTGAGAATGTCTTGGAACAGAAGCCTTTTTCTTTGTTAAACGATTTTGATAAATATCATGATTGCCGCCATTCCTATGAAGGAAACAATTGTTTCGATGTAAGTGAGAAAGGAATTCGCTTCTTTTTATCGACATCAGCTAATAATTAAATCTTCTTCAAGAATTTTATTTGCATTGTCTTCCTCACTTTGCATGTCTTTAAGGTATAATTCTAATGCCTCTAATACATTTGCTTTAGTTTCTTCACCTGTTTTTCCCTGCGTTAAAACAGCAGGAATTTCTTTTATTGTTCCAATAAACAACTCTTCTCCTTTGCTTATTACGATCGTAAGTTTCATGTCTGACTTTTTACTTTTTTAAAATTACTAAATTATTTTTCTTAATTACTCACCACGGTCAATTCCGTTCTGCGGTTTTGTGCACGTCCCTCTTCTGTATCGTTTGTTGCAATTGGATTTGCTTCACCAAGGCCTTTAAAAGAAAGCCGTTTATTATTTACCCCTTTGCTCAATAAATAATTAACGACAGACACGGCCCTCCCTAAAGAAAGTTTTAAATTATCCGCTGGCTTTCCCACATTATCAGTATAGCCGCTGATCATAATTTTCATGTTTGGGTTTTCATTCATCAACCTCACTACATTGTCCAGTTCCGTAATGGAGGCCGGTTTTAGATCTGTTTTTTTAGTATCAAAAAATACATTTTTTAAAATGATTTTTGCATTCGCTTCGATTGGCTCCAAAGGAATATTCACATTAAAAACTGAATCGGTAGTAGTAGAATCAATGTTATAATTTTCCGAATAAAATAAATATCCTTTCCGGTGAACATTGAATGCGTAATCCTTTCCAACCGGAAGCGTAATTAAATAATTGCCATCTTCATCGGTTTGCAATTTGCTGATAACCTGGCGCGAATTTATATCCGTTAGCACAACCGTCGATGGCAGGCCTACATTGGTTTTCTTATCATAAACTTTTCCTTTTGCCCATAAAGTTCTTAAAGGCTGCAAATCTTTACGAAGGGTAAATGTGTAAATATCCAATCCGCCTTTTGTGTCGATTTTGTCGCTTGAGTAATAAGCTGTTTTTCCATCAGCATCTACAATCATGGAGCCTTCATCATCAATGGTATTGATGGGATAACCAAGATTTTCTGGTTTGCTCCATTTGCCGTCAGCCAGTTTTCTGGTTACAAAAAGATCCGGTTTTTCACTATAACCAGGAAGTCCGTTTGAATTGAAATATAAGGTCTGATTATCTGCATGTATAAAAGGTGTGCTTTCATCACCGGCAGTATTTATTTCCGGACCGAGATTTTCAGGAATCCCCCAGTTCCCATTATCGGTTCTGTGACTCACCCAAATATCCTTTCCTCCATAGCCGCCCGGGCGGCTACTGCTAAAGTATAAATCTCTTTTATCCGGAGAAAGAGAAGGAGTCGATTCCCAAAATTCGGAATTCACATTCCAGCCCAGGTTTTGTGGTTCGCTCCACCCGTTTTTTGTCAGGTAAGAAATATACAGATCGCAGCTTCCCATTCCACGTGGGAAATTGCAACCGGTAAAGACCAACCATTGCCCATCCTGCGAAATATTTTGCGCGCCTACGTTGTTATCAGGTGAGTTTATTTTTCCCTGAAGCGGAAATGCTTTTCGCCAAACGCCGCTTTCCTTATCACTTTCATAAAAACTTTCTTTGTTATTCATCCTGCGCGTAAAAACCAATTTCTTACCATCAATAGTTAAAGAAGGAAAATATTCAAGGTCACTGGTATTGATGCTGTCGCCCATATTTTCAGGAGCAAAAACGTAATTTTTATCCGGATGATTTTTTGCATAATCAATTGCAAACTGGTAAGTTTTTTTTCTGAATTCACCTGATTTGATGCTTCTTTCGTTCAGTTTTGGATTGGATAAAAAAGCATTTACAGCATTTAAAGCATCATTAAAACGACCACAACCTGCCAGCGAAATAGAGTAGGGCAGCAGAAAATCTTTTGCATAAACTGAGTCAAGAGAAAATGCTTTTTCAAAATAAGAAACAGAAGAAGTATAATTTTTCAGATCAGCATCAATGCCGGCAAGAGAGAGATATGCATCCACATATTTTGGTTCAATTTTCAACGCCTCATTGATCATTTTTACAGAAGAAGCATAATCACCATTGCGGGCTTTATTGATGGCAAGCGTATAAATTGTAATCGCTTTATGATTTACTTTTTCAGGATCATACCATTGCGATTTGGACGATAAGTAAAATGAAACAAATAAAACAAGAAGTATGATTTTTTGCATTTGAGCGGTTTTTCTTTATGGGAAAAACGAATTTCGTATGAAATTATTTAATAGAACTGTTAAGTTGTGTTATTGTTTTTACAATCAGGTAAAATGAGAATACCCGTTATTTCTTTGTTTACCAGAGTGCTGGGATTCAAAAAAAATTGCTTTTAAAAATTAGCTCAATAATTATCAGATAATTCTAATTTTGGATCATTAGCTATTTGCTGAAAGATGCCGATTCATTAAATCCGCCTTTTCGATGAGTAAAACATATTTATCATGATTCAAATTAACAAAAACGATATCGCGAACCGCTTCATGCGTTATGTACAAATTGATACCCAAAGTGATCCCCAAAGTGGCACCCATCCATCTACCGAAAAGCAAAAAGATCTAAGCAAAATTGTCGTTGATGAATTAAAACAAATGGGAATCGCGGATGCGGAAATGGACGAGTATGGTTATGTATATGCTACTATTCCGTCAAATAGTGAAAAAGATGTGCCGGTTATTTGTTTTTGCAGTCATCTAGATACAGCGCCGGATTGCAGTGGAACAAACGTAAAACCAATACTGCATAAAAATTATGATGGAGAGGACATTGTTTTGCCTGATGATAAAAGCCAGGTTTTGTCAGCTGTTGTTTATCCATACTTAAAAACACAGATTAACGGCGATATCATCACCGCCAGTGGAAATACATTGCTTGGGGCTGATGATAAAAGTGGCGTTGCCGCCGTTATGCAGGCAGCTGAATATTTAATGGCACATCCGGAAATTAAACATGGCGAAATAAAAATCCTTTTTACCCCTGATGAGGAAATAGGCGAGGGTACAGCAAGAATTGATATGAAAAAATTAGGTGCTCAATTTGGTTACACATTAGATGGTGGCGAAGCAGGTAGTCTGGAAGATGAAACCTTCAGTGCAGATGGAGCGACTGTAATCATTAATGGCGTTATTTCTCACCCCGGTTATGCAAAAAATAAATTAGTAAATGCATTGAAAGTAGGTGCGGAGATTTTACACACATTGCCCACGAATGAATGGGCGCCGGAAGCGACAGAGAAAAAAGAAGGCTTTGTCCATCCCGTTCGCTTTGAAGGAATTGCAGAAAGAGCCACGCTTGAATTTATCTTAAGAGATTTTGATGATGAAAAATTAAAACAGCATGGCGAAAGATTAAAAAAAATAGCTGAAGATGTTGTCAACCATTATAAAGGAGCTTCCGTTGAAATTTCAATTCGCGAACAATATCGCAACATGAAAAAGATTCTCGATAAAAATCCGGAGGTAGTGCAATATGCAGCAGAAGCGATAACGCGTGCAGGCCTTGAAGTAACAACTGAAAGCATTCGTGGTGGTACCGATGGAAGCAGGCTTAGTTACATGGGTTTGCCTTGTCCGAATCTTTTTACCGGCATGCAGGCAATTCATTCAAAACTGGAATGGATCGGCGTAAATGATATGGCAAAAGCAGCAGAAACAATTGTGCATTTGTGTATGATTTGGGAAGAAAAATCATAGATAACGTGAGTTAAAACAGAAAACGAATCGTATAAAATTTATTAAAAAGCTATTTAAAAAATCGCTCTTAACATTTACGTTAAAGTTTTTATTTCCTTTTTATCCACTATACATTTATCAAATTACTTTTTACATTTGTTCCTAAACCAATATAAATGGATTTATTCTTTCTGCAGATCGATTCAAGCGCTGTTACCCACACTGCTGCGAAAACACAAAATTTATGGGATACCCTGGTAAGTGGTGGTATCATCATGGTGCCGCTTGGAATCTTATTTGTCATTGCGCTTTATTTCTTTTTTGAAAGGCTGATCGCTATCAAAAAAGCTTCAAAAATCGATGATAATTTCATGCGTATTATCCGCGATCACATTGTGAGCGGCAACGTTGCGGCTGCGAGAAGTTTTTCCAAAAACAATGATAATCCAATTGCCCGAATTATTGATAAAGGAATTCAGAGAATTGGAAAACCAATTGATGCAATTGAAAAAAGTATGGATAATGTCGGCGCATTGGAATTGTATAAACTGGAAAAAAATCTTTCCATCATTTCTATTGTAGCCCGTATTGCGCCCTTATTTGGATTCCTTGGAACGATCATCGGTATGCTGGCCCTTTTCAAAGGAATCGCCGCCAGCACAGAATACACCCCCAACACAATTGCAGATGGTATTTATATTAAAATGATCACCTCGGCTACCGGTTTGATCATTGGTATTTTAGCATATATTGGACACAGTTACCTGGCAGCACAGATAAACAGGATTGAAAATAAAATGGAAATTGCGAGCGCCGAATTTGTTGATATTTTGCAGGAACCTACCAGATAAATTTAAGATTTAAGAAATGAGCATCAGAAGAAGATTTAAAAGCGATGATACTGAACTGGACACCGGCCCGTTGAATGATATTCTTTTCATTCTGATGTTTTTCTTTTTGATCATTTCTACGATGGCCAATCCAAACGTAATTAAGATGAACAACCCACGTGCAAGCAGCGAAGCAAAAGCGAAGCAAAGCGTGATTGTGAGTATCAATAAAGAAAAAGAACTTTTCATCGGGCAGCAAAGAATTCAGTTTGATTCATTAGAATCAATTTTAAGATCGAGATTGCCAATTGGAGATAGCCTTATAAAACCGGCTGTTGTAATCAATGCAGACTCCCTTGTTGATTGGGGCGATATCGTAAGAATCATGCAGGTTGCAAAAAAACTGGGTGCTACCACATCTGCTTCAGTTAAAGAATAGGCATCGCTTTTGTCGATTTTATCATTCTTTGTTTGCCATAAATATCGTTCTTTATTTCTACCAAAAATCCTGCACTTTCAAATATACGTCCGACTTCTTTAGCATATTCTTCATGAACTTCTACATAAATCTTTCCGCTTTCTTTTAAATGTGATTTTGCAAAACCAGCAATCTTTTTATAAAAAATAAAAGGATCATTGTTTTCTACAAAGAGCGCAATGCCCGGTTCAAAGTCAGTCACATTTTTTGCAAGAACTTGTTTCTCATTGAGCGGAATATAAGGCGGATTGCTGACAATGATATTGTATTGAGAAAGCATTTTCCATTCATTTTCATTTAAAAAATCAGCTTCAAGAAAATCAATAGTTGCATCCAATTCTTTGGCATTTTTTTTTGATACTGACAAGGCCTTATCACTTACATCGATTGCGGTTATGCTGGTTTCGGGTAATCCTTTTTTTAATGAAACGGGAATACAGCCACTGCCAGTTCCGATATCAATGATATTTATTCGTTTGCTGTGTTTTTCTTTTTTAAAATCGCTAATGATCCATTCTACCAATTCTTCCGTTTCCGGCCTCGGAATTAATACGTTTTCATTCACATAAAATTTCCTTCTATAAAACCACGCTTCATGCAAAACATACTGCACCGGCTTGTGTTTGAGCAGTTCCTGAAGATGCGTTTTAATTTTTTCAGAATCCGTTTCTGCTAATTTGTTATTTTGATTTTCCCTTCTTTCCCATTTTTTTAAACCAGTTACATTTTCAAAAACCCAATCAGAAATATTTTCGGCTTCGCGGTTATCATAGATCGTTGTTAGTTTGTTTCTAAAGTCATTATAAATTTCGCCTGTTGTCATTCACACAAACTTAATTATTTTGTGAAGCAAATAATTAAGACCCGTGAACGATGATGAAAAATACATCAGCCGTTGCATTCAACTGGCAAAGTTGGCTGCCGGAAATGTAGCACCAAATCCAATGGTTGGTGCTGTGTTAATTTTTGAAAATAAGATCATTGGTGAAGGTTATCATCAGAAATATGGAGAGGCTCATGCAGAAGTTAATTGTATTAATAACGTTGATGAAAAGGATAAATTATTAATACCAAAAAGCACTTTATATGTTTCACTTGAACCTTGTGCGCATCATGGAAAAACGCCGCCTTGTGCAGATCTGATTATTAAAAATAAAATTAAAAAAGTAGTAATTGGTTGCCAGGATGTTTATAAAGAAGTGGCCGGAAAAGGAATTGAAAAGATCCAAAATGCAGGTGTAGAAGTAATTACAGGCATTTTAGAAAAAGAATGTAAGGATTTGAACAAACGCTTTTTTACTTTTCATCAAAAGCAAAGGCCTTACATTATTTTAAAATGGGCACAAAGCGCGAATGGAAAAACTGGTTCCAATAATAACCAAAGAATTTTAATTAGTAATGATTACAGCAATCATTTAGTACATAAATGGCGCAGCGAAGAGGCAGCAATTTTCATAGGGACAAATACTGCTTTAAGAGACAAGCCTTTCCTTACAACAAGATTATGGAAAGGCAATAATCCTGTGAGGATTGTGATAGATAAAGAATTAAAATTGCCTTTAGGAGCGAATTTATTCAGCAAAGAAACAAATACAATCATTTTCAATTTTGTAACAAATTCTATTGAAGAAAATTTGAATTTCATCAAAATAAACAAGGAAAACTCGTTGCAGGAAATGTTGCTTTCTCTTTATCAGTTAAACATTCAAAGCGTATTGGTTGAAGGTGGAGCAAAAACGTTACAATCCTTTATTGACCAAGATTTTTGGGATGAAGCAAGAGTAATTACGAATGAAAAAATGGTTATCGAAAATGGAATCGCAGCTCCTGAGATGAGAGATTTTTTGTTTGTAACTCAGGAAAAATATTTTAATGATCGAATTAACTATTATCAAAATAACGGAACTGTAAATCAATAAATAAACCGGAATTTTTGTTTTTGACGATCTGTTTTTTTTAATTTTAATCTTATCGTTCATTTGTAAAACATGCGATCTTTTGCCATCATCCTTCTTTTCCATAGCGTCTCTTTTTCATTTATTTTATCCGCACAACTGTATCGGATGTGGAAGTGATTTGATTGATAAAGACAACTTTTTGTGCCTTGAATGCTTTGATAACCTGCCTTATACCAATTTTGCGCAACATGCAAATAATCCGCTTGAAAAAAAATTCTGGGGAAGGATTGCTCTTGTTTCTGCAATGAGCCTGTTTTATTTTTCCAAAGAATCTATTGTTCAGAATATGATTTACGAATTAAAATATAAAGGAAACAAAAGAGCAGGTTATTTTTTTGGAAATTTAATAGGAAAAAGTTTACTGAACAGCAATCGTTTCCATGCAGATGTTCTTATTCCGCTTCCTTTGTTTGAAAAGAAAGAAAAAATGCGTGGGTATAACCAGTCTGAAATTCTTTGCCATGGAATTGCCGAAATTATTGATCAACCGGTTGTAAAAAACAATGTGATCAGGAAGGTATTTACTGAAACACAAACCCGCAAACACCGGGTGGAGAGATGGAAAAATGTTGAAAATATTTTTCAGGTAAAATTTCCGGAGGAATTAGAGGGAAAACACATTTTACTGGTAGATGATATCATTACAACCGGCGCCACAATTGACGCATGTGCTACAGAGATCTTAAAAATAAAAAACGTGAAACTGAGTATTGCCTCTTTTGCAATGGCATCTTATTAAAAACGATTTTTCCTGATTGATTCTGTTCCAATTCTTTTTATTCAGCGGCCTTTTCAGCAAACAAATAAAAAAACGTATTTTCTATTTCTTCTGATCAAATTCTTTAACGAAAAAAAGAGCTGTGAAAGCAGCTCTTTTTTTTAAGAAATAATGTTCAAAATATCAACGCGTAATTCCCATTTTTGCTTCAATAGAAAGTGTGG
>Ga0207705_10001441_pt1 | contig 18972 bp, 10 predicted proteins | sample KBSC13metaG_FD_184314 | JGI IMG/M metagenome (GOLD analysis project Ga0207705, IMG submission 184314) | Corn rhizosphere microbial communities from Kellogg Biological Station, Michigan, USA - KBS C1-3 metaG (SPAdes) (version 2) | ecosystem: Host-associated > Plants > Roots > Rhizosphere > Soil ... | reverse complement strand
TGTGTGTACACAGCGGCTACCGTCATTGGGGTACGCGTAGGCAGGTCGAACGTTTCTACACCGAGTCAGGAACCAAGGTCCGCTATCGGGCGACTTGATAGAGACGGTGACCGGCAGCTCATGGCCGATTCTTGCCATCGCTACCGCGGGCGATACGGTCGCAACCCTTCAACGCCGGTGAAGGCAGCCAAGCTACAAGGGATGAGCTGCTGAACGAACAATTCCAAGGCAAACTTTCATCGGCGCGGATCATCGTATGCTGCCAACCCCATAATCATTTGGCGCGAGTCGATGCGCGCTGTAGCTACAGATGCCGGCGCTTTCTTAGCCTCGCATCGGGGCAGACTGCGATCGCCAATGCCCACAACACCCATCGAGTTCGACCGGTTCTTGCGCAATGGGGTGCCAGCAAGTCTGGTTTCGACGGTGAGTAGGTTCCTCGATCTCACACAAGGGCAAATGGCTCGGCTCCTTCACATCAGCTCCTCGACTTTGCGCCGGCGGCTAAAGGGACAGCAGCGCCTCAAGGATGCCGAGGCAAACGCGATGTACCGGGTGCTGGGAACGTTGGGCGTCGCGACGAGGGTTCTGAAAGGCGACGGCAATAGCCGATCTTGGCTAAAGCGTGGTCAGCCGGGCTTGGAGGGGAAGATACCAGTTGAGTTGCTGGATACGGACGCTGGTGCCGATGCCATAATCCTTCTGTTGGAGCAGATCTGTCACGGCGTCATTCCGTGAATCGCCTTTGGTGAAGATTGCAGGAGCGATACGACCCGAAGGGGCCGCTGGGCGATGACGAAGGAATGACCGCTTTGCGGAAATCAAATGGTAACCCAGTGCCGGCTCTGCCTTGCCTACTCGCGTTCCGTCAGGCCAGCGGAGCGGTCTTCCGCTGCCTTACTACCAACTGTCACGGCGTAGCGATCAATTCGGCGGCGGCGATTTCGTGGGTCGGCTCAGCGCGTACAACACTTCGCCGTTGGGCAGTTCAGTGGAACACAATTTGCCTTCGACGACCAGTGCGGCCAAGGCTTGCTCGACATGCTGGCATGCGCCATCGCGGTGCTGTTGCGGCAACCACCAACTGACGATACCCCTCAGAGTGTCCGCCGCTTGCGGGTGCTGACGGAGATAGGCGAGTATCGATGTCGCGATATCGGGTTTCGCCTCGGCAATCGTGACGTTCTTCGTGAATCTGTTTGACATGGCCTGCATCTACCACAGACGTCAAGTGACCTGCGCGCGAGGAGTTTGCGGCAACAACTGTGCCAGCTATTGAAAGGCTGAATCTCTCCCCCGACTAAAAACTGTCGGGGGAGAGGGAGGCATTTGGCCCGCATCAAGGAAAAATCTGGCCCGTAAACCACGTGCTCGCGTCTACCCAATCGCCGCTGCCGCCACCGCCCCAGCCTTCGTTCACGTAGAACCAGCGATCGGTTACGGTGTCGTCCCAGCAAAAGAAAAAGCAGTGGCGAACTACGCGGGTTTGGTACGCGTAGCCGAATGCCAGCGGATAGTGACTGAGCCATCCGATGCCTATCACTGCCGGCGTGTGGCGGTTCGCGATCGAATCGATGGCGCGGTCGCGCAATCCATCGTTCGAAATTCCGAGCGAGTTCCAATCGGCCCGGGCTCCAGTGCCGGTACGACCGCTCAGATAGTTCCACGCGCCCGGCATATCCCAAGGCGTCGTAGCGCCAGAGCCGAACAAGCAGAAGGTGCCCACTTCGTGGTGCAACTCCTTGATCGCGTTTTCGACTCCCGTGTCCTGGGTCAAGGGCGCGACGGCATCCGCTCCGCGTCCACCGTTCTGGCGATACAGTCCGTTGCGTGGTGCCCAATACGCGTTGCCGTGCGCCGCTTGATAGTCGCCCCAGCAGAACAGCATCGCCCATGCCACGGGACCACAGCCGACGGCACAACCGTCGTAGTCGAACTGATAGTAGGCGGGTTGGTCGCTGCCGCCGCCAGCCGCCCAGTAGTAGTTGTAGCTCATCGCGTTAGCCTCCGGATCGACTTGATGTTCTTCAGCGCGCTCGGTTTGAGGACCCGACGCGGTACGGAGCCACCGGATTTCGGGGTTCCCTTGGCCGGGGCAATCAAGCGCAGCGTCTCTGGTTTGAGAATTCGATGCGGAAGCGAACTGCGGGAGTTCGAGGGTGATCCCTTGGGGACGACAAAGAAACGCAGCGTCTCGTAACCACCGCCGCTGTAGGAGATCTTGAGTTGGAAGCTCACCTCTTTCTGCTCGCCGGTCTGTGACATGGCTTTCAACGCGACAGCTGGAGGCTCGCGTTTCAGCAGCGTCATCTCGACATGACGCGCGCCGGCCCGATCCAATTCTGCTTTGCCAGGTTTCAACAGCGGAACCACGAGCTGATCGCCCGCATGAATTCCTTCCCCGAATTCTGTGATCAGGTCTTCGGTCGCCCATGCTGCGTCTGCATGCTTGCGCAGGGCATCCAGCTGCGGCCGAAAAACCTTCCCATACTCTTTCTTGGCGGCGGGCCAGGATTTCCATTTGGCGAGCTTGGGCCTGTCTTTTTTCACTTCCTTAGTCTCGACGCGCATTTTCCCCGGCGCGGAATCGTCCTTCGACTGCGCCTTCGATTCGGCGGCGGACGCATTGATGGCCTGCAGTTGTTTCGCGCCGTGCGCACCCGCGACAACCATCGGCGGAAACTGGCCGAGGTGGCAGATGAGTCCACCGTTGGGGTCTTCGGCGACGTAGGCCAAGGCATCGAGCTTGACGACGCGGGCCACCTCAGCTTTCGCCGCCATCGAATCCAGCGCGCGACTGGGAGGTTCGCTGGTCACGCTCCAGTGCGGGATGGGCACGTCATGCCTGCCAACAGATACCAGCACGAATCCGACGCCACTGCTCTTCCCGTCATGCTGTCGTGCAAGCGTCTTTTTGAGCCCGGCGATCTCGAATTCCCAATAGGCGACGCCCCTCACATCCGGTCTGTATATCGGGCATGCGACGTCGCCCAAACGGGCACTGCCCGTGTTCGGGGCCATCGGCGTGTTGCGAACCGATTCCAGCATGGTTGCGGCGCGCCGCCGCAACGCCTGCGGTACTTCCTCGAGCTTGACCCTCATCACGCACCTCCTCGGTTTGTTCCGTTCACTACAGTTGTCAGGCACCTCCACCGATTTTTGTGGCTGCGTCCGAGGCGAAGCCGCTGGTGATTTCGCCGACGCCTTCGCCCGAACGAATGGCCGTCCAGCGGATCGGCCGACCCGCTGCGTCGCGCGCCAGCGTTGGCGTGCGCGAAACGCGGATGCCGCTGCGCGGAACCTCGGGATCGAGCAAGTCGCGCGGTTTACCCGCGAGAATTCGACCGCGACTGTCGTCGCTGTCGGTCATCGTGCCTTTGCGCAACACGAAACCGTTCTCGGCGCCCGCAGTGGGTACCGGCACCATCGGGATCCAGTGGCGTGGAACTTCGGTTTCGAGGGTGAAGCGCAGTTCCGCGCGCGGGTCGGGGGCGGGTTCTGCAGCGATTGGCTGGGGTTCGTCGCGACGACTGCGCGTCAAGCCCGAGGCATCCTCGATGGTCGTTTCGACTGCCCACACCATGTTCGCCGTTTCGTCGCGCAGGAACAGCACCGTCTCGCGCGGCGGGCCTTCGATGGTGCCGCGTGCGCCGCCAATGGTCAGCAGCCCGCGTGCGGTCTCCGCGGTGCCGGCGATGCTGGGTTCGAACACACAGAATCGCGCGTCGGCCGAGCCGGTGCTGGCGCGTGGTATGACCGTGGCGACGCCGAAACTGTCGATCACCGACAGGTTCGTGATAGTGGTGAAGGCGGACGCCGGGACGTCAATCGGTGCGACGAACCAATCGCAACCGTAGACCGTCGCGAACTCGATCAGGCACAGCCGCGCGGGGTCGTTGATCTGCACCGACATCGAGCCGAAGTTGACGCGGCTGTCCTCGAATTCCCAAAACCGATCCGCAGCCATGCCCGCGAAGCGCAGCGGCGCCACCAATGCGGTCGGTGAAGCGTCATCGTCGGGCAGCGCTGGATCGCGTGGCTGGATCGGAAAGGTTGGAGCATCCTCGGCGGACATGGTTACGCCCGCGGCGAAATCGACGGCGTACCAATCGACATCGCCGCCGAGATGCATCGGTGCAGTGAAAACTTTTTGGCCGGGTCCTGCATCGGTCGCAACCGAGAAGTGATATTCAAGGCGCGCCGGATCCCAGCAATCGCCACCGGCCGTGGGCGACACGCCGCCGCGATACCAGTCCAGCCAGTCCTTGGCAGCGGCCTTGGCGGTTGCGTTGCCGGGTACCAGCCAGTCGGGCGTGCCGGCCTCGAGATCGGCGGCGATCGGTTCGGCATCGGCGCCGCTACGCAACATCAACGCGAGGACCGGACGCGGCAGGTCGCCCGTTGCGCCGGCGCCGAAGGGATAGCGGTCGCGCAACGTGCTTGCGACATTCAGCCCGGCCTCGGCAAGCGCTTCCGCCAATGTCGCCGCTGCCTCGGCGCGCTGGCGGCTACCGGTACCGCGCGCGACGGGCGACTCCGCTTCGATCAGGCGATCGAGCGTTGCGCGGCTGCCGATGGGTTGGCCGGTGAGCGTTTTTTTGTCGATTGCGCCGGGGGCGAACAGGGTGAGCGGCGTACTCGCGGTGGTGATCGTGGTGGCGAGCGGCGTGCCGGCATCTTCTCCCGCGAACTCGCCAACCTGCCACTGGCGCAGCAGCGCCCACAGTGGATCGTGCATTGCCGCGGCGACGCCGGGCGTTGGATCGCCGGTGACCGATTGCGGTTCGAGGCGGGAATAAGCGGGCGGCGCCAGAATCAGCTGGGCCTTGACCAATTCCGTCGCGATGGGTCTGGGTTTGGCGATGATCATCTCAAGCGTCCTTTACGAAACGCATCGAATTGAGCGACTTGTCCATGAGCCCGGCACTCAGCACGAACTTCGAGAAATCGAACACGTCTTCGCCGCGCAACGACCAGCTTTGCTGGTACAGCACCGGCAGGATGCGTGCCGCATAAGGCTGGCGTTCGAGCGTCACGCCGCGCACCCGGGCAAGATCGGTGGTGTCGCGCAAGGTTGCCAGCAAGGTATCCGTGGTCCAGTTTTTGTTGTCGGGCGCGATGGCCAACAACCACGCTTGTGGTGGCCGCGCGTTGGGCGATGGGGCGTTGAAGGCGACGGCAGTCGTGTTGGCATCGAGCCCCGGCAAGCGCTCGACGAAGTGATCGAGTACCAGACAAGTCGCAGGTTTGGCGGCGTCGCTCCAGCCCAGCGATTCGAGCACAAATGCCGCGGCGATGTGCTCGACCGTGCCGGTCCCGATCCATGCAGTGGGCGCCGGCAAGCCGCGCAGGGCGACTTGCATTGCCGACAACGCTGGCGTCGTTCCCAATGCGTCGGCGAGCAGCAGCGTATCGCCATAACGCGCAACCGCTGCCCGCACCGAGCCGGTGTCGGCCAGCCAGCGGCGCAGCGCCGCCGGCTTGGCCAGCGTCGCGCGTTGAGCGAGCGCCACGTTCCATTCATCGTCGGGCGCGGCAGCGACCTTGCCGATCTGCGGAAGAATCCAGAAGCCATCGCCGAACAATTCGACGGCGATCTTTGCGACCACGTCCGCGTCGATGTCTGCCGGTTTGGCGAACAGCGCGTCGGCACGCGCGAGCCGCTGGCTTGCCATTTCGACCGCGAGGCCGGCAATGTCGGCGCCGGTGCTGCCTGCCGGTGCGACGATGCCGAAGTCGGCAAGTGCGAGCAGTGCCGACATGCGCGTCGCGGGCACCATTGGATTCTGGTGCAACGCAGTGGCCAGCGCATCACGACGTGCGGCCAGCGCAGCGCGCGCCACGGATGCGCGGTTGACCGCATCGGCGAGCGACGCAGCGCTGATCTCACGCCCCGGCGGCTTTGCGTCCGGCACGCCAAGATCACGCGGCTGCGCTGGCGTGGCGCTGGCCAGCACGAGACGTAACGCGCCGGCTGCGGTGACGACATCGCCGTAAGCGCGCTTGCCTGCGGGCCATCCGGGATCGGCAGCGTTGAGCAACGCTGCGTCCGCCGGCAGGCCAAGTCGGTTGCGCACCAGCATTGCGAGTGCAGCGGGATCGGTACTTCCGTACACGATGTCGAGTGCCGCGAGTCCCGTGTCCGCAAGGGTGCGCTTGGGCGCGCGAGTGACGCTGATCGTGTCGGCGGCGCCGAGTCGCGCGGCGGCCCAGCGTTCCAGCGCCGGTTCGGCCAGCGCACGCGGCTGGTCGCTGCCCCAGTCGTCGCCATCCTGCACCACCAGCATCAGGCGGTGGGTGCAGAGGTTGCCGGTCGGTCGCGTGGCGACGAATTCCGGCACGGGCGCGGGTGAGTCGCCACTCGCGGCGGCGTCGATTGCCGCAGCCGCGCGCGACATGTTGCCCTGCGCGAGATGGTGCACCGATTCCGCCAGCAATACGTCGCCGGCAGCGTCGAGTGAAGCGGCCGCCGACTGGATGATTGTGGCGAGCGTTTTTTTCTCGGCATTGGTCAACACCTTCCAGCTATTCGCGTCCACGTACGGGTTGTCGTCAGGCTTGGCGCCTGCCGCCGCCGTCACCGCATTGATGTCGACTTTGGCTTTTTCAACCAACGCAACGCCGTCAACCACATTGGCGATGGCGAGATGCGTGGCGACGTCGCTGTCCAGAACTTTGCCGGCGTCGACCAGTTGCCCGGCGACAAGCGGAGCCAGCTTGCGCAAGTTGAGGACGATGCGGTCAAGCCCTGCGTCGTGCACGCCACGCTCGATGCGGTACCCAAGCGCCGCCGCGAGTCCTTGACCCTCGCGCACCGCGTCCAGCAGGTCCATTGCATCGCGCACGCGCGCACTCGACAGGTCAATCGCGAACGCGTCGTCGGAAGCAGGGTCGCCAGCATGGTTATGCGTCAGCCAAGCGCTGCGCAGAATACCGGCGGCGACCGCCTGTCCCATGCTTGGCGCATGCAGGTAACCGCTTTCCGGTTCGTTGTACCGGTCGATGTCTTGCACCCAACCGAACGCGCCGATCTGGAGGCCGTCTGGCGCCTGTGCGCGCAGCGCGCGACGGCGCGCATCGACCAGCGCCGTCGTCCATGCGTCGAGGCGATGCGAAGCGGTGTCCAGCGCCTCCGCAAACGCAATGCGTCGGCGCTCGAGCGACGGCTCGTTGGCAAGCAAGGTCAGCGCGTCGATCAACTCGGCCTGCACGCCGTAACCGAAAAACCATTCCGACAACGCCAGCTTGCCGAACTCGGTGCGCGCGGCGGCACTGGTGCTCGATGCGGCAAGCGCGGTGAAGCTGGTACGCGTCGCCAGGTCGGGTTGATAAGTGGCCAAGCTGACGTTTTCGGGAGCAAGCGGACTGAGTTGATCCGCAGCTTCGAACAGTTTTGCGGCCGGACTACCCGAGGCGCTTGGTGCGACTTCGCGAACGACGCGCATCTGGGCGGCGGATACGCCAGCGGTGTGAACGGCGACAGCACTGATCGTCTCGTGCGAGCCGTTGCGCTCGACGCGTCCGCTGACCTGCGACCAGGCAAGTTGCGCCATCGCCTGCAACACACTTTTTACTTCGAGCTTCTTGTGCGGCGCTGCGGCCAGCGCGGCCAACGCTTCGGCATCGCTTGCATGCGCGTAGGGCAGGCCGATGGGCCGCGATTCACCCAGCACGGCACTGGGATCGACAAGCGAGGCGAACTTGCCGTCATTGACCAGCATGATTCCGGCGAGCAGGGCGGACAATTCCTGCTCGGTGTCGACCGCGCCAGTGACCGCGCCGTAGAGCTTGCCGGTGGCGGAGCTGACCGCTTCGCGTGCGCGCACGCCCAACGAAACCGGACTCATGCCGAGCAGTTGCTGCATGGTTTCGTCGTCGGCGCCTTGGCCGGGATTGATATGTGGAACCGCAGCGCTGGCGCCGCTCCAGAGCGTGCGGGCATTGCGCAGCAACTTCAGCACCTCCGCCAGGAATGGGTCAGTTTCGACCCAGTTGTCTGTCGTCGCGCCGACGGGCAGGACGCCATAGGGTTGTTTGCCGATGCGCAGCGACGGCAGTGGTCCACGGCCTCGCACAAGATCGCGATGCAATCGCCGCAGCCGTTCGCGATCACGCTCGCCGATGGTGCTGGCGGCACCGTTGGTGAACGTCTCGAAGCCGTCGAAGAAGGTTTCGTAGGCGGCATGCCAGACCACGACATTGGCGGCGCGAGCCAGCGCATCCTCGGCAAGCTCGGCGTTGTCGGCACCGGCGAACGCTGCACCGGCGATGCCCAACGCCGCGGCCATGGTTGCAGCGTTGCCGTTGCCGAGCGCGGCATCACCCGTCAGGGTGGGCGCCGCGTCGACGCCGACGCTGTTCCAGCCGGATCGCTGGTCGTCGAGATTGTTGGTTGGCGTGCCCTGTTCGACAAACCCGAGGCCGCTTGAATGGCGATGCGCCAGCAGCAGGTCGTCGAGCATGCCCGCGCTGGTTTTTGGATCGAGCGAGCGGCGGACACCAAACACGTATAGATCTTCGACTGGGCGATCGTCGGGCAGTGCGACAGTCAGCGCCATGCCGGCAGCGAGCGCCGACGGAAAGTCGACGATCCATTTGCCGGTTGCCGACACCTTGATGCCGTTAACGGTGTCGAGGTCGGCTTCCGTCTCGTCGGGTAGAAATACGCCCATCTCGGGATCGCCGACGATCAGGTTGCCCGTGCCACGAAATTCCTTGCCGCCTTGGCGCGCGACAGCGACGAAGCGATCGGGCAGCAGGCGCGCAGTCACGCTGTTCTGGGTGGGCTTGGGCGGATCAGGAAAGGTGGGGCTGCCTTGTGGCGCATGCTCGGCGTTGGCGGGGCGGGTCGACTTTGCCACCCACGCTGCCCGGTTGTTGCCGACAGCCAGCTTGAGGTTGGTCCACGGCGCGCTACCGACCTTGCCCGGCCACAGCGCGGTCCAATACGCCTCGCCCGCCGCGCGTTCAGCGTCTGTCAGCACGCGGCGCAGCGAATCGACGTGCACGGTATCCGGAAAGACGCGAATTTGCAGCGTTGCACCGCTGCCGCGTGCGGGCGCCGCAAAGCGCGTCTCGATTCGAATCGGCAGCAACAGCAACGGCAAGTTGGCAGGACAATCGCACGGGTCGATCCGCAGTCGGCCAAGGTGATCGCGCCATGCCTTCTCGGCTGCGATGAGCGAATCCTTGGCAGCGGCCAACTTGCCGTTGGCCGTCGCCTGCGCCTTGGCAAGCGACGCCGACCTCGCGCGCGAACGCGCACTCGACGCCTTGGTGCGAAGATCGGCGAGCGTCGTGCGCGCGACCGCGATGGCATCGCGGTGTTTTTGCAAGCTTGCGTTGAGCTTGGCGGTTTCCGCATGAAATTTCTTGAGGTCGCGAATTGCAGGCATGATCAGGGCTCCGATGGCATCATTGCCTTGGCCTCGAACGCGGCGCGGGCGGGGTTTTGGAGCAGGATGCGAGCGGCATCGGCGCTGCTTGCCGCCCATTTGACCTTGCCGTTCTTGGTGGTCACGCTGGCGCCGGAACTTCCTGCATCAAGGAAGCCGCCGGGCATCGGTAGCTGTCCCCACTTGAGATCGTTGATTGAGACGGTCGCGGACGGCGCCAGCAGCGGCGGTAGCGGATCTCCATCCGCGGGAAGATCGAGGCCGAAACGTGGCGCGCCGGGATGTTCGGCAAGCAGAAACCACCAGTTGCCGTGTTCGATGTCGCTGCGGGTGAGGTTGAATCCGACCAGGATCGTGTCGGTCCCCAATGCGGCGTGAAACAGGATTGCGCCCTTGGCGTCGCCGGTCGGTACTTCGCTGAATGCTCCGTGGTCGCCATCGCGCTCGACGGCCACGAACAAGGCTTCGGGATGCCGTTTCACGACCGCGCCGCGCACCAGCATCACGGCACGCGGATTGACCGGCTGCTCGCCGTTGTTGCCACCCAGATGATTGCCGAGTGGCCCAGGTGCGAACTCGGCGATCTGCTTCGACCACTCATCCACGCCGTCGCGCCACATCCGCCAGAAGTACGTACCGCGCTGGTCGGTCGGAAAGCCGCGCCACAGGAGTTCGCGGCCCATCTCGTCGGACAGGCCGATCAAATACCCTTCGCTGAAGCGCGGATTGTCGAACAACAAGGTGACGAAATCGGTTTTGTCGACCAGACCGAGGTTTGGAATCAGCCAGTCCTGATTCCAATCGGCGAGCGCCTGCCACATCGGACGGTTGAAGCGCGGCGCGGCCATGATTGGCTTCACCTGCAAATCGTCGAACCATGTTTTGGGCAGCCAGTCGGGCAGCGTCTTCAGTCGCGCCAGAATGGCCTTGCGCGCGACCGGACCCGGGTCGAGTGCGCGCAACAATACGCTGCGATCGACTGATGGTGCGGCGAGTGCAGGCGTCGTCGGCATCTGGCGGATGCCGGTGCCCGCGACCAGTGCCGCGATGCCGTCAGCCAGCGCGGCGTTGCTCGGCAGCTTGGTTGCCGGGCTGACAGGAAGATGGAACGTGCCGAAGTTGACGTAGCGGTCGATGCCTGCGAGCGTCGAGGTCGACGCGGCGGAAGATGTGCGTGAAGCTGCCCGGCCCGACAACCGTTCGGTAGCCGATCGGGCCGTCTTGGTACGCCGGTCGAGTTTGGTGCTGCGCCCCACGCGCAGGTGCGCCTCGTTGGTCGGGCGTGGTTGCGCAGTCGGTGGCAGCGTGTGCAGGACCGGCGTCACCGCAGTGCCGAGAATTTCGTCGAGTGCCAAAACTCGCTTTTCCATTTGCGGCGCAAGCGCGGGCGCTGCATGCGAAAGCGTTGCGTAGCGCGCGCCCAGCGCCTCAATTCGGCCGGGCGACATGCTGCGGAATTGGGTTGCCATGGCGTCGAGTGCGGCGAGCTTCTGTTGTTGCAACAGGGTCGCGGCGCGACTCGACTTGGCATCGAGTATCTTCCACCGCTTTCTTGGGACGGCCATCTGTGCGGCAAGATCAGGAAGTTTGCCGAAACGCTTTGCCGCAGCTTTCGCGGCCACGTTGGCTGCAACGCCAAGTGCCTTGCCAAGCCGATCGGCAGGAATCGTTGCGGCGACGCCGGCCGTCATCGGCTCAAGGGCTACCGGTGCGACATACTCCAAGCGCATGTCGCGCAGGCGTGCGACATTGCCGCCGCCGCTCGCGATCATCGCGGCAAGTTTGGTGCGCTTTGCGAGCGCCGCGCCCTTGATCGCCGTGCGTACCGTCGGACCGGACACCAACGCGCGGCGAAACGCCATGCCGGCCGCTATCTGTGGCAGCGCGCTGTCGGCGATATTCGCCCACACCGTTTGGGTTTTGGACGGCATTGCGATCTTGCCGTGCACTGCGCGGGTGGCCGCGGTCAGCGACGCCAATGGCAATTTGGCCAGCGTCTTGGCGACCAGCGCTTCGGCGACGTAGCGTGCCAGACGAATGCGGTCGATCGCGGCATTGGCTTCGCGGATTGCGCCAACCTGCAACCATGCAGCCTGCATCAGCTTGTCCTGATCGTGCTGGACGACCCGCGTACCCAAGCCGGCGACGATGCGGTCGAGCGGACGCAAGTTGATTGCGGTGAACCAGTCCGAAGCCGGCGAAATTGTTGCGGCATCGCCCGGCACCGTGGTGCTGCCGCGCTGGAAGCGCGCATACAGTCGCGGGCCGACGCGGGGCAGCTCGGGATCGTTGTTGTCGACTTCGATGCGCTGACGCAGTTGCTCGGTTCGCGCGGCGCTCCACTCGGCTTCCGGCAACACGTCGGCGCCTTGCGGCTGGAATGGCGAAACCAGCGCGCACTTGAGGTACTGCACGCCGCCGGGCGAGGCAAGGTCGTCGGCGACGCCGCCACGTGGGGTGCGCAAGTCGACGGCGCGGCGACCGATCTGCCATGGCGCGCCGACAGGCAGCAACCGTTCCGCAAGCTTCTCGAAGTTGAAGCTGTTGCCGATTGAAAACCGCCAACTTGCATACACAGGCAGCGTAATTTCCGCCATCAGGTTGACTGTCATCCAGGCAGGATCGAGCGTGCCACCGCCAAGGCCGAGCCCTGCCTTCACCCCGCAATCGTAGGTCGGCACCACGCAGGCGATGTAGCTGGTGTTGGTGCTCAACCGGCGCGGACAGATCAGACGCGACAGGTTTACTTCCGCGTGCGCGTCGCCCATGCGATCTGCAACCGACGCTGTGCCTGCGGAAATGCCAAGTACCTGTGCATGCGCCCATGCCCATGCGTCGTCGAGAGCTTGCAGCTCACCGCGCAGCGTAGAGAGTTTGTCGGGCAATCCGCCGCTGCCGCTGGACAGCACGGCGTTGGCGACGTTGCACACCACCAGCGTGATCCATGGCTTGAGTCGGTCGCCGGCAACCGGCGTCGGCGAGTGCAGCCAAGGCAGATCCGGTCGATTGAACTCGATCAGCGCCAGCGTGCTGTCGTCGCCGATAAATACATTGGGCGCGGGAAAGCGACGCACGACCTGTGCCTGGTCGATGCCGATCACATCGCCCGGTCCATACATCACGAGATCTTTCGAAATGGGTTGCGTCACCACAGGGAAAGGCGGCGTGGCATCGGGTGGATGGCCGATCACGTCGAAGCTGACCGGCACCACGGCGCGCAAACCATCTGGTGCGTTGGCGATCGCGCAGGCAAGGCCGTTGCGCACCCAGGCAGCGAAGCTGAAGCTGCCGAGGTCGGTGTTCTCGGGCACAAACGGTGTGCCGGCAAACAATGCCAGCGGCAGATTTTGGCGATAGCCTGCGAGGGTCTTGAGTGTCTGGGTCATGCTGCCAATCCCATGCTGACGACCTGCATCTTTTCGCCGCCGACGTTGGCTTGCGCGACGACGAGATCGGCTTCGGTGGTGGTCATGGCTACGCCGGCGGCAGCCTTGGCGGTGGCGAACGGGACGACGATCTTGGTACCGGCATCGGCCATCTCGACCGGACCGGGCCCGCTTGGTGCATACGGATTCCCGGCTTTGCGCAGCTGCCGAGCGACGGCACCGGCTCCAATCACCGTGCGGTTGAGTTGGGTCGACAGCGCCCACTTGCCGCGGGTGGGTGCCTCGTCCGTGTGCGGGTAGAAGGTGTCCCACTCCAGGGTTGCGTCGTTGGTGCGGCCAAGCGCGGTGCCGGTGGTCGCCGCGAGCTGGATGCCGGCCACGTGGTTCTCGAAATCCGGCTTGGACGCCTTTTCGTCCTGGGTCAATTCCTTGAACTGACCGATGGCGAACGGCGCCTGGACTTCGGAATAAGCCGGAGCCGGAAGGCTATTCACCTGCGGATTGGCGAAGTTGAATTGCTTGATCGTGCTGGCATAGGCACCAAGGCGGGTGATGTCGATGTCGAACGGCGCGATATCTTGCTTGGCCTGGATCAACGAAAACGGTTGCACCAACACCAAGGTTTCGTCGTCGCTGGGTGCCGGCTTCAGGATCGTCACGGCGTCGCTCACCGCTGGCGGCAGTGCCGACCACGCGGTCTTGGTCTTGAAGGCCTTCGTCACTTCGGCGATCGAATCGATCAACGGCAATACGGAGACGTCGTGGTCGCCCCATTCGATCGGTCCGATGTCGAAGTCGACATCCCACCACAAGATGGAGACGCTGGCCGCGCCCACAACGCTCCACGGCGCGGTGCCGGAAACGGTGCCGCGAAACGCTGCGCCAGCGATGTTTTGGCCGAACGCCTTGATCGCGACCGAGGCATTGAATTCGACGATGAAGGCAAACCGCGGCGAGAACACGAACATCGCATCGAGCGACAGGTGCGCCTCGCCGGATGCCGGGCCGACCGATGCGGAAAGATCGACGGCACCGCCAAACTGGATGCTGTTGCCAGTCACCGCGATGTAGCCGGTGACCTTGAGCGACATCCAATCCACCGGCGGCGCCAGCTGGACCATCAAACGTTGCAGGCCGGCGAGTTTGGGCGGGTACTTGTAGGTCGGAAAGAAACCGCCAGCAGAAAAGGCGAGGGCACTGTCCGCGGCCCAACGGATCAGCAGCGCAAGATCGCCGCTGATGACCAACCCCGCGATCTTCGAATTGCGCAGGGTTGCCTTGAGGAAAAATTCGTCGGGGTCGATCGAAGCGAACACGTCGATGTTGAGTTCGACGATGCGCGGCGCTTTTTCCACGATCTTCGGCGGCACCAGCACCTGCAGCGCGCCGAGGATCGTCACCGACGGGTCGGGCAACGCGATCAGCACGCCGACGCGCGCGGTCACCAGTCCCGATTGACCGCCCCAGCCGAGTTCGACCATCGGGCCGACTACGAAAGCACCTGCCTGCGGCGGAAAAATCGCGGACAGCTGGTCGAGGATGGTCGGCGCCGAGGCGACCGGATCGTCGGGTAACAGGATGTTGGAGACTGCACCATCCTTGAGTTTCGCCGACAGCTGGTCGATATCGAGTCGGCGATCGGACGCGACCAAACCGCCGACCGCATCAAGCGTGAAGCCGAAACCAAGTTGGATGCCGGGGGCAGGAAAGTGCACACCGAGCACCACCAACAGCGCCATCGTGTCGGGTTGAATCAAGCCGATCGCGGTCACGCCGATCTTGGCGAAGGTGAGTTGCAGCGCGCCGCCGTACTCGTTCTTGACCGGGTCGTGGCGCAGGAATCCGGCGCCCACCACGGGGCCGGCTGCGATCCGGATGCCAAGGCCGTCGGGAAGTTTCGGCTGTGGCGTGTAGTCGCCGCCGACGGAGACCAGCGACACGCCGCCGCCTTCGCAGACGAACGACAACACCGATCCGAATTTTCCGGCGACGACGGTAGTGAAATCGATTTGCGCCGGGGCGTCCTGCTTGTCGGCGTTCGGACTCGAGATTGCGAATTCGCGCAGCTCGATGAAAGGAAAGGCGAAGCGCACCGGCAACACCACACGTTGCGTATTGCCCGAACCGAGCGAGAAGCCCTTGTCGGTATCGAGCTGCAGCGCCACCGCGTCGGCGGTATCGGCGGTGGGCGCCTCGGACGGAATGATCTTGTTCATCGTCGGGCCGCTGCGCAGGCCCGCCTTGATCTTCGATACCAGCGCTACGCCAACCAGGACCGGCGGCTTGAACTGGATGAACGCCTCGATTTCGGCGCCATCGAAATTGACCGGTCCAACGCCATGCTCGCCGACCGCGGCGAGGTGGATCTTCAGTCGACCGGCACTGAGGTCCAGTTCGAGGTGATGCCATAGTCCTGAACTTGCGCTGTTGATGTCGAGGACCGTTTTGCAAAGCTCGTCGAATTTGGCAGGAACCTTGTCGCCAGCCAGGTTGCGCAGCCCATCCGCCCACGGTTCCATGTTCGAATTGACGGCGTTCTCGACGGTGGCATTGCCCCCGCCAATGTTTTTTGCGATCTTGCCGATCGCGTCGATGCCGGCCGACACGAAGTCGCCAAGCGCGCTGCCGACATCCTTGGCTTCGGAGAAACCGAAATCTGCAACCGCCAACTTGGTGTCGATCTTGGTGTCTGCGGTTTTCTGTTTGGCGATGTCGGCGACGATGCCGTCCCACAACGTCTTGTTGGCGCCGGCCAATCCGGATCCGTCGCCGAGTGCGGCGCGCAAGGACTGCAGCGCAGGTTTCGTGTCGGGCTGCGCGCCGTTGATCAGGGAATCGAGCAGTGCGCCGGGCGAGGCGAAGCTGGTGGCACGAAGCGCTTGGCTGCGCTCGCCGAAAAAAACGCCACAGCTGTGCAGCATACGTGCCCACACGTTGGCCATCGCCTGCATCCCGCCATGCGTCAGGTGGATGCTGCAAATGCAACATGTGTGCCACGCGGCGAGTGCGCGAAATCGGCTTGCTGCATGGATATGCGGCGCCGCCGACGGCAGCAGGTGGGGCAGGGTCGACCCACTTCGCGCGCGCGGTGGGTGCTGTTTCACCCACCCGCAGCAGTGGCTGCGGCGAATCCCGTTATTGTCGGGGACGGGACGGTCCGGCCTTGATTCCGTGTTTCGCCAACAGCTTGCCCAGCTGACGACGTTCGGTACCCGACAGCCGCGCCGCAGCACTGACATTTCCGCTGGCGCGGTTGATCAGCAACGTCAGATAGTTGCGCTCGAACTCGTAGACGGTGCGGGTTTTGGCGGCGACGAATCCGCTTCCGCGCCTCTCGACGCGGTTCGGCACGTGCGATGGCGGCAGGCTGTCGGCGAAAGCGGGTTCGGCGGCTGCGAGATCGGCAAATTCGATCACCTCACCCTCGCTGCCAAGATAAGCGCGCAAGGCGATGTTCTCCAGCTCGCGCACGTTGCCGGGCCATGCATAGGCAAGCAGCGCCTGCATGGCACTCTCGCTCCAGCGCTTGGCCGGCCCCCGCAAGCGGGATGCCGCGGCCTGCAGAAAATGTTCGGCCAATATCGCGGTATCGCCTGCGCGTTCACGCAAGGGCGGCAACTGCACGTACAGCGCATTCAGGCGATAGTGCAGGTCGCGACGAAACTGGCCGGCGGCCGTCTGCTCCGCGAGGTTGCTGTTGGCGGCGGCGATGACGCGCGCGTCCGATTTCCTGATGGCGCCGCCACCGACCGGGCGGTACTCGTTGTCTTGCAGAAACCGCAACAAGGTCACCTGGGCCTTGCCGGAAAGCGCGTCGACCTCATCGAGAAACAGCGTGCCGCCGCGCGCGTGATCGATCAGGCCTGCTTGCGCAGCCTTGGCATCGGTGAATGCGCCGCGGGCGTGTCCGAACAATTCGCTTTCGACGAGACTGTCGGGAATGGCGCCGCAGTTGACCGGCACGAACGGAAAATCGCGGCGCGCACTGGCGTAGTGGATTTCGCGCGCAGCCACCTCTTTGCCGGTGCCCGTTTCGCCCTCGATCAGCACTTGCACGTCGCAGTGGGCATAGCGCTGCAACTGCGCCCTGACTGTCTCGATTGCCTTGGATTGGCCTAGCAGGACCGGCATCATCCACCCCGAAGTCCGCCACTGGAGCTTGCGCACCTGCACCGTCTTGCAGGGAAGCCTCCGGGTTCCCTGCCACCCTCCAGCAGAACCTGTCGAATTGAAGGGGACGACAGTATGCACAGCATTCCGGGAGCAGTACAACCATTGCTGCGTTCAGCTGTCAACGCGATCCAGGGTACGGCTGCAGGACGCTTTGCCCGCCCAGCGCTCGCGGGCGGGACAGGTGGTTCGCCGCAGCACTCGGTGGGCTGCCCGATGCCTCAATCGCCTGTTGGTGGTGTGGGCGCAGCTGGTACTACGAAAACCGAGGCGGCAACGGGATGTGGGTGTATTGAAGGGGCTTGTGGCTGAAGAACGCGACAATGTCGTCGACGACTTTCGGGCTGCCCATGAAGAGATCGTGGCCGGCGTGTTCGATCACGACTTCGGAGCCGTGCGAAAACCCGTTCAGAATTTCCGCATGCCCTGTTTTGCGTGCAGTACGCTCGGTCTTCAGCGTGGAGAAGAAACTCTCCATCGCGAGTTGTCCCAAACGTTGCCGGCCCGGCTCATGCTGCAGGTAATGCCGCATTCACCGAGCAACCGCTGGAACTGCTCGCTGCTGTAATCGCGGTGGTGGCTTTACGCGACATCCTTGCCAAGCGAGTTCTGGAATCGCTCCAAGGCAAATGAGCGTGAGCATCAGGGACAGTATTTGGCTTTGGCCAAGTTGCGTTCGTACACGTCGCTGCCGCCGTAATGCTTCAGAGGTACCTCGTGATCATCCAGCTTTTGGCACAGCTCCGATGCATCAAGTGGCTGCTGTTGGACTGGCACACGTTCGAGTAGGACGGATGAGTTGCGTTCGGGCTCCTTCTTGACCGCGTAGTCATCGGAATCCTCCCGAATATCCTTGAGGTATATCCGGGGGCAAGGATCCATCTGGATCCACGCCTTCGGTCCAGCCGCACACTCGTACGCGGAAGGCTGCGCCTTTTGCACTCCAACAGCGTGCGCATGCGAGGGCATCCCGACGCCGACCGCAAGCGCTATCAGTGCGGTGAGCGTGAGGCTGCGTTTCAAGCTGCGTAATGCAAGATCGAAATCGTAAGCAACCATTTCGTCACTCCGTCGTCGAACTTCCACGTTTTGGATGCCACGCCACATACGGCATGACGCGGCCAACATTTGGGACCACGTTTCTGTCTACTTCGCCCGTTCCAGTAGGTTCCACCGGGAAGATTGTTGTCCATAGACACGTGCGATCCAGAGCGTTTGCAGTGTCCTGTGGAATCATCACGCGCCATGTCCGTGTTTGTTCACAGTGGGGGCGGCCGGAGCTTCGATCATCCGATCCCCCAGAAAGCTGCCAAGCCAGTACCTGTCGTGGTACCTCATCGCTGTGGACGCGGCGCCAAAATGCGTAGTCGGCGGAATAAACTCTCTTGTAGTAATACTGCCTTGCACCGGGTTAAAGACCACAAGCATCGATGGCGTGTCGCAAATTTTCTGCGGGCCGCAAGACAAGATCTTGGACGGATTGCCAACTTCACCCGCGATCAACAGCGTGCCGTCATGCTGCCAATGGATATTGTCAGGATGGAAATCTCCCAGCGGAACACGCGTCGGGGTACGACGTCCATCTCTGGAGAGAATCCATAGCGCGTTATTCGTCCAAGCGGCCACGTAAAGCGTCCTGCCATCGGCGGAGCTCTCGATGCCGTTGTCTCCGGGCAGATCACTGCCCTTCAGGTGGACCCACCCGGTTCGCTTCGACCAGATCATGACGAAACCGCTGGGGCGACCAGCAATGAGCTTGGCCAGTTTCGGGTCATCGGGTGAACCAAAGCTCGTCACCGCTACGCCGTCAGGCAACGGCGCCACGGCATTCGCCAAGACCGTTGACGGGACGTGCACGCAGCCCTGCCAAGTCAACGCGACACTTCTGCCTTGCACATGCCATTCGAACATCTCGATGGACTGTTTGCCACCATGGTTGACCGCATACAGCCGGCCGTGATCCGGACCGTCGGAGCGGCTCGATAGCCCATGGGTGATCAGCCCGCGGAAGTTCCGCGGCG
>Ga0207705_10001435_pt1 | contig 19001 bp, 19 predicted proteins | sample KBSC13metaG_FD_184314 | JGI IMG/M metagenome (GOLD analysis project Ga0207705, IMG submission 184314) | Corn rhizosphere microbial communities from Kellogg Biological Station, Michigan, USA - KBS C1-3 metaG (SPAdes) (version 2) | ecosystem: Host-associated > Plants > Roots > Rhizosphere > Soil ... | reverse complement strand
GCAGCGTGTGGGCACGATGCGAGCGGTCCTGCACGTCATCCCGCTTGAGCCACTTCGCGGCCGTCGCCCGCGTGATGCCGAAGACCTTTGCCGCCTGACGATCCGATAGGCCGGAGTCCTTGATCTCTTGCCGGACTTTCGGGGTCGTACGCGCTTGCGGATGGATGCGTGAACTCATGCTGCGGACTGCTCCTGTTGCGGTTGAATGCCGGAACTGCTGAACCCAGCAATCAAGTCGCCCAGCATAGCCCTTGCACGGAACAAAGGCCAGCTACGGCGAGGAACATGATCACACGAAACTAAACATGTAGCCCGGGTTTTTTTTTGATCTGGATAACCAGACAGCATGGAATCGTTTGAAAGCGGCCCGGGTGCGCAACCCGGGCCGTTTTGATTTTTACCGCTGGCGACAGGTCAATGAGTTTTCAGATGTAAAGCTCGCCCATCATGCAAATGCCGATTGATGGATTTTGTTCTTCTATTGATGAATTTCTTTCGATGGCCAGAAATCCGGGCGGATTATAATTTTTTGTAATCTTGGCACTACAGCGCCATCAGTTTTTGCATTCCGCCGTTTGAAGCTGCACTGGCCGCTCGTCTCTGTTCGAGAGCAGCGGCTTGCTTCGCTATTCAGCTTTAACAACACACTAAACGACACGAGCGTCTCCAAAGTCGATTTTGATTTTGGCGATTCGTCTCGTCATGGTTTTTTCAAATTAAAAGGATGAGCATGTCAAGAGGATTGATATGTGCCGCAGGATTCTTCCTGGCGGCCCATCTCATTAATGCTGTTGCCTCCGAGGAGGAGGCATCCATCGACCCCGAGAAGTTTGCGGAGTTATTGGTCGTGCCCCGCCAAGCCGAAATGGAAAAATGTTTCGGATTGCCCGACGTTAAGACTGCGGAATGCAACGGCGACGATGGATCAGAAGAATGCAGGGCGTCCGAGAAAAGACCCAAGGATGGCTCGGAGTTCAAATACGTGCCGCGCGAGACATGCACCAGGCTTGGTGGCCAAAAAATGATGGCCAAACATCCTAAACCGCAGAAGTGAGCTCGTGACACTGGTGGCGTCCATTTCGGACGCTGGAGACACACGATCATTCCGCTGGTAAATCGAGACAAGAAGAATGAAAACATCCAAAAAATCCGCTGCACGCATGGGCAGCAGCTTGGCCGCTTGCGGCCTGGTCTGCCTGAGTCTTGCCGCCTCTGCACAAGAATCCACGCCAGCAGAATATCCTCAAACGGTTGTAGTCACGGGCAAACGTCCAGATTCCACGCCGGCAGAATATCCTCAAACGGTTGAAGTCACGGGCAAACGTCCAGATGCCCCTACGTCTATTTCCGATTACATGCAGCCGCCCCCGCCCATGTCCAGCATTGTCATACTTCCCCAACGGAACTACATGATGCAGCACGGGCAGAACAATAGCGCGCTGACAGACCCGTCTTGCAGCAAGGCCACGTTACCCGACATTAATCCAATGAAACCTCGCCCAGTGGTCATCGCCACTGGCGAAAAGGTCAAGCTGGAAACGGATTTCGTCGCCAATTCTTCCGAACTGTCCCTGCAGCGGACGTACCGAAGCATGCACAAGTGGGGCATTCTCTTTGGACCGAACTGGGTGTCCGGGCTGGATCATCCAAACCTGGTCTTTGGCGGCTCGGTGAACTCGCAATATTATCAGTGGATCAAACTGGTCGACTCCACTGGGGCAGAGCACGTCCTCAATTATGTCTCTCCGCCGCCCGGTTTCCCTGCGAATGTCACAGTCTATTCGGGTGATTATGGAATGATGTCCTATTACTCGGATACCAGGCAATTTGTCCTTAAAAAAGACGGTGTGACCTACACATATTTGTCCGATGGAAGATTTGACAGTATCACCAATGGCAGTGGCGCAGCCCTCGTCAAATACGTCTACAGGCAGGACCTGGGAGGTATCCTGTTTGCGATCTCGAACAGTGCCGGACAGTCGCTGGTGCTGACCTGGTCCGGCGGTCGCGTCACGCAGATCACGGATCCGAATGGACAGCTATGGCAATACACCTACGACGCGAAAGGCATGTTGGTCAAGGTGACCGCTCCGGCAGCGAGCGGCGCCATTGCCGATACCCGCGAATATCTGTACGAAGATTCGCGCGACGGAACGCTGCTGACTGGCATCAAGGTCAACGGCGCGCGCTATAGCACATACGCGTACGATGCCAACAAACGGGTCATCGATAGCGCGCTGGCCGGGCGCGAGGAATTCGAGACCTTTACCTATGGTTCGAATTACACCGACGTTACCGATGCGCGCGGCGAGACGGAGCGCTACACGTACTTTGATTTTTATGGTGACAAACGCCTTGTATCGCGATCACGCAGCGCCAGTACCACTTGTCCGGCAGCCGTGGCCACGACGGTTTACAACTCGGCCGGGGAAGTCGACTATACCCTGGACTGGGAAGGCAATAAGACCCAGTACGTTTTTAACAGCAACAAAGCTCTGGTAAGTGTCACGACGGCGGCGGGTACGGCCAATGCCTTGACGACCTTCAATACCTGGACGGGCAGCACGCTGGCTTCGACCGAGTATCGCGACGCCAACGGCAGCGCGATCCGGCGTATCAGTTACACGTACAAAACCAATCCGCAGAGCCTGGACTATCAGATGCTCGACACCGTCACCGACACGGACGTGGGCAACGGGACACAAAGAAAGATAGGCTACGGTTACAGCTTCTATCCCGACGGCATGTTCGCGACACGCACCACGACCTATTACCTGTCGACGGGCAACGAGACAGAGACGGTGTCCTATGACGCCTATGGTAACTTGACCAGCCGTACCAACCGGCTGGGCCAGACGGAGTCGTTCAGCGGCCACGACAAACTGGGCAATCCGGCGACCGCAGTGGACGTCAATGGCATCAGCCATACCTATGCGTATAACCTGAACACGACGTTGAAGTCGGTAACAGACAGGTTGCCAACGGGCGATCGCACTACCACCTACACCTATAACGGTAACCGTCAGGTGACCGATGTCCTATATCCCGACGGTAGTGCCGTGCGCTATCGCTACACGGACAGCGGTCGTCTCCAGCAAGTCGGCGATGCCCAGAACCGCTTCCAGACAATCGCTTACACACCATCGACGCTCACCACGGTCACGTCGTCCGGCAGGTTCACGCCCGGCCTGAGCGGCAGCACGCCGACGGCGGTGGCCGCCACGGATTTCATTACGACTTCCAAGACCGATTCTCTGGGGCGTACTTATACGGTCACGGGCAACAACGGCCAGAGCACCAACCTGCGTTACGACAGGAATGGCAACCTGACGTCGATCAGCGACGCCAACGGCAACTCGACCACGTTCGAATACGACGCCCAGCAGCGCCGCACCAAGGTGACGGCGATGCCGGAGGGCAGCGTGACGCAGCGGCATTTCAATGCGGCCGGCAATCTCGACTGGGTGCGCGACGCCCGCAGCCTGCAGACCAATTACACGTACAACGGTTACGGCGAACTGGCCAGCGTGACGAGTCCGGACACCGGCCTGACCTCGTACACCTACGACGACGACGGCCGCCTGTCCAGTGAGACGCGCGCGAACGGCGTCGTGATTCGCTACACCTGGGACGGCCTTGGACGGATCAAATCGCGCACGAGCGGCGCGATCACCGAGTCGTTCACCTATGACGCGGGCACGTATGCCATCGGGCACCTGTCGAGCGTCACCGATGGTAGCGGCCAGACCAGTTACACCTACACCGCCGCCGGCGAACTCGCTTCACAGACGACCGTGATCGCGGGACAGACGTTCACGACGACCTGGACCTATGATGCGGTCGGCCGCCGGCAGACCATGACGTACCCGTCCGGCCTGACGCTGACCTACGGCTATGACGCGTACGGCCAGCTGAACCAGGTGACCAGCAACCTGGCCGGCACCTGGAGCACCCTGGCCGACAGCTTCCTGTACCAGCCGGTGTCGGGCATGCCGTACGCGTGGCGCTTCGGGAACAACCGGCCGCGCCTGCTGACCTACGACAACGATGGCCGGCTGGCACGGATCGACAGCACGACGGCTGTGCAGCAGATGGACATCGGCTACGATGCCGGCGACCGCATCAGGACGCGCTCGAACAACGTCGACACGAGCAAGTCGACCACCTACGGCTACGACGGCACGTCGCGCCTGACGTCGGCCTCGCGCACGGCCGGCAGCGAATCGTTCACCTGGGACCTGGTCGGCAACCGCACTTCGCAAAACAGCCCGGGCGTGAACTACAACCTGGTGATGGACACCCGGAGCAACCGACTGAGTAGGTTGAGTCCCGTCTCGGGCGGTTCGTCCCGAAATTTCTACTATGACGCGGTTGGCAACCTGTCATCCGAAAACCGGGGCGCAGTCTTTAATTATGGACACGACGCCTTCAACCGCCTGGTGAGCGATACGGTCCAGCCCCCTGGATATGGGACCATCACACTGGGCACCTACACCTATAACGCGTTCAACCAGCGTGTGCAGAAAGTGTCGTCGTCCGGCACAGCCCGATACGTGTACGGACCGGGCGGCGAACTGCTGGCTGAAACCGGCCCGTCCGCCACCGACTACGTGTGGCTGAACGGGCAGTTGTTCGGTATCGCGCGCGCGGGGCAGTTCTATGCCAGCCACAACGACCAGGTCGGGCGGCCGGAGGTGCTGACGGACAGCGGTGGCACGCCGGTCTGGCGGGCCGATAACACGGCGTTCGACCGGACTGTCACGCTGAACACTGTGCCGTTGAATATTGGCTTTCCGGGGCAGTACTACGATGCGGAGTCCGGGTTGTGGTACAACTGGAATCGCTACTATGATCCGACGTTGGGGCGGTATATCGAGAGCGATCCGATTGGACTGGCTGGTGGCGTTAATACGTATGCATACGTTGGTGGCAATCCGGTTGACGGTTTTGATTCAACGGGGCTTGCTCCAGGAAGGGGAAATGACCTGCGGTGCGTGAACCGTAATTGTAGGGCATGGCATGCGGGTGTTACTGGAAACGGACTCTGTCCGGATTGCGATAATAGATCAAAAGATCCTGCTGGAGGTGTTCCCGCTGACCCTGAAGATCTGGATCCGAAACCGGATGATGATGCTAAGTCGTCAAAACCTTGCCCTACCGGCAATTCCAATGCAAAAACAGCTGCAAAGGCCGGGGCAGCCGCGGGCGGGATATACCTTCTGTATCGAGGAATCCGAATTTTGCCGTCGATGTTGCCGCCATTATGGTGGACAATCCCGGCAAATGTGGCTACTCCTTGAGGTGGATCTTAAATTTAATTGAGGGTTGTAACTATGGCGGTTCCAGTCGAGGATATGGGGCGAAAAAAAACGAAATTTGTCATTGAATTTATTGGTCCATCCGTAGGTTGTATTTCGGATGAAGTTACCTTCGAAACCGATGACATCGTAGGTCTATGTGAAATTCTCAATTTGGAAGACTGTGATGTTTCTCCTGATTTAAATTATTGGCTAGAGCTTTCTGATGTCGAAAAAATTAAAAAACGTTTCGGCATCATGGATAAGACGCCTGATACTGTTGCGTTACTTCGTACATGGGATCAATTGGATGAGCGGCCTTATAAAATTCACACGAATCGTGAGCTTGTAATGATGCTCTCGGGAGAGAAGCCGTTTTCGGCATTTTCAGAAAGATGTTCTGTCGAGTCAGAGCGCGAATACCCGGAAAAATATTTTGATCCACATGCAAAGGAAGGTTTATTTGTTAAGAAAATATTTTTCACTGGGGATGGAAGTAGAAAAACTAGGCATATCCTTTACGCCAAAGTTGGAGAGGAGTGGCGCATCGAGGCATACAGGTTACTAGTGGTAACAGCGGAAAAAGAAGGGTGGAATCGAGGTTTTGAGCGAATGCAGGGGACGCTGCTTGGTTACGATGACTGGCAAAATGATATTAATATAAATATAATTTATGGCAGTCAGAAGTAGTAGCTCGGTGTTCAGTTCCGCGCAATCATGCGCTTCGTCGTTGGTTTTGTGTCGAATCCGATCGACTGGCTAGTGGTGTCAACACTTATGCATATGTGGGCGGTAATCCACTTTCTTATGTCGATCGGGACGGTCATGCTGAAGAGTTGCCGCCACTTCAACGCATTCACAGCGATAAGACCTTGGACAGTGGCTCAAATCGTTATAGTACCGATTATTGGAGGACGCAGCCGACCGAGAAGATCAAAGAATCCTTGAGGCCGGGGCCAAATAATCCCGATTATTTGAAGGTTAAACCAGATGGGCGGGTTGTCGACGGCAATACGCGTATCCGTGTTCTGACAGAACGTGGTGTCGACGTGAACAAGCTCCCGAGAGGAGCCGGATTCACTTCATTGGGATTTTGCTCAACGATCGCTGCCGGGGCAATCTTGATGTTGATTCCCGCAAACTCTTGTGATGATCCTTGCAAATGTGGTGACCTATGCACGAAATAGAAATTCCTGACTTAAGCGGGCTCTCGCGTGACGCAAAAATTCTGTTTTTGATTCGACTCGGATACGCGTATTCTATTCGGCTGCGTGGCAACTATGATCAACTGAATGTTGATCTTGACGCCTCTTTGCGTGGCACTAATGAGTCCGCTCATCGGCTATTTCAAGGCCTGCTCGGGCTGATGTTGGACCGTCCAGATCGCATACCCGATCAGACAATACTTCTAATTTTAAGGGACCTAGCAAAAGAAGCCGGGTTTGAACTCGATTTTGCTGCTGCGCTCTCAGAGGCCTGGGCACAATCTTCTCACTGATTCTCTCTAAAATCGCGAAAATGCGCGTCTGGAAAAAATCCTGCCCAATGCTGGAGGTGTGCCTTCGTTTTGTCGCCGCAAGCCGTTGATCTGCCTGAGAAAAGTGCCTGCACATACGACGGAAGTATGACGGGGCAAACTATCTATGCATATGTCGGGGGCGTCCGATTTCGGATATAGATCCTACTGGGGAAGTAGGTCTTCCAGGAGGAATTGCGATTGTTCTGGGAGCCTATACTGTCTATAAGGTTTGCGAAAAGGCTCACGATGTATATAAAGATTGGAAGGCTGCTCAGAAATCAGTTGATGACGTTGCTAATAAAACTGAAGCGTCTCGTGAGGCGATGCAAAAATGCGTTCGTACAGGTGCTTGCGAGGGTATGAGTAAGGCGATGTCTGAGGCGGACATGGCCAAGCGCAAAAATGTAGACGCAGCGCGAGAATTGGGTAAGGAGTATACGAAATCACTGCCTGACATTGTTAAGGCTGCGGCAAAATGAAATCAATTAAAGATAGGTATATAGTATTGACAGCTTTTTCTGCTGTTGCGTTAATTCTTCTGCTAAGTGGTGCATTAATGCTTTATGCGTCTCGTGATGCTGGGTTATTTCTTGAGCCAAATTCGGCTATTACGAAGGAGAATGCGAATTTGCTTCAGAAGGCATTTCCAAGTTTGCAGGAGGTAATGCAAAGTTTTGTTGAGGAATCTCTCGCGCAGCGTGCAAGGCTGCGAGCTATTCGACAGTTGTGGACTGACTTGGGTGAATTTCTTCTTCTGCTCTTTATTATTCAGGCTGGGTGCATCGCCGGATTTTTGCTCCTAAATCGTTCGGGCACTGTGTCAAAATAATGCCTCTATGCATATGTTGAGGGAGATCCAGTTTCTCTCGTTGATCCCTTCGATTGTTATGATTATAATTTTTATTATTGCCCTAATTTCGCTTTTGCCTGTTTCCTGTTCGGAGGAGTCGTGGTGGCCACGTGCTCGTTTTGATCATGATAAATGGATGCAGACAAGCGGGAAAGGGAGGTACGTGTTTGTCCGAGATTTAATCGAAAGTCGGCGCTTAAATGGTCTTACTAAAACAGAGTTTTTTTGATGTCTTAGGGAAGCCTGGCTATGAGGACTCTGAAGGAAAGTACATGACTTACGTTATCAAGGAGGATAGCGAAGTATATTTTTTGGATATCCGTTTTCGAGACGACAAGGCGGGAAAAATCGTCGAGAGAGTTTTTGTTCGTCTTGCTTGAAATTATTTGTCCATCCGCGCCGAAAAGAGCGCCCTTTGGCACCCCTTGTTGTGCAAATCCGGTCGGTTTGCTGAAAACGGAATAAGAACAAAGATAGCCGAAAGAATTGCGCCTAACTCTGCCTGGAGACGATCATGCTATGTTGCGCACATGCGATTTTTTACTTTCAGCTTCTTCATCAGAAGCAGGATACGTTCCTCGTCCATGAGAATGTCTATTTCGTCGATGCCATTGATGTGGATCAGGCAAGAATGGAAGCGATTCAGATTGCCAAGGGAAATGAGGATCTTGGCGAGGACGGGTGCCTTGAGCTTAATGAACAAAAGGTCGCTTATATATTTGCTGGTATCCGAAAAATCATTGAACTCGAAACCCGCCCGACTCCGATAAGTTACCAAGGCATGGCTGGATTGGAGTTAACTTATTCGGAATTTGAAGTGGATAACCTAGATCAAGTCTTCGCCCTCGCCAGGGGGGATATGGTTGAAGTTTTGTACAGAGAATAATCCACTTCGTGCAACGAAACGGGAGTTCGAAACTCTTTTTCCTGGATTCAAAGAGTTTGTTGGTACACCATCCACGCTAGGGAAAGCTTTTTCACGCGAAGAGTTGATTCTGTTGGCACAACAGGGCGGACGAATCTAGCAACGAGATGGAAATGGGCGAAGCAACAATGGGTGAAATTCTTTGCGAGAAGACTTTCGGTGCATCTGCCTTTTGCGGTTCTGATTTCTATTCCATTAATTTTTACCTGGGTTTTAATATGAAACGCATTGTGTTCGCTTCCCTCTGCCTGGCAATTTGTACGTCCATCCACGCTGGCGAGGTTGTCCGCATTTGGTCTCCTGGTAAGCATACGGACTCGATCCAGCAAATGATTGCGGAAGGCCGTTGCGTTCCCGCAGTGGAGGCACTCAAGGCTGGCCTTGCGGAGAAAAAGCCCGAGGTAACGTTGTTGGCTGGGACTATGTACGAGGAAGGTTTGTGCGTAAAGGCCAACTGGGATCGCGCGGCTGGCTTGTATATGCGTGCTCAAGATGCTGGTCAGCGCTTCGCCCTGGAGCACCTGATTGCCGGGTATGCACGGCCCGGGCGCGATAACAGCATGGCACTGTACTGGGCGGTACAGGCGCCCGCCCACATGGGGTTGCCGCAGGAATGCCTCCCGGTCGCCGATCCGCTGAAGGACCCGGATGGCTTCGCGGCAGCCATCGACAAGATGCCACCTGCGGTGTTTCAGTCATGCGTCTACACCGCGGGCGTGGTGGCGCAGATTTTTTCCGAAACCAGCTACCCGCCTCTCGCGCTGGACTGGAACGTCACAGGCAAACTTCTCATGGTGTTCGATCCTGCCGCAAATACGGTGGATTGGCTGACGGAAGCGCTGAATGTCCAGGCCACTGCTCCATCAGGCATCCGCAACGACGCCGCCGAGGACCTATTGCAAAATCCGAAGGCGGTCAAAAACAGCTTAGTCAATTACTTGAAGGGCAAGGGTGACTTCGCTCTTAAGCGCTTTGCGCGGCCGTCGACATGGGGATTGGATCGCACATTCCGGTACAAGAGAGAAATCGTATTTTCCATAGAGTGACCTCACCTTCATTCCGGCCTCCGAAGCCCCGCCGTGGAGGCCGGGTGGCAGCATGCTGACGGTAGTGGCCGCCACGGACCAGCGTGTGCAGAAAGTTTCGTCGTCCGGCACAGTCCAATACGTGTACGGGTCGGGAGGGGAACTGCAAGGAAACAGGCTGACCTGCTAGCATGCAGCTCCTGACAATCACGACAGACACGGAGACTACAAAATGCAAATCGGGTACGTCGGCCTGGGCGGCATGGGCCACGCCATGGCAAGCAACCTCATCGAGAAGGGCCACACGCTGCGCGTCTGGAACCGCTCGCCCGCCAAGGCGGCCGACCTCGTCGCGAAAGGCGCAACGCTGGTCGACCACCCCGGCCAGGCGGTGGCCAGCGACGGCATCGTGTTCACGATGGTCGCGGACGATGCTGCGTTGGACCAGGTCACGGGTGGCCCGGACGGCATCGCCGCGAAGCTGGGCCCGGGCGGCATCCACGTATCCATGAGTACGGTGTCCCCGGAAACGACGCGACGCCTCGCCGCGTTACACGCCGAGCGCGGCGCGGCATTCATCGCCGCCCCGGTGTTCGGACGTCCGACCGCAGCGGCCGCTGCGATGCTGTTCATCCTGTGCGCGGGCGCCGAAGCCACGCGCGCCAAAGTCATCCCGCTGCTGGAGACGATGGGCCAGCGCGTGTTCCCGCTGGGAGACGACCCCGTCGCCGCCAGCATCGTCAAGCTGGGCGGCAATTTCATGATCATGGGCGTTATCGAGGCGATGGCGGAAGCGGCAACCCTGTGCGAGAAATATGGCGTCGCGCGCAAGGACATGATCGACGTGATGACCCAATCGATCTTTGCTACGCCACTGCACGTCAATTACGGCAAGCTGATCGCCGCGCACGATTACGCCAACCCCGGCTTCAAGCTGTCGCTGGGCTTCAAGGACGCGAATCTCGTCCTCGCCGCCGCCGACCGGGCGCGTGTGCCGATGCCGCTCGCGAGCATGATGCACGACCGGTTCCTCGCCGCGATGGCGAAGGAGCGCGGCGAGCTGGACTGGACTGCGGCCGCGCTGAACGTGGCGGAAGACGCGGGTTTGCGCTGATCACTCGCGCGCCGTGGCGGCGTCCGGTTCGATGACGAGCAGGTCGCCATCGAGCCGCGCCGCCGTCCCCAAGTCGCGGCACAGGGCCTGCATACGGGTATATATCCACGTGCGCTGCGTATGGTCGGCCGGAGCCGCACGCCCGTGGCGGATGAACACCGGATGCAGCACGATACGCCGCAGGGCATCGTCGCCGAGCTGCACCTCGAACAGCAGTTGATGATCGTTGCGCAGATGCGGATCGACGGCATAGTCGTCCACGAGGTCGCCGGCCGCATACAGGATAGTACAGCCCCGGTACAGCTCGACGCCGTGGAACACGTGGGCGCTGTGGCCGTAGACGATCTTCCAGCCGACGTCGATGGCGGCGCGGGCCAGGCGGCGCTGGCGTTCCGACGGCGCCGTCACCATGTTCGGCCCCCAGTGGAGGGACAGCACCGGCCAGCGCACGCCGGCCGCGCGCATGGGCGCGAGCGCGCGCGCGAAGGCGCCGACGGCGGCCGTCTCGTCGTGCAGGCCGAGCCAGGCGATGCCGGGATGGTCGTCGGTGGCGGCGAAATCGTCCTGGTGGTCGCAGAACGCCGCCATGCCGACCAGTACCTCCCCGCACGGCACGACGGCCGGAGATTGCGCCCACGCGCGGTCCGGACCGGCGCCCGTGTGGGCGATGCCGTGCGCGTCCAGGATGCGCAGCGTGTCGGCCAGGCCCCGCACGTCGTAGTCGAGGCTGTGATTGTTTGCGAGGCTGACGAGCCGGATGCCGGCATCGACCAGCGCCTGGCCGGCCTCGGGCGGCGCCGCGAAATAATACGCCTTGGGAGCGCCATGCCAGCGCCCGGTGCTGTCAGTGAGTGCGCACTCCAGGTTGGCGATGCCGAGGTCGGCCGAGCGCAGCAGCGGCGCGACGCCCGCCAGCGGCGCGTGGATGCCGTCGCGCAGCATGACGTCGCGCACGAGGCGGCCCAGCATGACGTCGCCGCCGAACATCAGGCGCAGGCCGGTCGCCATCCCGGCCTCAGCCGCTCGCAAAATGGCCGGCGAACCAGGCGGTCGCCAGCCGGGCGACTTCTTCCAGCGCGCCCGGTTCGTCGAACAAATGGGTGGCGCCGGGCACGATCTCCAGCCGTTTTGTGCAGCCCAGCTCGGCGTATGCCTGCTCGTTCAGGGCAATGACGGGGGTGTCGGCGCCGCCCACGATCAATAATGTCGGCGCCTCGACGGCGCGCAGGGCGCCACCGCCGGCCAGGTCCGGCCGGCCGCCGCGCGACACGACGGCGGCAACCCGCACCGCCGGGTCGGCCGCCAGCAGCAGCGCGGCGGCGGCGCCCGTGCTCGCGCCGAACAGGCCGAGGGGCAGGGCGGTCGTCGCCTCCTGTGCGCCCAGCCAGGCGGCGGCCGCGCGCAGGCGGTCGGTCAGCAGGACCATGTCGAAGCGGTTGTGGATCTGCCGGTCTTCATCCGGCGTGAGCAGGTCGAGCAGCAGGGTGCCGATGCCGGCGTCGCGCAGCACGTGCGCCACGTGGTTGTTGCGCGGACTGAGCCGGCTGCTGCCGCTGCCGTGTGCGAACAGCACGATGCCCACCGCGGCGCGGGGCACCTCGAGCATCCCTTCCATCGTGGCCGCGCCGTTGTCAATGTGGACCAGGGCTCTGATCATGTTCGTTCTCCCTTGAGAGACTTGGACCGTCGCCGGCGCCGAAGATTCGCCGCCGCCGCCACACGGCATTGCCGGATTGTTAAATATCAGCGAGTGGCGAAAGGCTCGAATAGCGATCTTCCCGACATGCCGGACATGACGTTCGATGCGTATCGCTACGCCTCCGTCCTACGTCCTTTTATTACGTTTCTGCAAGGCATTTGTTAAGGAAATTCAATAAAGTGAAACAATCTTCGTATGCATAAGTTAGTAAAAACAAGCACTTAGGTTCAAAAATATCTGACTCATGATTTAGTAATGTTGTAATATCACGTCGATAACATGATCCGGATTGGGCTGCGTCCTGCAGGCATTGGCCTTTCTGCACTACAATACGGGATTCTCAAAATACCAATATTCACTGTGTCCAACCTCGTCGAAATCCGCGACCTGCATTTTTCGTATGGCGATCGCCCGATCCTGCAGAACCTGAGCATGGACTTCCCGCGCGGTAAACTGATTGCCGTGATGGGTGGCTCCGGTTCGGGCAAGACGACGGTGCTGCGCCTCATCGGCGGACAGATCAAGGCCCAGCGCGGTACCGTCGCGGTGAACGGCGACATCGTGAACCAGCTCGATACGGAAGGTTTATACCGCTTGCGCCGCAAGATGGGCATGCTGTTCCAGTTCGGCGCGCTGTTTACCGACCTGACCGTCTTCGAAAACGTGGCCTTCCCGCTACGCGAGCATACGGATTTGCCGGAAGAATTGATCCGCGACCTGGTGCTGATGCGCCTGAACGCCGTCGGCCTGCGCAATGCGGCCGGCCTGAAGCCGAACGAGATCTCGGGCGGCATGGCGCGCCGCGTGGCGCTGGCGCGTGCCGTCGCGCTCGACCCCGCGCTGATCATGTACGACGAGCCATTCGCCGGCCTCGATCCGATCTCGATGGGCGTGACCGCCAACCTGATCCGCAACCTGAACGATGCACTCGGCTCGACGTCGATCCTCGTCTCGCACGACGTGAACGAAACCTTCATGATCGCCGATTACGTTTATTTCCTGTCCGCCGGCAGGATCGTGGCCGCCGGTACGCCGGAAGAAATGCGCCACTCGGCCGATCCGTATGTCAAACAGTTCGTGAACGCCGAGCCGGACGGGCCCGTGCCGTTCCACTATCCGGGCAAGTCGCTCGCCGAAGACCTGGGCCTGGAGGGCAAGCGATGACGATGTTTTTGGGATTCATCGGGGGCTTCGTGCTCGACGTGTTCGCACGCATCGGCTTCGTCACGCGCTCGTTCTTCGGCCTGCTCGGCAAGTCGCCAGGCGCGCTGCGCCGGCCCACGCTGATCTCGGAGCAGGTCCACTTCATCGGCAATTATTCGCTGCTGATCATCACCGTGTCCGGCCTGTTCGTCGGCATGGTACTGGGCTTGCAGGGCTATTACACGCTGAGCCAGTTCGGCGCCGAGGAAAAGCTGGGCCAGCTGGTGGCGCTTTCCCTGCTGCGCGAACTGGGCCCCGTCGTCACCGCGCTGCTGTTCGCCGGCCGCGCCGGCACGTCGCTGACGGCGGAAATCGGCCTCATGAAGGCCGGTGAGCAACTGACCGCCATGGAAATGATGGCCGTCAACCCGATCCAGCGTGTGCTGGCACCCCGTTTCTGGGGCGGCCTGATCGCCATGCCGGTGCTGGCCGCCGTGTTTTCCGCGATCGGCGTGATCGGCGGCTACCTGGTCGGCGTGCAACTGATCGGTGTGGACGAGGGCGCGTTCTGGTCGCAAATGCAGGCGAACATCGATGTGCGCCGCGACATCATGAACGGCGTCATCAAGAGCTTCGTGTTCGGCATTGCCGTCACCTTCACGGCGCTGTTCCAGGGCTATGAAGCGCAGCCGACGCCGGAAGGCGTGTCGCGCGCGACCACGCGCACCGTCGTGATCGCGTCGCTGATGGTGCTGGGGCTGGACTTCGTCATGACCGCCTTGATGTTCAACAAGTAATCTGAAGAGTTGGGAAAAACTTATGCATCGTAAATCCATTGACGTCTGGGTCGGTCTTTTTGTCCTGTTGGGTGCGCTGGCGCTCCTTTTCCTGGCCCTCAAGGCCGGTAACATGAGCACGATTTCGTTCACGAAGACGTATGCGATCACGGGCAAGTTCGACAACATTGGCGGCCTCAAGCCGCAGTCGCCGGTCAAGAGCGCGGGCGTGGTCGTGGGTCGCGTGGGCGACATCTCGTTCGACGACAAGAGTTTTCAGGCAATTGTCCGCCTCGATCTGAATCCTGCTTACAAATTTCCGAAGGACAGCTCCCTCAAGATCCTGACATCGGGCTTGCTGGGTGAGCAATACATCGGCATCGAAGCCGGCGGCGACACGAACAACCTCGCCGAAGGCGATCGCATCACCCGCACGCAATCCGCCGCCGTGCTGGAAGACTTGATCAACCAATTTATTTACAGCAAGGCAGCCGAAGGAAAGGACGGTAGCAAATGACGACCCGCAATGACTCCGCCTCGCCGCGCCCCCGCGCCGGCCTGGCGCTGGCACTCGGTGCCGCTGTGTTGCTGAGCGGCTGCGCCACGACCGCCAATCCAAAGGATCCGTTCGAGAAGTTCAACCGTGCGATGTTCAGCTTTAACGACACGGTCGACCGCGTCGCCCTGAAGCCGGCCGCCACGGCCTACAAGAACGCCACGCCGGGTTTCGTGCAGACGGGGGTGAACAATTTTTTTGGTAACCTGACGGATCTGTGGAGTTCGCTGAACAATTTTGCCCAGTTGAAAGGGCAAGATGGCATGAACGACTTCATGCGGTTCGCCGTGAACTCGACTCTGGGCCTGGTCGGCGTGCTGGACATCGCCACCCAGGCCGGCCTGCGCAAGCATAACGAAGACTTTGGCCAGACCCTGGGTTACTGGGGCGTGCCAAGCGGGCCCTACTTGATGTTGCCGCTGCTGGGCCCATCTACGGTGCGTGACACCGCGGCCTTGCCGGCCGACTGGTGGGGCGATTCCTGGACCCATGTGAATGATATTCCGTGGCGTAACGGTGGCATCGCGCTGCGTGCGGTCGACCAGCGCGCCAGCGTGCTGGATGCTTCAAACCTGCTGGAAGACGCCGCACTCGACCGTTACGAATTCATCCGCGACGGCTACATGCAGCGCCGCAGCAGCAAGGTGCTGGATACCGACAAGGCCCAGGAACGTGCCGAAAAAGTCCATGAAAAGCTGGAGCAGGTCCAGGAGAAGGTCGAAGCGAAGCTGGGCGTGAAGCTGGGTCCGAAACCGGTCCCGGAAGATGGCGCGGATGATGTCGCGCCCGCGCCCGCGCCCGCGGCAGGCTCGACGCCGAACAATCCGCCGGTGCCGGCGCCCGTGTCATCCGAACCGGCCCGGAAATAGTTAACCACGGTACAGCCAGGCCGTCCGCGCAGCACGCGGACCGTCCGGCCAGACCCAACCAGACAAAGGAAGTGTATGAAGCCAATCGCACAACTGATCGTGACCGCCGCCGCCGTGGCCATGTCCACCGCCGTCCTCGTCGCTCCGGCCCGTGCCGCCATCGAGGCACCGGATGCCCTCGTCAAGCGCGTCAGCACCGACGTCATCGACAGCGTCAAGGCCGACAAGGACATCCAGGCTGGCAATACCCGCAAGATCATGGACCTGGTGAACACCAAGATCCTGCCGTACGTCGACTCGGACAAGATGACCGCCCAGGCCGCCGGCCGCTTCTGGCGCCAGGCCACGCCGGACCAGCAGAAGCAGCTCGCGGAAGAATTCCGCACGCTGCTCGTGTACACGTACTCCGGCGCGCTGTCGCAGATCAAGAATGAAACCATCGAGTTCAAGCCGTTCCGCGCCGATCCGGCAGACACGGAAGTCGAGGTGAAATCGCAGGTCAACCTGACCCGCGGCGAGCCGATCACCCTGAACTACCGCCTGTCCAAGGGCCCGCAGGGCTGGAAGATCTTCGACCTGAACGTGCTGGGCGCCTGGCTGGTCGAGACCTACAAGAGCACCTTTGCCTCGGAAATCAGCAAGGGCGGCATCGATGGCCTGATCAAGAAGCTGCACGACCGCAACGAGCAGCTGGCCAACAAGCCCCTGAACAAGGCGCCGCAGAAGTAAGCATGGCGGAAGCGAACCCCATGCTCTCGCTCGCAGCCCTGACCTTCGACAACGCCCAGGCGGCGCTGGCTCAGGGCTGTGCGGCCGTGGCCGCCGGCGAAACCGAGTTCGACCTCGGCGGCGTCAAGTCCGCCGACTCCTCGGCCCTGGCCCTGATGCTGGCGTGGCAGCGCCGCGCCCAGGGGCAGGGACGCACCCTGAAGTTCATCAATGTGCCGGCCAATGTCGATGCGTTGGCCAAGCTGTACGGGGTCGATGGCCTGCTCGGCCGCGCATAACGGCCAACCGCACCGACCCCGCGAAAATGCCACGGCCCGGAACGCCGTGGCATTTTCTTCTATAATGGCTGGTTTCCCCGCACGGTTCCGACCTTTTCGGATCCCCCAACGCATGACAGCAGCCATCCAGATCGACAGCGTCGAGAAAAGCTACAAGGGCTTCAAGGCTCTCAAGGGCGTTTCACTGAACATCGAACAAGGCGAATTCTTCGGCCTGCTCGGCCCGAACGGCGCCGGCAAGACCACGCTGATTTCGACCATCGCCGGTCTCATTCGTCCGGACGTGGGCAGCGTGCGCATTCATGGTCATGACGTGGTGAAGGATTTTCGCCAGGCGCGCATGAAGCTGGGCGTCGTGCCGCAGGAACTCGTGTTCGACCCGTTCTTCACCGTGCGCGAGACCTTGCGCCTGCAATCCGGCTACTTTGGCCTGAAGAACAACGACAAATGGATCGACGAGGTCATGGAAAACCTCGACCTCACGCCCAAGGCCGACGTCAACATGCGCGCGCTGTCCGGCGGCATGAAGCGGCGCGTGCTCGTCGCCCAGGCGCTCGTGCATAAACCGCCCGTGATCGTGCTGGACGAACCGACGGCCGGCGTCGACGTCGAACTGCGCCAGACCTTGTGGAAGTTCATCTCGCGCCTGAACCGCGAAGGTCATACGGTCGTCCTGACGACGCACTACCTGGAAGAGGCGCAGGCCATGTGCCAGCGCGTCGCCATGCTCAAGACGGGCAATGTCGTCGCGCTGGACACGATGTCGCAGCTGCTGCGCCGCGTGTCCGGCTCGTCGCTCGTCGTGCACCTGAAACATGGCGGCTTGCCGGAAGGCCTGCGCCACCTGGTCGCGCACGACGAGCACGACGAAGGCAAGAACAATGGCGGTGACACGTACACCCTGCGCGTCAACGACTACAACGAGGTGGAAGGCATCCTCGCGCGCCTGCGCGAATCCGGCGCGGAGATCGACGAGATGCAGCTGCAGCAGGCCGACCTGGAAGACATTTTTATCCAGATCATGGAAGGCTCATCTCAAGCTGGAGCATCGGTACGATGAATTTGTTCTCCGTGGGTTTCAAGACCCTGTTTTATAAAGAAATCCTGCGCTTCTGGAAGGTCGCGACGCAGACCATCGCCGCGCCCGTCGTGAGCGCAATGCTGTATCTGCTGATTTTCGGCCATGTGCTGGACGGCCGCGTGGAGATGCTGGACGGCGTCAGCTATACGTCGTTCCTGATCCCCGGCCTCGTGATGATGAGCGTGCTGCAGAATGCGTTCGCGAATTCCTCGTCGTCGCTGATCCAGTCCAAGATCACCGGCAACCTCGTGTTCATCCTGCTGCCGCCGCTGTCGCACGTCGAGATCCTGTCGGCCTACGTGACCGCGTCCGTGCTGCGCGGCCTCGTCGTCGGCCTGGGCGTGTTCGTCATCACCGCGTGGTTCGCGCACCTGTCGTTCGTCGCGCCGCTGTGGATCGTCGCGTTCGCGCTGCTGGGCGCGGGCATCCTGGGCACGCTGGGCGTCATCGCCGGCATCTGGGCGGAAAAGTTCGACCAACTGGCCGCTTTCCAGAACTTTTTGATCACACCAGCAACATTTTTGGCCGGCGTGTTCTATTCCATTAAGAAACTTCCGCCGTTCTGGCTTGCAGTCTCGCATTTCAACCCGTTCTTTTATATGATTGACGGGTTCCGCTATGGTTTCTTCGGCCAGTCCGACGTGTCGCCCTGGACCAGCCTGGCCATCGTCGCCGTCTTCTTCGTGGCCTTGGCCGCTATCGCAATCAATCTGCTTCGTCGCGGCTACAAGCTGCGCCACTGACAAAACATGGTTACTACACCTGAACTTATCCACGGCTACATCAAGAACGGCCTCGAGTGCGCCCACCTGGAAGTGGAGGGCGACGGCCAGCATTTCAGCGCCGTCATCGTCTCGCCCGCCTTTGCCGGCAAGAGCCGCATCCAGCGTCACCAGATCGTTTACGCGGCCCTGGGCGACCGCATGCGCGAGGAAATCCACGCGCTGTCGATGAAGACCCTCACTCCCGAAGAGTATCAAGGATAATCGATGGACAAGCTCCAGATCGTCGGCGGCAAGCGCCTGAACGGTGACATTCCCATCTCGGGCGCCAAGAACGCGGCGCTCCCGATCCTGTGCGCGGGCCTGCTGACGGCCGGCGACCTCGCCCTGTCGAACGTGCCGCGCCTGCACGACGTGC
>Ga0207705_10001434_pt1 | contig 19002 bp, 15 predicted proteins | sample KBSC13metaG_FD_184314 | JGI IMG/M metagenome (GOLD analysis project Ga0207705, IMG submission 184314) | Corn rhizosphere microbial communities from Kellogg Biological Station, Michigan, USA - KBS C1-3 metaG (SPAdes) (version 2) | ecosystem: Host-associated > Plants > Roots > Rhizosphere > Soil ... | reverse complement strand
CGTGCAGCAACAGTACGGACGGGCCCTGCCCCGTCATCGTCGTATGGATGCGGATGCCGTTCACGTCCAGCATGAGGGATTCGTCGATCACGCCCACCTCCTTGACTATGCGTCCGGCACCGACTGTTCAGGCGGGTCCGCGCCGGCGCCCTGCGCGGGCCAGTGCCGCGGCGATCTCGCCAACGATGCCCCGCCGGAACAACAGCACACAGGCAACAAAGATGAGGCCCGTGACGATGCCGACGGATTCTCCAAGTGATGCGAACCATTCTACATGCGTCGCCTCGGCCAGGAAGTTCCCGACGTCGCCGAGCTTATTTTCCAGCGCGACGATGAGGAAGGCGCCCAGGATCGGCCCGGCCAGGGTGCCCATGCCGCCCACGAGCGTCATCAGGATGACGAGGCCGGACATGGTCCAGTGCACGTCCGTGAGCGTCTCGAAGCCGAGCACGACCGTCTTGGTCGCGCCGGCGAGACCGGCCAGCGCGGCCGACAGCACGAACGCGACCAGCTTGTAGTTGTCCACGTCGTAGCCCAGAGATATCGCACGCGCTTCATTTTCCTTGATGGCTTTAAGCACCTGCCCGAACGGCGAGTGCACCGTGCGCACGATCAGCGCGAAACCGCCGATAGCCAGCGCCAGCACGACGTAGTACAGGTTGATGTCGTTGCCGAGGTCGAGCAGGCCCAGCAGCTTGCCGCGCGGTACGCCCTGCAGCCCATCCTCGCCATGCGTAAACGGCGCGCGCAGCGCGGCGAAATACACCATCTGGGCCAGGGCCAGGGTGATCATCGCAAAATAAATGCCCTGGCGCCGGATGGCCAGCAAGCCCATCACGAGGCCCAGCGCGGCGGCCGCGAGCACGCCCACCAGCAGCGAAAGTTCGAACGGCAGCTTGAGGCCCGTCAGCGCATAGCCGGTCACATAGCCGGCGCCGCCGAAGAACGCCGCGTGGCCGAACGACAGCAGGCCCGTGTAGCCGATCAGCAGATTGAACGCACAGGCGAACAGGCCGAAGCACAACAGCTTCATCAGGAAGACCGGATAGCCGACGAACGGCGCCGCCAGCGCCACCGCCAGCGCGAGTGCATAGCCCAGCGTTCTGTTCATGACGCCTCCTTATTTTTCTTTGCCGAACAGGCCGGCGGGCCTCAGCAGCAGCACGATCACCATCACGACGAACACGACGACTTCCGACGCTTCCGGGTAATAGACGCGCGTCAAACCCTCGATGACACCCAGCGCTAGGCCGGTGACGATGGAACCGAGGATCGACCCCATGCCGCCGATCACGACGACGGCGAATACGACGATGATGAGGTTCGAGCCCATCAGCGGCGTCACGTTGATGACGGGCGCGGCCAGGACGCCCGCAAAGCCGGCCAGCGCGACGCCGAAGCCATAGGTCAATGTCACCATCAGCGGCACATTGACGCCGAACGCCTCGACCAGCTTTGGATTTTCCGTACCGGCGCGCAGATAGGCGCCCAGCCGCGTCTTTTCGATCGTAAACCACGTCGCCAGGCACACGACGAGCGACGCCAGCACGACCCAGGCGCGGTAATTCGGCAGCATCATGAAGCCGAGGTCGGTCGCGCCGGACAGCGCTTCCGGCACGTCCAGCGTCTGGCCCGATACGCCGAAAAACGAACGGAACACGCCTTCCAGCAGCAGGGTGATGCCGAACGTCAGCAGCAGGCCATACAAATGATCGACGCGGTAGAGCCAGCGCAGCATCGTCTTTTCGATCAGGATGCCGAAAGTGCCCACGATCAATGGCGCCAGCAAGAGCATCATCCAGTAGTTCAACCCGAACGACGTGACCCCGATGTACGCCGCGAACGCGCCCATCATGTACAGCGCGCCATGCGAGAAATTGATCACGTTGAGCAGGCCAAAGATCACGGCCAGGCCGAGCGACAGCATCGCATAGAACGAGCCGTTGACCAGGCCCAGCAGCAGCTGGCTCATCATGGCCTGCAGGGGCACGCCGAATATCTGCATGGGATTACTTCCAGGCCGCGCACTTGGTCTCGGCCTTGGTCGTGTACGCCTGCGCACCCGGGATCGTGGCCACGACCTTGTAGTAATCCCAGGGCGCCTTCGACTCGGCCGGCGTCTTGACTTGCATGAGGTACATGTCGTGCACCATGCGGCCGTCCGGACGGATCTCGCCATTCTTCGCGAACATGTCGTTGATCTTGGTTTTTTTCAGCTGGGCCATGACCTTGTCGCCATCGTCCGTGCCGATCGCCTTGACGGCGTTCAGGTAATTCATCGCGGCCGAATAATCCGCCGCCTGCAGCGACGACGGCTCCTTCTTCATCTTCGCAAAATATTTCTTGGCCCACGTGCGCGTGTCGTTGTTCATGTCCCAGTACCAGGCGTCCGTCAGGTACAGGCCCTGCGTCGTCGCCAGGCCGAGGGTGTGGATATCGTTGATGAACACGAGCAGGCCGGCGATCTTCATCTTGGTCGTCAGCCCGAATTCCTTCGCGGCCTTGACGGAATTGATGAAGTCGCCGCCGGCATTCGCCAGCCCCAGCACCTGGGCTTTCGACGATTGCGCCTGCAACAGGAACGACGAGAAATCGGAGGCGCCGAGCGGGTGCTTGACGCTGCCCAGCACCGTCCCGCCATTGGCCTTGATGACGTCGGTCGTGTCCTTTTCCAGCGACTGGCCGAACGCGTAATCGGCCGTGAGGAAATACCAGGTCTTGCCGCCCTGCTTGACCATCGTGGCGCCCGTGCCGCGCGCGAGCGCGACCGTGTCATACGCGTAGTGCACGGTGTACGGCGAGCACTGTTCGTTGGTCAGTTGCGCGGTGCCGGAGCCGATCGCGATAAACACTTTTTTCTTTTCCGCCGCGACCTTGGCCATGGCCAGGCTGGCGCCGGAATTCGTCCCGCCGATCAGCATGTCGACGCCCTGCTGGTCGAACCATTCACGCGCCTTGCTGGCGGCGATGTCCGGCTTGTTCTGGTGGTCGGCGACGATGAACTGGATCTTCTTGCCATTGATGGCGCCCCCCATGTCCGCGATCGCCATGCGCACGGCTTCGGCCCCGCCATTGCCGTCGATGTCGGAATACACGCCGGACAGATCCGTGATCATGCCGATCTTGATCACGTCGCCCGAAATCTGGGCAAAAACGGGCGTGGACAAACCGGCCGCGCAGGCGGCAGCGATAAAGACGATGGCGGTGCGCGTCGTGCGATTTATGGTGCGTTTCATGAGGTCTCCAGGTCGATGATCAAACGCCCAGCAATTCCGTGAGTTCCGGCATGCTGGTCCGCAATTCCCCGGCCGCGATCGTTTTGACGATGCGGCCGTGCTCCATGACATAAAACCGGTCCGCCAGTGGCGCCGCGAACCGGAAATTCTGTTCCACCATGACGATCGTGTAGCCCTTCTCCCTGAGCGTCCGGATCATGCGCGCCAGCGCCTGCACGATCACGGGCGCCAGCCCTTCCGATATCTCGTCCAGCAGCAGCAGGCGCGCGCCCGTGCGCAGGATGCGTGCCACGGCCAGCATCTGCTGCTCGCCGCCGGACAGCCGCGTGCCCGGGCTGTGGCGGCGTTCGTACAGGTTCGGAAACATCTCGTAGATCTCGGCCACGGCCATGCCGTCCCCATGGCCGGCCAGCCGCGGCGGCAACATCAGGTTTTCCTCGGTCGACAGCGAGGAGAATATGCCGCGCTCTTCCGGGCAATAACCGATGCCGAGATGGGCGATGCGGTGCGTCGGCAGGCGGATCGCCTCGACGCCATTGACACGGATGGCGCCGCGGCGCGCGCCCGTCAGCCCCATGATGGCGCGCAACGTGGTCGTGCGGCCGGCGCCATTGCGTCCCAATAAAGTCACGACCTCGCCCGGCTGCACGGCCAGGCTGACGCCATGCAGGATGTGCGATTCGCCATACCAGGCATGCAAGTCGACGATTTCCAGTGCCGCCGTCATCCGTGCGCTCCTTCCAGGGGCACCTCGGCGCTGCCCATATACGCTTCGACGACCTGCGGATTGCGCGACACGGCGTCGTAGTTGCCTTCCGCCAGCACGGCGCCGCGCTGCAGCACGGAAATGCGATCGCAGATGCCGGCGACGACGTTCATGTTGTGTTCGACCATGAGAATCGTGCGGCCGGTCGAGACCTTCTTGATGAGCTCCGTCACCCGGTGCACGTCCTCGTGGCCCATGCCCTGTGTGGGCTCATCCAGCAGCATGAGTTCCGGTTCCATGCCCAGGGTGGTGGCGATCTCGAGCGCGCGCTTGCGGCCATATGGCAGGTCGGCCGTGATGGTGTCGGCGAATTCCGCCAGGTCGACTTCGGCCAGCAAAGCCATGGCGCGGTCGTCGAGTTGCCGCAATGTCCGTTCGCTGCGCCAGAAGTGGTAACTCGTGCCGAGCGCGCGCTGCAGGCCGATGCGTACGTTCTGCAGCACGGTCATGTGCGGAAACACGGCCGAGATCTGGAAGGAGCGGATGATGCCCAGGCGCGCAATCTGCGCCGGCTTCAGGGAGGTGATGTCGGTGCCGTTGAACACGATGCGGCCGGCGGATGGCGACAGGAATTTCGTGAGCAGGTTGAAGCAGGTCGTCTTGCCGGCGCCATTGGGGCCGATGAGCGCGTGAATATGGCCGCGCTGCACCTGCAGGCTGACCCGATCGACGGCCGTAAAACCCTTGAATTCCTTCGTCAGCTCACGTGTTTCCAGAATGACGTCCGGCATTGCGTCTCCCCGCGGTCGTGATGCAATCCTTCAAGCTTTACAAATCATACACACTTTTGGCAATCGTCAAGATACAGCACGAGCCCGGTAAATCGTCCTGCGTTACGTCATGACGCTGCGCAAACCCATTGTGCAAATCTGCCCAGCTAACGCCAGTCACGCGCGATCAGTTCGGCCGTCTTTTCCGCGATCATGAGGGTGGGCGAATTCGTATTGCCGGACGTGATCGTCGGCATGATGGACGCGTCGACGACGCGCAATCTATCCACACCTTTTACGCGCAGGGTACTGTCGACCACGGCGAGCGGATCGTCGCTGCGGCCCATGCGGCAGGTGCCGACCGGATGAAAAATCGTCGTGCCGATGAGGCCGGCCGCTTCCGCCAGCTCGTCTTGCGTGCGGTAATGCGGGCCGGGTTTGAATTCCTCCGGACGATATTTCGCCATGGCCGGCGCCGCCACGATGCGCCGCGTGAGAGACAATGCGTCGGCCGCGACCTTGCGATCTTCTTGCGTGCTGAGGTAGTTCGGCACGATCTTCGGTGGCGCGTAGCTGTCGTTTACGGCGAGCCGGACGTGGCCGCGCGACGTCGGCCGCAGGTTGCAGACGCTGGCCGTGAACGCTGGAAAACCGTGCAGCGGATCGCCGAATTTTTCCAGGGACAGCGGCTGCACGTGGTATTCCAGGTTCGGCGTCGCCTGGGCGGGATCGGAACGGGCAAAGGCGCCCAGCTGCGACGGCGCCATCGACATCGGCCCGCTCTGGAACAGCAGGTATTGCAGGCCGATTTTCATTTTCCCGTACCAGCTCGCCGCGCTCGTGTTCAGTGAAGGGGCGCCCGTGATGCGATAAACCATGCGCAACTGCAAATGATCCTGCAGATTCTCACCCACGCCGGGCGCGTCGACGACTGGCGTAATCCCATGCCGGTGCAGCAGGTCGGCCGGCCCGATACCGGACAATTGCAGGATGTGCGGCGAACCGATCGCGCCGGCGGCCAATAACGTTTCGCGCCGTGCGGTGGCCGTGAATGCGCGGCCACCACCGGAAAATTGCACACCGCGGCAGATGGCACCCTGCTCCGTCCGGTCGACGAGCAGCTTTTCCACATGACAGCCGGTCATGATCGTGAGGTTCGATCTTGCCGCCGCCGGCCGCAGGAACGCCTTGGAGGCGTTCAGCCGGATGCCGCGCCGCTGGTTGACTTCGAAATAGGCACAGCCCGTGTTATCGCCGCCGTTGAAATCGTCGACTTTCGGGATCCCGGTCTCGCTGGCCGCTTCCCGGAACGCATCGAGGATGGCCCACGACAGGCGCTGGCGCTCCACTCGCCATTCGCCGCCGCTGCCATGCGTGGCACTGGCGCCGCCATGATGGTCTTCGCTTGCCTTGAAAAGCGGCAGCACATGTTCCCAGCGCCATGAGGAATCGCCGGTGACGGCAGCCCAGTGATCGTAATCGCCAGCCTGGCCGCGCATATAAATCATGCCGTTGATCGACGAACTGCCACCGAGCACTTTCCCGCGCGGATAGATCAGCGCTCTGCCTGCAAGACCGGGATCCGGTTCCGTCTTGAACAGCCAGTCCGTGCGGGGATTGCCGATGCAATGCAGATAGCCGACCGGAATATGGATCCACAGGTAATCGTCCTTGCCGCCGGCCTCGATCAGCAGGACGTGCACATCGGGCTTGCGCGTGAGGCGGTTAGCCAGTACACAGCCGGCGGTACCGGCCCCCACGATGATGTAGTCGAACTCGCCTGCGGACTCCATGGACCCTCGCTTCGTGATTCGGTTGAGCAAGCTTACCAGATGATCAAGCTCAACAAGGGGGCGTCGGACTGTGGATAAGCGTATGAATATCCACAGGTACGAAATGTGAGGAAGACGGGTTTTTCGCACAGCCGCGATTTTTATCCAGTTTTGCCACAAGGCACATACAAGACCAGCCCACCGGCTTATGCGAACCGTAAACGGTTGATGTTGTGGACAAAACCCGGCTTATCCACAGAAGAGTGGTACCGTTAACTATTACCATCATTCTGTATACAAGCTTTTGGTTGTAAACCTGAGGATTCGCCTTGAACGCGGCGAACCTGCCAAAAAAAAATTTTCGACTTCGGTCATGCCGTACCCTCGACACCATTGACGACGTCGACCGTTCTGGCGTTCTGCTTTCAAAAAAAAAGTCCGACTCCGGACACGCAAGTGACTCAACACGGACGCGACGTCGACCAGGCTGACTGTCAGCCCTGAAAAACAGCCTCTGCCGGCTCAAAAACAACCCGGCTCTGCCCTCTTTGTGGATAAGCTGCTGAATATCCACAGGATCGAATGTGCGGAACTGGTGCCTGAAGCGGTCGCCGATTTTTTGTCCAGTTTCGATCCCATCCAGAACCAAGGTTTGTTCGACGGTTTACGACGCACGTAAACCCTTGAGCTTGTGGAAAAAATCCTGCTTATCCACAATCCACCTCGCGTTTACTATCACTACTATCCTTTCTTTCTCTCCAAGTTAACTAAAGAAGGAAAACTGTCGCAGCGCCTTCAGGACTGTTCCCGCCACACGGCTCGCGGTCACGCCGACATGACGCACACGCCCTTCGTCTGCAAAAAAAAAGCGAAGCCGGCCATCGTTGCCACAACGACGTCGGCGATGACGCAACCTCCTGGTCGCGATTGATCTCTGTCAGCGTTTCGATGTGAGGCAGACACTGCTCGACATCCGTTTTGTCTGCAGAAAGAACGAGACGCTTCCGTCGCATCCACAACGAGACCTCGACCTGCTGACGCTGCGCTCGGGTGAGCGTTGACACTGCAGCATGCAAAAACCACCTGAAAACAGCGCGATTGTGGAAAACCGCCTGCATATCCACAGGACCGGATGTGCAGAACGACCGCTTTTCCTGCTTCCAGGTTTTTTGTCCAACATCGGTTCAGCGCCGATACAATGCTTGTCCAGCCGCTCAGGGAGCGCGTAAACCGTTGACGCTGTAGATAAATTCCGGTTTATCCACAGCCAGGGGCGCGTTTACTATCACTACTATTTTTTATATACATCTTTATCTATAAAACAAAAACAGCGGGAACAACGCGCACAAGGCACCCCAAAACCCGCTCCAGACAACCAAAAACAGGCAAAAACATGCGATTAGGGATCATCAGCGCATTGCACGAAGAACAGCAGGGGCTCGTAGAAGCCATGGAAGGGCCCTACAAGCTCACGCACGGCATGCGTGACTACTTCCTCGGACGACTGTGGGAAATCGACGCTGTGTGCGTTTTATCGCGTATAGGCAAGGTTGCAGCGGCACTGACGACGACAATGCTTGTGGAGAAGTTCGGTGTTACCCACATCCTCTTTACGGGCGTGGCTGGCGCTGGCGACGCTTCGATCCGCGTTGGCGACATCGTCGTGGCCGAATCCCTGGTCCAGCACGACATGGATGCGAGTCCTTTGTTTCCCCGTTATGAAGTGCCGTTGACGGGTTTGACGCACTTCCTGTCCGACAACCACATGGCCTTGCAACTGGCCGATGCGGCGCAACGTTTCCTGGAAGACGACTTCGCCCTCGCCGTCGATCCCGGAGAACGGGCCGTATTCGCGCTCAGCGGGCCGCGGCTGCATCGTGGACTGATCGCCAGCGCCGACCAGTTCGTCAGCGACAGGGACCGCCTGAAGGCGTTGAATACTGCCTTGCCGGGTCTGCTGGCCGTGGAGATGGAAGGCGCTGCGGTGGCGCAGGCCTGTTTCGAGCTGGGGATCCCGTTTGGCGTGATCCGGACGATTTCCGACAACGCCAATGAAAATGCGGCGACGGATTTCATGCGTTTCGTGAAATCCGTCGCCGCGCGTTATGCGTTTTACATCGTCAGGCAGTTCTGCCTGGGCTGGCAGGCATCCGCGGGTGCTCAGTCCAATACACTTTCCGCCCGCACGTAGTCGTACCCCAGGTCCTTCGCCACGGCGGCATAAGTCACCTTGCCTTCGCAGACGTTCAGGCCACTCCTGAGGTGGGGATCGTCGCGCAGCGCCTTTCTCCAGCCCTTGTTCGCTAGCGCAACGGCGTGGCCTATCGTCGCGTTGTTCAGCGCGAACGTCGACGTGCGCGCCACGGCGCCCGGCATATTGGCCACGCAATAATGCACGACGCCATCGACGACGAAGGTCGGATCGGCATGCGTCGTCGGATGCGACGTCTCGAAGCAGCCGCCCTGGTCGATCGCCACGTCGACGACGACCGACCCCTTTTTCATGCGCGCGATCATGGCGCGCGTCACCAGCTTCGGTGCCGCGGCCCCGGGCACGAGCACGCCGCCGATGACGAGGTCGGCCGACAGCACGGCCTCCTCGATCGCATGCGCGTTCGAATACAAGGTGGTAATCCGGTTGCCATAGATCAGATCGAGCTGGCGCAGGCGGTCGACGTTCTTGTCGAGCACGGTCACGCGCGCGCCGATACCGACGGCCATCTGCAACGCATTCGTCCCGACGACGCCGGCGCCGATGATGACGATGTGTCCCGCCGCCACGCCCGGCACACCGCCCAGCAGGATGCCGGCGCCGCCTTTCGATTTCTCCAGGTGGCTGGCGCCGGCCTGGATGGACATCCGCCCCGCCACCTCGCTCATCGGCGCGAGCAGCGGCAGGCCGCCGCCGGGGCCGGTGATCGTTTCATACGCGATGCACACGGCGCCGGATTTCACCAGGGCCGCCGTCTGCTCCGGATCCGGTGCGAGGTGCAGATACGTGTACAGGATCTGTCCCGGCCGCAGCATCGCGCATTCCTGCGGCTGCGGTTCCTTGACCTTGACGATCATCTCGGCCTGCGCAAAGACGTCTTGCGCGGACGCGGCCATCGTCGCGCCGGCGGCCGTGTATTGCTCGTCCGTCAACCCGATGCCGGCGCCCGCGCCGGCCTGCACGATGACACGATGACCGCGCGCGACCAGTTCATGCACGCTGGGGGGCGTGAGACCCACCCGGAATTCATTGTTTTTGATTTCTTTTGGGACGCCTACTAACATGTCTTCCTCCAAGTTAAGCAGCTGAAACCACTCTCCAAAAACAAACGCCGCGGGGCAGGGCTAGCCTACACCGCGGCGTCGCAGCCATCTGGAGCTCGCTTACAGGCCGAGCGTCATCAGGCTTGCGTTACCCCCAGCCGCGGTCGTATTGATGCACAGGGCCCGTTCCGCCACGAGGCGCCACAGGGCGATCGGCGCGCCTGCCCGGGTGTCGACGACGCCGACGATCGCGCCCGCACGCGCCGCCAGCCGCACCCGCAAATCCCCTTCCAGGCCCTGCTCGACGAGGGCCATGGCGAACTCGCTGTCGTCCAGTTCGCGTGCGGAGATGACACGCACGCGTTCCTGCACGGCGGCCGGCAATGCGGGGATCGTTTCCATCAGCACAAGGACGCGGTTGCCCGTCGCGAACGCGGCCGCCAGCTGGTTCAGCAGGCTGTCGATGCCGTTCGGCGCGCACAGGACGGTGCCGCGCGGCACGAATTCGAGCTGGTTGCGCTCGCCGGTCGGGCCCGGCAAATCGAAGCGGACGCCGTCCAGCGTCGCTTCCATATAACCATCCGCCAGCGCCGCGACGTCGTCGTGACTATGGCTGCGGGCCCAGGCGAGCAGCGCATCGAGGGCGGGATTGCTGCGCCGCGCATGCTTCAGCAACGGCGGCGCATCCTTTTGCAGGCGCTTCAGGTACAGCGGGCCGCCGGCCTTGGGACCGGTGCCGGATTTGCCCTCTCCGCCGAACGGCTGCACGCCGACGACGGCACCGACGATGTTGCGGTTCACGTAGATATTGCCGACGTGGGCGCGCGTCGTGATGAAAGCGATGGTCTCGTCGATGCGCGAGTGCACGCCCAGGGTGAGGCCATAGCCGGTGGCATTGATCGTGTCGACGACCTTGTCCAGCTCGGAACGGCGCCAGCGCACGATGTGCAGCACGGGACCGAACACTTCACGTTTGAGTTCGCTCATCGAGCCGATCTCGAGCACCGTCGGCGGCACGAACGTGCCCTGCGCCTGCAGCGCGTCCGGCAGGTCCAGAGAATAATGCTGCTTCGCCGTCGCGCGCATGCGCTCGATGTGGCCGAGCAGGTTTTGCTGGGCTTCCCTGTCGATGACGGGGCCGATGTCCGTGGACAGGCGATCCGGCACACCGACGCGCAACTCCTGCATCGCGCCCTTGAGCATCCTGATCGTCTTGTCCGCGATATCTTCCTGCAGGAACAGCACGCGCAGCGCCGAGCAGCGCTGGCCGGCGCTGTCGAACGCGGACGTGATCACATCCTGCACGACCTGCTCCGGCAGCGCGGACGAATCGACGATCAGCGCATTCTGGCCACCCGTCTCGGCGATCAGCGGGATGTCGCAGCCTTCCTGCTGTGCCCGTGCGGCCAGCGTGCGGTTGATCAATTGAGCGACTTCCGTCGAGCCCGTAAAAATCACGGCTTTGATGCGCGCATCGGCGGTCAGCGCGGCGCCGACGGTCTCGCCGCGGCCCGGCAGCAGTTGCAGCGCGCCTGTCGGTACACCGGCTTCATGGAACAATTGCACGGCGCGGTGGGCGATCAACGGCGTCTGCTCGGCCGGTTTTGCCAGCACAACGTTGCCGGCCGCCAGCGCAGCCGCGACCTGCCCCGTGAAAATCGCCAGCGGAAAATTCCACGGGCTGATGCATGCGACCGCGCCCAGCGCGGTCGGGACCGAGTGTGCCGCGTCAGCGGCACCGCGGATTTCGTCGGCATAGTAGCGCAGGAAATCGACGGCCTCGCGCACCTCGGCAATCGCGTTCGGCAGCGATTTGCCCGCTTCGCGCACGGCCAGGGCCATCAGTTCGCCGCGGTCCAGCTCGAACAGATCGGCGACGCGGGCGATGATGTCGGCGCGAGCGGCATTGCCGAGACCTTCCCAGCCTGGCGCGGCGATGGTTGCCGCCTGCAGCGCGGTGTCGACGTCGGCCGTCGTCGCTTCCTTGACCTGGCCAACGATATCGGCCGACTGCGCCGGATTCACGATGTTCAGGGCGCCGGCCGCCACCACGGGACCGTCGACCAGCGGCGCGGCCACGTAATGGCGCGGCGTGCCGAGGTCGGCAGCCAGTTCGGCCAGCACGTGTTCGTTGGCGAGGTCGAGGCCGACGGAATTCCTGCGGCCGTCCGGGAACAGGGCCAGAGGCAGCGGGATGCGCGGATGCGGCTTGCAGTGCGCCGCGCGCGCGGCCTCGAACGGGTCGGCCAGCAGCGTGTCGATGGGAACGTTCTCGTCGACGATCTGGTTCACGAACGACGAGTTGGCGCCATTTTCCAGCAGGCGGCGCACGAGGTAGGCGAGCAGCGTCTCGTGCGAACCGACCGGCGCATAGATGCGGCAGGCCTTGTCCAGGTTGTCCTTGCCGACGACCTGGTCGTACAGCGTCTCTCCCATGCCGTGCAGGCACTGGAATTCGTAATTGGTGACGTTATCGGCCTTGGCCCACGTATAGATCACGGACAGCGAATGCGCATTGTGCGTGGCGAACTGGGCGTAGATGACGTCCGTCGCCTGCAACAGCTTGCGCGCGCACGTGAGGTACGACACGTCCGTGTACACCTTGCGCGTGTAGACCGGATAGCCCGGCAGGCCGTCGACCTGGGCGCGCTTGATCTCCGCATCCCAGTAGGCGCCTTTTACCAGACGCACCATGAACTTGCGGCCGCTGCGGCGGGCGAGATCCACGACGAAGTCGATCACGAACGGGCAGCGTTTCTGGTAGGCCTGCACGACGAGGCCGATGCCGTCGAAACCGGCCAGCGCGGGGTCGGCGGCCAGCGCCTCCAGCATGTCGAGCGAGATTTCGAGGCGGTCCGCTTCCTCGGCGTCGATATTGATGCCGATGTCGTACGCCTGCGCGAGCAGCACGAGGTTGCGCACGCGCGGCAGCAGTTCGCCCATCACGCGGGCATACTGCGCGCGGCTATATCTCGGGTGCAGGGCGGACAGCTTGATCGAGATGCCCGGGCCATTCTTGATGCCGCGCCCGTTCGAGGCCTTGCCGATCGCATGGATGGCCGCTTCGTACGAGGCGTAATAGTTGTCCGCGTCGGATTCCGTCAGCGCGGCCTCGCCCAGCATGTCGTAGGAATAACGGTAACCGCGGGCTTCATTGTCGCGGCTGTTCTTCAGCGCCTCGTGGATGGTCTGGCCGGTGACGAACTGGTTGCCCAGCATGCGCATGGCCAGGTCGACGCCCTTGCGGATCAGCGGTTCGCCGCCCTTGGCGATCATGCGGGTGAGCGCGGCGCCCAGGCCCGTCTCGCTGCTGGACGACACGAGCTTGCCCGTGACGAGCAGGCCCCAGGTGGCGGCGTTCACGAACAGCGACGGCGATTCGCCCAAATGCCTTTTCCAGTCGCCCTTGCTGATCTTGTCCGCGATCAGGCGGTCGGCCGTTTCCTTGTCGGGAATGCGCAGCAGCGCTTCGGCCAGGCACATCAGTGCAACGCCCTCTTCGGACGACAATGAGAATTCGTGCATCAGCGCATCCACGCCCGACGAGCGCGTGCGTTTTTCGCGCACGGCCGACACCAGGCGGTGCGCCAGCAGATAGGCGTCGGTGTTGGCGCGGGCGCCCTGGGCCAGCAGCCATTCGACCGCGCAGGTCTCGTCACGGCGGTAGGCGGCGGTGATCGCGGCGCGCAGCGGCGCCTGGTCGCGGCGGGTCTCGGCCTGCAGCGCGTCGAAGGGGACGTAGGTGGTGGCCGGGAAGGCGGCAATGTTCATGGAGGTTCTGTAAAAGGTAGAAGATAACCGGCAGCAAAACGCGCCGCACCGCAGGCGTTTTAGGCTTGGATCAATGATTTGATTTTAGAAGGAAATCTTCTGGATTAATTCTGTTTTTACAGAACACTAGCAATAGATAGTTTTTGGTGAGAGAATTTCACCAAATAATATTTATGGTGGAGAGAGCGGAACATGCTGGACAAAATCAGCAAGAAGATCCTTGCGGAATTGCAAAGCGACGGGCGGATCAGCAACGTCGAACTGGCTGCGCGCGTCAACCTGTCGCCGGCCGCCTGCCTCGAGCGCGTGCGCAAGCTGCACGAGTCGGGCTACATCATGGGCTATACGGCCCAGTTGAATCCACAACTGCTGGACGTGTCGCTGCTCGTGTTCATCGAAGTGGTGCTGGACCGCACGACACCGGAAGTCTTCGACGCGTTCAAGCAGAGCGTCCAGCTGATTCCCGAAGTGCTCGAGTGCCATATGGTCGCCGGCGGTTTCGATTACCTCGTCAAGGCGCGCGTCAAGGATATGGCAGCTTACCGCGAATTCCTCGGCAAGACTTTACTGCAGAAAGGCGTGCGCGAGACGCACACGTATGCCGTGATGGAAGAAGTCAAGAACACGACCAAGCTTCCCATCAAATAAACCTCGGTGCCGCCCTGCGCCGGGGCGGCCCTTGTCGCCTGTTGCTCAGGCGATCTTTTCCATCTTTTCCGACGCTTCCGACTTCTGCGGCAGCATCTTTTGCGCCGTGGCCGACAGGCCTTCCAGGTTCTTGCGCAGCCAGCGGTGGGCCGGGCTGCGGCCGTCACGCTCGTGCCACAGCATGTCCAGGTGCACGGCCGGCAGGTGGAACGGCAGCTCGCGCCAGATCAGCTGGTCGGCCGCGCCGGTCGACGCGATCAGGTGCTTCGGCAAGACCGTCACGAGGTCGGAGTTGGCGACGACGCGGCCCGCCGTGAAGAACTGGTTCACCGTCAGCAGGATGCGCCGCTCGCGGCCGAGCTGGGCCAGCGCCTCGTCGACGAGGCCGTGCGCGCGGCCGGAGAAGCTCACGAGCAGGTGATTCGCCTTGCAGTAATCGTCCAGGTCGAGAGTGCCCTGGGCCAGCGGGTGGTTCTTGCGCATCACGATCACGTATTCGCCGGAGTACAGGCGCTCGTGGCGGATCGGCGAACCCGTTTCATACGACAGCTGGGCCGCAACGCCCGGAAAGAATCCGACGGCAAGATCGATGTCGCCGCGCAGCAGCATGGGGCGTGGTTCGCGCGTCGTCAGCGGCACCATGCGGATATTGACGCCCGGTGCCTCTTTTTCGATCGAGCGCACGAGCGAGGGCAGCCACAACGCCGCGGTGGCGTCGGCCATCGCCATGCGGAAGGTGGCCTGGGCCTTCGACACGTCGAAGGTTTCCGGCATCACGGCTGCTTCCAGCGCGGCGAGGGCCTGGCGCACGGCCGGCCACAGGGCTTCCGCGCGCGGCGTCGGCTTGACACCGTAAGCCGTGCGGATCAATAACTCGTCGCCCAGGCTTTCACGCAGGCGTTTGATGGCGTTCGAGACCGCCGGCTGGGTCATCGCGAGATGGCCGGCGGCGCGCGTGAGGTTTTGCTCGGTCATGACGGCGTCGAAGACGCGGAGCAGGTTCAAATCAAGCGTAAGGAAGCTCATGGGACTCCGTTCAGACTGGCAAATGATTAATCGGTGTCACAAGTGTACCCGATTTCCATTCACAATCAATATAAGAGCTATCAGTAAGCGTAATTAGATTTATATGTTGCGTTGCACTATAGTTACATGGAACGAATAGATCAGCTAGCTCTTCCGCGTTTTACCATGTCTTTCTCCGCAACCCTGTTCCAGACCCCGGTGATGGCCCTGCCCTTCACCCACCTCCTGCTCGCCGTGGTCCAGCTGACCCTGCTGGGCGGCATCCTGATGTTCTTCCGTCCCCTGCTGGTCGGCATCGCCCGTGCGCTGGTGCTGGTCGTCCGCCCTCGTCCGACGAAGGACGAGCTCGCTGCACGCCGCAAGAAGCGCGTGCAAACCGCCGCGGCTGTCCCGGCCGCTGCGGCCGACGTTGGTGTCGTCGGTTCACATTGATGCCTGCAGTTTAGTCTACACAGCTTCTTCCCTGAAAGCGGCGTCCGGATGACCGGACGCCGTTTTTTTTCGTCCCTGTTTCCTTCGCCCGGTCCGTCGCCCGATGACGAGGCCGCCGTTCGCCGTTTTCACCCTGAAACGTAAGCCACGTTTACCCGTCGCCGGTAACTGCGGGTCGATCGGGTTTTCTGGCGTTTTTTCGCTGGTTTGATTTAACAATTAGTATATCTTCAATGGTTCGCGTAAAAAATCGATGATGTGTTGTTTGATGAGTTGACGGTAAATTATCTGGTGATAATGTTGTATTGCCGGAATATGCCTGAACTTTCATGTTCGCGATACCTGTGTCTAACCTGCGGTAAAGTCCGGCATGAACTCAGCAAGATGACGTATCATTGATCAGTTTTGCATGGATATGCATCGCTAATCGGTGAAGTTCACGATTGGTAATGCGGTATGGGTGAGTCATTGTAATTATCGATCTGATCGATAGGATGCGCCGCCAGAGCCGTCGGCGCGTGTGTTGGCCTCCCCCCTCATCCAGAAAACCGGCAGGCATGCAGTCAAAAAAATCGGGAAAGACGACGACGGCGCCGGAATGGCCGGCACCAAAGAAAAACGCGGCCGCCGGTTGCCCGGGGCCGCGTTTCAGGGGAAGAACGGTAAATTATCTGGCTTCGCCCAGCAGCGCCGGCTTGAGCGAGCGGTCGACGGGTTTTTCGCCCAACCAGATGCGCAGGATCGCGTTGTAGAAATTGATGTCCGGGATGGGGCCGCCCAGCTTCTGGCCGTTCAGCTCGGCCTGCGTGCCGGTGCCCGGGATCCAGTCCAGGTGCAGCACATCGCCCTTCTTGAGGCCGTCGACGGAGGCGAAAATCTCTCCGATCTTGCTGATCTGGGCCACGATGCGCTGCTTTTCCACCTTGTCGATGTTCTCGTTCAGGCCATCCATGAACGCTTTGCCGAAATCCTCGGACGAGATGTCGCGCGCCATTTGCAGGGTCACGCGCCGCGGGCCCTCTTCCTTCAGGATCTCGGCCGTGTTGTTCTTCTTTTCCGGCAGATACAGGCCGGCCGCATAGACCTTGACGACGAACTTGGTGCGCATGCCGGCACCGTTCAGTTTCAGGTCCTTGCCGGCGACCTTGGTCGTGTCCTCGAACTTGTAGCCGCTGACGTCGACCGCCGCTGCGGCCGGCAGGCTGGCGGCCACGGCCAGGATCGCGCCCGCGAGCAGGCCTTTGATGGCGAATTGATTGTTGAGCATGTAGTCTCCTTTATCGGATGGTCGTTGTAGTGAAAATCGCTGGCCACGGTTCAGGCCGCAGCCAGTGCCTGGTTCGGTCGTGCCAGCTGCGTTTGTGCCAGATCCTGACCGCACGGGATCTGCGCCTGCGCATGAGGGCTGGTCGTTTGCAGCTTGAACACGCTGACGGCGCGTGCCAGGCGCTGCGCCTGTTGCTGCATCGACGCGGCCGCGGCGACCCTGCTCTCTGGCACGGGCGGCTTCGACCGCGGCGTTCAGCGCAAGGATATTCGTCTGGAACGCGATGCCGTCGATCACGCCGATGATGTCGACGATTTTCTTCGACGAGGCCGTGATCGACCCCATCGTCTCGACCAGGTGCGCCACGACCGAACCGCCGTGCGCCGCCACTTCCGAGGCCTGGGCCGCGTGGGCGCCGGTGGCGAGCCGTTGCAGATTGACCGCCGCGTTCACGTCGCAGTCGTGATGCGCACCGCAGCCGGCACAGGTCCAGGCTTGGTCGTTATGCTCCCAGCGCTGCAGAGTCTGGACTATGTTCCCCAGCAGCTTAGCGGCCCGCCCGATTCCCATTGTGCTTTCCGTGATCACGATTGGACATATCTCCTAACATCTGGTTCGACTAGAGTCGAGCTCCGTCCGAAAAAAGAATGGACGTGCTAATTTCGAAAGATAAATATAGCACCGATCAATTTGGCGAAATTAGAGACTTAAAACTATTTCAATGCTGCAAGAGCACAAATACGCGTCTGATTCTCATGTGCTGTGAATGGAGATGAGGCTGTACTGCGCACCAAAGCAGGGCGTCCGAATGTGTTGTGTTTTGGAACAATTCGGCCACGCTTCGGTGATTGTATGCGCAACGAATGAATCTATTGCGAGTGCAATTATTGATAATGGGAAGCGCGGCGGTCACCGCCAAAAGAAAAGCCGGCGCAGGGGCCGGCTTGGAGGATCAGGCCGCTTTGGCCTTCTCGGCGGTCAGGCGCTCGTATTTCGCCTGAAGCTGCTCGCGCGTTTCGCGCCATTCGGGATTGAATGGAATGCAGGCGACGGGGCAGACCTGCTGGCACTGCGGTTCGTCGAAGTGGCCGACGCATTCGGTGCACTTGTGCGGATCGATCTGGTAGAACTCCGCGCCCATCGAGATTGCGTCGTTCGGGCACTCGGGCTCGCACACGTCGCAATTGATGCAGTCGTCGGTAATCAGTAATGCCATGACAACACAACCTTAAGGTTTCGGGGCGGCCGCCAGCGAAGCGATTTTCTTTTGCAGCCAGCGGTCGACCGAGGGGAACACGAATTTGGACACGTCGCCGCCCAGCATCGCGATCTCGCGCACGATGGTGCCGGAGATGAACTGGTACTGGTCGGACGGGGTCAGGAACAGGGTTTCGACATCGGGCAGCAGATAGCGGTTCATGCCCGCCATCTGGAACTCGTATTCGAAATCGGACACGGCACGCAGCCCGCGCACGATCACGCGTGCGTCGTGCTCGCGCACAAAATCCTTGAGCAGGCCGGAAAAGCTTTCGACCTTCACGTTCGGATAATGGCCCAGCACTTCGTTGGCGATTTCCAGGCGCTCGGCGAGCGAGAAGAACGGACGCTTGTTCTTGCTGTCGGCGACCCCGACCACCAGGGTATCGAACAGACCCGATGCGCGGCGCACCAAATCCTCGTGGCCGCGGGTGAGCGGATCAAACGTTCCTGGATAAACGGCTACAACCATTGCGGCTCCCTGGAGAATGCACCTGAATAGACGCGCATTATGCCTGAAATTTCGGCAGCCGCTCCGGGTCGGGAGCCCATTTGCTTATTATTTAAGCACTTTTTTACCAAAAAGCGGTGTATTAATGCAACTTCAGCAGGTGGTAATGCACCATGCCGGCCTTGTCGGCACGCACGAGCTGCCACGGCTGCAGCCATTCGGGGACGTCGTCGGCTGGCGTGTCGCCTTCCGCGAACGGCAGGCGCTCGCCGGATTCGGCGTACACGAGGCCGCCTCCGTTCAGCAGCTGCGCGCACAGCGGCAGGGCCTGGACGAGGAAATCCTGCTGGTAAGGCGGATCGAGGAAGATGACGTCGAAGCGCTGGCCGCGCTGGATGCAGTCGCGCGCCA
>Ga0207705_10001429_pt1 | contig 19033 bp, 15 predicted proteins | sample KBSC13metaG_FD_184314 | JGI IMG/M metagenome (GOLD analysis project Ga0207705, IMG submission 184314) | Corn rhizosphere microbial communities from Kellogg Biological Station, Michigan, USA - KBS C1-3 metaG (SPAdes) (version 2) | ecosystem: Host-associated > Plants > Roots > Rhizosphere > Soil ... | reverse complement strand
TCTAGAAGGCAGCCGACGAGAAGCACAGCGTGGCGCCCGCATCGCCCGTTGCCCCCTCGTTCAATGGTAGGACAGTCGGCTCTGAACCGATCAATCGGGGTTCGAATCCCTGGGGGGCAACCAACACAAGACTTCCCTAACCTACCCGCCCACAAAAAGTCTCTTCAGAATCAGTTATTTAGAAATCATCCGTCCGAAGGCGTGCAAGGACGTGCGCCTAGAGCCAGCCTTTTCTGTGGGTGCCGTTGCGGGTATAGTACGGAACAAATGTGCCCTTTGGAAGCACAACCCAGGAGGTTTGTTTCGTTCTGCTCACTCGCCGATGGAGCCGAAACCATCGCGGAACGTATTTCAACGGCACTCCGACTTCCCCCGCGACGCGCAGATTGGGGGCAGTACAGCCGATGACTCCTTTAAGCAACTCAGGACTGCGACCGAGACACTTGGGGTGTTCGTTCTCCTCGTGGGCGATCTTGGTTAGTATCATTCGGCGCTGAGCGAAGAGGTTTTTCGCGGGTTTGCGCTCGCGGATCCAGTTGCTCCTTTTATCGTCATCAACGACCATGACGCAAGAACGGCACGTTCGTTCATCAATTGAATAGTGACAATGCTGGCTTTTGCCGTGTAGCCGGCCCTTCAGAAGCCACAGGATGGAGCGTTCCCTAAAATCTCGTAGCGAATCCAGGGTGTTCGCGATCCTTCGGAATCATGAGCCACGCCACCGCAGCACCTGCTACAGACAGGCCTCCGCAAATTAACATGACAATTCTGAATCCAAATACGAATGCTACCCCGATGGATTCCCTAATCGCGATCTTCATACCGGGATTCAGGCCGGCGGGGACCTGTAAATCGGCGAGTTGGATCTTGTCTGCATGAAGTTCTCGCAGAGTGTCCGGCGCTAGCGAAAACTGAGCCAACTCATTGTCGAGTCGAAAACCAAAAGCCTTCACCATCACAACTCCAAGAACTGCAATAGTAAGTACGCCCGCTACGCGTGCCACAGCATTATTGATTCCAGAAGCTGTGCCGGCGCGGTCTTGATTGACTGAACCCATAACTACGGTGGTGAGAGGCGCCACTGTGACCGCCATCCCGAACCCTATAACAACCACCGCCGGGAAGAACGCCTTCCAATAGCTGCCTCCAACCGAGGGAAGCGCGAACAGAACGAAACCGAAAGCGACAATGAGAGGGCCAATGATCAGTGGACCTCTAGCGCCATACCGAGCGACAAGCCCGCCGGACCAGCGGGAAAGCAAGAACATAAGCAGAATCAAAGGAAGGATGGCGGCACCGGTCGCCGTTGCGGAGTATCCCTGAACTTGGATTAGATTCAACGGGAACAGGAAAAAGAAAATTCCAATTGCGGCATAGAGAAATAGCGTGAGCAGGTTCGCGCCACTGAAACTATGGGATTGAAACAGTGTGAGCGGGAGCATCGGCGCGGTGACCTTATACTCAACCACTCCGAACGCAACAATACAGATCAAGCCAACGATCAAACTACCGAAGACCAGAGGATTTCCCCAACCCAGGTTGGGAGATTCGATGAACCCGCTCACCAAACCACCTAATCCGATGGTGGCAAGAAGCGCTCCCCACCAATCAACGCTCCCTTCCACGGCGCCGCGGCTCTCTGGAATCCGACAGAATGAAATGATGATCACTGCCGCCGCAATCGGGACATTAATGAAGAAGACCCATCGCCACGAAGCATGTTCAACCAGCCAGCCGCCAAGTGCTGGCCCAACGGCTGTGGTGATCGCCGTAAAGCCCGACCATGTACCGATCGCCTGACCACGACTCTTCTCATCGAAGGACATGCTGATGAGCGCAAGGCTCCCGGGCACCAGCAGCGCAGCCCCCGCTCCTTGAACACTCCTCGCAATGATTAATTGTTTAATGTTTGAGGCAACGCCGCAACCGGCGGAAGCCACAGCGAAGATCGCCACCCCCACGACGAACATGCGACGACGGCCAAAGATGTCTCCCAGAGAGCCGCCAACCAGGATCAACGCAGCCAGCAACAGTCCGTAAGACGCGATCACCCACTGCACATCCACTACTGTTGCGTGAAAGGTCGTTTGGATCGCAGGTACGGCGACGTTGACCACCGTGCTGTCAATGAAGGCCATGCTCGATCCGAGAATAGTCGCGGCGAGTATCCAGGTTTTCGCTTGTGTCCCACAGAGAACTCCGGAACCCGCTGATCGCATTACGGCTTCATCGCAAGGAGTTCTCATGAGGCTATGGATGCCACTCAGTAAACGAAGCTAGAAGGCACAGTGGCAATTGAGTTCGACCACTGTTCAACGTTATTTCAGAAACGTAGCCCTCTCGTTAAACGACCGGGACTGCCTAGATCGTACAACAGCTCTCCAGGCGAGGCCGCCCCCAGACGAAGAGTAGGAGGTGATCTCGCACGAGATCTTAAACGGATCGAAATCTCGCAGATGGCAAAAGTCCACAAGGGGGCGTTCATCGTCTTGATCCAATTTCCGCCGAATGCATGTTCCATCCAAACCAGCTCGCGAATCCTTGTCGAAATCTGCGGCCCGAGATAGTCCCAAGCGGCGGTGGCACGGGAGCATACCCTGCACATCTCCGTGCCCCGCGGTCGAACTGATCATATGGGCGGCTACGATCAAGCGCGGTCCGCGAACGAGGCCTGTATCAATCGCGTTGCGCAGCTCAATTGTGGGCCATTCTGGATTCAGTGCGATTAGCTATCTGGTAGAAGATGTGCACAACTTGCCAGCGCAAACTAGCAGGGCTACGGCTGTGGAACGGTCTCCGGCGGCCGTGTTTCCTCAGGAAACCTCGATCGTAAATGAAGGTCCAGCCTAATTAAGAGGATCCGGTGCTCACGGGAAATAACGTCAAGAGCTAAATTCCGTCCCAGACCGCCAAATTGTCATCCGATTGTAATTTTGTGCTCATTTTTATGCGGAAATGGGCGATTGCGACCAGAATAGACGGTGAGGGTTGAAACCATGATTCAAGAGACGGAATTGACCACAGAAACCCAAAACGAAATCCTGCCAGCGGTGAGTCTCGGCACAATCCTAATCATTGAAGATGACCCTCGCATGCAAAAGGTGCTACGCAGGATCTTTACTCAAGAGCGCTATGCCGCTGTTGTTGCGGGCGACGGCCAAACCGGGCTGGATCTTTTTCGCCGCGAACAGCCGCTCGCCGTGGTCCTCGATTTGATCCTTCCCAAAATCTCCGGACGAGAACTCTGCCAAACCTTCAAGGCGCTTTCGACGGAGCCTCCGATTGTAGTGCTCAGCGCGATCACGGACGTCGCGGATAAAGTGTTGCTTCTTGAATTGGGAGCCGACGATTATGTCACCAAGCCCTTTAGCCCAAGGGAACTCACCGCCAGGGTTCAGGCAGCCATTCGTAGACAGCGCAAGCCGTCGCCGTCAACGACCTATCGCTTCGCTGACTGTGAAGTCGACTTTAAGAAGATGACGGTGCGACGCAGTGGGAGGCCTGTCGTTCTTACTGCCCATGAGTTCAAGCTGCTGAAGTTTTTCACCGAAAATGCTGAGCGCGTCCTCACACGCGATGTCCTGCTGAACGAGGTCTGGGGATATAATTTCTATCCGACTACCCGGACCGTGGATAATCAGATCCTGAAGTTGCGTCAAAAGTTGGAACCGGATTCTGCAAATCCTAAGCATCTGCTGACAATTTATGGCGCAGGATACAAATTTGTCCCATGACGCTCATCCCGTCCAACGTCCCGAAGCCATTAGGCAAGTAGCGCGCAGACGAGAGAAGCAGGGCCTTCGAACATACGTGCTTCTTGTCGTCACCATGGCGTTAGTGATCGCTCTTGTGACCGGCACGAGTCTCTTGTTGATTCGCCACCAGTTGAGAGAGCAGGTGACAGACGATTTTTCCCAGGACCTCGATCACTCGGTCGTTGCCTTCCAGAACCTGCAGGCCGAGAGATTGGGAGCGCTGGAGCGCGAGAATGCCCTCCTTGCAAAACTGCCTACTCTGAAGGCGCTCATGACCAGTGGCGACGACCTCACGATTCAGGATGGAGCCGCCGAGTTCTGGCAACTCAGTGGTACTGACCTCTTTATGCTTGCCGATCCGAGCGGACGGGTTGTGGCAGCCTATGCAAGAAACGCCCCGGACAACAATACTCTTCGCCAGGGAATGAAGATTTTGCTGGCTTCTTCGACGAAGCGCTATTTGATCGATGGTAGATCGTTGTACGCCTGTGCGCTTCGCCCGCTCTATTTCGGCAGCGATCAGGATGGAACGCTGTTGGGATATGTCTTGAGCGGCGTTTCTATTGAGCGCACGGTGCGACAAATCAGTCAGCCCACCGGTGTCGAAGCGACTTTTCTGAGCGGTGGCCAGATCGTAGCTAGTACTCTTGCGCCGAATGTACAGGCGAGTTTGGCGAAGCAATCAGGCGCGCTTTCCGGCATATCCCGGGGACCTGCCATGGTGAAGCTGGGAGATGCTCAATTTCTCTCAGCCACCGAGGATCTCTCCACAGTTGCCACATCTCCATTGCAGTTGGTCGTTCTGAAATCCTTCGAGTCCGCGGAGCGCTCAATCAGCCGCATTGACCGCATGGTCCTTGTTGCGGGTCTTCTGGCTCTTCTTTCGGGCACGATGCTAATGATTATTATTTCTCGGCTGGTGACGCGTCCGCTCGAAGAACTCTCTCGGAGCGTCCGGGCTTTTGGTCTTGGCGACGTTGAATACCATGTGCCTCGCCATGGCACGCAGGAAGTGCGGCAGTTGAGCACAGCCTTTGCCGGCATGCGTCAGGAAATCCAGAAAGCGAATCGGAAGGTGCTCGAATCCGAGCGGCTTGCGACCATAGGCCGAATGGCGAGCTCTGTTTCTCACGATCTCCGACATTATCTCGCCGCGATCTTCGCCAATTCGGAGTTTCTTGCCTCTGATCGCTTTTCCGCAAAGGAGCGCGCCGAGATCTTTGGAGACATCCGGGCGGCCGTGAACGGCACAACAGACATGATCGAATCGCTATTGATCTTCAGCCGGACGGGTGCAAGCGTTAGGAGGCAGCCAGAGCTAATGGCAACACTGCTCGAACGGGCGACGGCGCTGGTCCGGGCCCATCCTGACGCAGACGGGGTGACATTGACGACGAACTATGGCGAACCTACGGAAACCGCCGTTGTTGTAGATGGAAAGCAGATCGAGAGGGCCATTTCCAATCTGCTCCTGAATGCCTGCCAGTCTGTCCGCGCCATGGGAGTGTCAGCCAGGGTTGTGGCCGCACTGGAGACACAGGAACGTCAAATTATCGTCAGCGTAATAGACAACGGTCCGGGCGTTCCGGAGAAGATTCTCAAGATTCTCTTCGAGCCTTTTGTGAGCGAAGGAAAACAAAAAGGTACGGGACTCGGACTTACCCTCGCGCACTGCATCGCTGTTGAGCACGGAGGGGAGGTTGTTTTGCTTAGCAGCCGTCCTGGTGAGACGATCTTCCAGATGAAAGTAGCGCGCGAGTTTCCCATGCAGGATCAGTCGAAGGTGTCAGAGGATAACCAACACGATTGGGTAGCCCCAGATGAAAATGTGCGAACATAACCGGATTCGGCGTTCGGGCCTGGACCTTCGAGGTCTATGGAAAGCCTTGCCCTTCCTTGTAATAGTTCTCGGAATTCCGGTGAACTTTGTGTGCGCGCAGGCTCCCGCTCAGGGAGACCTCTCACAGGAGATCCAGAAATTAACAACCGCTATGGCCCATGCACAAGCCCAATTAGAAGAGTCACAGCGTCAATTGGACGAGATGCGTAACCAATTAAATGTATTGCAGCATCAGATGGCGCAGAGCGGAGCGAATGCTGGTACGCAATCGCCTCCTGTTCCGATGTCTCAAGCTAAGCCCGAAGCGGCGGCTGGGGCGATCCAGGACATTCGCGAGCACCAGACAATGCAGGAGTCTCAGATTGCAACCCTGGAGCAGTCAAAAGTAGAGAGTGAATCCAGGTATCCGATAAAAGTCACCGGCCTGTTGTTGCTGAACGGTTTTGTGAATACAGGTGCAGTCGACACGGCGGCTACGCCAACGGTAGCGCTTCCCGGATCGGGCAGTACTGGTGCAACCGTGCGCCAAACGGTACTAGGAATCGACGCCCGCGGGCCTCATTTGTTTGGTGCTCGGAGTTACGCCGATCTTCGCGTGGATTTTGATGGCAATTCGGCATCCGGTAGTTCGCCCACCACCTACTCCGGCTACTATAACGCCAACAGCACCCTGCTTCGACTTCGTACCGCTCACGCGGGCCTGCAATGGAGGCATACGGAAGCCTATTTCGCGCTGGATCATCCGATCTTAAACCCGGATATGCCAACTTCGCTGACGGCCGTAGCTATACCGGCGCTCGCCTGGTCCGGGAACCTTTGGACGTGGAACCCGCAAGTCGGCATAACCCAGGATTTCGGGTCGCTCGATTCCCTAGGTATTCGGCTGCAGGCTGCGTTGATCGATGTCGGCGACGCGCCGCTATCACCGCCTGTACCCACTTACGTCACATCGGCCATGACTCCTCCGAACAGTGCGGAGCAAAGCCGATGGCCCGGTATCGAAGCACGTGTCGCGCTTCAAGGGCCTGCAGTGAATAACCGCAAGGACCGTAGCCATTTCGGCATAGGCGGATATTTTGCACCTCACTATTCCAAGGTACTGGGTCATGGCTTTGATTCTTGGGCGGGCACGCTCGATGCTCTTTTCTTTCTGCCCGCTCGTCTGGAGTTTTCCGGGAGCTTCTATCGTGGACAGGCTCTGGGTGGGCTTGGGGGAGGAGCCTACAAGGATTTCGCCTACCGCATTGATGCCGACACAGGCGGCTACTACTTCCGACCACTGGACGATCTGGGAGGCTGGGCACAGTTGAAAAAAAGAATCTCCGAACGGCTGGAATTCAATGCTGCGTTCGGAGTAGACAACGCTTTCGCCGACGAATTGCGGCGTTACGTCGTCGCCGGAGACAGCCTGTATCGGAGCCTTGCCAGAACCCGCACTTATACCGGCAATGTGATCTATAGCCCAAGTGCCTACTTACAGTTCTCGCTGGAATATCGGCATCTCGAGAGCTCTCCGGTTGCCCATCCTCCGGCGTCCAGCAACATCATCGGCGTTGGGGCAGGATATAAATTTTGATGAGGAAAATGAGATTCGGAGAGTGGATGCTCTGCGCTACGACCTTGGCGTCCGGAATCCTATATGCCCAGAATCGTTCTGAAGCAAGCCCATCTGCAGGGTTGCATCTTCGCATCGTCTCTTCACTGCCCGGAAAGCATCTTGCGGTGCCGGCCGTGATCTGGCTGGAACCGCTGGCAGGTACGCCCGCCCTTCCTTTCTCGCCTCACGGTCATTACACCTTGCTCCAGAAGAACCGCACGTTCCTCCCTCATCTTCAGGTGATTCCTGCCGGCAGTGTCGTCGAGTTTCCGAATGAAGATCCTTTCTTCCACAACGTCTTTTCGCTCTTCGAAGGGAAGCGATTCGATTTGGGCCTCTACGAGGCCGGCTCAAGTAAGTCGGTAACCTTCTCGAAGATAGGGGTTTCCTATATCTTCTGCAATATCCATCCGGAAATGAGTGCTGTCGTCATAGCTCTCGGCACGTCGCTTTACGCGGAGGCTGACACAAAAGATTCAGTCCTGCTTCGCGGCATCCCACCCGGCGATTACAAATTGCATGTCTGGATTGAGAGCGTGCCTCAGTCCTTTCTCGAAAGCCTAAGCCGCCCTGTGCACTTTTCTACCCATATGGTTGACCTCGGAGTGCTCAACGCTCCGATAGCTGGTGCCGGAACCATACCTCACGCCAACATGTACGGTAAGGCCTACCCCACGGATGACCGATCGACCTATTGATGTTGCTACTCTCGTCGGTCCGGGATTTAACGTCATCTGCCTTTCAGAGCTTTTTCGATATTTCCGTAAAGCATAAGAGCACATCATTTTGGCCCCCCCAACGAACATCATCTCGACCGGAGCGAAGCAAAGTGGAGACGCCTTTACTTCATGACAATCGAATGACAGCACGCTGACAATTCCTGCTCTCCTGCGCACTACATTACTTGTTAGTTGATGGCTGATCCATGTCAGCGTGTGGCGTGGGCACAGAAAGCAGCAGTCAGACAGTTCTCCTCTTCGCCGTCGGCTTTGCCTGCAACGAGGCAATCTCATGCATATCAACTCTCCATTTACTGATGTCCAGACGACGATCAAGGACCGGACGAATGGTTGTGGTTGTCGATGATGAGGACCGTGAGAACGAGGGGGACCTCACCATGGGGGCGGAGATGATCACTCCGGAAGCGATCAATTTCATGGCCAGGTATGGCCGCGGGCTTATTCGCCTGGCTATGACACCTGAGCGTCTGGATTCCCTTCGGCTGCAGCCGATGAGCGCACAAAACGCGGCACGTTTCGGCACCGCATTTACAGAATCGATTGATACTCTGGGTCGAAGTTGCTACATCTGCTGAAACCTGCGCCGGGCAATTCCTGCTATGCCAAACACGCCGGTTCCGAGCAGAAGCCAGCTCGATGGCTCCGGAGTCGCGGTTGTGGTCCCGGAGATTTGAAAGAATTCAGACGGAACCGGCGTATCGATATCGCCCATATATGCGCTTGCAACGCCATTTGCCTGATCCCAATACACGGCGGCGTTATTCATCGTCGTCGCGTTCTCCAGTTGCAACCAGTAGGTCCCTGACGAAAGCGACAGGTCGGGAATGGAGAAATATTCGTCATAGACGGAGTAGACTCCACCATCTGCCGGATTGATGTAGTTATTGGGCAGAACGCCGACGGTACCGGAGGCCAGTATTCCGGAAAAAGGGCTGCTCGTGATCGACCACGTCACGCTCGTCGCCGTATCGCCGGCTGGAATCCAGAGCGGAAAGTTGAGGCCGTTGACCACAGAAAGATTCCCCAGCGTGAACGAATTTGTAGTAGAAGACCCAAAGCTCACCGGCTGAGATCCTAGACTTCCATAGGCCGTTCCGGTGGTTGGATTGTTGTACAGAACGGTAGCCGATGCTGGAAATACCGCGAATAGGCTAAGGAGCAACAGGGCAGTCGCTATATTTTTCACGTGCGACCTCCACAGGGGGAGTCTTTAGGCGAATCAAACTACACCTCCAGTGTGTGCAAAAGATAGGTAAAAATTGGGAACTTGTCTTCCACTTCCGGTAGCGGCGACCTAACGCACCCACGCATCCCGTAGAAAATCGAAGCTCCCCGAACCCCGCTGCCGAATTCCTCCAACTCTCCGCGTATGTACCACTTCATTGTTCGGATACCAGAGCGGAATCCCCGGCAAATCCTCAGACAGAATCTTCTGCACTTCGATATAAGCCGCCCGCCGCTTGCCGTGGTCGGTCTCCTGCGAGGCTGCCTTCAACAGCGTATCGACCTTCGGATTCGAGTACCGCCCCCGATTGCCTCCCCTTGGCGGAAAGCTCTCCGAGCCATATGCATAGCGGAAGATATCCGGGGCTTCATTGCTGCCGATCCACTTCAGCCCGTACATCTGAAAGGCTCCATGCGTCACATCGGCATAGAAGGTTCCAAACTCAGCCGACCGTATATTCAGCCGAATCCCTGCGGCCCGCATCTGCTGTTGCAGCACCATCGCCATCAGCCGCGTCGACTCGTCGGTGCTCGTCTTTAGCGTCAGCGTCAGCCGCACACCGTCCTTGCCCGCGGGAAAGCCTGCCTCGTCGAGCAATCGCTCGGCCCGCGCCACGTCGTGCGGATATAGCGCCATCTCGGAGTCCGTCGCCGCCGCCCAATGCCCCAGCGGCAGCAGCGTGTTGGCGATCTTCGCCTGCCCCCGCCACAACGCGCGGATGATCGTCTGCCGATCCATCGCGCAGGCCACCGCCTGCCGCACACGCCTGTCCTTCAGCAGCGGATCGGTGACGTTGAACGTCAGGTAAAACACCGGCGAACCCTGCCCGGTCTCGACCTTCAGGTTCGGATTCCGCTCCAGCTCATGCACCATGTCCAGCGTCACCACGTTGCTGGCCATGTCCGCCGAGCCCTTCTGTAGCTCCAGGGCGCTCGTAATCGTGTCCGGCACCACCTCGAACTGCACCCTCTCAATCCTGTGCGCCCCCGCTGGAGGGGCCGGCGACTTCACCCAGTAATTCGGATTCCGCTCCAGAATCACATCCTTGTCCTGCACCGCGCTCACGAACCGAAACGGCCCGCTGCCCACCGGATGCAGTCCGAAGTCCCTTCCCGCGCCCTTCGGCACCACGCCGAACAGACCATCGCTCACGTTGAACAGCAGGCTCTCGTCCGGCCGCTTCATATGCACCACGACGGTCAGCCGATCCCGCGCCTCCGCCTTCGCCACCGAGGCAAAGTTGCCGCTCTTGGCCGAAACCAGCGTCCCGTCTAGCAGGCTGTTGATCGTGTAGGCCACATCCTCCGCCGTCAGCGGCCTTCCATCCTGAAACCGCACCCTATCGCGCAGATGAAACACCCACGTCAAGGCATCCGGCTGCTCCCAGCTTGTAGCCAACCACGGCTGCAAATTGTAGTGCTCATCTTTCCGCACCAGCGCATCGAAGATCAGCCCCCCAATCCGCTCCGACTGCGCATCCGTCCCCTGCCGCAGGTCAAGATTATTCGGACTGCTCTCGATAATCATCACCACCGTCCCCGGCGCTTCCACCCGTCCTTTACAGCCCGCCAGCCAAACGCAACACGCCACCAGAGCGACAATTAGCCAGCATTGCCGCCGCCTGAAGCTAACATCATTTCGACCGGAGCGAAGCGGAGTGGAGAAACCCCTGTATCTCGCTCTTCCCTCGTTATCAACCATGACTGACTTTCCCCAACACCGCCCCTCGTGCGGCTCCGGTCGCACTGGGAACATTCCCCGGCAATCCAAACCACGTCAGCCACGCCAGCAAAGCAAACGCCACCCCCTCCTTTGCCTGCGCCGGAACCCCTAGCTCCTCCATCAACCGCACCTTTACCCCCAGCGGCTCCAGCCTCTCGCGCAGCATCCCCATCAACGAGGCATTCTTCGCCCCGCCCCCCGCCACCACAAACTCCGTCTTCGCCAGCGGAGCGGCGCTCCCCAGATGCGCCCACACAAATCTGCGATATCCCGCCACCACCGACTCCGCCGTCAAAGCCGTCGCCGTCGCCACCACATCGGCGTCCTTCGCCCCGGCCTTCCTGCACCGCTCAATAAATTCCGCAACAAACCCCGCCCCAAACTCTTCCCGTCCGCAACTCTTCGGCGGCAGGGCAGAGAAGTACCCGTCCTCCAGAACCCGCGCTATTACAGCTGAGATCACCCGTCCCCGCCGCGCCACCGCTCCTCCGCGATCGAAGCCGCGACCGTACAGCCGAGCCATGCAGCCATCGATCACCATATTTCCCGGCCCGGTATCGAACGCCATCACGCCATCCACCCCAGCCCCCGCCGGAATCGCCGTCAGGTTCCCGATGCCCCCCAGGTTCTGCAACACCCGGCTCACCTTCTCCGACCGGAACATCACGTAGTCCAGCATCGGCACCAGCGGAGCGCCCTGCCCGCCCGCCGCCATGTCTGCTGGACGAAAGTCGCTCACCACTGGAACCCGCAAGCATTCAGCGACAACCGAAGCCTCGCCCATCTGCCACGTACACCGCACATTGCTGCCTAAAAATCGAGAAGCCGCCCCCTGGTGATGGATCGTCTGCCCATGGCATCCCACCAACCCCACCTTCACGCCAAACTTCGCCGCCGCCTTCTCCACGCAGTCGGCATAGATCTCCCCCAGCCGCCAGTTCAACCGCGACAACTCCGCCACTGAGATCGCCTTAGCATCCATCGCTGCTAGCACCGCCGCTCTCACTGTCTTCGAATACTTAAACCCCGCATGGCCCAGCAGCTTCACCCTTGGCGTTTCACCCTTGCTCCGCGCCGGAGCGATCCGGCAGAGCGATACATCCACCCCATCCGCCGAAGTCCCGCTCATCACCCCCGCCACTACCATCGCCTTAGCCATCGTCATCGACCATCGCACCCGATCTCTTGCGCCCCTTCAAAAAATAACGTCATCTCGACCGAAGGCCCGAGGGGGCCGCAGCGGAGAGACCCCTGTATCTCGTTCCTACCGTTTGCCAAATCTCTTTATCCCTTCAACTCCCGCTGCAACTCCGCCAACAAATTCAGCGCCTCTCGCGGAGTCAGCCCATCCACATCCACCTCGCCCAGCCTATCCACAATCCTCTGCGACAGCGGCGTAAACATCGTCATCTGCATCTGCGGTGTCACCGGAGCGGCCTCGCGAATCTGCCGCGTCTCCGCCCGCTCATGCACCTTCAATACCTCCCGTGCCCGCGAGATCACCGCCCCCGGCAGCCCCGCCAGCCGAGCCACCTCGATCCCGTAACTCTTGCTCGCCGCCCCCGCCTCCACCGTATGTAGAAACACAATCCCCGAAGGCGTCTCCTTCACCGTCACCCGCAGATTCGTCAGCCGCTGAAGCTGCTCCGCCAGCAGCGTCAGCTCATGGTAGTGCGTTGCAAACAACGTCCGCGCACCGATCCTGTCATGCAGATGCTCCACCGTAGCCCACGCCAGCGAAAGCCCGTCATACGTAGCCGTCCCCCGACCCATCTCGTCCAGCAGCACAAGGCTGCGATTCGTCGCCGTATTCAAAATCGCCGCCGTCTCCGTCATCTCCACCATGAACGTCGACCGCCCCCGCGCCACATTGTCGCTCGCCCCGATCCGCGTATAAACCCGATCGACCAGCCCCACCTGCATCCGCTCCGCCGGAACAAAGCAGCCGCACTGCGCCATCACCACCAGCAGCGCTGCCTGCCGCAGGTAGGTGCTCTTGCCCCCCATGTTCGGCCCGGTAATCAGCAGCACCGCCGGCCCCGCATCCGCATCGAGATGCACCGAGTTCGGCACAAACCGCCCGCCGCCCGCCTCCTCCATCCGCCGCTCCACCACCGGATGCCTCGCGCCGACAAACTCCAGTACGCCGCTCGCATCCACTACCGGCTTCGCCCACCCGCGCAGCGCAGCCAGATGCGCAAAGCATCCCAGCATATCGATCTCGGCCACTCGCCGCGCCGTCTCCCGCATTCGCTTCGCCGCATCGAGCAACTGCCGCCGCAACTCCGCAAACAACCTGCGCTCGATCTCGCCCGACCGCTCCTGTGCGGTCAGAATCTTCGTCTCATACTCCTTCAGCTCCGGAGTCGTAAACCGCTCCGCATTCACTAGCGTCTGCTTGCGCTCATAGTCCGCCGGAACCGCCTTTGCATTCGCCTTCGTCACTTCGAGGTAGTAGCCAAACACCGAGTTGAACCGCACCTTCAGCGATCCGATCCCGGTCCTCTGCCGCTCGCGTTCTTCAATCGCCGCCAGCGCCTGCCGCCCGCTCCGGCTCAACTCGCGCAGCTCGTCCAGCTCCTTATCCACGCCCGCGCGAATCACCCCGCCATCGGCCAGCGTCGCTGGAGGCTCCTCCGCAATCGTCTCCACGACCATCTCGTGCAGGTCTTCCATCGCGTCGAACCCTGTGCCCAGCCTCCGCCACAGTCCAGCTTCAAACGCCCCCACCGCCGCCCGAATCCCCGGCAGACATCCCAGCGTCCCTGCCAGTGCCATCACCTCTCTCGGCCCGGCTGAATCGAGCGCCACCCGCCCCAACAGCCGCTCCAGGTCGAGCACCCCATGCATCGACCGCCGCAGTTCCTCGCGCCGCCGCAAGTCCGCCACTGCCTCGCCGACTGCCTCCAGACGAGCCTCAATCTCGGTCAATTCATTCGAAGGCCGCAGCAACGTCGCCCGCAGCAACCGCTTGCCCATCGGCGTCGAGCAGGCATCGAGCGTATAAAACAGCGTCGTCTGCGCCGACTCCCCAGAAAACAACGGTTCGACAAGCTCCAGATTCCTTACACTGACAGCATCCAGTTCAAGGCACGTCGACCGCTCATAAAACCGCAGCCCATCCACATGCTCGAGGCCGCCTTGCTTGGTCGCCCGCATGTAATGCAGCAGCGCCCCCGCAGCCACCGCCGCCGTTTCGTGTCCCCCCAACCCCATCCCATCGAGCGACTGCACCCGGAGATGATTCCTCAGCAGCGGCACTGCATAGTCCGCCGTAAACACCCAATCCTCCACTGCCGTCTTCGTCCGAATCGCGTCCAGTCCCGCCGATTCGACCTCCTCCTTCGTTTCATCCGGTTCCGAGCTTCCGGGTGCCCCATCCATCGCAGTCTCATCGCGATGGGTGGGAAGTAAACCGCTCGAACGACCCCCGGAGTGCCCATTCATCCCCACCAGCCCACCCTGCGCATACAGCAACTCCACCGGCCTCACCCGCCCCAGTTCATCGACTGCATCGGCCCACCCCTCGGCTCCCGCAAATTCGGTCGCGCGAAACTCCCCCGTCGAGAGATCCAGCAGCGCCAGCCCCACGCATTTGTCTATTACCGCAACACTGGCCAGATAGTTACTCTGCTCCGCCCCCAGCGCCGGATCGACCGCCGTCCCAGGCGTCAGCACCCGGGTCACCTCGCGCTTCACAATCGTCTTGGTCTGCTTCGGGTCCTCCATCTGCTCGCAGACGGCGATGCGATACCCCTTGCGCAGCAACCGCTGAAAGTACCCCTCAGCCGCATGGTAGGGAACGCCGCACATGGGCTGCTTCTTCTCCCGGTCGCGCGCGGTCAGCGTCAGTTGCAGTTCGCGCGAAGCGGTGATCGCGTCCTCGTAGAACAACTCGTAGAAGTCCCCGATCCGGCAGAACATCAGGCAGTCCGGATACTGCTCCTTCGCCGCAAAATACTGCCGCATCACCGGTGTTAGCGTGGTCTCAGTTGTCGTTTCGATGGCCATAAGCAGAAACGCCAGAATACCGCACCCACCGCCGCGCCTGCCGCTATTCGTCTTTTCCAGGCTCGCCCTAAATCGCCGGTGCCGGGTGCCCCATCCATCGCAGTCTCATCGCGATGGGTGGGATGCGCAAGCTGTCCATCCGGCAACGAATGCGTTGATTACCGCTCCCGACGCAGACCCTGCCGATGCAACCCGCTATACTTAACCGTATACGTTCCAAAAAGCGAACGATTCAACCCATGTCCCTCCTCTGGCTCAGAGTCGCGGTCCTTCTCTACGCATTCGCCTCGCTCGCCGTCCTTCCGGCGGCGTTGTACGATCGTCCCCGCTGGCGCCACATCGCCATCCCCGCCACCACTGCCGCGATCTTCTTCCACTTCGTCTCGCTCATCGAGATGCTCAACGCGGCTCACCATCGGCTCCCCGTCGATACGCACGAAGCACAGTCCTTCCTCAGCCTCGTCCTCGCCATCGCCTTCCTCTTCATCTACGGACGCTACCGCGCCATCTCCCTCGGGATCTTTCTGCTGCCTATCTGCTTTCTCCTCGGCCTGCTCCCCGCCTTCCGCCCTGGCGAAGAGGCAACCGCCTTTCCCCATCACCTGCACGCCGGCTGGATCTTCCTCCACGTAGCCCTTCTGCTCGCCGCGTACGCCGCGCTCTTCCTCTCGCTGCTGGCGTCTCTTCTCTATCTCGTTCAGGAGCGCCGTCTCAAAAAGAAGTCACGAGGTCTCACCTGGCTGCCTGCGCTCGAGACCACCGACCAGATCGCCCTGAAGACCCTGCTCTTCGGCCTCCCCTGCATGACCGCCGGTCTGCTCATCGGCACCGTCATTGCGCAGCAGACCATCGGACCGTCGTACTTTCTCGACCCCAAGGTCCTGCTCTCCTTCGCCATGTGGCTGGCTTACGTCGGAATGATCTTCATCCGCCGCCAATCCGGCCTGCGCGGACGCCGCGCGGTCTATCTCTCGAGCTTCGTCTTTCTGGTCGTCCTTGCTGTCTGGGCGGCCAACCAACTCTCCGTCGTCCACAGGTTCGCCGCGCCATGATGAAAACCTCTACAGCGCCGGGCTCAACCGTTGTCATCCTGCTCGGCATCAATCACAACACCGCGCCCATCGAGGTTCGCGAGCGCCTCGCCATCTCTCCGTCGCGCCTCGCCGACGCCACCCGCGCCCTCGCCCACCAGCCCGGCATTCGCGAGGCCCTCATCCTGTCGACCTGCAACCGCGTCGAACTGCTCACCGTGCAGGACGCCGCGCAGTCCGAAAATCCGGGGACCCTCAATTTTCTCAACGAATACCTCAGCATCCCCGTCACCGATCTCAAGCCGCACCTCTACGAGTTCCGCGAGCGCGAGGCCGTCCGCCATCTCTTCCGCGTCGCCAGCTCGCTCGACAGCATGGTCGTCGGCGAGCCCCAGATCCTCGGCCAGGTCAAAGAGGCCTACACCACGGGCCGCGAAGTCGGCGCCGTCGCCTCTACCCTTGAAGGTCTGCTCCAGCGCGCCTTCACCGTGGCCAAGCGCGTCCGCACCGAGACCCAGATCGGCTCCAGTTCCGTCTCCATCGCCTCGGTGGCCGTCGATCTCGCCCGCAAGATCTTCGACTCGCTCGAAGGCAAGACCGTCCTGCTCGTCGGCGCGGGCAAGATGTCGGAGCTTGCCGCCCGCCATCTCATCCAGCAGGGCGCGGCCTCCATTCTTGTAGCAAACCGAACCCAGTCCCGAGCCGAGCAGATCGCCAAGAACTTCAACGGCCAGGTCATACCCTTTGATCACCTCTACGAGCAGGCCGACCGCGCCGACATCGTCATCACATCCACCGGAGCGCCGCAAAAGATCTTCGGCCGCTCTCACGGCCAGCACTTCCTCCAGCGCCGCCGCAATCGCCCCATGTTCTTCATCGACATCGCCGTCCCCCGCGATGTCGACCCCGGCATGAACGACGTCGAGGGCTGCTTCGTCTACGACATCGACGACCTCCAGCAGGTCGCGCAGGCGCATCTCGCCGACCGCAGCCGCGAGGCGGAAGCCGCCGAGGGCATCGTCACCGGCGAGGTCGACAAGTACCTCCAGCGGCTCCAGTCGCTCAACGCGGTCCCGGTCATCCAGTCCCTCCAGCAGTACGCCGAGGACATCCGTCAGGCCGAACTGCGCCGCTCGCAGTCCAGGCTGGCAACCCTCACCCCCGAACAGCGCGAGGCTGTCGAAGCGCTCACCCGCTCGCTGACGGCAAAGTTTCTGCACCATCCCCTCACCGGCATCCGCGAGGCGGCCCGTCAGGGCGATGCTCAAACCCTCGCCGAGTTGGAACGCCTCTACACCGGTCAGCCCAATTCCAAATCCGACCCGCCCGCCGACGAGTAGAACCGGCCTGCCAGCGCAGACTTCATTGATAGTTCAGAGAGCATTCTCTTTCGTGCACGCAAAGCACAAGGTAACCCCGAACCAACAAAATAGTTGCGTTTGTTCATTTGTCCTATCTCCATTGTTTGCAATAGCTTCGCTGATCCGTCTCATGTGACCTTTCGCCTCTTCGACCATCTAAAGACTAGAGGTTTTTAATTATGCCCATGCGGATGACAAAGTCTAAAGCGCTGTTGGTTCTCACGCTGGCGGCTCTGTGCGCGCCCGCCTTTGGGCAGAGCGCAAACCCGGCCAGCCCCGGAACTGTGAATTACGTCGAAGGCCAGGCCTCGCTTGAGGGCCAGGCACTCTCCTCCGGCTCTGTCGGCAACACTGACATGCAGCCCGGCCAGGTCATCGCCACGGCCAACGGCAAAGTCGAAATTCTTCTCACTCCGGGCATCTTCCTTCGCCTGGGAGAGAACAGCACCCTCGAGATGGTCTCCACCGATCTGACCCACACCGAGGTCAGGTTACAGCGGGGGCGTGCCAATGTTGAAGTCAACCAGATCTACAAGCAGAACACCATCCTCATCGACTTCGCGAACGGTCAGACTCAGTTGCTCAAGAACGGTCTCTACGCCTTCGACGCTAACGATTCTACGGTCCGTGTCTTTGACGGCAAGGCCGCGGTCTATCCCGGCCACGACCTCCAGAGCAACATCAAGCCCATCGAGGTGAAGGGCGGCCGTCAACTTGTGCTTAACGGCGAACCCACCAAGCCGCAGCGCTTTGACAAGGACCAGGCCAAGACCACGGACCTCTATAAATGGAGCAGCCTCCGTTCGGCATACCTTGGCGACGCCAACATCGACCTCGCGTCGCAGTATGCCGGATATGGCAGCTTCAGACCCGGCTGGTACTGGGCGGGAGGCCCCTTCGGCTACACCTGGCTTCCCGGCAACGGCCTCTATTGGAATACCTTCGGCTATGGCTTCTACTCGCCTTACTACCTCTATGGTGGCGGCTTCGTCTATCCGGGCAGAGGCTTCTACGGATCCGGCCGCGGTTACGTCTATCCTGGTCGCGGCTATGTTCGTCCCGGCAGCGGCTACGTCCGTCCCGGTGGACACGGACACGGCCCTGTTGCACGGCCTCCCAGCGGCTCCCAGGGAGGGCACGCATATCCCGGTGGCGGAAGAGGCGGTCCCATGAGAGGCGGCGGAGCTTCCCACGGTGGCGGAGCCTCTCGCGGCGGCGGTCATCGCTGATTCAAACCTGTTCTGCCGGCTGAGGGGTTTTCAGCCGGCAGAATAGTCTCGCGGGAATCCAGTCCCAGTTCTCTGAGTCAAATTCTATTTATCTCTTTATATATCAGTGCTATAGCTACAAAACCTCACTTCCGCCGCGTGCTACAATGAGCAGGCAGGCAAGACGGAAGAGAGTCGCAATCGATGAGCAGGGAGTTCAATAATCCCAAGAACCCGATTCGTATCGGCAGCCGAGGCTCCCAGCTAGCTCTCTGGCAGGCCAACCACGTCCTCTACGCTCTCCGCGACGCCGGATACCACGTCGAACTCAAGGTCATCCGCACCACTGGCGATCGCATGCAGCAACCCGGCTTCGTGCCGCCTGCCAACCTCGACGGCAAGGGCATCTTTATTAAGGAGATCGAGGAGGAGCTGGCCTCAGGCGAGATTGATCTCGCCGTCCACAGCCTCAAGGACCTGCCCACCACGCTCTCCCCTCAGTTCGACCTCACCGCCATCCCCAAACGCGCCGATGCCCGCGAT
>Ga0207705_10001428_pt1 | contig 19037 bp, 19 predicted proteins | sample KBSC13metaG_FD_184314 | JGI IMG/M metagenome (GOLD analysis project Ga0207705, IMG submission 184314) | Corn rhizosphere microbial communities from Kellogg Biological Station, Michigan, USA - KBS C1-3 metaG (SPAdes) (version 2) | ecosystem: Host-associated > Plants > Roots > Rhizosphere > Soil ... | reverse complement strand
TATCCCGTGACGGCAATCGATCGAAGGCTGATGCGCGCCACCGCGATTGCGGTGCTTGCCGGCTCAGGCATGGGCGGCGCGATGCTCGCTTGGGCGCAGCCGCCGGCCACAGACGTCGGCGCGTCGATGGTTCAGCGACCGCAGCCGCCCGCGAGCGGAGTAAGCGCCCACAACCCGGACAATATGCCGATCAAGCGCCCCCAGAAGCCGCCGCGCGATCCAATCGTCCGGCGGCCGCCCGCCAGCGCCACGCACGCGAAGTAACGATCAAGTCAGTCCCCGATCAGGCATCGTCGACTTCGAGCGCGAGGCGTCATCGACGAACAACGGGCGCATCGCTCGACGAACAGCCTTCCGCCTTCCCTATCCCTGCGCTCTCCCTCCTAGACCTCCAACGAACCGCCCGAACTGCAAAGAGATCACACGCAGCGGGAATTTTCAGCCTGCGCGCCCGGTAATGCATGGCGAGACCGGCACTGCGGTCCTACGCATGCCGCTCGGTGCACAGGCACGAATTCATGTTCGTTTCGCAGGAGAAGACGATGGACCACGATGACGACCGTATCGGTCACCCGGCGACGGACCGCCGCCGCTTTCTCAAATGCATGGCGTGGGCCGGCGCAGGCACGCTGTGGACGATGCATGGAGGCGTCTTGCAAGCGCGCATGCTGAACGGCGAGCGCGATGCCGATCCAGCAGGCGATGCATTAAAGGATGCGACGTTCAGCTTCATGCAAATCAGCGATTCGCACATCGGCTTTAGCAAAGCGCCGAATCCCGATGTCACCGGTACGCTCAAAGCCGCGCTGGCACGCATCGATCGGCAGCCCGTGCAACCGGACTTCATTATTCATACGGGTGATCTGACCCATCTGTCGCGGCCCGACGAATTCGATACGGTCAGTCAACTGATGCAAGGCTCGCGGACGCAGCGCGCGTTCTTCGTGCCCGGCGAACACGATGTCATCGGCGATAACGGCCGCGAGTTCTTCAGCCGCTTCGGCGAAAAGCAGACCGAGGGCGGATGGTACAGCTTCGACCACCGCGGCGTGCATTTCGTCGCCCTCATCAACGTGCTGAACCTGAAAGGGGGCGGCCTAGGCTGGCTGGGCCCCGATCAACTCGCGTGGCTCAAACAGGACCTGGCATCGCGCTCGTCGGAAACACCGATCGTCGTCTTCGCGCACATGCCGATGTGGTCGCTCTACCCCGCCTGGGGCTGGGGCACCGACGACGCCGGCGCAGCGCTTTCGATGCTGCGCCGCTTCGGCTCGGTGACCGTGCTCAACGGCCATATTCATCAAATCCAACAAAAGGTCGAAGGCCGGATCACGTTCTATACGGCCCGCTCGACGGCCTATCCGCAGCCCGCGCCCGGTGTCGGCCCCGGCCCCGGCCCCCTTAAGGATCTGCCCGCGGGACAACTGGCGACCTATCTCGGCGTACGGGAAGTGCGCCATGTACAAGCGGGCCGCACGCTCGCGCTGACCGACGAGGCCCTCGCATGACACCGCTTGCCCCTGCCCGCCGCAAGATGCTTCGCGCGCTCGCCGCCACGCCGCTCCTGCTGCTCGCCACAGCAGGCCTAGCGCCGCGCGCGCTCGCCGCATCGAACCCCGCAAACGAGACAGCCGATTCCGCCAAAGACGGGCCTTCGTATCGCGTCGATATCCAAAACTTCGCGTTTTCGCCGAAGGAAATCACGGTACCGGCCGGCGCACGCATCGTCTGGACCAATCGCGATGAGGAACCGCACCAAGTGGTCAGCGCAGCCGGTGCGTTCAAGCCGTCGCAGGGCCTCGATACGAATGACTCGTTCTCGACCGTTCTCACCCAGCCGGGCACCTATGCTTACTTTTGCGGGATCCACCCGATGATGGTCGGCAAGATCGTCGTGCGATGAAACCGATGCGCTCGATCAAGGCACCGCCACGGCTCGCCGTGGTGAGCACCATGACCGCACCTGCGCCGCGCGGGAATACACTCGACGCATCTTCAGGATCGCAGCGGTCATGCCAGGAGGCGCCCTCGGTGGCCGAAACGGACAAGGACGCGAACGCAGTGCCCGACGAACGCCGCCCCTCGAACAAGCGCGGCGAGGCGGAGCGCAGCCGCCGCTTTCAGCAGGTGGCGCTGCCGCATCTCGATGCGGCGTACAACCTCGCACGCTGGCTCAGCGGCAACGGCGGCGATGCCGACGATATCGTCCAGGAAGCCTACATGCGCGCCTTGCGCTTCTTCGATACGTTCCGCGGCGAGAACGCGCGGCCTTGGCTGCTCGCCATCGTGCGCCGCACCTGGTACACGGAGTGGCAGCGGCGAACGCACTCGCGGGAAGTCGCATCGTTCGACGACGAACTCGATGAGACGAGCGTGTTCGACGAAACCTGTTCCCTCTACGCCGATCCGCAAGTCCTGCTGCTGCAAGGCGAGCATGCGCGGCTCGTGCGCGAAGCGCTTGAAAGCCTGCCGGTCGAATTTCGTGAAGTGCTGATCCTGCGCGAACTCGAGGATATGAGCTATCGCGACATCGCCGTCATCGCGGATCTACCGCTCGGCACGGTGATGTCGCGCCTCGCGCGCGGCCGGCGCAAACTCGCGGCGATGCTCGCGCCGCTGCACGGCACGGGCCGCGCCGGCACCGAAACGATCGCCCAGCCGACCGCCAAGGAGGGCCCCGATGGACTGCAATGAAGTCCGCCCGCTTCTCGACGCCGCCTTGGACCGCGAACTGTCGGCCGCGGACGCGCACCGCCTGCAGCAGCACTTGCAGGCTTGCCCAGACTGCCGACGCGAAGCCCAGGCGCTGCAGGCGGTAAGCCAAGCCACGCGTGCGGCCCCATACTTCCGGGCTCCCGACGCACTACGCGCCCGTATCGCCGCAGCGCTGCCCGCGGTGGAACCGGTCGGCGAGCCGGGCACACCCGCTCCAAGGCGGCACATCCCCCGTTTATTCGGTAGGGCTTGGAAGGGATGGCGCTCACCCCAGCGCGGTGCACCGGCCGGCGCGCCGCCGGGGCCCGCCGCTGTACTCGGCTGGCCGATCGGAATCGCCATTGCCGCACTGGCCCTCGCGGCCGCGAGCATCGCGCTCGTCGTGCATCGCCCGGGCGGCGCAAGCGGCCCGTTCGTTGACGAGCTCGTCGCCAGTCACATCCGCGCGCAGCTATCGGGTCATGACATCGATGTCGTCTCCTCCGATCAGCATACGGTCAAGCCTTGGTTCAATGGCCGGCTCGATTACGCGCCGCCCGTCGAGGATCTCGCGGATAGCGGCTTTGCGCTAACCGGCGGTCGGCTCGATTATGTCGACCATCGTCGCGTCGCGGTGCTCGTCTATCGCTATCGCAAACATGTCATCGACGTGTACGTGATGCCGGAAACCGACACCCGCGTGCCGCAAGCCAAAACGGTGCTGACCAGCGATGGCTACGCGCTCGCGAGTTGGCACGGCCATGGCATGCGCTGGTGGGCCGTGGGCGACGCCGAGCCGGCGGTGCTCGATCAGTTGCACGCGGCGCTCGAATCGCATTTGGATCGGCCCAAAGCGGATGCTTCGCGCTAGCGCTTCGGTGAAAGAAGCGCTGCGCCCGACTCAGCCTTGTGCACCTTCGGCAATCGAAGGCGCGCGCGGCGAAAGGGCATCGATGAGGCGCAACAGTCGAGACGGATCGAGCGGTTTGACAAAGTGATGGTGAAAGCCCGCGGCGCGGCTGCGCTCGCGGTCGCCGTCCTGGCCGTAGCCCGTCAACGCGACGAACAAGCAGCCCTCGATCGCCGGCTCGGCGCGCAAGCGATGCACGAGCTCGTAGCCGTCCATGACGGGCAACCCGATGTCGATCACGGCGATTTCCGGCGTGAAGCGCTGAGCGACCTGCAACGCCGAAGCGGGATCGCAAACGGCCTCGACCTCGTGCCCGCACTGCCTCAGCAATTCGGCGAGCGCTTGGATGCCATCGACGTTGTCGTCGACCAGCAGGACACGCCGCGCTAGAGAACGCGGTCCGGCAACCGAAGCCGAGATCGGCTGCGCCGCGCTCGCCGCGGCCGATTCAATGTCGCGCGGGTCGGCGTTCTCCCAGGCGTCGAGGATTCGGCCCGTCTCCTCGAGTGCGATCGGTGCCATCGGTGCCATCGGCTCCGCTCGCTCACCCGGCACGCGAATCACGAACGTGCTGCCGCGCCCCGGCCCCGAGCTCGCCGCGCTAGCGCGGCCGCCGTGCATTTCGACGAGATTCTTCACGAGTGCCAAGCCAATGCCCAGCCCACCCTCGGCGCGATCGAGATCGCGTTGGCCTTGGAAGAACAGATCGAACACACGCGGTAACGTGTCCGGCGCGAGACCCATTCCGTCATCTCGTACGCTGACTGCGATCATCCCGCTCGGTTCGCGCCTGGCCGCCAGTTCGATGTTTCCGCCCGCGGACGTATACCGCGCGGCGTTGGTCAACAGGTTCGATACGACTTGCGCCAACCGCGTCGCGTCGACGTTCCAAACGAGGGTCTGGTCCACGTCGATCCTCAGCCGGTGGCGACGCTGCTCGAGCAGAAAGTTCGCCATCTCGACGGCACTGTCCAGCACGTCGGCCACGCGCACCCGCTGCTTCTTGAGCGCGATTTTGCCGCGCGTGATGCGGGAGATGTCGAGTAGGTCGTCGACGAGCCGCACGAGATGGTCGACCTGTCGCGCGATGATGTTTTGCTCGCGCGCGGTACTGCTTTCCGGCCGCATCCGCATGAGCCGCAGCGCCGTGACGATCGGCGAAAGCGGGTTGCGCAACTCATGGCCGAGCATCGCGAGGAACTCGTCCTTTGCGCGGCTCGCCTCGCTCAGCTCTGCGACGAGACGCTCGCGCTCGGCATGCGACTTTTCAAGGCGAGCGCGAGCGCGCATCTGCTCGGTCACATCGACGGCCACGGCAATGACGCCATCGAAGGCATGGTCCTCGAGCTGCAGCGGCTCGAGGCGGAAACTGAAATGACGCGACTCGAAGCTGCCGTCGGGCCCTGCCACGTCGACACGCAAATCGTCGCGAACGATACGCTCGCCGTGCTCGAATACCCGAGTCAGCAACGCGCCGATCTCGGTGCGGTGCTGCGTATCGGGGAAGACGTCGGCATAGCAGCGGCCCGTAAGGTCGGCACCGCCCGCCAACTCGCAAAAGCGCGTGTTGGCCAACTCGAAGGTATGCGCCGGGCCGCTCAGTAACGCCGCGGCAACGGGTGCGTTCATGAACAAGGCGTCGCGCTGACGCTGGGCCATGCGCAGCGTCGTTTCCGCACGCGTGCGGCGCTCCACCTCGCGCTCGAGCGCCATGGCCTTTTGCTGCCAAAGCGCGACGAGCCGGTGCGTTTGCGTTTCTTCCCCGTTGGTCAAAAGCTCGCTCGGCAGCACATGCGTATGCGCCAAGCAAATGTGCTCGAACACCGGGCTGTCGTCCGCATTCGAAAAAAGCGCCTGGGGATAGGCGCAGAAAAGGGAAAACGCATGCCGGCGCGCAAGCTCGTTCCACAGCGCCTCCAAGCGCAGCGCCGCTTCGGGCAAGCCCTGCTCGCACAGCACGCCGACCATCTCGCCGAACGCATGCACAGGGCCCCGGCCGGCAGCGGCTGCCTCGCCCACGAGCGCGCCGATCGTCGCAAAAAAGCGCGCCTCGTCGGGCCAGCCGTCCGTCATGAACTGCGCGAGCGTCTGCTCGGCGTCAAGCGCGACGAACCGCTTCCCGTAAGGCAGCGCCCCGTTTCCCGCGCCGGCGTATTCGCGCAGGCGTGCAACGACCGCCGAGCGATGCTGCTCGGTGGCGATGACAATGGCCCGCCCGCCCGTGCGCAACGCGCGATCGGAAAACGCCGCGATTTCTTCAACGAGCAACGAGTCGGTTTGGTAGAAGCGGACGAAGTGCCCCGAGTCGTGCATTGAATCACAAGCGTGTCCGCCTGTTGCCCTATTGGCTATTGCCATGTTGCGTACCCTGCGGCCCGCGACCGCTCGTTGGAAACGGCGTGTTCACTCGAGAAGACGGCTCGTCCGATCAGATGCCTCGAAAAAGGCCTTTCGATCATGGGCAGCAAGGATCGGACCCGCGGCGGCGGCGCGCGCACGTCCGGAAACGCCTTTTTTCACGTACCGACATTCACCGCTGAGCGGCGAGGGAGGCGGCAATCCGGTCGGCCAATCGGGCCAATACGCGGCTCAATGCATCGGCGATCGCGGCGGAGTCGCTCGATGACATCGGCTCGGTCAGTGCGACCGTCTGCGTCGTCACGGCTCGAGGCGGCTCGCCCGCGGTCAGCGTCCAACTGCCTTCGAGCGTCAGCGCGCCGTTCGGATCCGCGCGCAAATCGAGCACCGTCACGACGATGCCGCGCGCCCCCGCGGGCGCGGGCGCCTCCGGCAGCACGAACGTGCCGGCCGGCAAGCGCGCGAGCAGGTCCTGCGCCAACGCACGGCGCATCATCTCCGCCAGCGGCGCACCCCAGTGGTCGTCTTCGCGCACGGCAAGCCGATGCCCCGCGCCATGCGCGACAATTTCCGGCCGATCGAGCGCGGCCGGCACGCGGACGGCGCCCAGTTGCACCGGCGCCATGCGCTGTGTTGCGAGCGGCGCGCGAGGGGGCACGGCGTCGAGCGAGAAATAGCGCGTCGGCGGACTGTGCCCGCACGCCGCCAGCGCCAAGGTCAACGGCAACGTCCATGCACAGGCGACGATTCTCGCGGTTTTCGCCGTCATTGCCCTTTTCCTCCCTTCCCGCGCAGCAGCGCCTCTGGATGCCGGTCGAGATAGTCGGCCAGCGCGCGCACCGAGCGGGCCATGTTCGTCAACTGGCGCAGTGCTTCGGGCAGATCGTTTTGACGCATCGGATCGCCGCCGATCGTGCGATTGGCCGCCGCCACGGCGCTGTCGGCCTCGCGGGCCGTTTGGCGCAACTGCGAAACGAGCGGCCCGATCTGCGGCGAGACTTCGCGCAACGTGCGGTCGACTTGCGCCACTGACCGATCGAGATGGTCCAGGCTATCGGCGAGCTTCGGCGAGGACGACAAGGTGCGAATGTGTGCCGTAATGCTGCGGATGTTCTCGCCCGTCTGCTCGATCGGCAAGGCGTCGATCTTCGCCATCACGTGGTCGGCCGTCGCCATCGCATGATCGGCCTTCGTCATCGCGTCCTCGGCTTTCGCCATGATGGCGTCGACGTCGCCCGAGCCCACACTCGGGATATCGGTCTCGCCCGGCCGCTGGGCCAAGGTGGCGCTCGGTGCGTCCGGAACGAAATCGAGCGATACGACGCGCTCGCCGATCAGCGGTGGGTCTTGGGACAGGCGCGCCCGCAGCCCTGTTGCGATGAGCCGCCGCAGCATATCGTCGACGAGCGGGCGCCAGTTGCCGTTCGCCGGCTTCGCCGTATTGGCGAAGCCAAGCTGCGCGACATCGAGCACAATCTCCACGGGCGTATCGAGCGTGCCCGTGCTGGCGTCGTAACGCAGCCCCACATGCTCGACTTCGCCGACACGGAAACCGCGTAGCCGCACGGCAGCACCTTCCTCGAGTTGACCCACCGCCCCGGGAAAGCGAATCGCGTACTTCACGGTCGGCCCGGCCGGCGCATACGACCGAGCGCTGCCGTTGAAGTGCCGCGTCTTCGCGCCGGGGCCCGGAACCATGACGATCTCAGGGCCGCCGAGCATCGCCTTCGCCGTGGACAGATCGCTAAAATCGAATTGCGCCCCCTTGACCCAAAAGCGTGTGCCGCTGCGCAGATAGGGCTCGGCGCTTCGATCGAGTTCGGCTTGTACGTCCACGTGGTGACCGTCCTTGTCGAGCGACACGTCTCTCACCTCGCCCACGGTAACGCCGCGCAATGTCACGGAGGTGTCGTCGGGCTTCATGCCGTAGGCATCGTCGAACACCAGGGTGATGGTCTCGCCGCCATTCACGAGCGCGCGAATGCCGAGCCACCCGGCTACGCCGATCGCCGCGATCGGCACGGCCCAGATCCACCCGGGCCATCGCGTGCGCCGCAGGTCGGCCCCTTCGGTGCGCCGTTCACGTTGCTCGCTCACGGCCGCCGCCTCTGTCTTGCGGCATCCCACATCAGCCGCGGATCGAATGCCCGCGAGGCCGCCATCGTCAGCACGACGACGAGCGCAAAGGCCGTGGCACCGTCCGCAGCCCGTGAGCTTGCCAAGCCGTCGAATTGGATTAACGGAACGAACGCCGCAATCGTGAAGACGTCGACGTTGGACCAACGCCCGAGTTCGTCGATCAGCCGATAGAGGAATGTCTTCGCGCGCAAGTGGCGATTGGAACGGCGCAGCACCGAAACGACGAACCAGCCCATGCCCGCGAGTTTCACGAACGGGATCGCGATGCTCGTACAGAAGATGAGAATGCCGAGCGGCCACAAGCCTGCTTTGAACAATTCGGTCACCCCGTCGAAGATGCGATGCGAGATGTCATGCCCGAGTTCGACCGAGGTCGTCATGGGGTATAGATTGGCTGGAAAAGCTAGGACGAAGCCGGCCACGCTCAGCGCGGTCGCACGCGAGAGAGCGTCCGGCTTTCGCTTGCGCAGTTTCAAGCCGCAGCGAGGACAGGGGCGCCCCTCGTGTTCGACGGGCGCGATGAGGTCGCAGGCCGTGCACGAGAGCACGCGCTCGCCGGGCGTCACCCCCCGCTCGGGGGCGATCGCGCGCCAGACCGTGCGGCGATCGAGCGTCGCGCGCGTGAGCATCGACATGAACGCAGCCACGATGAAGCAATAGCCTCCCGCGTCGATCGAGCCCGTCAATTCTTGCGTGACGCGCGAATAGCCGACGAAGCAGCCGATCAGGAAGACATCGGGCATGGCCCAGGCATCGAGCCAAATCGTCCAGCGGTAGCAGCGGCCAAGCCATCGGGGCCGCCAGGCGCGCAGCACGGCCGCCAATACGATCGACAGCGCACCGAAACGCAGGATCGGCAGCACCACCCCCGTCAAACCCAGGATAACTGCCAACAGTTCGAACTGTTCGCGCCAGATCGCGACGATGCCCGAGCCGAGCACCGCGGAGCGCTCCGCGCCGAGTAGATGAACGGTCATCAGCGGCGAGAAGTTGGCCGGCAGCAACAGCGCGAACGTCGTCAGCGAGCACGCGAGCGCCGCGCCGACCGAGCGGCCGCTCGCGCGCTCGAGCGGGTAGTGACAGACTCTGCAACGCGCCAGCGTGCGACCGGCCGGCGCCGACATCTCTGCCAGGGCACCGCATTCGGGACAGCCTATCGTCATGCCGCCTCGCGCATCGATCGAGGCCGCGCGCACCGCCTATCGGCGTAAGCGCCGGGTGCGGCGACAGAAAAGCGGGAACAGATCATCGGGGCGGCCTCCGTGCGCGCGAGGAAGCGGTCAAGAAACGGAAAAGGGGCAAGAACTCAAGCAAGCATGCCGCGTTCCCGCTCGGGCGGCGGCTGAAGAGCCCTGCCTTCCCCGTCAACTATTCGGGCGTCTGCTTGGGCTGCGCGCAATCGCTTCGCATGCGACACTCGGCGACATGCACGCGATCGCGGCGATGCCGTTCGTTCGTGCGCTCGCTTTGCTGAGCACGCTCGCGTCGCGGGACACCCACCCGATTTCAATCAGATACCGGCTAGCCGCACGTCAACTTAGGAGAATTCGCTCGATGTCCACGTCCGCAGGCGGCCGCACCGCCGAATGGTTCTTCGATTTCGTTTCGCCTTTCGCCTACCTGCAACTCGAGCAGTTCGACCGGCTGCCCGCCGCGCTGACAATCGAACCTCGGCCGATGGTTCTCGGTGCCGTTCTGGGCCATTGGGGGCAACGGGGGCCGGCTGAAATCGCGGCCAAACGGGTCTTCACCTATCGGCATGCGCTCTATCGCGCGCAGAAACTCGGCATCGCGTATCACATGCCGCCCGCGCATCCGTTCAATTCCATCAAGGCACTGCGGCTCGCCATCGCGATGGGCGGCTCGCTGGACGTGATCCGGCGCATCTTCCGGTACATCTGGACCGACGGCCATGACGTCGCTTCCGCCGAAGGCTTCTCGGCATTGTGCGAAGCGATGGGCTACCCCGAGGGCGTCAATGCCGTGGAAGCACCGGCCATCAAGGAAACGCTCAAACGCAACACCGACCGGGCGCTTTCGCTCCAAGTGTTCGGCGCGCCGACGTTCCTGCTAGACGGCGAGTTGTTCTGGGGCGAGGACGCGACCGATCTGTTCGTCGCGTGTATCGAGTCGCGCGATTGGCTCGATTCGCCGGAAGTGGTGCGCGTGAGCACGCTGCCCATCGGCGTACAGCGAAAGACTCCGGCGGCACCGGCGAGCGCCCCCTAATCGCCCCTCAAGCGCCCCTCAAGCGCTCAAAGCGCTGCGTCATGCCGCCCCGCATCCGTTAGCGGTATGCCGCCCAGTGGCCGCGCACCCAATCCCAATGATTGCCGGCCCAAACGTAGTGGCCTTTGACCCAGTGATATTCAGGTGCGGGCCGCGCCGGCACGACTTCGACCAGCGGGGCCGGCTGCGGCGGCCGGGCCGGCTCGACGACACAGGCTGCAAGCGATACGACGGCGGCCGAGACGGCGAGCGCACGCAGCGCATGCGAACGAAAACAAACGATCGAACCGATCGGATGGACGAAACGAATAGGCGTGAAGCGAACGGTCATCTAACTCTCCCTTCTTTATAGGGCATCTCGTCGCCGGCTGACCGAACGAGAGGCGGTGGTGGTTGCATTCAGGTTGATCGAACACGGGCCGCGGCACGCCGTGATCGCGTGCGCTCAAGCAGCGACGAGCCCGGTCAAAGGCTTGCGCTCTTTCGTTTGCGGGAACAACACCGCCGCGGTGCGATCGGGGTCGAGACCGAACGTCTCGCTCGCCGCCCCTGCGAGAACCGCGTCGAGCGAGGTTGTCGGCCGCAAGTCGCGGCCTTCGTATAGATCGGCCGCGCGCAGCCCGGGCCAGTCGGCCAGCACGCGCCCGCCGCGCACCGCGCCGCCTACCAGCATTGCCGCCGTTCCCGTACCGTGATCGGTGCCGCCCGTGCCGTTGACGGCGGCCGTGCGGCCGAACTCCGTCGCGACGACGACGGTGGTCTGCGCCCAAACCGGGCCGAGACCTTCGTGCAAGGCGCCGAGCATCGCATCGAGCGCTTTTAGCTGCGCGGCGAGGCGCGCATTTTGTCCGCTATGGGTGTCCCATCCGCCTGTTTCGATCATCGCGATTCGGGGCCCGTCGGCCCGCGCAAGAAAGCTCGCGGCCGTCTTGCCGAGACTTGCCGCGTCGCCCCGTGCGCGCGCGCCCCCGGCCATCTCGCGCGCGTCCATCGCCGAGCGCCACAGCGGCCCGAGCTGCGCATCGTGCTCATAGAGCGCGCCCACGCGCTGCAGCAAATCGTCGGATGCGCTCGGCAATGCCGAAGGCGCGTACGAAGCCACTTCGATTTTGCCGCGCAGCGCGGCGGGCACCGTCGGCGCGAATGCGATCGCTTCGAGGCGGCTAGGCCCGACCAGCGCGACCAGGCGGTTCAGCCAACCGTCACGCACGCTATACGGTGCGGCGCCGCCGGTCTCGAGCACGTTTTGTCCGTCGAAATGCGAGCGGTCCCGATACGGCGTCGCCACGGCATGGATCAACAGCGCTTGCTTTTCGGCGTAGCGCTGCGCCGTCTGTTGCAGCGCAGGATGCAGGGCGAACGTACCGTCGAGCTTCGTCGCGGCGGATACGTCGACGGCGATCGGGCCGCGCAGCGTCGCGTAGGCCGGCTCGGCATAGGGCACGACGATGTGCAGGCCATCGGCGGCCCCGCGTTGGATGATGAAAACGAAGCGGCGGTCCGATTGCACACTGGCAAACACCATCCTCGGCGCGACGAGCATCGCGCCGGCCCCAACGCCGGCGATCTGCAAGAACTGGCGGCGCGACGTCATCGTCATCTCCTTTGAAAATCGGGCGACACGAGCAGCAGCGCGAGCGCCGTTTGCGCGCTTTCGGCGCGCGAGAGGGCAAGGGCGGTCGCGGGGCTCAGCGAGCCGGCGCTCAACCGAGGGCCGAGCATGCGGGCATCGATACGATCGCCGGCACGCGCGGCGATCCGCTGGGCGAGTTCCACCCGGCGCACGAGCGCATCGGGCGCAGCCCAGCTGGCCGCGATATCGTCGTAGCCCGCCGGCGAGCCGGGCCGCCAAACCGGCTGCCCAAGCTGGGTCAACAGCGGCGCCGCCTTCACGCCGTCGAGTTCGCGGGTGCCCAGGCCGCGCAGCGTCGAGAGGACCCAGTCCCAGGGCGTCTTGAACTTGACGGGGGCGCTCGACCACGCCTCCTGCGAAGCGACGAGCGCGCGATACACCGACGGAAGATCGCCGTTGCTCGCCTGAAACGCTCGATCCAACCGGGCGACGAGCGCCGGGCTCGGATCGTCGCCGGCGAAGTGACGGGCAAGCTTGGTCGCGACGTGCCGAGCGGTGGCCGGCGCGTCCGCCAAATCGTGCAGCACGGCCAGCGCTTGTGCTTCGCCCTGCTCGGCATAGCGGCGACCCCGGATCGTCCGTTCGCCCGGCTCGTGCAACCCGGGTCGATACACGAAGCTGCCGGGCACCCCGCCTCCGCCCTTCGGTCCGACGATGCTCCACCCCGTCAATGCGCGCGCGAATTCGGTGACGTCATCCTGCGTATAGCCCGTGCGCACACCCAGCGTATGCAGTTCCATGATTTCGCGAGCCAAGTTCTCGTTGAGCCCACGCTTGTGCTGCGGATCGCGCGCGTCGGCCCGCATCGCGGCCATGCTGTCGGGACCGACCGAGCGCACCTGGTCCAGGAAGACTTGCATCGCGGGATGGCGCTCGACCGCGAGCAGCATGTCCTCGAAGCGGCCGAGCACGTGCGGCCGAATCGCCTCGGCTTCGAAGGCGCCCGCCAGCGCGGCAACTTGGGGCTTTTCCGTCGAGATCGCGAAGTGATTGCTCCAGAAGTGCACGAGCCGCTCGACGAACGGCGTCGCTGTCGTCAAAGCGCTTTGCACCCGCGCATCGACGGCATCGCGATAGGCGTCGCGCACTTCGCTGCGTACGGCTTGCCGCGCCGCGAGCCTAGCGCGCTCGTCGGCGCCGCTCGCCGCTTGCTGGCGCGCAGCGGCGAGCGACTGCACGAGCGCGGGCACGTCGCGCAACTGCGCCCAGGCGGCGGGCTTTGGATCGTAGCGGTCGAACTGCGCCAACAGCCACGCTCTCGGGTCGGCAGGCGGCGATTCGTCGTCGCGCACGCCAAGACCGAACCGGTTCAGCGCGATGGCCGCCTCATTCAAATGCGGTGAATCGGTCATGCTGTTTTCGCTCCACGCTCTACGCTCCACGCCCGACGGTGGACGGTCGATGTCGTATCGGTATGCGGCTTAAACGGAGCGATGGCGCGCCATCCGTCGCATCGGGCTCGATATTTTTATTGCCGCGCCGCCCACGACGCGCCTCGCGCCTGCCCGCAAACGACCTATGCTAGAGAACACCGCCCTCATGCCTTGCCGAGCGCGGCCATTCGCTCTTTCCTCCTACGGAGGCCGGTCATGTCGATGAGTCACACCCTAGAGGCGTGCCTGCAGCACAAGGGCTGCCGCTATGAAGTCGTTCGCCACCCGTACAGTCACTCCAGCATCGAAACGGCTGCGGCCGCGCACGTCCCCGGCGAGCGCTTGGCCAAGACGGTCTTGCTCGAAGACGAGCAAGGCTACGTGGCTGCCGTCCTGCCCTCGACGCATGCCGTTCGGCTCTCCGAGATCTGGGAGATGACCGGTCGCCATCTGACGCTCGCGAGCGAAACGGACATGCGCGAGCTGTTCAAGGATTGCGAACCCGGTGCGCTACCCCCCATCTGCACCGAGTACGGAATGATGACCTTTCTCGATGAAAGCCTCACGCAGCAGCCTGAAATCTACTTCGAAGCCGGCGATCACGAGGAATTGGTGCATATGCAGGCCGACCAGTTTCTCGCGCTGATGGATCGCGCCGAGCGGGCGCGCTTCGCCCATCGGATGCAGGGCGTCTCGATGTAGTTTGGATGGGTTTCGCTGTAGTCGCGGCCGCAGCGGTGCCGCACCGGGCCGCCGGGCCGCTCAAGGTGCGTCCGACTCCGATGCCTCGCTCGGCGCGCGCTTGCCGTCCGCCGGCGGTGGCGGCAACCGCCATTGGCCGTGCGCCTTCAGGCTTTGCGCGAAGGTTGCGCGCTCGGCGGGCGTGAGCGTCGCAACGAAATCGGCCACGGCCGCTTCCACGTGCTCGCGCACCGCGCGGTCGGCATCGCGCGTGGCTAGCAGTGCTGTATCGAGCGCCGAGCGATCCCATTGCGGCGCCGCAACGAGGCGCAATACGTCGCCGCGTCCCTCGCGGGCTTGCTGCGCGAACGGCCGCGCCTCGCGCCGCGCCCGACGCAGCGCATCGAGGAACTGCCGCTGCCGCTCCGGCGAGAGATCCTGCGCGGCATAGCGTAGCGCTTGAGGCGCGCGCGGAAAGACGCTGGCCACGGCCGGCACAGCGTGTCGAGCGGCGAACCAGCGATAGGCGCCCCCTGTGATCGCCCCCACTAGAAAGAGGTTGAGCGCGAGCGAGCCGACGCACAGCATCTTGATCGCGCGGGCCGTCATTGCACGCCTCCCTCTTCGCCCGACGTGCCGAATCCCGTCGATAAATAGGAAGACGATGGCTCATGTAACGTCGAGGTAGGCTCCCCGCTCATCATCATCACCGACGACATCGCCATCGCGCCCGCAACGAGCCCTGCCACGCCCGCACCGGCCAGCGCCGCACCCGGAAGCCACCAGCGTGTTGACCGGGCGCCCGTCGCCCAGCCACGCGTAGGGACATGCGCCGACGCGACGATGCGGCGCTGCAGCGCGCGGCCAGGCGCTTCGACGGTATCCGCGGCCAAGCATGCGTCGAGGGCGGCAGCGGCATCGAGCCGTGGCTGGGCCTCGTGCGGACGCGCCGCGGCGAACGCACACGCCGAGGCGCGTTCGCCTTCCGGCCACCGGCGCGGATCCGCACCGTAGGCGTCGACGATCTGAGCGAATCGTTGGGGGGTCATCGGCGTCATCGATCGATCCTTGCAAGTCGTCATCGTTTCCGTGCTGCGGGCGTCGGCTCGGCTTCGCGTCCACGCGCCCGCGGGCGGCCCTGCGGCGCCGGCTTGGCCGCTGCCGCTTCGGACAATTGCGCACGCAGGCTGCGGCGGGCGCGTACGAGCAGACTTTCCAGCGCATCGACCGTCAGCCCCATGAGGCCAGCCGCTTCCGCGTTCGACAGCGCTTGGTAATAGGTCAGCACGAGCGCCTCGCGTTGACGCGGCGGCAAAGCCGCCAGCGCCTGCCGGACGCGCGCGCCCTGCTGGCGTGCCTCCAGGGCCGCCTCGGGCGTGATCGGCCCTTGGCCCGCGTCGTCAGGTTGCGTCTCGTCGAGCGTGTCGTCGGGCACCTCGCGCCGCACGCGCAGCCGGTCGTAGCAGAGATTCATCGCAACGCGGTGCAGCCACGTGTCCACACGGGCCTCGCCCTCGCGCCAATGCGGCGCTTGTTTCCAGATGCGCACGAACGTCTCCTGCGCCACGTCCTCAGCCTCCATGCGATCGCCCAGCATGCGAACGGCGAGCGCGAGCAGCCGCGGCAGCTTGCGCGCGACGAACTGGCGGACCGCCGATGCGTCGGCGCGCGCCACGCGAGCGAGGAGCTCAGCGTCCGGATCGCGCGGGTTCAACGGACGCGGCTCCGGTGTCCGAGCCGGCCGACAACGTCGGCACCCCGCCCGATGCGGCGCCGCAGCGCAGCCTCCACGCGTTCGTGTCGCACCCTGTCAGTCATCTTCATCGTCGAACATCGATCCTTCGAAGCCTCGGCAAAACCCTTAAACGGACGCCGCGGCAAAACCCGTCGCGGCGGTGGCCAATTGCAGCCTATCGCAGTGGTCAGCCAATGCGACGCCCTTTTTTGAAAACCTTTACGGCGTGAACAAAACAGGCATAGAGTCGGAGCGCTTACTGCGGTACGGGTGCGCCCGCCTTTCGCACCTTACCGTCGTCCGTCTGCGTCGCCGTTCGCTTCGAGGAGTGATTTTCATGATTCTTCGGTTACTCGCCGTGCTGCCGTTTATCGGCATCCTGCTCGGTGTCCCATTCGTCAATCGCGTGGAACCGCTGATCTTGGGCATGCCGCTCGTGCTTGCCTGGATCGTGTTCTGGGTCGTTATGAGTGCGGTCATCATGGCCATCGTCTACCGCTTCGATCCGGCCAATCGCGCCGCCGCCCAACCCGCAGAGGAGGCCCGCTCATGAGCAGCGCACTTCTCATCATCGCAGCCATCACGCTCGTCGCACTCTGGCTCGGCGTGCGCGCGCGCCGCGGTCACGACATGAGCCTCGAGCAATGGTCGGTCGGAGGGCGCAGCTTCGGCACGGCGTTCGTCTTTCTGCTGATGGCCGGCGAGATCTATACGACGTTCACGTTTCTCGGCGGCAGCGGCTTCGCCTACGGCAAGGGCGCGGCGGCCTACTACATCCTGTCGTACGCGACCCTCGCCTATATCCTTTCGTACTGGCTGCTGCCCCCGATCTGGCGCTACGCCAAAGCGAACCGGCTTGTCTCGCAGCCGCACTTTCTGTCGAGCAAATACGCGAGCCCCGCGCTGGGCGTGCTGGTGGCAATCGTCGACGTCGTCGCGCTCGTGCCGTACCTCGTCCTGCAGTTCAAGGGACTCGGGATCATCGTGACGACGGCCTCTTACGGCGTGATCTCGCCCACGGCTGCGATCTGGATCGGCGCAATCGTCGTCACCGCCTACGTGACGATCTCGGGTGTGCGCGGCTCGGCTTGGAACTCCGTGCTGAAGGACGTGATGATTCTCGCCATCGTCATCTTCCTCGGCGTGTATCTGCCGATACATTTCTACGGCGGCTTCAGTTCGATGTTCCATGCGATCGATACCGCCAAGCCCGGCTTCCTGACCTTCCCCGAGAAGGGCGCGAGCGTCGCCTGGTTCCAATCGACGGTGCTGCTCACGGCGCTCGGCTTCTTCATGTGGCCGCATACGTTCGGCTCGATCTATACGGCGCGCAACGAGCGCATCTTTCGGCGCAACGCAGCCGTGCTGCCGCTCTATCAGTTGATTTTGCTGTTCGTGTTCTTCGTCGGCTTCGCGGCGACGCTCAAGGTGCCGGGCCTCAAGGGCAGCAACATCGACTTGTCGCTGTTCCACCTGTCGCTGCAGGCGTTCGATCCGTGGTTCGTGGGCGTGATCGGAGCGGCCGGCGTGCTGACCGCACTCGTGCCCGGCTCGATGATCCTGAACGCAGCGGCAACGCTGCTCGCCAACGACGTCTACCGCGGCGCCGTCGACCGCAAGGCCGCGGACGCGTCGGTGGCCAAGCTCGCTCGTGTGCTGGTGCCGATCATCGCGCTCGTCGCCGTCTTCTTCACGCTGCGCGGCGGCGAAACGATCGTCGCGCTGCTGTTGATGGGCTACAGCTTCGTCACGCAGTTGTTCCCGGCGGTCGTGACGAGCCTCGCGGCACGCAATTGGGTGACCAAGCAAGGGGCGTTCGCCGGCATCGTGGCGGGTGTGGCCGTCGTCGCTTATACGACGCTCGCTCACGCAAGCATCGGGCAATGGTTCCCGTCCCTGCCCGACAAGGTCAAGGACTTGAACATCGGGCTTGTTGCGCTGGTGATCAACATCGTCGTGCTCATCATCGTGAGCGCCGTGACGCAGCCGAGCGCTGCGGAACAATCGCACGCGCGCACGCTCTAGCGCCATTGCGCCCGTTACGGCGTGCGCGAGCCTCGCGCACGCCGGCTCCCTGCCCTGCCTCCCCACCCTGCCCTGCCTACGGGCCGCGATCGGCTGAGATCGTCGAGCCTTCTTCCCTAAAGCGCGCCCGTATCTATCGTCTTTTGTTCTAACGATATGGCCTATTGTTCTAAGGGCCGGTGCCGCGGCGCCTTACAATCGCAGGCTGACCTTGCCACGGGCCTGCCGCCCCCCACCGTACGATGCATCTGCCCCACATCGACTTGCTGTACTCCGCTTCCGGCCTTGGCGTCGGCTTTCTCGTCGGCTTGACGGGTGTGGGCGGCGGCTCGTTGATGACGCCGCTGCTCGTGCTGGTTTTCGGCGTACATCCGGCCACGGCCGTGGGCACCGATCTGCTTTACGCCGCCGTGACGAAGGCAACGGGCACGCTGGTGCACGGGCTCAAGGGGTCGGTCGACTGGCGCATCACGGGGCGGCTCGCGAGCGGCAGCGTGCCGGCGGCTGCGCTCACGCTGTGGCTGCTCCATCGCTACGGCATGCATTCGAACGCCACTACGTCGCTGATTCAGCACGTGCTCGGCACGGCCCTGCTGGTGACGTCGGTGGCGCTCGTTTTCCGCCCACAGCTTGCTAAGCTGGCCGTCCGAACCCCGCGCACGGTGAGCCCGGCGCGCACCGCGCTCTATACCGCGTTGACGGGCGCCGTGCTCGGCGTACTCGTTTCGCTGACTTCGGTCGGCGCTGGCGCTATCGGCGTGACCGTTCTGTTGCTGCTGTATCCGGCGCTCGCCACCTCGCGCATCGTCGGCTCCGACATCGCGCATGCGGTACCGCTCACACTCGTCGCGGGCATGGGCCATTGGCTGCTCGGCTCCGTCGACGGCGCAATGCTGCTCTCGCTGTTGATCGGCTCGGTTCCGGGCATCGCGCTCGGCAGCCATTTTTCGGCGCGCTCGCCCGAGGCGCTGCTACGCAATTTGCTTGCTGCTGTGCTCGTACTGGTTGGCGTGCGGCTTCTTTGGGCTTGATGTCCGGTTCCATTTTTTCGTAGAAGAACACCTCGACTGATAAAGGATTTCTTTCGATTGCATTACATGCACAATCGATCCCCTCTTCGGTAATCGATTGAATCGCGACTTGACTGGATCTCGCGTCCCAGTCTTTCGCGATAAATCTCTAAGTAATGCCAGTACCGCTGCGCAATCTGAGAGCAAGCCTCTCGCTCATGAGGCGCTCTGCCCCTCGCGCGTTCTATCT
>Ga0207705_10001427_pt1 | contig 19038 bp, 17 predicted proteins | sample KBSC13metaG_FD_184314 | JGI IMG/M metagenome (GOLD analysis project Ga0207705, IMG submission 184314) | Corn rhizosphere microbial communities from Kellogg Biological Station, Michigan, USA - KBS C1-3 metaG (SPAdes) (version 2) | ecosystem: Host-associated > Plants > Roots > Rhizosphere > Soil ... | reverse complement strand
GCCCCCGCTTTCCAGCCCCGCCTGCTCGCTCCAGTACCGCCTCCAGATGCTTATGCCCTTCACTAAAATGCCCGCGTATCGACCAGAACTTCCACAGCGCCGCCCCCAACCGCAATCCCGCTTCCCCTCCTTCCGCCTCCTCCAGAGAGCAAGCGAGCGCCTGACGCAGATTGTCGTGCTCGGTCTCCAGCGCCTCCAGCCAGAATGCCTGCTCTTTGCCTGCGAGTTTCGGCAGCGTCTCCTCCGCCAGCGTCAGGAAATAGTCCCGATGCCTGCCCCGCACTTCCGCCCCCGCTCCCAGGTCGAGCAGGCGTTCCCGCCCATATTGCCGTACGGTCTCCAGGAGGCGATAGCGGGTGCCTTCTTTCCGTGTCTCGGCCACTGCCAGGCTCTTATCCACCAGACTCGTCAGCAGGTCCAGCACCTGCCAATCCTCGATGCGCACGCCGTCTGCACACACCTGCTCCGCCGCCACAAGCGTCCAGCCGCCTGCAAATACCGCCAGCCCACACAGGAGCAGCTTCTCCGTATCTGTCAGCAGGCTGTAACTCCAATCGATCAACGCGCGTAGAGTCTGCTGCCTCGGCAAAGCCGTCTTGCTGCCTCCGGTGAGCAGGCGGAAACGATTGTCCAGGCGACTGTTGATCTCCTCCACCGACAGAGACCGCACCCGTACCGCCGCAAGTTCGATCGCCAGCGGAATGCCGTCGAGGCGATGACAGATCGCGGCCAGGGCAGGAGCGGAGGCATTGGTCACCGTGAAGTCCGCCTTGCTGCTGACGGCGCGCTCGATGAACAGCCGGACTGCCTCATACTGGCTCACCTGTGCAACGGTCAGGGACTGCCTGGGATCGGGCAGGGAGAGAGAAGGCACGCGATAGGTCTGCTCGCCTGCGATCCCCAATCCCTCCCGACTGCTGGCGAGGATCGTGAGATGTGGGCAGGCGCGCAACAGTGCATTGCAGAGCTGAGCACAGGCAGAGAGCAGATGCTCGCAGTTGTCCAGCACCAGCAGGAGGCGCCGGAACTTGAGATGCTCCGTGAGCGTCTGCAGGAAGGTCTTGCCTGGCTGTTCACTCAGTCCCAGGGCCAGGGCGACCGTCTGAGGCACCAGAGCGGGATCGGAGAGAGGAGCCAACTCAACCAGCCAGGCGCCCTCGGGATATTGATCCAGCACATCGGCAGCCACTTGCAAGGAAAGACGCGTTTTGCCGGCGCCTCCACTGGCTGCCAGCGTCAGCAGGCTGGTTTTGGTGAGCAGGTTCTTGATCTCCGCGATCTCCTTCTCTCTGCCGATGAAGGAGGTCAACTGACGAGGGAGATTGTTGGGAAAATGCTCCAGGGAGTTGAGAGGAGCGAACTCGGCGGGCAGATCGGGATGGAGGAGTTGAAAGATCGTTTCAGGTCGATTGAGGTCGCGCAGCCCATGCTCCCCCAGCGACAGCAGGCCCACTCCCGCAGGCAGAGCATCCCGTGCCAACTCCTGAGTCGCCAGCGAGAGCAGTACCTGCCCACCGTGTCCTGCCGCCAATAACCGGGCGACACGATTGAGCGGCTGCCCGAAGTAGTCGTTGTCTCGCATCTCCGCAGAACCCATATGCAGCGCCATACGCACCTGAAGGATCATTCCCTCCGGCCAGGGTTCGGAGGTGAGGGCTTGTTGCGCCGTGAGAGCGGCCTGAAGGGCATCGGGAGCGGTGTGGAACGCGGTGCAGAAGGCATCGCCGATCGTTTTGAAAACGTGCCCGTCATACTGCGCAATGGCCGAGCGCATCAGAGCGTCATGACGCGCCAGCGCCAGTCGCATGGCTTCGGGATGCTGCTCCCAGAGTCGGGTTGAGCCTGCGATGTCGGTGAAGAGAAAAGTAATCGTTCCGTTAGGAAGCGCTCGCATGACCACACTCCGACCCAGGATTTCAAAGAGAGCACAGGTGAGAGAGGGAGAGGCAGAGGATTTGCCTCTCTCCGGATTGCGGCAGGATCTGGCGCCCGCCGACGGGGATTATCCTAACTGCTGCATCAGCCCGGCGACATCCATCAGCATCCGGCTTTCGACCATCCAGCCCTCTCGCACCACATCGATGACTATACCCCACACGTTCACCGTTTTCCCTGTAGCAGGAACCCCCAAAAACAGTCCCTGATGGGTTCCGGTCATCGTGAAGCGCGTGACGACGTTGTCGCCTTCCGCGATCTGCTCCTCTACGGTCCAGTGCATATCCGGGATGGCCGCGATAAATCCCCTCAGCGTCTCCCGCAGCCCCTCCCTGCCCGGTCCCTGGCCCGGAAACGGAATCACTTCGAAGAAATCCTCGGCGATGAACTTGTCCAGAGCGGCCAGATTCTTCTGGTTGAGCACCTCAGCGATGAAACGCTGGATCGTTCGTTTATTCTCTTCCGTTGTCATGATTGCTCCTTTGTAGAAATATGGATCTGACTCTCTCCCATCGTTATCCCTCCCGATATTGTCTTCATTATACTGCACCCCACCTCAGGTAATCAGCTCCCATTACCTGCGCCCTATAGGCACGCACAACAGTACGAACAAGGGATCAAGCATCCCTATGTACTCGCTTCTAGGCGAACGGCAACTGTTTATGGATAGGCTCTCAATACTGCTTTCAAGGCTCCTTCTACAGTTCCATCCACATGCTCGGAGCCATAAAACATAAACTCATCCGGGTCATAGAAATTTCGGCTGTATCTGTAGATCGCAAATCCCCATTTCTCCATGCCTCCGCGATACTCAAGACGACACATTGGACCTACGGTGCCATATTGGCAGCGATCCAGATAGGCAAATCGGCCTTTAAAACGCACTGCATAGTAGTCATTTGGCGGGTCCATGGCGTTCCCGTTGAACTGCTCGACGATTGCGCTCACCTGCTGTTTAATCTCTTCCGGGATGCTTGCTCTGCTCATCAACCCTCTCTCCGACTACTCTTCCATAATCTCCGCCAACGCCTTTTCCAGTTCCTGGAGAAGTTCTTCGAGCGAGGTATACCTGGTCTTGCCCTCCCAAAGTATGCCGCCTGGATCCAGCACTCTAACGAGCGAGCGGCTATAATCGTCGCGTCCAATTTCGATTAAGCCATCCCCCAGCACCCAGTCGGCAATATGGGGAAACCGCTCGTCGAACGAATCTGCCATGACACTTACTCCTCTCTGATGGAAGCATCCTTCGCCGGACTGAACTCCTGACCGACGTAGCCGTCGTAGTTGGTGGCGGCGGTGGCCCGCATGATCGCCGGATAAAATAGCTCTTGGCTCTCGTTGATCTCATGTCTACCGGGCACTCCCACCGTGTGGAAGTGGCCGATGTGCTGGATGTTTTTACGTATGCAGGAAATTACATCACCTTCCCCTATTCACATGGGCTTGCGGTGTGCAGTTGACCGCACTCACCGCCTGGAATCAGCGCGCTCCACGCGCACCGTGACCGCGCGTATTGCCGAACCGGCGCCCTCCTCGTAGTAGACGCACAGGATGCGGCCGTCGCGAAGCGCGACCAGGCTGGGGTAGGCTCCAATCGTGTGGTCGATGAGCACCGGACCGTGCCATGTGCGGCCCTCGTCCGTGCTGTAGTGCAGAGATGTTTCCGGCACGCGGTGGCCCATCAGAAGCACGCCGCTCCGGGTCTGGAGGAGGTAGGGGCAGTGGCCGGGGAATCCGAGGTCGTGCGCCTCGCTCCAGGTCCGGCCGCCATCATGCGACTCGGCGGTACACATCACCTCGCGCATGAACGCGACGAGCGTTCCATCCCTGCGCTCGAAGATGTCGGTTTCGTCCAGCCTTTTACCGGATCTCTCCGCGATCGGGTGCGGCGCCGACCAGGTCCGGCCTCGATCGTCCGACAGGCAGACCGCCGGGTAGCTGCGGCTTCCGCCGCCGTCCACGGTATAGACGATCAGCAGCAAGCGACCCGACCGGAGGCGGCGTATGGGAGTGGAGGTCGCGAACGTCGGGAGCACGAGTTCCGGCTCGCTCCAGGTTTGGCCGCCGTCGGACGAGCGTGTGAGGCAGGTGTCGCACTCGCCATGCAGGCCGTACTTGAAGAAGTTACACAGCAGCGTGCCGTCCGGAAGGCAGGCAACCGAGGGATCGCGGTCGTCCGACGGCGTGTCGGCGACGACGGTGGCGCGGCTCCACGTTCTGCCTTCGTCGCTGGAGCGGACCGCACAGATCCGGCCGCCCCGCGGAAGCTGCGGGGTCGGCTGCGACACGTGGGTGTAGCCGGCGTAGAAAACGCACAGCAGGTCGTGGTTCCGCAGCCGACAGATGTCCGGGAACGCCTGGTACCCTCCGGCTCCCGCGTTCGTAACGATGCGCGCGGCAGGACCCTCTACCACGATGCGAACGTCGTCTTTGCCGGTTCGCGATGCGGCGCTTACCGCCCGCACAGGCTCCTGCTGGAAGGCGGCGGTCGCGCGCTGCACGGACGTCGGCGACGGCATGGCGGACTGCGGACGCTCTGCGGAGGCGGACTGTTCGGCAACTGCGAGCTGCGTCCATGAGCGGCCGTCCGAACGATCCGACATCCCCGCCGCAGCCAGCGAACAGGCGCCAAGGGCTAGCACCGCCCCGGCCGCTTGAGCTATTCGACGCTTCATCATCACCCCCTTTTCCTGCCCTGGCGCTGAGTCGCATCCGTCGGCATGCCGACTCCTGGCCGGGCGCAGTTGCCGAAGAGTAGTTCTCGACCTATGGGGAAGGCCAGAGTGAACTCTACTGTTCTATCGTGTGAGACTGCTCGCCGCCTATACGTCGCAGATGCGGTAGGCCATTTCTAGGCTGATGGAGGGGTCTTTGGCGGGACTGAACTCCTGGCCGACGTAACCGTCATAGTTGGTGGCGGCGATGGCGCGCATGATGGCGGGGTAGTTGAGTTCCTGGGTGTCGTCGATTTCGTTGCGACCGGGGTTGCCGGCGGTGTGGAAGTGGCCGATGTGTTTAATATTGTCGCGCAGAGTTCTTATGACGTCTCCTTCCATGATCTGCATGTGGTAGATGTCGTAGAGGAGTTTGACGCGGGGGGAATCGACGGCTTCGCAGGCGGCGACGCCCCAGGCGGTATGGTCGCACTGATAGTCGGGATGGTCTACCTTGGAGTTCAGGAGTTCCATGGCGAGGGTGACTCCGGCGTCTTCCGCCATCTTTTTGACACGGTTCAGCCCTTCGATGGTGTGCTCCAGGCCGACGGCGTCCGGCAGGCCCTCCCGGTTGCCGCTGAAGACGATCAACGCAGGAATGCCCCACTGCACCGCCTTCTCCAGATTCGCTTCGATCTCCGCCTCGATGCGGTCGTGGTTCTCGCGCTTGTTCAGACCGTCACCGAGCGACTGGTGCCCGCCCATGGTGATGATTTTCAGGCCGCCGTCCACGATCTGGGGCCAGAGTCCTTCCGGCGCCATCTCGACCCCGGCATAGCCGATGATCTTGGCGCTGCCGATCAGCTCTTCGGCCTCCAGATGGCGTCCGAAACACCACCAGGCCAGGGACTGTTTTATCTTGCTCATCGTCGTCTTCTCCTTGAACCCGCTTCCGGTTTTCTCTCTGTGCGCAGAGAATGCAGGCATGGCCTGTCACTCCGCACACGACAGAGGCAGTTTCGCGAACGGTCGCCGGATGTCCTGCTCCCGGATTTCCCCGCCCGGTTCCTACCGGAAAATGGCGGGCAAAGATCCTTTTTGGGGGGTGTGAAAAGTCTAACATGTGTCTAGTAACGCTTGACACACGCGAACCGGATCGCCTATAATGATTCGGTCCGTATTCGGTATTTTTCGCGTCGCGAGATCGAGGTTTAAGGGTCGTGCTGCTTCAAAACGATCAACGTCAGGTCATTACTCAGCGGATCGATCCCAAGATTATCATGGCGAATTCGATCCTTCAGCTCACGTCGATGGAACTGGTACAGTCCATCGAAGGTGAACTGTCGGATAACCCGGCGCTCGATACTCTCGACGATTCTCCCTGCTCCGGGGACTGCATCGACCCCACCAACTGCCCCTACTGCTCCGCCCGCCGTCTGCGTGACGCCGATGCCGATCCCCGTTCCGAAACTCCCGACTCCGGCGAGGCGGAGACCGAATTCGAACTGTTCGGATTCCAGACCGCCGAAGCCGAAGAGGAGTACGATTTTGTCGCCAACCTCGAAGCGGAACTGACCTTTCAAGAGCATCTCCGAGGCCTGATGCGCAATCTGGTGCGCGCCGAAGAGTACTGGATCGCCGAGTATCTGATCAATAACCTGACGGAACGCGGCTGGCTGGACGGCGACCCGGAAGAGATGGCAGCCGAGATGAATGTCCCCGCCTCCGACGTCTGCCGCATCCTCGCCATCCTCCAGACCTGCGACCCGCCTGGCGTCGGCGCGCGCAATCTCCAGGAGTGCATGCTCATCCAGTTGCGCTACCTGCTGGAAGAGAACATCGACGCCGACAAAAAGCATCTGATCGTCTTTGCCGAAAAGATGGTCTGCGACCACTTCGAACATATCAGCGCGCAGCGCCATGCCAAGCTGGCCCGCGCGGTCGGCTGCACGCAGGATGAGGCGCAGCAGGCGCTGGAGTATATCCGTACGCGCCTCAATCCCTCTCCCGCGAGTCAGTTCCACCCGCCCTGGGCCTACCGACCCGCCAACAGCAAGTCCTCCGTCCGCCCGGACGTGCAGGTGCGGCGCACCGAGGTCGGGTATGAAGTCGAAGTGGCAGGCGCGGACACCTTCTCGCTCTGCATCAACCCCCTCTACCGCGAAACCTACGCCCAGATCAAGAGCGGCAAGGGGCACTTCTCAGAAGAGGATCGCAAACACTATACCGAGTATGTCGAGCGCGCGGAGATGTTCCTGCGCAATATCAATCAGCGCCGACAATCGCTGCGCGCGATCACCCACTGTATCATCGACTACCAGATCGGATTTCTGGAGACCGGCAATCGCCAGTTCCTGCGTCCGCTCACCCGCACCCTGATCGCCCGCAAACTCGACCTCCACGAGTCGACCGTGAGCCGCGCGACCGCCAATAAATTTATTCAGTTGCCCAATCAAGAGGTCGTCAGTTTCAACCTCTTCTTCAACTCGTCTCTCTCCGTCAAAGATGCGATCCGAGAGATCATTCTCGAAGAAGATCCCTCTCACCCGGTCTCCGACCAGCAGATCGTGACCCAGCTTCTCGAAAAAGGCATCGACATCAGCCGCCGCACCGTCGTGAAATACCGCGACTCCCAGAAGATCCTGTCCTCCACGCGCCGCCGCCGGTAAGAAAGGCAGAAAGAGATGCCGATGCAGAGCAGAAATACAGAAAGCAAGAAATACAGAAAAAAATGCAGAAGAGATGCAGTAAGAGACCAGGAAAGCCGACTCAACAATTAAGCGGGTCGGCTTTCGGCGTTCATTGGTCCCTTCGAGGAAATCCTGTTAATCCTGTAAATCTTGTTAATCCTGTCTAAAATGCATTTCTCTGGAGAGAATTACAGGATTTACAGGAGGGGATATTCTAAGCGGCAAGGGCGGTTTCGATGGCCTGGAGGGTCTCTGGGGTAAGGGTGACGCCGACGGCGCCGGCGTTGTCGTTGACCTGGTCGGGGCGGCTGGCGCCGATGATGACGCTGGAGACGTTCTTCTGGCGCAGACACCAGGCGAGCGCGAGCTGTGCCATGCTGAGGTTGAGTCCCTCGGCGATCGGTTTGAGCTTTTGGATACGCTCCAGGAGGGCGTTGTCGAGTTCGCCGCGATTGAGGAACATGTTCTGCTTGGGGTCAGCGGCGCGAGTGCCGGGCGGCGGGGGCTGTCCCGGCGTGTATTTGCCGGTCAGGAGGCCCTGCGCCAGCGGGGAGTAGACGATCTGGCCGATACCGACGCGATCGCAGAGCGGAATGACCTCTTTCTCGATGCCGCGGCTCAGGAGGTTGTAGTCCGGCTGGCTGGAGACGAAGCGATCCCAATGGCGCGCAGATTGCAGGGCGACGGCTTCGGCGATCTGTGCGGGTGACCACTGGCTGAAGCCGCCATAGAGGATTTTGCCCTGTGTGATCAGGTCGTCGAGGGCGGAGAGGGTCTCTTCCAGTGGGGTTTCATTGTCGTAGCGATGAAACTGGTAGAGATCGATGTAGTCCAGGCCCATTCTTTTGAGGCTAGCGTTGCACTGCTCGATGATGTGCTTGCGGGAGAGGCCCCGATTGTTGGGCATCGGGCCATCGCTCATCGGGAAGAAGACTTTGGTCGCGACGACGTAGGTGTCGCGTGGAAACTTGCTCAGGCCGCGTCCCACCACCTCTTCGCTTTTGCCGCGCGCATAGGCGTTGGCGGTGTCGAAGAAGTTGATCCCCAGTTCGTAGGCCCGGTCGATACACTGGGTCGCGGTCTCATCCTCGGTCGCATTGCCGTAAGTCAACCAGCTCCCAAGACACACCTCAGACACTTTAACTCCGCTGTTCCCCAGGCGGCGATATTTCATCTCGGCCATCGTATCTCCTCTTCGTCTCATCGGTCGGATCGAATTGCAAACCGAGTCGGATTACGTCTGAAACAGGCGTTTAGTTGCCGAACAACCAAAAGCCCCCTCCTTACCAAGGAGGGGGTTGGGGGAGGTTCACCGGTAGGGATAGAGGCCGAAGCGGAGCAGCAGGAAGGCGCAGAGGACGCCGACGACGCTGGCGAGAAAGTTGACGACATCGTTGTTGACCCAGGGAACGCCGCGAATGAGCGCGTGGGAGACATTGGCGGTGCGTGGCTGTTCGGTGGGCTGACCGGTCAGGGGGTCGCGGTAGAGGGCCTGCACGCTCGCGCCCAGCACGCTGTCGAACAGACTGCCGAGAAAGCCCGCCCAGGCCACCACGACGAACTCTGCCGCATTCAGCCGCCAGACGAGCCAGCCGGAGAGTGTGATCACCAGGCTGCCTGCCAGCGCCGCGAAGAGGCCCAGTCCGGTGATCGCGCCGGAGGTGCCGGCAGGAACCTGTTTCCAGTTGGAGAGCAGACGCGGGGCCGCCGTGGAGAGGCCGCCGAGTTCGGTGGACCAGGTGTCGGCGTTGACGGTGGCCAGTGCGGCGAGATAGAGCAGGAGCAGATAGCGGGGCATCTCCAGCGACATCAGATGTCCGAGGGGCTGAAACAGCAGGGCGATCAGTGCGGCAACGCCGCCGTTGGCAAGCACCTGTCCGGCATCGCGGGTCGCGCCTTTGACCGCCGTGGCGTTCGCCCCGGCTTTGCGCCGACGTCCCACCCGCGACAGCACGGAGGAGGTGGCGAAGAAGACCAGCAGCGGGACCAGAAACTTGCCGCCGCCCAGCCCAAAGACGATAAAGCCGACGATAGCCGTCGCGATCGCGCCGCTGCGGGAGAGCAGTTTCATGCCGTAGGCGAGGGCTGCAAAGCCGACCGCGAACAGCGCCGCAAGCCAGAGTTCCGGTTTGACCAGGTGAGGAATCAGTGTATTCATATCATTGTTGTTTCGTGAGGCCGCGGGAAGTGAACGGATCACCGCGCAGGGTGAACCGCCAGAGATAGTCTTGCGCCCGAGAGATACCGATTCGTGGCGTCGCCAGGATCGCCTCGGTATCGGCAGGTTGCTGAGACGGGGCGATCCAGAGGGACGCCCCGGAAGTCAGATCCAGGCCGTTAAAGGCGCTATCCAGTCCGAACGCTTGACAGAGTTTTCCGGGGCCGCTGCACAGCGCTTGCAGGCGTCGTAGTCGCGCCCGTTCCGCCGTTTCGGTGCGAGGCGGGACCGCTGTTTCCTTTAGACCGCGTCTGGCCCACATCAGTTCCACGCCCGTCAGCGGTTCCAACGCCCGGATCAAAACCGCCTCCCCGACCCCTTCCGCGCCGGTCACGGCGTTCAGGCAGTAGTACGCCCCATAGATATAGTAGACATAGGCGTAACCGGGTGGGCCGTACATGAGCCGGTTGCGGGTGCGCTGGCCGCCGAAGGAGTGGCTGGAGGGATCGTCCTCAGTATAGGCTTCCGTCTCCGTGATGCGGCCCGCCAGCACCTCTCCCTCCGGCAGTATCCGTACCAGCACGGTGTTGAGCAGGTCTCGCGCCACCGTGACCGCATCGCGGCCATAGAATGGTCGTGGCAGCGGCCCTCCATATCGCTCCCGCGCCTCCGCCTCAGTCATACGCCTGTTTCCTCACCCGGTAATGAAGTAGAAGGCCAGTCCGACGATCACATAGACCGCCAGCAGTTGTGCGCCTTCCAGCCAGTGGCTCTTGCCGTCCATCGAGATCAACACGCCGATCCCCGCCGCCGAGGTGATGGAGATCAGTTCGTAGTTGCTGAACAGGATCGTGACCGGATGCCCCAGCAGCGGGCTGACGAAGATGATCAGCGGGATCACGAACATGGCGATCTGCGTGCTCGACGAGATGGCGATATTGAAGGAGATATCCATCTTGTTCTTCATCGCCATCATGACCGCTGTGCTGTGCTCCGCAGCATTGCCGATGATGGGCAGCAGGATCACCCCGAGAAACAGCTTGCCGATATGCCACTGCGCCAGCACCGGTTCGATGCTGTGCACCAGCAGTTCGCTCTCCAGCGCCACGAAAATGGTGGCGACCAGCAGAACGATCATCGCCTTCTTCCGGGACCACTCCGGCGGATCGTGCCCCTCCTCCTCCCCGCCCCGAAACAGGTTCTCGTGGGTCCGAAGCGAGAAGACTAGGCTGCCCACATAGAGGACCATCATCACGCCCGCCACGCCCATACTCAGGGCGGAGATGTGCGGATCGGCGGCCGTCTCGGTGATGCCTTTGGCGCGCACGAAGAGCGCCGGAACGAGCAGACCGACCACGGCGAGCGCCAGCATGGTCGCGTGACTCTGCGCCACATCCTTATTGAAGATCTGCATCTTGTGCTTCACACCGCCGAGCAGCACCGACAGGCCGAGGACAAGCAGCACATTGCCGATGATCGAGCCGATCATCGAGGCTTTGACCACCTCGATCTGGCCACTCTGCACCGCCACGATACAGATGATCAGTTCGGTCGCGTTGCCGAAGGTCGCGTTCAGCAGGCCGCCGATACCGGGTCCCAGGCATTTGGCCAGCTCTTCGGTCGCCGTGCCCATGAACCCTGCCAACGGCACGATCGCCAGAGACGCGGTCAGAAAAATCCACCCCTCCGCGACGTGCATAAAGTGAAGCGCAATACTGATCGGCACGAAGATCAGCATCGCCAGCATGAAACGCATGATATTTCTCGGTCCCTTCTCGATAGCGCTCTGGGACTGATCGCCAGCGTTCCATTCGTCCCTCAAGCTGGTTTTTCCTGCCAACGCTTTGCAGGAACCCGCCGCATCCGACACGAAACAACAGACCGTGCCTGACTACTTTACGGGAGCAAACAGATAATGTCTCTGCGGGTGGGAGTTTTGACCGTCAGCGATGGCTGCGCGCGGGGAGAGCGGGAGGATGTGTCCGGGCGCGTTCTCGCCGAAACGCTGCCGATAGATACCTATACGGTAGTTACCCGCCTGGTGGTGCCGGATGAACCGTCTATTATCGCCGCGACCCTGACGCAGTGGTGCGACGAGGGCTGTGATCTGATCCTGACGACGGGAGGAACGGGTTTTGCGCCCCGTGACATCACCCCCGAAGCCACCCGCACCGTGATCGAGCGTGAAGCGCCGGGCCTCGCGGAACTCCTGCGCTGGGCCGGCTACCAGAAGCTCGACCGGGCCGTACTTTCGCGCGGCGTCGCCGGTATCCGTGGCCGCACCCTGATCGTCAATCTGCCCGGCAGCACCGGCGGCGTCCGCGACGGCCTCGAAATCCTCCTGCCGCTGCTGCCACACGCAATCGCCGTCCTCCAGGATCGCCCGGTCGATCACACGCCCCGGACAGGAAAGCAGGCAGAGACTGCATCGGCGCAAGCACAGGAACAGGAGGAGATTCGGCAGACGCAGCCGCCCCCTGCCATCGTCGTGATGGAGACCAATCTGGACGACTTCTCGCCGGAGTTCTATGAGGTATTGATGGAACGGCTCTTCGCCCAGGGCGCGGTCGATGTCTTTCTGACGCCGATACAGATGAAGAAGTCCCGTCCGGCGACGCTGCTGACCGTCCTCGCCCCCCCGGATCGGATGGAGGCGCTGGCGCAGACTCTCTTCACGGAATCCTCGACCTTCGGCATCCGCACCACCACGATGAACCGCCTGACGCTGGAGCGCCGATGGGAGACGGTCACGACGGAGTATGGCCCTATTCGCCTGAAGATCGGCCTGCGCAACGGCCTCGAACTCTCCGCTTCCCCCGAATACGAGGAGGTCAAGGCGGCGGCGCGTCTGCACAATGTCCCGGTCAAAACCGTCTATCTGGCGGCACAGAAGGGACGACAATAAGAAATAACCAGGCTCTGCTCAGCTTTCGGGCAGGAATTGAGACGTTCGACGGGGAAGGATTCGGAGACGGCAAGCGAGCCTTGCCCTGATCAAACGAACGGAGCAGTCGCAGCCCTCGGAACGAGGTTGTGTCGCTCTTCTGGAGGAACCTGCGTGAGCCAGTCCCGTATAACACCGAATTCGAACGCCTCCTATGTTGTGGGCGTGGACCTGGGCGGCACGAATGTGCGCGCCGCCGTTCTGGACCGTCATGAGCAGTCGCTTGGGCGACACGAAAACACCTCGGACGCCAAAGGCGGCGTGGTCCGCACCGTCGGTCGGATCGCCGAAGCCGTGCGCGGCGCGGCGCTCGCCGCCGACGTCCCGATGGATAAGATCGGCGCGGTCGGCATGGCGGTGCCGGGCCACATCGATGTCCCGGCCGGAAAGATCGTCTGGGCTCCCAACTTCGGCCACTTCGATGATGGTCTCTACATTCCGTTCAAGAATATCGCCCTCCGCGATATGCTGGAAGACGAACTGAAGTTGCCTGTCGTGATGGACAACGACGCGAATGTCGCCGCGCTCGGGGAGTTCAGTTTCGGCGCGGGACGCGGGACACGGCATCTCGTGATGTTCACGCTGGGAACCGGCATCGGCGGCGGCATCATTATCGAGGGCCAGGTTCTACGCGGTGCGACAGGCGGCGCGGCGGAGGTCGGGCATATCATCATCGCCGACGGTCTCGGCAGCAGCGCGAACGGCGCGCATGGCCGCCTGGAATCGCTGGCGGGCCGCGATCCGATCATCGAACGCGCCACGCTCAAGATGGAGTCCGGTCGCGATACCCTGCTCTGGCGGCATGTGGACAACACCGATGCGCTCCAGCAGCATATCACCCCGAAGATCATCGACGACGCGGCGGAGGAGGGCGATGCGCTCGCCATCGAGGTCATGCAGGAGATCGGTCACTTCGTCGGCCTCGGCATCACCAATATGGTCAACGTCTTCAATCCGGAAGTCGTGGTCATCGGCGGCAAGATCTCCCGCTCCAAAGTGCTGTTCGACACCGCCGTGCGAACGGCCAAAGCCACCGCGGTCGGCTCTATCCTGGCCGCGGCGAAGATCGTCCATGCCGAACTCGGGGACGATGCCGGCATCATGGGTGCGGTAGAACTCGCCTGGCGCGTAGTAGATCGGAAGTAGGAACTGACCGTGCCAAAGATCGAACAGAGTGTCGTTATCAACGCGCCGATAGACCATGTCTATAAGATCGCCCGCGATGTGGAGGCGTTTCCCCAGTTCATGAAGGATCTGCGCTCCCTGACGCTGGTCGAACGCAGCCCGGACGGATCGCGCACGGTGACGGAGTGGGTCGGCCTGATCCGCGAGTTCAAAATGACGATCAAGTGGACCCAGGAAGACCGATGGGATGAGGCCGCGCACCGCGATGTCTTCACGATGCTGAGCGGAGACATGGACAGCATGTCCGGCGTCTGGCAGTTCACGCCGGAAGGCGAAAGCCAGACGCGCTTCGACTCGACCGTCGAGTACGAGTACAACGTCGCGCTCATCGGTCCGATGGTCAAGAACCTCATCAAAAAGAAGATGACCGACAACCTCGCGGACACCCTGAACGCCATCAAACAGAAATCCGAAGAGAGTGTAACTCGGCACTGAAGTGCCGGGCAAATGAGTCAGGAGTTTGACCATGTCTACCATAATGCCGATCCAACCTTTTGGGCCGGAGAGTGTGATGGTCTCGCGGATCGCGTTGGGCTGCATGGGGCTGGCGGGGACCTGGAATCCGGCGGAGATCGGGCCGGAGAACCGTCGCAAGGCCATCGCGACCTTCGAGACCGCGCTGGAGGTGGGAATCACCTTCTACGACCATGCCGACATCTACGGTGGGACGGGCTGTGAGACGATCTTCAAAGACTGCCTGGCGGCGGTGCCAGGCAGTCGAGAGAAGATCTATATCGCCACCAAGGTCGGCATTCGTGCCGGCTACTATGAGCACGAGCCTGACTATATCAAGCGCAGCATCGAAGGCTCGTTGAGTCGCCTGGGAACGGACTATGTCGATCTCTATCAGCTCCATCGCCCGGATCCGCTGACGCATCCGGAGCGGACCGCCGAGGCGCTGGACGAACTGGTGGAGTCGGGCAAAGTCAAAGCGATCGGGGTCTCCAACTACTATCCGCACCAGGTGCTGGCTTTGCAGCGGTATCTCAACGTGCCGATCGTCTCCAACCAGATCTCGCTCTCCTTGCTGCGGCTCGATCCTGTCTATGAGGGGGCGGCGGGAGGCGGGGGCGACGGCGTACTCGACCAGTGTCTGGAGCTGGGGATCGTGCCGCTGGCCTACAGCCCGATCGGGGGCGGATGGCTCTCCGGACGACGGGAGGTGCCCGCCGACAATCCCCGCAAAGAGCGCATCGAGCGTGTGCTGACCGCGCTGCGCGAGATGGCCTCTTCCTACGACGGGGCGACCCCGACGCAGCTTGCCATCGCCTGGCTGCTGCGGCATCCGGCGCAGATCATTCCTCTCGTCGGCTCCAACAATCCCGAGCATATCCGTGAGGCGGCGGAAGCAGGCAAAATCGAACTGAGCCGCACCGACTGGTACAAACTCTGGGTGGCGTCGCGCGGCGAACGCGTCCCGTAACGGCGCTATCCCCACAGACCGAGGCAGACGATCGACACACCAGGAGCGCTCCCGGAAAATCCCATACCCGCGCCGGCAAACCGCCGCAGACCGAACTGGAGACGTCGTCTGAGGCGGTTTGCGGCCGTCCTGCTGTTTCAACTGCTCGCGATCTCGGGGGCAGTCGTCAGTGTCAGCCTGTTGGGGCGGACGCACTACTCCTGGCAGGGGTTCGAGGTCGAAGTCCGTCTGCTGCCCGCCTCGCAAGGCGTCACGCGCCTGGTGCTCACTCCTCTCGGAGCCGTGGAGGCGCATACCCATGCCGCTCCTGTGGTCCTGATCGCCAGTCTGCAGGAGATACGCATCGAAGAGCTTAAGAAGCTCCTGGACGCCAAACGGGACGATCTGGCGAAAGACTTCGAGAAGACAGCACGGGCGGACCTGCGGGATTTTGTGGCGCGACAGATGCTGCTGGCAGGTGTGGGGAGTCTGGTCGCGCCGCTGCTGATGCGCCAACGGCGGAAGCGCACCTTTGGAGCCGCCGTCCTCATCGGAGCGGGATGCGTCGGGCTGGTGCTGGTGAATGCGCTGACGACGTTTCAGGGCAAGGCTTTCGAGAATCCCACCTACACCGGCACGCTGAAGCAGGCGCCGTGGGTCATCGCCTTCGGACGAGATGCGTTTACCAAACTGGAGGCGTTGTCGGCGAAACTGCATACGGCGGCCGCCAACTTCAACGCGCTCTATGGCCGCATCTCCGCCCTGCCCGACACCTCCGCCACCGACGACGGGCCGAACACCTTCCGTATTCTCCACATCTCTGATCTGCACAACAATACCGCAGGCGTGGACTTCGCGCGCGATGTCGCCGCGCAGTTCAAAGTGGCCTTTATCGTGGACACCGGCGACCTCACCGATTTCGGCAGCGTGCCGGAAACTTACATGGTGCAGAGTATCGCAAAGCTGCCCTATCCCTACCTGTTCGTCGCCGGAAACCACGATTCGCGCAGCATCACCGACGCATTCCGCTCCGCCTCCAATGTGACGGTACTGAACGGTCAGGTGGTGACCATGCAGGGAATGACGCTGCTCGGCCTTCCCAACCCCGCCGCCGACCGCATCGGCAACGGCAACGTCGATGCCACTCCCGAAGCGATGGCCGCGAACGGCACGAAACTCCTCGCAGTGGCCCAATCACTGCCCGCTCCGCCCGACATTATCGCCATCCACGACCCGGACGAGGCGATTCCGCTCTGGAACCATGTCCCGCTGATCCTCTGCGGGCACGAACACCGAGACTACGTCGATATCAAGCCTGTCCCTGAACTCCCCCAGACCATGCGCACCGTACTCTGCAATGCCGGCACGACAGGAGCCGCCGGGTTCCGCTACCTGGATAAGGCGAAGGGAGTCCCCTTTTCATGCGCCGTCCTCACCTTCCGCCGCCCAACCACTCCCGACGGTCACCCCACCCTCCGCTCCATCGACATGATCCACCTCAGCGAGTCCCTGGGCCAATACTCCATCACCCACACCCCCTTCACCACCCCCTGAAAGCTGTGAAGGGTACTTCAGGACTGGCTATCCTGGCTGGCGCGGAGGAGGAGCGTGGGATCGGCTTCGGGGCAGGAGGCGGCGGGGCGCAGCAGGAGGTCTCGGGGCAGATCGTCGGCGGAGCCGGGGCGGAGGAGACTGGTCTCCGGCTCGATACGGTTGATCGCTTCGTTGACTACGGTCAAGAGGCCGATGCCCCGTACGTTCGAAAGGCGAACCAGCAAGGGGAGGGCGCGGCGATCGCCCATCTTCCCTAAGGCGACCACCAGGGCTTCGGCGGTATCGCACCAGTCGGGAGGCTGGGTGTTGACGGTCTGCTCCAGAACGTGCATGAGGGCGGGAACGGCGGTGGTTTCGCGGGCCGCCCCCAGCTTCTCCGCCGCCTCGATCACATACGGCTTGAAGTCCCCATAGAGCACGGGGATCAAGTCGTTGGCCAGTGCAGAGGTGCGGCGCTCACTTCGCTTCCGTTTCGTGCTATGTTTCACGCGACCGGCGATCCGATGTGCCGTGAGCAGGCAGACGAGAACGGTGATGCCGCCCCCCAGAACCGTGCCGCCTCTCCACACCGACGTCAGCAGAGCCTCCCCATGGGTGGCAGCGAGCGACATGACTCCTCGAATTAGAAGCCCCAGTCCCAATACCAGCAGAATTGTCGGCACTCGTCGCATCGTCTTGCTCGTTTCGCGCGCTCAGCGGGAGCCGAATCTACGCTCCATGGCACTTTTTGTACTTCTTGCCGCTCCCACAGGGGCAGAGATCGTTTCGGCCCACTTTCTCCTCGGCCACATAGGGAACCTGAACTTCACGCGGCTCAGCATCCTCTTCCGCGGGCAGAGCAGGTTCTTCCTCAGACCAGTCTTCGTACTCCTCGTCCTCGCCGAGCTCCTCCGCGTATTCCGGGAGCTTGGTCCAGTCGATAAAGGGGGAGACGACCTCCATTTCGAAATGCTCTTCGATCTCCGGCATCTGCACCACGGAGAGATCGACGCGCCCCTCGGCAAACGCCTGCTGAATGATCGCAAACGACTCGCGGGCGTCCAGATCGAGCAGATTGGTGATCAAGAGTGCGGCGGTGGTCTTGTCCTCCTGCTCCAGCACCAGCGCCTGTTCCAGAATACTGACGATTCGGTCACGCAGTTCCGGATGCTCTTCGCCCATTTCGGCGAGGGCGCTCCCGGCTCCTGCCCGGTAGTAGGTGTCCTCATCGGCATCCGTCAGCGCCTTTGCCAGCGGTTCGATGGCAGGTTCGCCCATCGCGGCATAGTAGAAGGCGGCGGCCTCATTGACATAGTCGTCGTCGTCGTCCAGCAGCGAGAGCAGCGGTTCGATCCCGATGCGCGCGGCATCGCCCAGCAACTGGAACGTGCAGAGCGCGTGCAGACGCGTCCAACTGCGCGGGTCGCCGGTCTCGGACTCATCGTCCTCTTCCGTGTAGTCGTAGTAGGTCTCATCCTCGACCATGCTGAGCAGTTGTTTCGCGGCGGCGTTCGCATCGCCCCGCTTCAGTTCGGTCGCGATCGCCTCATAGACCTCCGGAAAATCGCCCTTCCCCATGCGAAAGAGTTTGGCGTAGGGCGCAGGCAGACGATGCTGGGGCAGGTCGGGTCGCGGCGGCTTCTTGGACTTCGGCTTCGGTTGGGGGCGCTTGGCGCGTGCGGGTGGCGGCATGGAACTCTTCTCCTGACAAACAACATTGGTTTGCTACCATTATACCAACAATGTACCATGCCTGCCGATAAATAGACGCGGGAAGCCGAAAGAAAGCGCTGCTGCCGTCCCATGCCCAAGGTAAAGTAGAGATGACTCCTGTTGGAGTCATCTCTACTTTTACAAGCCTACATCGATCCCCCGAAATACGGGACGTCAGGCTGTCTTGCGGCGGAGTCTTCGCCCGAAACCAACCACGAGCGGGAGACCGCCCAGCGCAAACATGGCAAGGGAGCTGCCTTCCGGAGTGACTGAACTTGCGGAGGTAGTGATGATCAGATGCTGAGGAGTCGCATTACTAAAACCATAAACATACTGTCCCGTGGTTCCGTTCAGTACCGCGCCTCCGAGGGAGAAATAGCCCTGACCAACCGCTGCACTGACGTCTGCCAGTCCGGCGGCGTTGAGAAGAAAGGTATCTACGCCGTTTCCCGTACCTGCTGTCAGGCCATAAGTCCCGTACTGCGTCCCGCTGCCCAGGTCGGCGTAGATGTCCGTTCTCCCGGAATTGGAGTTATTGAGAGTAACGGCATTGGTCGACACGTCGAACAGTCCATACTGCAGGTTGTTCGTGTTGACCGCCTCGCGGACTTCGAGCTGTACGCTTACGATCTGTTGCCCGTTCAAATTAAGATTGGACAGGTCAAACGTGAAAAAGTCATGATAACTACCTCCAGGATTCCCTGCGATGTAGTTTGTGTTGGAGCTATCATGGAAGCCGCTGCTGTCGTACCAGCCCTGTCCCGAACCGATCGCAGCGCCACCGTTCGTCAGGTCGAAGGTATCGGCCTGCGCGCGTATCATGG
>Ga0207705_10001426_pt1 | contig 19041 bp, 13 predicted proteins | sample KBSC13metaG_FD_184314 | JGI IMG/M metagenome (GOLD analysis project Ga0207705, IMG submission 184314) | Corn rhizosphere microbial communities from Kellogg Biological Station, Michigan, USA - KBS C1-3 metaG (SPAdes) (version 2) | ecosystem: Host-associated > Plants > Roots > Rhizosphere > Soil ... | reverse complement strand
ATCAGCAGAGCGGGCACGAAATTCAGTTGCTCGAACCCCTTGGCCCATACCCCGATGATGAAGCCGAACAGGCTGAAGGTGATGCTGGTCAGCAGCAGGAACGCGACCATCGCGAACGGATGATGGGTCGGGATCGGCACGAACAATGCCGCCGTCGCCAGGATGATGAGGCCCAGCACCACCGACTTGGTCGCCGCCGCGCCGACATAGCCGATCACCATCTCCATCGAGTTGATCGGAGCGGAGAGCAGTTCGAAGATGGTGCCGGTGAATTTGGGGAAGTAGATGCCGATCGACGCATTGCTGATGCTCTGCGTGAGCAGCGACATCATGATCAACCCGGGCACGATGAAGCTGCCATAGGCGATGCCGTCGACTTCCTTGATCTGCGACCCGAGCGCACCGCCGAACACGACGAAATACAGGCTGGTGGTGATCACCGGGGTGACCAGGCTCTGCCACAAGGTGCGCAGCGCGCGCGCCATCTCGAATTTGTAGATGGCCAGGATACCGTGGACGTTCATTTGCCGCCCTCCTTCACGAGGTCGACGAAGATGTCCTCGAGGCTCGACTTCGACGTCTCGAGATCCTTGAAGCCGATATTGAGGTCGGCGAGCTTGCGCAGCAGTGACGGGATTCCCGTCCGCTCGGCCTGCGCGTCGAACACGTAGCGCAATGTCTTGCCCTCATTCTCTAGGCTGAGGTCCCAATCGCCCAGCTCGCCGGGGATCGTGTCCATCGTCTCGTTGAGCGCGATGTCGAGCTCGCGCTTGCCGAGCTTCTTCATCAGCGCAGTCTTTTCGTCGACGACCAAGAGCTTGCCGCCTGAGATCACGCCGACGCGGTCGGCCATTTCCTCGGCCTCTTCGATATAATGGGTGGTCAGGATGATCGTGGTGCCCTTTTCGCGCAGGCGATGGACCAGTTTCCACATGTCGCGGCGCAGTTCGACGTCGACCCCGGCGGTCGGCTCGTCGAGGAACAGGATGTCGGGTTCATGCGCGAGCGCCTTGGCGATCAGCACGCGGCGTTTCATACCGCCCGACAGCTCCATGATCTTCGACTTGCGCTTGTCGTAGAGCGACAGGTCCTTGAGCACTTCGTCGATATGGCCGGACTTTTGCGGATGTCCGAACAGGCCGCGGCTGAAGCGGCAGGTCGATTCGACCGTCTCGAACATGTCGGTGGCCAGCTCCTGCGGCACCAGGCCGATCTGCCGCCGCGCGCGCTTGGGCTGGCTGATTGCGTCGAAGCCGCCGACCGTGATGGTGCCGGTCGATGGCGTGACGATGCCGCAGATGATGCTGATCAGCGTGGTCTTGCCGGCGCCGTTCGGCCCCAGCAGAGCGAAGATCTCGCCCTTGTTGATATCGAGGTCGACGGCGTGGAGCGCGTGGACGCCCGAGGCATAAGTCTTTGATACGCCGCGGACGCTGAGGATCGGTTCGGTCATGCAATTCCCCTAGAGGCCGGGGAGATGGGGCCGAAGCGCGGCCAGCGCAACGGTTACGAAGCGCTTATTTTGTCCGCGCCGCCGCGACCGCCGCTTGCATCGTCTCGAGCGGTTGCAAGCCCGACAACACCTTGTCGCCGATTACCCAGGTGGGTGTGCCCGACATGCCGAGCGGCGCGGCCATCGCCAAATTGTTCTCGATCGTGCGCGTGACGTCGGGGGCTTTCGCCGCATCCTTGACCGCCGCCGGATCTAGCCCGGCCTTGCGAAGCGCCGCATCCATGCTCGTGTCGCTCAACGGTCCGCCGGCATAAAGCGCGTCGTGCAGGGGTCGATACTTGCCCTGTTTCGCGGCGACGACGGCATAGCGTGCCGCGACCTTACTCTCCTCGCTCAGCACCGGAAGCTCGCGGAACACGATCTTCACTTTGGGATCGCCCGCAACCAATTTGTCGAGGATCGGCAGGCTCGCGCGGCAATAGCCGCAATTATAGTCGAGATACTCGACCACCGTGACATCGCCATTGGGATTGCCCGCCCAGGCGCTGCCCAGAGCGGGGAAAATGCGGTCGCGATTGGCGGCGATGAAGGAGCCGGTCTGTTTCGACTGCTCGGCCTCTTCGCGCTCGCGCAACTTCTGCATCGCTTCGGGCAGCACTTCGGGATGGGCGAGAAGATAGTCGCGGATTTCCCCGCCGTTGGTGGGCCGCTGCACCAGCCAGGTCGCGCCCGCGCCGAGCAACGCCGCGGCGACCGCCACCAGCGGCAAGGCGAACCGTGACGACAGGAAGCCGGTCATCGTTTGCGCTTCTTCTTGTCGAGTTCGTTCTGTCCGGTCATCACGATGTCCTGGGCGCGGATCCAATCCGAGCTGTTGGGGGGGAGGTTGGCCATCGCCGTCCGCGCGCTCATCACCGCGCGCGCGGTTTCGCCGGTCAGGCTCGCTTGTTCTGCTGCGGCCAACGAGGCGCGGGCGGTATCGCCAGTCAATTCATAGGCGGTGCCCAGCTGATACCATCCGAACGGATTGTCGTCGTCCTTGTTGGTCGCGATCTTGAGCACGCGGATCGCCTCGGGATAATTGGCCTTGTCCTCGGTCGCGATCAGAGCATGGCCATAGGTCGTGGCGATCAGCGGGCTGTAGCGGGTCAGCTCGGTCGCTTCCTTCAACGGGGCGATGGCCTCGGCGGGCTGGCCGGCCTCGAGCAGGATCTGGCCGCGGATTTCGAGAAAATAGGGATCGTCGGGCTTCAGCTTGATCAGCGCGCGCGTCTCGGCATCGGCTTTGTCGGGATAGCCGGCTTTGTGCCAGGCATAAGCGCGGGCGTAATGCGCGTAGATCGACTGGTCGCTCTCCGGATATTTGTTGAGCGTCGACGCATAGGGCGCGACATAGCCATAGAGCTTCGCCTTGACCCGCTTGAACCGCTCGTCGAGCGCCGCGTCGGGCGGGTTGTTCCAGGCGGGTGACTCCTTCACGTCGGCATAGAGCGTGTTGATGCGTTCGTTCGACAGCGGATGGGTCTGTGCGTAGGGATCGATATTCTGCAGGCCGTAACGATATTCTTCATTGGCCAGCTTCTTGAAGAAGCTGATCATGCCCTTGCCGCTGACATTACCTTCACGCAGGAACTTGGCGCCGGTCGCGTCGGCGGTCGCTTCCTGCACGCGCGTGAAGGCGAGATACTTGCCCATCGCCGCCTGCTGGCCCGCCGCCAGGATGCCCGCGCCGGCATCGCCCGCGCCCGCCGCCATCGCGGCGATCCCGAGCACCAGGCTGAGCAGCGAAATGCCCATGGCGGTCTTGGCGCCGGCATCGGCCAGCACGACATGGCCATCGGCGATATGGCCGAGCTCGTGCGCGATGACGCCCTGGACTTCGTTGGCATTGTCCGCCGCCTGGATCAGGCCCGAATGGATGTAGACGGTCTGCCCGCCGACGACGAAGGCATTGATCGAATCGTCCTGGATCAGCACGACCTGGACATTGGCCGGGGACAGGCCGGCGGCGACGATCATCGGCCGCGACATGTCCTTGAACAAAGATTCGGTTTCGGCATCGCGCAGGATACCCTGCGCATAGGCTGGCTGTGCCCAGAGAAGAATGGCCGTCGCGAACAGCGCGATCAGTCGCTTCATGATCCGATCATCCGTTCGGGTCCCCTGGCGCCCGCTGTGCCGGCCCCTGCGCTCCGGCGGGTGAACCCATCCTGAAGCGCGAGGGGCCGGCGTAGGCGATCATGCGCCGAAGGTGCGCTGCCACCAGCCGCGGCGCGGCGAGCCGTCACCGTCGGTATCACCCGCGGCGTCGTCGGCCGGCGCGGCGCCGTCGGCATCGGCTGCCACCGGCGTCTCATCGGCGTCGTTGGCCGCTGCCGGCGAGGGAGCCGGCATATCAGCTTCGATCGCGGTGTCGGCTGCCACTGCCTTCTTGCGGCTGCGCTTCGGCTTGGCAGCGGGCTCCGCCGCTTCAATCGACGGAGGCGCAGTCGCCGCTTCCGCCGCCGCGGGCACTTCGGCCGGGACGGGTTCGGCATTGGCCGCTTCCGCTTCGACCGGCGCGGCCTTTTTGCGGCTGCGCTTGGGCTTGGCCGCCGGCTCCGGCGCCACGGGCTCGGGTTCCGGCGCGGAGGCCGCTTCGACCACCGGGGCCGCTACGGTTTCCTCGGCAATCCGCGCCTTGGGGCGGCGGCGCGTGCGCTTGGGGGCGGCCTCCGCCTCGGGCGCGGCGTCGGGCTCTACCGCCACCGGCACGTCGGGATTGGCGTGGGTCGCGATCACCGCACCGGCATCGCCGGCATCGGCTTCACCGGCATCGGCCGCTGCGTCGGTCGTCCCTTCGGCACGGCGTCCGCCGCGACGGCCACGACGGCGGCGACGGCCGCGCGTTTCGCCTTCGCCTTCGGTCTCGCCAGCGGCGGCGTGTTCGACGGCTTCCACCTCTTCGCCCTCGCTCTCGGCATCGCCATCTTCGCGCGGTTGCTGCGTGACGACGTCGTCACCGGCTTCGTCACGGCCACGACCGCGGCGGCCACGACGGCGGCGGCGGCGCTTGCGGCCTGCGTCGCTATCGTCGTCCGAACGTTCGCGCTGTTCGCCACGCTCCGTCCGCCCTTCCTCGACGTCTTCTTCCTCGTCGAGATCCTCCTCGACGAAATCGTCTTCTTCCTCTTCCTCGATCAGCGCTTCGAAGCGCGGCGCGTGGACGGGCGGCGGACCCGATGCCTCGACCGTCATCCGCGCACCCTCGGTCTCGCCATCGGACAGGATGACGACCTGGACGCCGTAGCGATCCTCGATCTCGGCGATATCGGCGCGCTTCTTGTTGAGCACGTAGAACGCCGCTTCCTGCGAGGCGCGCAGCGTGATCTGCGACCCGCGGCCGCGCGCGGCCTCATCCTCGATCATACGCAGTGCCGAGAGCCCGGCCGACGAGGCGGTGCGGACCAGGCCGGTGCCTTCGCAATGCGGGCATTGCCGGGTGGAGGCTTCGAGCACGCCGGTGCGCAAGCGCTGGCGGCTCATTTCCATCAGGCCGAAGCTGGAGATGCGGCCGACCTGGATGCGGGCGCGATCGTTCTTCAGCGCCTCCTTCATCGCCTTCTCGACCTTCCGGACGTTGGAGCCATTGTCCATGTCGATGAAGTCGATGACGACCAGCCCAGCCATGTCGCGCAGGCGCAACTGGCGCGCGATTTCCTGCGCGGCCTCGAGGTTGGTCGCGGTCGCGGTCTGCTCGATATTGTGCTCGCGCGTCGAGCGGCCCGAGTTGATGTCGATCGAGACGAGCGCTTCGGTCGGGTTGATGACCAGATAGCCGCCCGACTTCAGCTGCACCACCGGGTGGTACATCGCCGACAGCTGATCCTCGACCCCGGCGCGCTGGAACAGCGGCACCGGGTCCGAATAATGTTTCACCCGGCGCGCATGGCTCGGCATCAGGAGCTTCATGAACTCCTTGGCCTGGCGATAGCCGTCATCGCCCTCGACGATCACCTCGTCGATGTCCTTGTTGTAGATGTCGCGGATCGCGCGCTTCATCAGGTCGCTGTCGCCATAGACCAGAGCAGGCGCCGCGGACGCGAGCGTGGTCTCGCGAATCCCGTCCCACAGCCGAGCGAGGTAATCGAAGTCGCGCTTGATCTCGACCTTGGTGCGTTGGAGCCCCGCGGTGCGGACGATGCAGCCCATCGACGGCGGCAGCTTGAGTTCCGCCATGATCGTCTTGAGCCGCTTGCGGTCGGCGGCGTTGGAAATCTTCCGCGAGATGCCGCCGCCATGCGACGTATTGGGCATCAACACGCAATAACGTCCGGCGAGCGACAGATAGGTGGTGAGCGCGGCGCCCTTGTTGCCGCGCTCTTCCTTGACGACCTGGACCAGCAGCACCTGACGGCGGCGGATCACGTCCTGGATCTTGTAGCGGCGACGCAGATTCATGCGCCGCTGGCGCAGCGCCTCGACCTGGTCTTCCGAGCCATTGTCCCTGCGGCCACGACGGCGACCGCCGGCGCTGCTCTCATGCTCGGCGGCGACGTCCTCGTCAGGCGCGCCGTCATCGTCGAGCCGCTCGATCTCTTCCTCGGACGGCTCGTGATCGTCGTGCTCGTCCTCCTCGGCGTCGAGCTCGGCGCGCAGCGCGGCTTCCTCGGCGGCGTGCTCGGCTTCCTCGCGGAGAAGCGCGTCACGATCCTCCTTGGGGATCTGATAGTAATCGGGATGGATTTCCGAAAAGGCCAGGAAGCCGTGACGGTTGCCGCCGTAATCGACGAACGCCGCCTGGAGCGACGGTTCGACCCGGGTAACCTTGGCTAGATAGATATTGCCCTTGAGCTGCTTGCGCTCGGCACTTTCGAAATCAAACTCCTCGATGCGGTTCCCTTTGACGACCGCCACCCGGGTTTCCTCCCGGTGGCGTGCGTCGATCAACATACGCATGGTCATTATTTTGTCTCCGGGCGCGCCGGACCTTCGATGAGGGTAGGGGCGCGCCAATAAGTCGCGCGGCATCGGTTGACGGATTGTCGTTCCGTGACCGGCCGGTGCGGGATGGTGGATGTGCGTCTGTTCGCAGCGCACGCCCGGGCATCACGGCCGGGGCACCCGCGCCAACGCGCTCGCCGGCGATGGCCGGATCGAGCACTAGGCGAGGGAAATGCATCATGCGAACGTCAACCTGATGGACCGCCTGCCGATGAACGCCGGGGCGGCCGTGGGGCCGGCGACTTCCGGACAAATCATTGTCGCGGTGCCGGTTACAATTCAGGTAGCACCTGCCATCGTCCGCTTCAACCGGCAGGTTTCTGCCGATCATGCCGGCAAAATCGTGCCGAACGGCGCGTTAACCGTCTCGTTTCACCGAGTCTGAGTAAGCGGCGCGCTAACCCCGTTTCAGAAGAGCGAGTAAAAGGGGTTCTTCCAGGTGGTTTTTCGCTGGACCGTTTACCGGCCCGCGCGCCATTACGTGCGTGTGTCGTTCATTCTTGCCATGCTGGCCCTGTGGTTCGGCGGCAGCCCTGCTATGGCTGCGACGATCGAGCGCGTGGACGTCAGGGATGACGCCATCGTGGTGACGTTCGACGAAAAGGTCGCCGACGCCTCGAGCTTCCTGCTGGTCGCGCCCAAGCGCGTCGCGCTCGACATCGCGGACGCCGCGCCGGGTGGTGCCGTCGCGACCGGCGGGCTGGTCGACGCGGTGCGCGAGGGCGCGCGCGACGGCGGCGCCCGCGTCGTGTTTGACCTGACTCGCCCTGCCGTGGTCACCGATGGCTCGTTCGGTGCCGATGGCCGCGTGCTGACCCTGCAACTCCGCACCACCGACGATGCCGGTTTCGCGCGCGCGGCCGCGGCGGGGCGGATGAGCTTCCTGCCCCCGTTCAACCTGCCCGACACCGCCAGTGCCGGCACGCGCTATTCGGTGTCGGTGCCCGTACCGGCGGCGAGCAAGACGCTGGCATTGCCGCGGATCGAGGGCGATGCCGGCCGGCCGCTGGTGGTGATCGATGCCGGCCATGGCGGGTTCGATCCCGGCGCGATCTCGTCGACCAGCGGGCTGAAGGAAAAAGACGTGACGTTGCGTATCGCCAAGGCGATCCGCGACGAATTGCTCAAGTCGGGCCGCGTCCGGGTGGCGTTGACGCGGGAGGATGATCGTTTCCTTGTGCTGCAGGAACGCTATGGCGTCGCGCGCAAGCTCAAGGCCGATCTGTTCATCTCTATCCATTGCGACAGCGTCGGGTCGGGCGACGCCTCGGGCGCCTCGGTCTATACCTTGTCCGAAGTCGCGTCGGACAAGGAAGCCGCCAGGTTGGCCGCGCGCGAGAACAAGGCCGACGTCATCGCCGGCGTCGACTTGGGCAGCGAGAATGCCGATGTGTCGTCGATCCTGATCGATCTCACGCAGCGCGAGACGATGAACGCCTCGGCGGCGTTCGCGCGATTGCTTGGCCGCGAGGCCGAACCGAACATCCCGCTGCGCCCGGCCTTCCACAAATTCGCGTCGCTGATGGTGCTGAAGGCGCCGGATATGCCATCGGTCCTGTTCGAGACGGGCTATATCTCGAACCCGAAGGACGCCGCTTTTCTGGACTCTCCGGAGGGGCGCAAGCGCGTCGCGCAAAGCGTCGAACGCGCGGTGGAAGTCAATTTCGCTCGAAAGCTTGCGTCGAATTGATCGGGTAGTCGGACGGATTGCCGCCTTTCACATCCGTCATGCTGAAACAAGTTCAGGATGACGGCTGGGTGGAGAGGGGTGCCGTTCAGTTCGGCTGAAAATGACACCGAACTGCTGGCAAGAGCCGCCGGACCTGCTAAGGCCCGGACGATTATGGCGGCGGACAGTTCGGACTCGGTCAATTTTCGGATCAAGCGAGAGGTCGGCGGTGTCGCCGGCTTCATGCGCAACGCGTGGAAGCGCTGGTGGGTCAAGGCGCTGGCCGTACTGGTGGCGCTTTGGGGCGTCGGCTGGTTCCTGATCTGGCTGTTCGTCGCACGCGATCTGCCGTCGGTCGACCGGCTCAAGACCTATGAACCCGATTTGCCGTCTAACGTCCGCGATACCAATGGCATGCCGGTCTTCAGTTTCGCCCGCGAACACCGTGTTCAGCTGCGATTCGACGAATATCCCAAGCTGTTGGTCGCGGCCTATCTGTCAGCCGAGGATCGCACCTTCTTCTCGCACCATGGCGTCGATTATCCCGGCATCGTCTCGGCGCTGATCGATAATATGCGCAGCAAGCGTTCGCGCGGTGCTTCGACCATCACGCAACAGGTGGCGAAGAACCTACTGGTCGGCAATGAGCACAGCTATAGCCGCAAGCTCAAGGAAGCGATCCTCGCTTATCGCATCGAGGATTCGCTGACCAAGCAGCAGATCCTCGAGCTTTACCTCAACACTATCTTCCTCGGCCGCAACGCGTACGGCGTTCAGGCGGCGTCGCGCGCTTATTTCGACAAGGACGTCGATCAACTCTCCATCCCGCAATATGCCTATCTGGCGATCCTGCCCAAGGCGCCGTCGGGCTACGATCCCGACCGCCAGACCGCGCGTGCCACGGCACGACGTAACTGGGTGCTGGGGGAAATGCTGCGGAACGGCTATATCACCCAACAGCAGCACGATTGGGCAGTCACGCAGCCGCTCGGCACGGTCAACAAGCGTACCGTCCAATTCGAATCGGCATCGGGCTATTTCATCGAGGAAGTCCGTCGCCAGCTGATGGACAAGTTCGGCGAAGCATCGAACGGCGGCCGCAATCCGTTCAGCGTCTATGGCGGCGGCCTGTGGGTGCGGACCTCATTCGATCCCAAGCAGCAGGCGCTGGCCCAAAAGGCGCTGCGCGATGGTTTGCTGCGCTATGACGGCAATCGCGGCTGGACCGGGCCGCTCGGCCATGTCGATGTGTCGCAGAATTGGCTCAATGCGCTGCTCGCGAGCAATATCGCGCTCGATTACGAGGACTGGCGCGCCGCGGTCGTGATCGACGATAGCGGCGACTTTGCGCTCGGCTTCTCTAACGGCGCGACCGGCACCCTGCCGCGCGGCGCCGCGTCGATGCCGATCCGTGGCGGCGGCGGGCCGGCGTCGAGCGCGATCAAGGTGGGTGACATCATCGCGGTGGCGCCGTCGGGTGGCTCGTATGTGCTCAAGACCCTGCCCAAAGTGTCGGGCGGCTTCGTCGTCGAAGAGCCGGCGACCGGCCGGGTGCTCGCCATGCAGGGCGGCTTCGACAACCGTGTCCAGTCGTTCAACCGCGCGACCCAGGCGCTGCGCCAGCCGGGTTCGACGATCAAGCCGATCGTCTACACTGCCGGCCTCGAACACGGATTGACCCCGTCCTCGATCATCCAGGACGCCCCGTATTGCGTCAACCAGGGTACATCCTATTCGAAATGCTTCCGCAATTTCGGCGGCGCCGGCGGCTCGGGGTCGCACACGATGCGCTGGGGGCTCGAACAATCGCGCAACCTGATGACGGTGCGCGTCGCGGCGCAGACCGGCATGGCCAATGTCGTCAAGCTGATGGACGAGATCGGCGTCGGCAAATATCCGCCCTATCTCGCCTTCTCGCTGGGTGCCGGCGAAACCACCGTGCAGCGCATGGTCAATGCCTATTCGATCCTGGAGAATAACGGCCGCGGCCGCGCGCCTACCTTGGTCGATTACGTCCAGGATCGGCGCGGCAATGTGATCTGGCCGGAAAATTGGCGTGCGTGCGATCGCTGCAACGCGCCCGACTGGAACGGCAAGCCGATGCCGCGTCCGGTGGTCAAGCTGAAGCAGATCGTCGACCCCTTGAGCGCGTTCCAGATGGTCCATATCGCCGAGGGCGTCGTCCAGCGTGGCACCGCGACGATCCTGCGCGATCTCGATCGCCCGATGTTCGGCAAGACCGGCACCAATTCGGGCCCGACCGACGTGTGGTTCATCGGCGGCACGCCGCAAATGATCGCCGGCGTCTATCTCGGCTATGACAAGCCGAGCGGCCTGGGCGGCTATGCGCAAGGCGGAACCGTTTCTGCGCCGATCTTCAAGGAATGGGCGGTCAAGGCCTATGAAGGCCTGCCCAAAATCCCGTTCCGCGCACCGCCGGGTATCCGCATGGTCCGTGTTGATCGCCTCTCCGGCAAACCCGTGTTCGGAGCGTGGCCGTCGCCCGGTGGCGATCCCAAGGCCCAGGTGATCTGGGAAGCGTTCAAGCCCGAGAGCGAAACGCGGCGCTCGCCGATCCGCCGCGATCTGCCGACGCCGACCGCGACCAAGGCCGTGCCGCAGGAATCCAAGCCCAAGGAATCGAGTGGCGATCGCGATTTCTTGCAACGGCAGGGCGGTATCTACTAGGTCGTCGCCCCGACGAAGGTCGGGGCCGCTGGCGGCAGGCGACCGTTCTTCTTACATAACGGCCCCGGCCTTCGCCGGGGCGACGAACTAGAATTTGGAGTTACCGATGCGCGCCGAAGCGCAATCGCATGTCGATACGATCAATGACGCGCTCAGCCTGTTGCGCCGCTTTCTCGATTGGGACCGCGCGCTACGGCGGCTCGACGAGCTCAACGCGCGCGTCGAGGATCAGAGCCTGTGGGAAAATCCCAAGGCGGCGCAGGACGTGATGCGCGAGCGCCGTCGTCTCGATGAGGCGATCACGGCGACACGCGCGATCGAAAGCGAATTGAGCGACAATATCGAACTCGTCGAGATGGCCGAGGCCGAAGGCGATTCGGATATGGAAGGCCAGGCGGTCGAGGCGCTGGCCGAACTCGCCACGCGCGCCGAGGCCGACAAGGTCAAGGCACTGCTGGCGGGTGAGGCCGACGCCAACGATACCTATATCGAGATCAATGCCGGCGCCGGCGGCACCGAGAGCCAGGACTGGGCCGAGATGCTCCAGCGCATGTATTCGCGCTGGGCGGAACGTCACGGCATGAAGGTCGAACTGGTCGACTATCATGCCGGCGAGCAAGCGGGCATCAAGTCGGCGACCTTGCTGGTCAAGGGTGAGAATGCCTATGGCTATGCCAAGACCGAAAGCGGCGTCCACCGTCTGGTCCGCATCAGCCCCTATGACAGCGCGGCGCGGCGCCACACCAGCTTTTCGAGCGTGTGGGTCTATCCGGTGATCGACGATTCGATCGACATCGAGATCAACGAAAGCGAATTGCGCATCGACACCTATCGCTCTTCAGGCGCGGGTGGCCAGCACATCAACACCACCGATTCGGCGGTGCGCATCACTCACTTGCCGACCGGCATCGTCGTCGCCTGCCAGAACCAGCGCAGCCAGCACAAGAACAAGGCCGAAGCCTATAACCAGCTGCGCGCGCGCCTCTATGAGCATGAGCTCAGGAAGCGCGAGGAAGAAGCGAACGCGATCAACGCGACCAAGACCGATATCGGCTGGGGGCACCAGATCCGCAGCTACGTGCTGCAACCCTATCAGCTGGTGAAGGACTTGCGCACCGGCGTGACCTCGACCAGCCCATCCGACGTGCTCGACGGCGCTCTCGACGCCTTCATGGCGGCGGCGCTGTCGCAGCGCGTGACCGGAGAGACGGTCGAGGTAGAGGACGTCGAGTGATGCGGCGATCGGGCGCGCTGATCGTCGGCCTGCTGATGCTCGCCGCTTGCGACGGCGGCCCTCCGGTCGTCCATAACGACCAGGACGATGTCGGTCCGTTTCCCGCCGCCGACCGCCCGGTCGCGCGGATCATCTCGCCGCGCTGGTCGACCGAGGAAGCGCGCGACCGCCTCAACGAGGCGGGAACGGTGATGAACAAGGCGGGTATCGCCAAGGGCATGACCGTCGCCGATATCGGCGCGGGCGAGGGCTATTATACGATCCGCCTGGCCAGCCGTGTCGGCAAGGACGGCCGCGTGCTAGCAGAGGACATCGTGCCGGAAGTGCGCGATGCGCTGGCCGAACGCGTCGCCCGCGACCGGCTCGACAATGTCAGCGTGCGGCTGGGCGAACCGGCCAATCCCAAATTGCCCGACAACAGCTTCGATCGCATCTTGATGGTGCACATGTACCATGAGATCGAGCAGCCCTACGAATTCCTGTGGCGGATGCGCCCCTCGCTCAAGCCGAGCGGCGAGGTGGTCGTGGTCGACGCCAATCGCCGCACGCAGAATCACGGCACGCCGCCCAAATTGCTCGAATGCGAATTCGCTGCGGTCGGCTACAAGCTGGTTTCGCTCGACGACATGCCGTCGGCGGGCGGGTATCTGGCGCGTTTCCAAGCGGTCGGGCCGCGACCCGAACCCAAGGACATCCGCGCCTGCCGCCTGGTGCCGCCGCCGACGAAGACGGCTGCTTCCTGACGATATCCAACTAATCCGTGCTCCTGCGAAAGCAGGAGCCCAGGGTTATCAAGGTCGTCGCTTGCGACTCTGGGCTCCTGCTTTCGCAGGAGCACGGCAACCAGCAGCGTTTTCCACAACACAACGACCCGCTCGGCTTGGCGTTGCCCATTGCGCATAGTAGGTGAAACACATGCGGCAATATCTCGACCTGATGCAGCGCGCGCTCGACCATGGCGCCGAGCAGATGGATCGCACCGGCACCGGCACGCGATCGGTGTTCGGCCACCAGATGCGCTTCGACCTGGCACAGGGTTTTCCCGTGCTGACCACCAAGAAGCTGCATCTGCGGTCGATCATCGTTGAATTGCTGTGGTTCCTGCGCGGCGACACCAATGTGCAATGGCTGCGCGACCGCAAGGTCAGCATCTGGGACGAATGGGCTGACGAGAATGGCGATCTCGGCCCGGTCTATGGCAAGCAATGGCGCGACTGGGCGACGGCAGAGGGTGGGCATGTCGACCAGATCGCCGAGCTGATCGAGACGCTCAAGATCAACCCGGCCAGCAGGCGGATGGTGGTCAGCGCGTGGAACCCCGGCGAACTCCACGCCATGGCGCTGGCGCCGTGCCACTGCCTGTTCCAATGCTATGTCGCCAACGGCAAGTTGAGCCTGCAACTCTACCAGCGCTCGGCGGACATCTTTCTCGGCGTACCGTTCAACATCGCGAGCTATGCGCTGCTCACCCATATGCTCGCGCAGCAGGCGGGGCTCGAGGTCGGCGAGTTCGTGTGGACCGGCGGCGATTGCCACCTCTATTCGAACCATCTCGAGCAAGCGCGCGAGCAATTGGGGCGCGAGCCCGGGCCGCTGCCGAAGCTGGAGATCCTGCGCAAGCCGCCGTCGATCGATGCTTATGAATATGAGGATTTCCAGCTCGTCGGCTACGATGCCCAGGCGCATATCAAGGCGCCGGTGGCGGTTTAATCCCCGCGATCCACAACCGTTTTAACTCGTTCACCTCTCTACGGGGATTCCCACGGCATCAATGACGTGTCACTAGGAACGCACAGGGACAGTGGGCGTGGAAGATGGGTCGTTTCACATCAATCGTAGCAGTGAATCCAGACGGAGCTATCGGCGCGGGCAACGCGCTGCCGTGGCGAGTTAGGAGCGACCTGCGTTTTTTCCGTGATACGACGAAGAATAATGTCGTCATCATGGGGAGGCGGACATACGATTCGCTTGGCGGGCCGTTGCCCGACAGGCGGAATATCGTGGTAACTCATGGATTTGCGTTCTTTCCCGGAAGCAAAGATTGCCGGGCGGCAGGTAGCATCGAGGAGGCATTAGTGGCCGCCGAGGAGTGGGCCACCAAGAAGATGGAAATCTATGTGATCGGCGGAGCCAGCATGTATGATCAGTTTGCGCCGTACGTTGACAGGTATCTGATTACAGAGATCGATAAGGAAGTGCCTGACGCCGACACCTTTTTCCCCGTGTCCAACATCAGCGACCCAGATAAATGGGACGTGAAGTTGCTGCAAAGCGGGAAAGCCAACGGTACGACGGACGAGGCGGACTACCGAATTTTCGAGTTTCTTCGGCGAGACCCGCAAGCGGTCTCGCTGCAGCGCAAGGAAGTAGTCGCCGCATGGGAGAGCCGCAGAACCGGCAATTCTCTTCATTCCGAATTTGCGGGACTCCGGGCTACCGGTTAAACTCGTGATGAGGGTGACGAAACGGAGGCTCGCGTTTGTCGCGCTTGCCCTGCTGCTCGTCGCCGCGATCCTGTTCTTCATCCTCGCCCCCGGCATGGTCGAGAAATCGATGAACAAGGTGCAGCCGGTCGCGTTCAGGATCACGCCTCGTGCCCTCGCTCTGCAAAAGACGCTCGACGTCGCCGACATGCATGCCGATTCGCTGTTGTGGAAACGCGACCTGCTGAGCCGCTCCGACCGAGGTCAGGTCGACCTGCCGCGGCTCCAGGCGGGGCATTATGCGCTGCAGGTCTTCTCCTCGGTGACCAAGACGCCCAAGCACCAGAATTACGACGCCAATTCGGGCGACACCGATAATATCACCCAGTTGGTCATGGCCGACCTGCAGCCGGTTCGGACATGGAATTCGTTGCTCCAGCGCTCCCTCTACCACGCCGAGAAGCTCAAGCGCTTCGCCGACCGCTCGAACGGGCAATTGCGGCTGATCACCACGCCCGCCGACCTGCAAAAGCTCGTCGCCGATCGCCGCGCGGGTAGCGGTGTCGTGGGCGCGATGCTGTCGATCGAGGGACTGCAGGATATCGAGGGCAAGATCGACAATCTCGACAAGCTCTACGCCGCCGGTTTCCGCATGGCCGGCCTGGCGCATTTCTTCGACAATGACATCGCCGGATCGATGCATGGCGTGAAGAAAGGCGGCCTGACCCCGCTCGGCCGCACCGTCGTCGCGCGGATGGAAAAGCTCGGCATGGTGGTCGATGTCGCGCATGCGAGCCATCAGACGGTCGCCGAGGTGATCGCGATGGCGCGGCGCCCGATCGTGTCGAGCCATGGCGGCGTCCAGGCGACCTGCAAGGTCAACCGCAACCTGACGGACGACGAGATCCGCGGCATCGCGAAGACCGGAGGCGTGATCGGGATCGGCTATTGGGATGCCGCGATCTGCTCGAACAAGCCAGAGGACGCCGCCAAGGCGATCACCTATGTCCGCGATCTGGTCGGGATCGAGCATGTCGGGCTTGGCTCGGATTTCGACGGCGCGGTTACCACCGGGTTCGACGCGAGCCAGGTCGCCGCGATCACCCAGGCCTTGCTCGACCGCGGTTTCTCCGACGACGACATCCGCAAGGTGATGGGCGGCAACGTCATCCGCGTGCTGACGGCGGGGATGGTGCCGGGCAAATGACGCCCCTATAGGCCCACGCCATGGAGCGGCTTTCCGGCGGCTCGACGGTGCCCGAGCGCTTTCGCGGAGGCTATGTCGCGCTCGGCAATTTCGATGGATTTCACCTGGGGCACCAGGCAGTGGTCGGCCGCGCGGTCGAGCGTGCGCGTGCCGCAGGCCGTCCCGCGATCGTCGCGACCTTCGATCCGCACCCGATGCGCTATTTTCGGCCCGACAGTCCCTGGTTCCGCCTGACCAGCATGGACCAGCGCGCGCGGTTGCTGGAGGCGGCGGGTGTCGACGCGATGTACGTATTCGCGTTCGACGCCGCGCTCGCCGGATTGTCGGCGGAGGAATTCGTCGGTCAATGTCTGGTCGAGCATCTCGGCGTCGCCGGCGTGTCGACCGGCGAGGATTTCACCTTCGGCAAGGGCCGCAGCGGCGACATTCCACTGATGCGCCGATTGGGCGAGCGCCACGGCTTCACCGTCGACACGATCGCGCCGGTCCAGCTCGATGGCGAGACTGTATCCTCGACCCGCATCCGCGAGGCGCTGCGCACCGGCAACCCGCGCGAGGCGGCGCGGCTGCTGACCCGGTCGTACGCGATCGAGGGCGTGGTCCAGCATGGCGACAAGGTCGGGCGGACGCTCGGCTTTCCGACCGCGAACATCGACATGGCCAATTATCTGCGCCCGGCGTTCGGCATCTATGCGGTGCGCGGGCATCTGCCGGGCGGGCGCGTGGTCGACGGCGCGGCGAATCTGGGCGTGCGGCCGAGTTTCGACCCGCCGAAGGAATTGCTCGAACCCTATTTCTTCGATTTCTCGGGCGATCTGTACGGCCAGACGATCGAGGTGGAGTTGGTCGACTTCATCCGGCCCGAGGCAAAGTTCGACGATATGGATGCGCTGATGGCGCAGATGGCGGATGATGTGGCGACGGCGAAGCGGTTGCTGGCTACGTAGGCGCTTCGCTCCCACGTGTTCCCGCGAAGGCGGGAACCCAGGGCCGCAGGCGATGCGCTCGGTAACCCTGGGCTCCCGCCTTCGCGGGAGTACTGTTGGAAGCTATCTGCGCAAGGGAGATGACGCGGGAAATTTCCCACGCTAATGCCCGCCGACCTATGACCGACGAAACGCCCAGCACCGCGGATTATCGCGACACCGTCTTCCTGCCCAAGACCGACTTCCCGATGAAGGCCGGCCTCGCGCAGAAGGAGCCGGCGATTCTCGCGCGCTGGGAGAGCGAGGATTTGTACGGCAAGCTCCGCGCGCAGCGTGCAGGGCGCACGCGCTTCATCCTTCACGACGGCCCGCCTTACGCCAATGGCGACATCCATATGGGCCATGCGATGAACAAGGTGCTGAAGGACATCATCGTCCGCAGCCAGTCCTTGCTCGGCAAGGACGCGCCCTACGTGCCCGGCTGGGATTGCCACGGCCTGCCGATCGAATGGCAGGTCGAGAAGCAGTATAAGGACAAGAAGCTCGACAAGGATCAGGTCCCGGTCGACCAGTTCCGCGCCGAATGCCGCGCTTATGCCGCCAAATGGGTCGACGTACAGCGCGAGCAGTTCAAGCGGCTGGGCGTGATGGGCGATTGGGACGATCCTTATCTCACGATGAAGTTCGACGCCGAGGCGGCGATCGTCGGCGAATTGCTCAAATTCGCCGAGAGCGGCCAGCTGTATCGCGGCGCCAAGCCGGTGATGTGGTCGCCGGTCGAGAAGACCGCTTTGGCCGAGGCCGAGGTCGAATATGAGGACGTGGTCTCGACCCAGATCGATGTCGCTTTCGAGATCGCCGAGGCGCCGAACGCGCCGGAATTGGTCGGTGCGCATGCGGTGATCTGGACGACCACGCCGTGGACGATCCCGGTCAACCAGGCTTTGGCCTACGGACCGGAGCTTTCTTACGATCTGGTGGAATGGCGCGGGCAGCGATTCCTCATTGCTTTCGGTTGCCAAGCCAAGTCGATGGCCCGTTGGGGATACGAGCCTAAGACTGGGGAGGGGGAGCTCAAAGGCGCGTATAGCGGCGCTCAACTCGCCGGCGCAGTCGCGCGTCATCCGATGCACAAGCTCGGCGGGTTCTTCGCCAGGCCGCGCCCGTTCCTCCCCGGCGACTTCGTCACCACTGATGCCGGTACCGGCCTCGTCCATATGGCGCCCGACCATGGCGAGGACGACTTCCTGCTGTGCAAGGCGCATGGCATCGATCCGGTGTTCGCGGTCGACGGCGCGGGCTTCTATCGCCCCGACTGGCTGTGGCTGGGCGGGCAGGGCAGCGTCATCAACAAGAAGTTCGTCGCCTCGGACGGGCCGATCTGCAGCGACCTGCGCGAGGCCGGCGCGCTGCTCGCGGCGTCGGACGATTTCGCGCACAGCTATCCGCATAGCTGGCGGTCCAAGGCCAAGGTGATCTTCCGCGCCACCCCGCAATGGTTCATCCCGATGGACCAGTCGCAAAAGGGCGAAAACGCCGCCGCGGTCGCGATCGACCTGCCGGAGCCGGGCGATCTCGCCGGTTTCCAGCCGTCGCTCGGCCATGCCGTGGGGAACGGCCCGACCTTGCGCGAAGTCGCGCTCGACGCGATCGAGCGCACGCGCTGGGTGCCCGAGCGTAGCCAGAACCGCATTCGCTCGATGGTCGAGGGGCGCCCCGATTGGGTGATCAGCCGCCAGCGCGCCTGGGGCGTGCCGATCGCGCTCTACCTCAACCGCGCGACCGGCGAGTATCTGCGCGACACCGCGGTCAACGCGCGGATTGTCGAGGCGTTCGAGAGTGGCGGCGCCGATGCGTGGTTCACCGCGGATCACCAGGCGCTGCTCGGCCCCGACTACAAGCTCGCGGATTTCGAGCCGCAGAACGACATTCTCGACGTGTGGTTCGATTCGGGCTCGACCCATGTCTTCACCGTCGAGGCGCGGTACGGGGAGGGCGTGCGCGCCGACCTCTATCTCGAAGGGTCGGACCAGCATCGCGGCTGGTTCCAGTCGTCCTTGCTCGAAAGCTGCGGCACGCGCGGCCGCGCGCCCTATGATGCGGTGCTGACGCACGGTTTCGCGCTCGACGGCAATGGCCGCAAGATGTCGAAGAGCCTGGGCAATGTCGTCGATCCGCTCAAGATCATCGCGGAATCGGGCGCCGACATCCTGCGCATGTGGGTCGCGTCGGTTGATTATTTCGAGGATGTGCGGATCGGCAAGGAAGTGCTGGCGACGACCAGCGACGCCTATCGCAAGCTCAGGAACACGTTCCGCTACCTGCTCGGCGCGCTTGACGGCTTCAGCGAGACCGAACGCGTGCCGACCAAGGATATGCCGCAGCTCGAACTCTATGTGCTCGACCTGCTCGGCAAGCTCGACGTCGAATTGAAGGCGGCGACCGATGCGTTCGAGTT